>Ga0190315_1000892_pt1 | contig 13122 bp, 14 predicted proteins | sample 48701101_MG_FD_161673 | JGI IMG/M metagenome (GOLD analysis project Ga0190315, IMG submission 161673) | Hydrothermal vent sediment bacterial communities from Southern Trench, Guaymas Basin, Mexico - 4870-11-0-1_MG | ecosystem: Environmental > Aquatic > Marine > Hydrothermal vents > Sediment ...
ATAAACTATTACACTAATCGCAACAAAAAGAAAATTAAAGAAAAGCTGGAACTGAAAAAGTTTTGCAAGTTTTGCGGGAAGCATACCATTCATAAGGAAATGAAATAGATAATGCCGTTTTGCGGGTATAGTTAAGTGGTATAACAGCGGTCTCCAAAACCGCAATCGGGGGTTCAATTCCCTCTACCCGTGCTGAATCTCCAATCCGCCAAAGGCGGACGATTCCCTCTACCCGTGCTGAATCTCCAATCCGCCAAAGGCGGACGATTCCCTCCACCCGTGCGTTATGTATCGCGCGTTTGTGCTATGAAACATCACGAAAATTACAAAGAACTTGTTTGGACTTTGGCTAAAACCGATTTTAAGCTTCGTTATCATGGATCGGCGCTAGGTTATGTTTGGGCTATTCTTAAGCCTCTTTTAATGTTCGCGATTTTGAATTTTGTTTTTTCTTCAATTTTCAATCCCCGCGGAACTGGCGTAGAACATTATTCTTTGCAATTGCTGGTAGGAATTATGCTGTTTAATTTCTTTTCAGAAGGAACTTCAGCCGGAATGGCTTCCCTTATTTCTAAATCACAATTAGTGACAAAAATTTATGTTCCCCGCTGGACGATTATTTTAGCGTCCACTATTAACGCGGCGCTTATTTTTATAATGAATTTAGCCGTTATTATATTCTTCTTCGCTTATAAGCAATTTATTCCAAGCTTTGGGGCGATTTTAATGTTTTTATTGTTTTCCGTTTTGACTTATTTTATTATTTTAACCTTTTCGCTTTTTACCGCTCCGCTTTATGTGAAATTCCGCGATCTTTCAATGATTTGGGAGGTGATTGTCACCGCCCTTTTTTATGCCAGTCCCATTATTTATCCGCTTCAGATGTTGCCTGAATACATACAAAAAGTTTTACTTATCAATCCTATGGCTTTTATAATCCATTTTACCAAAGAGTCGCTGGTCAGCGGCCACTTTGCCGATCTTTGGCAAAACTTGCTGTTTATAATCTTGATCGGGATCGCTTTCACTTTAAGCATTTTTTCCTATCGCAAGATGTCTCCCAAAATCGCGGAAGAAATGTAAAGCGGTTAAGCTGTAAAAATTTCTAACATTATTGATATGTCCACACTTTATGTTTATGTTATGTCATTCCGGAATTTTCGGAGTAGCAACGGAGAAAATATCCGGAATCTACGCTTTCAATTATCTCACACTTAAAAAATTTTAATTGACCTAGATTCCGGATATTTTTTCTTTCGCTGGTGCTTCAGAAAAAATTCCGGAATGACAGGTGGGGAATAAGCGAAAAAATTATAGTACTGCGCAATCTTTTGCTCTATTAAATTAATATGATAAAATTTACTTGCGAGACAAAATAAAAATATGCAAAAAGAAATAGATCGTTTTCTAAAGAGCAAACCGAAAAGCAAAAATAGATCAGCGTTAACCGGCGGCGCGGCGGCGGCGGAAGCTTTGCGGCAGATAAATCCGGATGTGATGCCGGTGTATCCCATTACTCCCCAGACTCCCATTGTGGAAGTGTTTGCTAAATTTCAAGCCAATAAAAAAGTATCTACGGAAATTATTACCGTGGAGTCGGAGCACAGCGCCATAAGCGCCTGCGTGGGATCCTCGGCGGCCGGCGCCAGAACCGTAACGGCTACCAGTTCGCAGGGGCTGGCTTTAATGAATGAGATTTTATACATCGCCAGCGGATTGCGTTTGCCGATTTTAATGATTATTTCCTCCCGAGCGTTAAGCGCGCCGATTAACATTCACGGGGACCATAGCGATGTGATGGGCGTGCGGGATACGGGCTGGATCCAGATTTTTTCGGAAAATGTCCAGGAAATTTACGACAATACGATTATTGGAATGAAATTGGCGGAGAAGGCGGAATTGCCGGCAATGGCGATTATGGATGGATTTATCACTTCCCATTGCGTGGAAGATTTAGAAACATTGCCGGATGGGAAAGTAAGAAAATTTACGGGAATATACAAGCCTGAAAAATATTTATTAGACGTTAAGAATCCCGTCACTTTCGGGCCGGTGGGACTGCCCGATTCTTATTTTGAATTTAAAATAGACCAAGAGAAAGCCGCGCGAAAAGCTAAAGATTATTACAAAAAAATTACGGCTGATTTCAAAAAGATGTCAGGGCGCTCTTACGGGCTTTTTGAAGAGTATAAAATTAAAGGCGCTGATTATGTCGTTGTAGTCGCCGGGTCAACGGCGGGAACCGCCAAAGAAGCGGTGGATAGGTTGAGAAGTCAAGGAAAAAAAGCGGGATTGTTGAAAATAAAACTGTTTCGCCCGTTTCCATACGAAGAAATAGCTAAAGCGCTGTCCGGCGCGAAAGCCATTGCTGTTTTGGATCGCGCTATATCGTTCGGCTCCAAACCTCCGCTGTATCAAGAAGTAGTAAACAGCATGTATCAAGTATCAAACATAAACATAGTAAGCTATGTTTACGGATTGGGAGGCAGGGATATTTTTATTAAAGATATTGAAAAAGTTTTTGAAGATATGATTGAGGGAAAAATTTCTGATAAAGTCAGATATTTAAATTGTAAAGCGCGGAAATGTTGACAGAGTAAAATACTTTGTATATAATGATAATATACTAGAATGTATGCGAGATTTTAGCTATTTGGAAGGTTTTAATTGGGACGAAGGAAATATTAATAAAAACTGGACGAAGCATCAGGTGAGTAATTTAGAATGCGAGGAGGTGTTTTTTAATCAGCCACTTTTAGTTTATTTTGATAGAAAGCATTCTCGGAAAGAAGCACGTTATTATGTTTTAGGACAAACGAGTTTAAAGCGATTATTATTTCTGGTTTTCACTATAAGAAATAGAAAAATAAGAATTATTTCTGCTCGAGATATGAGTAGAAAAGAAAGACAAATTTATGAAAAAGCGAAAAAAAATTCCGAAGTTTAAAAACGAGAAGCGAGAAAGAGATTTTTGGAGCAAGAAAGACTCCGTTGATTATATTGATTGGTCAAAAGCTAAAGGGAATTTAGATTTTCCCAATCTTAAGCCATCAACTAAGACAATTTCTTTGCGTCTTCCTGAATCATTACTCAATAATTTAAAAATGATAGCCAATAAGAGAGATGTGCCTTATCAATCGTTTATTAAAATTATTTTAAATGAAAAAGTAAAGAAAGAAAGAAATAGAACTGAAAGGAGATAATAAAAGACAGTTTTTAAATCCTCCTTTTATTTCCCCTTTTTCCGGGAGAGATATCAGTAAAAGTATGAATAAAAAATTGACGGAAAAATTTGCTGCAGGGCATTCTACCTGCGCCGGATGCGGAATTCCGGTAATTGCAAGAACTGTCCTAAACGCCACCAAAAAACCGGTAGTGGCAGTTAACGCTACCGGGTGTTTGGAAGTTACTTCCACGCTGTATCCCTACACAGCATGGAAAGTTCCTTACCTTCACAACGCTTTTGAAAACGCCGGAGCGACAATTTCCGGAGTGGAAACGGCTTATAAAGTTTTAAAAAAGAAAGGCAAGATAAAAAAAGACATAAAATTTGTCGCCTTTGGCGGAGACGGGGGAACTTACGACATCGGCTTGCAAAGCTTGTCCGGCGCCTTGGAGCGGGGGCATAATTTTCTTTATGTGGCTTACGACAATCAAGGATATATGAACACGGGCGGGCAAAGATCGGGAGCTTCCCCTTACGGCGCCAATATGGAAACTACTCCCGCCAGCCGCTGTGATATTGGGAATGAAACCGACCGCAAGGATTTAATGCGGATTGTGAACGGCCACCATATTAAATATCTGGCCCAAGCCAATGTGGCTTTCGTGGAAGATTTAGCCATGAAAGCTAAAAAAGCTTTGGAAACGGAAGGGCCGACTTTTTTGCTGGTTTTACAGCCCTGCACTAATGTTTGGAAATTTCCCACTTCGGATTATGTGAAAATAGGAAAGCTGGCGACGGAAACTAATTTCTGGCCGCTTTACGAGATTGAAAATGAAAAATATAGAATTAGCTATCAACAGCCAAAGAGGAAACCGATTGAAGAATTTTTAAAAACTCAAAAAAGATTCAAGCATCTGTTTTCCCCGGATCATAGAAAAGTCATTCCTGAAATTCAGAAGATGGTGGATAGGAAATGGGAAGAACTGAAGAAAGCGGCAAGTCTTTGATTTTTAAGAAGCTAAGCTTCCAAGCAGGAAGCTTAGCTTCTTAAAAATATTTGAGCCACTCGCCGGAATTGAACCGGCAACCTACGGTTTACGATACCGTTGCTCTGCCAATTGAGCTAGAGTGGCAATTGAGGTTTTAAAACCTGCGCGTGGAGTTTATCCGCCTTGTGCGAAAATGTGTTGCTCGGACCCCTGCCTGCCGGCAGGCAGGCTGTCTGCCTTTAGCAGAAGCTGAGCTACCTCGGCAAAATTTATGTCATTCCCGCGCAAGCGGGAATCTAGAAAAATTATTTAAAGCTAGCGGTTTTATCCTGGATTCCCGATCGAGTCGGGAATGACATAAGAAAAATAGAAGTAATTTCAAAAAGCGACACCTGAATAATTTAATCATATAACAATTTAGCGGGGGAATCAATATCAAATTTATGTCAAGCGAAATTAAGGAAAAATTGGAAAATTTAAAAAGTAAAATCCCGCCTTTGCGGGACCGCCTTTGAGATTGCCGAGAATCAGAAAAAAATAAAGGAGCTGGAAAAGAAATCGGCGGAATCTGGGTTTTGGAATGACGCGAAAAAAGCGGGGGAGACAATGCGGGAGTTGGAAAGTTTGAAAAACGAAACGGAAGAAATTGAACGGCTGGAAAATGAAATTGAGGAATTGGATGAATTGCAGGAAATGGAAGGAGTGAACGGCCAAATGGAAAAAGAAATAGAAAAGAACATAAATAAGTTGGAAAAAGAAATTAAAGCGCTGGAATTTAAAGCTCTTTTGGATAAACCTTATGATAAAAATGACGCGATTTTAACTATTCACAGCGGAGCCGGAGGAGTGGACGCGCAGGATTGGGCGGAAATGCTGTTGAGGATGTATCTGCGCTGGGCGGAAAAGAAAAATTTTAAAGCTAAAATCATAGACGAATCACGGGGAGCGGAAGCGGGCATAAAAAGCGCCACGCTGGAAATCGGCGGCCAATTTGCTTACGGGTATTTAAAAGGGGAAGCCGGCGTTCACCGATTAGTGCGGCTTTCTCCTTTTAACGCCGACCACTTGCGCCAAACCAGTTTCGCGTCAGTGGAAATTTTGCCAGTTATAGAAAATATAAAAGAAGTTGAGGTTAATCCGGCTGACTTAAGGATAGACACTTTCCGTTCTTCCGGCGCGGGAGGGCAAAGCGTTAATAAAACGGACAGCGCCGTCCGTATAACTCATCTTCCCACTAAAATCTCCGCCGCCTGCCAAAGCGAAAGGTCGCAAGCGCAAAACAAAGAACGGGCCTTGAAAGTTTTAAAAGCCAAGCTGCATCAAAGGTATTTGGAAGAAAGGGAAAAAGAAGAAAAAGAATTAAAAGGAGAATACCGCAGCGCCGAGTGGGGGAATCAGATCCGCTCTTATATTTTACACCCTTATAAAATGGCAAAAGATCACCGCACAAAATGCGAAACGAACGAAGTTGAAAAAGTTTTAGACGGGGATATTGATAAATTTATCCAGGCTTATTTAGAAAGAAAGATACGCTAATAATTTGACTTTTTGGAGAGAATGATGTATACTAAAACAAACGGGTGAGAGCCCGTTTTTTTTATTTTTAATCATTAAAAAACAAAAAAATGGAAACAACCAACAAATGCGTCCATTGTAAAAGAAGAGAAAAAGAAGATAGGGAGCAGGAAGAAGCTAGTTTCGCCGTTCTTCTGTCCCTAGTTCCGTTATTAACGCTGGCTTTCTTTGGGCAAGTCGGACTGTTATAAATCCTAACATAAAAATAAAATGAACTGGTTATTTTTTGCCATAGCCGCGTATTTTCTTTTAGCGCTTTCTTATGTTTTGGACAAATTTCTGCTGGCTGACAGGATTCCCAAACCGGCGGTTTACGCTTTTTATGTGGCTCTTTTAAGCGCGGCTTCTTTGGTCTTGATTCCTTTTGGATTTTACTGGCAGGGAATTTATTGGATGGCGCTTTCTCTTTTGTCGGGCGTAATTTTTATTTACGCCCTTTTGTTTTATTACCAGGCGTTAAAAAGAAACGAGGTTTCCAGAGTGGCTCCGTTAATTGGATCTATTGTCCCGACCGCGACTTTTTTAATCGCGGCAGTGTTTTTAAATGAAAGGTTAACGGTTGAAAATTTAGGCGGGTTTATTTTTTTGGTTGGGGGCGGTTTTTTGATTTCTTTTGACCTTCCCTTAAGATCAAGAAAAATATTTAAAGGGTTTTATTATTCGCTGGCAAGCGGAATATTATTCGCCATTGCTTATAGCTTTTTTAAATACGTTTACGGCAATGGCGAATTTATTAACGGGTTTATCTGGACGCGGCTGGGACTTCTCGCGGGAGGGTTAAGTTTATTCGCGTTTCCCGCCTTTAGGAAAAGCATCGTTTCGTCTTTTCGCGGATTATTCAAAAGATCAAAAAAAATCAGGAGGAGAAGGAATATGGCAACAATCGCTTTATTTATTCTTAATAAAATTTTTGGCGGAAGCTCGTCAATTTTGGTAAATTACGCTATTTTTTTGGGAAGCGTGTCTTTAGTCCAAGCAATCAGCAGTTTACAGTTTGTTTTTGTTTTAATGCTAGCTGCCGCGGCGTCAGTTAGATACCCCCGAATGTTTAGCGAGAAATTATATTTCTGGGATTGGGCGCAAAAAATCGGAGCGATTGTTATGATCGCGGCGGGGATAGTGATGGTGTCTGTATAGTTTTCTTAAGCGGCTTAAGGCACTCAAGATATTTAAGCCACTTAATAATTTTTTGAAAAATGCTTCAAAAATTTTTAAAGTTTACAACTTGCAATATGCAAAAGGAGAAACACCGCGGATGTAAGTTGGAGACTTTACCATTCAACCTTATAAGGTTGAATGGTAAAAGAACGTGAAATTGTAAGGTAAAATGCCATGCCAAAAAAAATTTTAAAAATCTCACTTTATATTTTCGGAACGATTATCTTAATAATTGTGATTTTTCTTATCTACTTTAATATTCCAACCAAAAAAGCTGAAGATAAGGCGGAACTGGGAGTCACCTTTTCCAGCCGCTATTCCCAAGATATTGGGTTGGATTGGAAAGAAAATTATTTAGCTGTTTTGGATGATCTCAAAATCAAAAAAATACGGATTCCGGTTTATTGGGATTTGGTTGAGCCGAAAGAAAATGAATATAATTTTTCCGATATTGACTGGCAGTTGGAAGAAGCTAAAAAGAGAAACGCTGAAATAATTTTAGTCATTGGGCAAAAAGTTCCGCGCTGGCCGGAATGCTTTATCCCGAAATGGATCGGAGATAATGATGAGCAAAGAAAAGAAGAATTGCTAAAATTAATAAGCGTTATAGTCAATCGCTACAAAAGCAATCCTTCCGTTAAATATTGGCAAATTGAAAATGAGCCGTTCTTAAAGTTCGGAATTTGTCCGGCTATTGACGCCGATTTATTGGACGAAGAAATTAAAATTGTCAGAAACGAAGATCCCAGCCGCGAGATTATAATCACTGACAGCGGGGAATTAAGCCTTTGGATTCAAGCCGCTAAGAGGGCGGATATTTTCGGAACAACCATGTATAGGGATGTTTACAAAAAAGGATGGGGACATTACGAATATCCCATCGGTCCTAGATTTTTCCGATTTAAACGCTGGATAATTAAAGAATTTGCTAATCAAAACGAAGCCATAGTTATTGAACTGCAAGCGGAGCCGTGGATGCCGGGTTGGACGGTGAATAATGATTTGGAAGAACAGTTGAAATTTATGGACGAGAGAAAAATTAAAGAAAATGTTAAATATGCCAAACAATCGGGATTTTCAGAAATTTACCTTTGGGGCGCGGAGTGGTGGTATTGGTTAAAAACCAAAGCGAATTATCCGGCTGTCTGGGAAGAAGTTAAGAGTTTAATTGAACAAGAAAAAGCGATGATTATTGTTGAGAAATAGCGGCGTCGGCAATTTATTTTTTTCTGGCTATTTTTTTGTTTTTTTTGTATAATAAGAATAAGTAGCAAGAAGCAAGAAGCAAGAAGAAAGCAGAAAGCAAATAATAAAATGCTTACAGTTTACAGCTTGAAGCTTAGAGATTTAATCAGCCCAGCGATTTTTCTAAAGATAAACTGAAAAAGTATGCGGTTGCGGGAACATAAGCGGCTTCGCCTTATATTTTTTGAAAGGTTGAATTAAGCGGATAGGAAAAACGCGGGGCGCTTAATTTTATAGCAAAATCAAAAATTTTGATAAAATTAGCGAAAGGAGGTGAATTGGTTATGAAAAATATAAAAGGTTTGACTTCAACTCTGTTTGGGTTGTCGGTAGTGGCTCTTGTATTGGCGGCGGTTGTTTCCCTTTTTCAGACTGACCTTTGGCTGGCGGGAACCCAATGGATATTGGTGTCCATAGTGTTGGCGGTGGACGCTATTTATTTAAATTGCAGAGAGGCACACAAAAACGATTAAGCAAAAAGATAAAATTTTATCATATTGTTTATTTTTTTAAACTGTGATTTTTTTAGGAAACAGTTTAAGTCTTTTTAAGTCCAAAATCCAAAATCACAAATACCAAATAAGTTATAATAACCAAAATCTAAATGTTTAAAGCCGTTTTGCCGGACTGAGGCCGGTTTACCTTGGACAGAAATTTATAGTTTGGAAAATCGTGTATTGTTTAGGATTTAGGATTTAGAATTTAGAATTTTTCACGAATTATGTCTAAAGTTATTATTGACATTGAAACGGTTGGAATTGATTTTGACAGCCTAGACGAGAAATCGCGGGAATATCTTTTAAAATACAGCGAAACTGAAAAAGAAAAAGACGATGTAAAACAGCGGCTGGCGCTGTATCCTTTTACGGGAGAAATCGTGGCTATCGGCATGCTTAATCCCGATACTAGCAAAGGAAGCATGTTATACCGAAACGGCGGCGGGAAAAAAGAAAACTTTGAAGAAAACGGAATTGTTTTTGAAACGGGGACAGAAGAGGAAATTTTAAAAAAGTTTTGGGACAGCGTTAAAAATTACAATCAAATAATTACTTTCAACGGCAGAGGATTTGACGCGCCTTACCTCCATTTGCGCAGCGCTGTTTTGAAAATCGCTCCCACTAAAAATTTAATGCCCTATCGCTACGGTTACAAAGAGCATTGTGATTTGCTGGAACAGTTTACCTATTATGGCGCTGTCCGCAAATTCAGCCTTGATTTTTACGCCAAATCTTTCGGGTTTGAAAGCCCCAAAGAAAACGGAGTGGACGGTTTGGAGGTAAAAAATCTGTATAAGAAAGGAGAATACAAAAAAATCGCCCGCTACTGCGCCGGAGATTTAATCGCTACCCAAAAACTTTACGAATACTGGGACAGATATTTGAGGTTTTGAATAACAAATGGACAAATTGTAAATCGCATTGACAATTTGTCCAGTATCGCGTAGAATAAAAGCATAATTGCAAAAGCGCTTTTTATGTATATTAAAAGAATTTTAGAAAAAAAAGTAAAAAAACTATCTAGGGAGTATCCCATAATCGCGATAACCGGGCCGAGGCAGTCAGGGAAAACCACTATGGTTAAAAAGCTGTTTCCGGGAAAAAAGTATCTGTCTTTGGAAAACATTGATGTTAAGAGTTTTGCCGCTAATGATCCAAGAGGATTTTTAAAAACTTATTCCGGCGGAGCGATATTGGATGAAGCGCAAAATGTTCCGGAAATTTTTTCTTATTTGCAAGAAATAGCGGATACTCATAAAAAAATGGGAGAATTCATCCTTACCGGATCGCAAAATTTTTTATTGATGGAAAAAATCAATCAGAGTTTAGCTGGCAGAGTGGCTATCGCGACCCTATTGCCATTTAGCGTGAGAGAATTATGTGAAACTAAATTCGCTCAATATTCTTCAGATAAATATATTTTAAGAGGGATGTATCCGAGAATTTATGAGTCCAAAATTGATTATAAAGATTGGTATAAAAATTATATTAAAACCTATGTTGAGAGAGACGCGCGGCTAATAAAAAATATTGGGAATCTAGCCATGTTTCAGAGATTTATCCAAATGTGCGCGGCAAGAACAGGGCAAGTTTTAAATTTAAGTTCCATTGCCAGCGATTTAGGCATTAGCCATAATACGGCGAAAGAATGGATTTCAGTTTTAGAGGCTAGTTATATAATATTTTTACTCCAGCCGTATCATAATAATTTCAATAAAAGACTGATTAAAATGCCGAAGATCTATTTTTATGATTCGGGGTTGCTCTCTTCACTTTTGAGAATTGAAAATAACAAAGATTTAGAAAACCATCCGTTTAAAGGCGGAATATTTGAATCGTTTATTATTTCAGAAATTTTGAAAAATAAGCTTAACGCCGGTGATTTGCCGAGAGCGTATTTTTGGAGAGACAAAACTGGGCATGAAATTGATTGTTTATGCGAAGAAAAAAATAAAAAAATAGCGATGGAAATTAAAGCGTCAAAAACCATCAATTCAGAATTTTTTAAAAACCTGGATTATTTGCAAAAAATTTCTGATAATTTTTTTGATCAATCATTTTTAATTTATAACGGAGAAGAAGAACAGCGAAGAAAAAATTGCCATGTTTTGGGATGGAGAAAATTTTTAGTTAATAAAGACGTGAAAATTAGCAGGAAAGCATCAAATGAAAAATAAATTTTATCTCATTCTTCACAATATCCGCAGCGCTTATAATGTCGGCTCCATATTCAGAACGGCGGACGGGGCGGGAATAGGAAAAATATATCTAACTGGATATTCCCCGGCGCCGGCGAGCGGTGAAGAAACTTATTTGACCTCGGCGCAGAAAATGCTGGCAAAAACGGCTTTGGGCGCGGAAGAAAATGTTAGCTGGAAAAAGGCTAGGAATCTGAATAATTTAATAAAAGAATTAAAAGAGAATGGGTTTCAAATTATCGCGTTGGAGCAAGATGAAAACAGTGTTGATTACAAAAAGTTCAAGCCCGAATTTCCGCTGGCTTTAATAGCCGGGAATGAAGTAAGAGGATTGGATAAAAGAATTTTAAAGAAATGCGATAAAATTATTGAAATTCCCATGCGAGGCAGGAAAAAATCTCTCAATGTTTCCGTGGCGGCGGGAATCGCCGGATATGAAATCATCCACAAATATACAAATCCAATACAAATCTACAAATAAGTTTTATCTTTTAATTTATGGATTTGTAAATTTGTAAAAAAATTTGTAAATTCGTGGGAATTATGAAAAATGAGTAGTAAAAACAAAATTGCCATTTTTGACATTGACGGAACGATTTTCCGAAAAAATCTTCATTTTGAACTCATTGACGAGTTGGTTTGGCTGAAGGTCTTTCCCGCAGGCGTTAGAAAGAAACTGATTGATTTTTACGCTGATTGGCTGGAGCATCAGGGGACTTACGAGTCCTACCGTACGGCGCTGGTTAACCTTTACGCGGAATACATCCAAGGGAAAAAGAAAGAAGATGTGGAAGAAGCCAGCCGAAAAGTCGTTTCTTTCCATAAAAACAGGACATATATTTTTGCCGAAGAATTGATTAAAAAATTTAAAAGCGCTGGCTACCATATTATCGCTGTTTCCGGGTCGCCTATTGAAATAGTGGAAGAATTCAACCGGGCGCATTTGGGTTTCAATAAAGTGTTCGGCAGCGTTTATGAAATGGATGGAAAAGGCGCTTATACCGGAAACGCGGATTTTGAACCGACTAAAAACAAGGGACAAGTGGTAAAGCAGTATATTTACGAAAATAAATTGGCTCTGGACAATTCTTACGGAGTGGGAGATACTGAATCGGACGCCAGCTTTTTAAAAATGGTTGAAAATCCCATTGCTTTTAATCCTAACCAAAATCTCAAAGAAATCGCGGAGAAAAATAATTGGAAAATAGTGGTGGAAAAGAAAGATGTGATTTATGATATTAAGTAAAAGTTGCCATAGTTTATCACCGGTTTTTCAGAAAACAACCGTCATCGCCGAGTAGAAAAATATATTTTATTTGTTTTCTTTCAAGTGAAGGATTATTTAATTATTCATTCTCATTCGTTTTTTAATTAGTTTTTAATTCGCAAGTTATGAACCAATTTTTAGACAACTTTTTACGCAAGACTTTATGGATTTGGCTTCCTTTCGTGGCGCTTTACCGTTTAATTAAGGAACTAGCCGAGAAGCGTTGAAATGTTAAAGATGTTCTAGCTGTTAAAAGTGTTCCAATTGTTCAAATGCTAAAATGCTAAGATGTTGAAATGCTAAGATGCTAAAGTTTTCTAAAATAAACTTTGCCGTCAAATATTATCTGCCTCTGTTGCTTTGGATGGGGGTGATTTTTTATTTGTCTTCCATTCCGGGAAACGGCTATCATGGCGCGCACACTCTTTGGTTTTACATTGAGCGGAAAGGAGCGCATATCTTTGAATATTTCATTTTAACGCTTTTATTTATCCGTCTGCTTAAGTTTTATAAAATACGGCCGGGCAAAGTTATGGTTTTTTCTTTTATCCTTTCCTTGTTGTATGCTTTTTCTGACGAATTTCATCAGCTGTTTGTCTTTGGACGCGAAGGGAAAATTTTAGATGTAGGCATAGATTCACTAGGAATTGTTTTGGCGGCGCTGGCTTATTTTCTGTTTACGGTGAAAAATGTTTTCCCGCTTGCCAAAAATCCCAATAAAAAAACTAAAACATAGCTTTGCGCTGTTACGCGGCCAACCATACAATAATAAAAAGGGCGTTTTTACCGCTTTTTATTTTTGGATTTTTTTATTTTTTGAAATTTTATTTTTAAAAAATTTTATGCCAATATCTTTATTTTTACCATTCAACCTTATAAGGTTGAATGGTTGAATGGCAGTGTTGATTATTTTATTTACGATTTATAAAAACTCATTCAAAGCAATTGCCTTATGTCATTCTGAACGAAGTGAAGAATCCCGTTGTAGAAGCCGCTAGCGCTATTCATTCTAGATCCTTCGCTTCGC
>Ga0190315_1000893_pt1 | contig 13117 bp, 14 predicted proteins | sample 48701101_MG_FD_161673 | JGI IMG/M metagenome (GOLD analysis project Ga0190315, IMG submission 161673) | Hydrothermal vent sediment bacterial communities from Southern Trench, Guaymas Basin, Mexico - 4870-11-0-1_MG | ecosystem: Environmental > Aquatic > Marine > Hydrothermal vents > Sediment ...
ACGGTGATAGTTAAGAATATGTCAAGCGGAGTGCAGGAAACGGTGCCAAGGGAAAAATTAACAGCTTTAGTAAAAAAGATTTTGAAAAATAATAGTGTCACAAGCGTGAAACCGAAAAAGTAACTCACAACCTACAACTCACAACTCACAACTCATAACTCACAACTCACAACCCAAGAAATCATAAATCATAAATCATAAATCTTGAGTTACGAGTTATCTGGCTATGCCAGATTTGGCGTAGCCAGATAAGTTACGAGTTATAAGTTGTAAGTTAAAATTATGTGTATTTTTTGCAGAATTGTTAAAAAAGAAATACCGGCCGATGTAGTTTATGAAGACGATGAGGTATTAGCCATAAAAGATGTTCATCCAATAGCTCCCGTGCATATTTTAATTATTCCCCGAGAGCATATTGAAACAATTAATGATTTAACGGAAAGAAACATAAAATTAGCTGGAAAGCTGATTTTAATTGCCGGAAAAATTGCCCGGGATTTGAAAATATCGGAAGGCGGCTATAAGCTGTTGTTCCGCGTGGGAAAAAACGGCGGTCAGGAAGTTCCGCATATACACCTTCATCTTATTGGAGGAGCGATGTTATATGAGGAAATAAGGCCGGAATAGTCTCAAAACTCAAAGCTTGTAGCTTAAAACTTTTTTCTGTCATTCTCGCGTAGGCGGGAATCTAGGATGCAATCACTAATCTTGCAAAATTCTCTGGATTCCCGTTTTCACGGGAATGACATGGGGAAGATTTAGGTTACAAGTTACAAGGTTTGAGTTGCAAGACCAAAAGAAAGGAGGTTTTAAAATGATTAATGTAAGAAAGAAAGACAAGGAAACTTCAGAAAGTTTAATCAGAAGATTCTCCCGACGGGTTCAACAAAGCCGGATTTTAATGCAGGCAAGAAAAGCGCGCTTTCAAGAGGAAGAAAAAAGCAAAGCGGAAAAAAGAAAAGAGGCTTTATATAAAATTAAAATAAAAAAAGAAATAGATAAATTAAAGAAGATGGGCAAATTTGACGATGAAGCCCTGAAAAACATCAAGAAAAAAATGGATTAAAGATGTAAAAGATTTTGGCATCCATTTAGATTTCTACGTTCTGTGTCATTTCTGACTTTCCTATGTCATTCCCGTCCGCCGCGGCGGACGGGAATCCAGGATGGCATAAAGAATTTTTCTGGATTCCCGACCGAGTCGGGAATGACATAGAGAGAGTTGGGAATGATATAAAGAATAAGTAATTAAAATTATGAAAATTAAAGAGAAAATTCAATCCGATCTTAAAGAAGCGATGAAAGCCGGCAATACTGTTGAGCGGGATGCTTTGCGGCTTTTAAGCGGCATGATTAAAAATGCTGAAATTAAAAAAGGAAAAAACAGCGGAGAAATCAGTGACAATGAGGCAATAAGGATTGTCAGCCAAGCGGTTAAACAGCGGCGCGAGAGCGTTCGGCAATATAAAGAAGGGGGAAGAAACGATTTAGCGGAGAAAGAAGAGCGGGAATTAGAAATTATTTCAAAATATCTGCCGCGGCAGTTAAGCGCCGATGAAATTAAGGAAATAGTAGATAAAGTCGTTGTTCAAATGAAAGCCCAATCGGAATCGGATATGGGAAAGGTTATGGGCGCGGTTATGAAGCAGGCGGCGGGAAAGGCAGATGGAAATTTAGTAAGAGAAATTGTTGAAGAAACTTTAAGAACATCCAAGTGAAAGTGTCCTTAGAAATTAACAGAAAAAAGCCGGGGCTTCCTTCCAAGAAATTTTTAGAAGAGGTTGTTTTCAGCGCGGTTAAATATTCAAAATATCCTTTTTCGGGCCCAAAAGAATTGACTGTAAGCTTAGCGTCGGTTTCAAGGGAAGAAATTAGAAAGATTAATAAAAAATATCGCGGACGGAACGCGGTTACCGATATTCTTTCCGTGCCTAATTACGAAAACAGAGAAAATCTTTTAAAAGAAAAAAAAGCGGCAGTTTTTTTGGGCGAGTTAATAATTTGTTGTGATTACGTCAGGAAATCCGCTAAACTTAATAACGTATCTTTCAAAAAAGAAATAATTTGCGTAATTGCTCATGGCATTTTACATTTATTGGGATTCAACCATACCAAAGAAATGTTTCTTATCCAAAATAAAGCGGTTGACGCCGTGATTAAAAAAGCTAAAAAATAAAAAAATGAGAGAGTTTAAAAAAAGTTTAAAATGCGCTTGCCGGGGACTTCAGTATATGGTTAAAAGAGAGCGCAATTTTAGAATAGAATTGGTGATAGCGTTTTTAGTGTTGATTTTAATGCTTGTTTTTAAAGTGAAAAATTGGGAAGCGATTATTTTAGTGTTGATAATGGCATTGGTTATAGCCGCTGAATTGGTTAATACCGTTTTAGAAAGAGTGGTGGATATTTTAAAACCCAGAATTCATCCGTACGCGCGCCTAATCAAAGATATTATGGCGGCGGTAGTTTTAGTGTCTTCTTTAGCGGCTATAATCATAGGTGTTATTATTTTTCTTCCCTATTTTTACAATCTCTTGGAAAGATGAATCGTCCCTAGCGATTTTTTTAAAATATTTTTTACCGTATTTTGTCAGAAGGGAAATTTTGCTTTATAATATCCTTATGGAGCCAATTAGCTTTCAAGTTTTTTTATGACTAAAAGCAATATAATTATAGGGCTGGATATCGGGTCGTCTCATATCCGCGCCGTGATTGTCCAAGATTTTTCGGAAGAAGAAACTCTGCGCGTGGTGGGCGCGGGAACGGTTGCCTCCGCCGGGATAAGAAGAGGAGCGGTGGTTGACATTGAAGAAGCGGCTGAAGCCGTCAATAATGCCGTGGAAATGGCCGAAAAAACGGCGGGTGTGTCCGCGGAAACGGCCATTGTCAGCGTCGGAGGAGCGGAAATAAATCTTCAGGAATCCAAAGGAGTAGTGGCCGTGGGCAGAGCGGATGGAGAAGTGACGGATGATGATATAAACAGGTCTATTGAAGCGGCCCAGGCTATTTCTATACCTCCTAACAGGGAAATTATTCATGCTATTCCTAAAAGCTATCGGCTGGATGAGCAAGAGGGGATAAAAGATCCTCTGGGAATGAACGGAGTGCGCCTGGAGTCAAACGTATTGATTATAGAAGGATCTTCTAATTACATTAAAAATTTAACCAAATGCGCTTACCAGGCAGGAATTAAAATTGATGATATGGTTTTGGGATCTTTGGCGGCGGCTAAGGCGGTTTTAAACAAAAAACAGAAAGAACTGGGAGCAGTCGTTATTGATATTGGGGGCGGAACGACTTCTTTGGCGGTCTTTGAAGAGGGAGAATTGGTGTACGCGTCTGTTATTCCCGTGGGCGCCAGCCATATTACTAACGATATTGCTATCGGGCTTCGCACTTCAATAGAAACGGCTGAAAAAGTGAAATTAAAATATGGGAGCATTTTCCCCGAGGAGATTGGAAAAAAGGAAGAAATTAATTTGGCCAGTTTGGATTCCCAAGAAGAAGGAACCGTTCTTCGCCGCCATATAGCGGAAATTATTGAAGCGAGGATGGAAGAGATATTTAACTTAATAAACAAAGAGCTAAAAGATATTGGAAAAGCGGGGCTTCTTCCGGCGGGAGCGGTGATAACAGGCGGGGGAGCAAAACTTCCCCAAGCGGTGGAATTTGCCAAAAAATCATTGGGGCTCCCCGCCCAAATCGGTTTTCCCGCAAGACTGGGAGGAATTTTAGACAAAGTTGACGACCCTTCTTTTGCCACGGCAATAGGACTGGTTTTATGGGAAAGGGAGCAAAATTTTTCTCAAACAGGAAATTTTGCTCTGGCTAAAATAGACATAGAAAGCGCGAAAGAAAAGGCCAGAAAATGGATAAGTAAATTTTTACCTTGATACTTCACGGATTTTGCTGATATTTCCTTGACATAGTATAAGTGAATATGATAGGTTGATATACCAGCATATAAATCGTAATATAAAATATTATGGCAGAAATAAAGCCAAGCATAGAAACTTTCGCGAGAATCAAAGTGGTGGGCGTAGGCGGTTCGGGAGGAAGCGTAATCGGCCGAATGATAGATTCTAACATAAAAGGGGTGGAGTTTGTGGCGATTAATACTGATGCCCAAGCTTTGCACCATTCCGACGCGGAGGAAAAAATCCATATAGGGAAGAATTTGACTAAAGGGTTGGGCGCGGGAATGAATCCGGAAATCGGGCGCCAAGCGGCGGAGGAAAATAGAGATGAAATCCAAGATGTTCTTAAAGGCGCCGATATGGTTTTCGTAACCTGCGGCATGGGCGGAGGAACAGGAACAGGAGGAGCTCCCATAGTGGCGGAAACGGCTAAAGAACTGGGCGCTTTAACTGTGGCGGTGGTTACTAAACCATTTGCCTTTGAGGGAGCGCAAAGGAAAGCTATCGCGGAAGAAGGACTGGAAAATTTAAAAGACAGAGTGGATACGCTCATCACTATTCCCAATGACAAACTGCTTTCCATTATTGACAGAAAAACTTCTTTAATTAACGCCTTTAAGATAGTAGATGATGTTTTGCGGCAGGGAGTTCAGGGAATTTCTGATTTAATTACCAAACCGGGAATTGTTAATGTGGATTTTGCCGATGTAAAAGCCATTATGGAAGACAGCGGCAGCGCTCTTATGGGGATTGGAATTGCCAGCGGAGAAAATCGCGCTTCGGAAGCGGCTAAATCAGCCATTAACAGCCCTCTATTAGAGCTTTCCATTGACGGGGCAAAAGGAGTATTGTTTAATGTTTCCGGATCGGCTGATCTGACTATGCTGGAGATTAACGAAGCGGCCAATATTATTACCGAAAACATTGATCCTAACGCCAAGGTTATTTTTGGCGCGGTGGCTGACGATCAGGTGAAAAAAGGTGATATTCACATTACGGTGGTGGCTACCGGATTTGACGCGGAAAAGGTCAAAGAATCTCCCGCTGATATGATATCCAGAGTTTCTCCGATAGGGAATAAGTCTAAGGATGAAGACAAAGATGACGCTGAAAGCGGAATAACTTTCCCTTCCAAAAAGATAGAGTCTAAAATGATTGTTGAAGAGAAAAAACAACCCAAGAGTCCCTTAGAAAAGGATTCCGGGGAGTTGGAAGAAGATGACGAATTAGAAATCCCGGCCTTTATCAGGAAGAAGATGAAAAAGTAGTATACGAACAGCGCATAACGAACGCGCACATACGAACATTCCATTTTTCGTATCGTTCGTATGCGTTCGCGGGTTGGTATCGGGATAAATATTTAAAAAAGACGGGCTTAAAGCCCGTTTTTGTGATTGTGTAACTTTTAAATTACAAAATATCTTGTTAAATTATTTCATAAAATTATTTTCACTTGTCATCCCAGAGTTTTTTTGGAGCGCTTGCCTTTGACAGGAAGTCAGGAATGGCACAAAAGAAATTATATACCATTTTGTTGCGACCGCAACAAAATGGTATATAATTTTTGAGCGATATATAAAATCTTAAAAAATTAAATTAAAAATTAAAATCAAATTAAAAAATAAAGTTGAAAAATGAGAAAACTTGAAAAACAATTTCAAGAGACAAAACCAAAAAATTATACCATTAGATTGCGACCGCACCGCAATGGTATATAAATTTTTTTAAAAAAACTTGATTGTTGCTTACTTGTAATTGCATCAGGGCGATGATTTAAAATTCTTTGCTGTTCTTCCACTTTTTTATGCTATTCTCGAACTTTCCGCCATTGCTAGAGAGAGACAGGGATTTAAAAAATGTTATTCCCGTTTTCACGGAAATAACATAAAATCATTCTGGATTCCCGATCTCTATCTGCTGCCAGACAGGTCTATCTACCTTTAACAGGAAGTCGAGAATAGTGCATTAAAAAACTAATACTCTCTTCTGATGAATTTCAGCATTAGTTGTTTTTTTTCTTCTATATTGCCCTGGACGTATTCCACTTTATGAAAAAGGATATCCCATCCTAATATGCCGATGTTTCTGAAAGCGAAAATTAATTTAATCTCTTCCCAGTCTTCATTAGGGAGATATTGCTTTATCCACTTTGGGATAGCCTCAAAAACTCCCTGGTTGTCTGTGGATTTGAGAAACATAAAATCAAGGGCGCGGAGAAAATCGTAATAATTTCTTCCAGCGCGGGGAACGATATGCAGGTCTAAAAGATAGAAACTGCCATCATTAGCAATTTTTACATGGTCGCCGATAATATTGCCGTGGAACCATCCGAAGAATTTTTCACCCTTTTGTTTAATGACTGTTTCAAATTCCTTTTCTAGTTTTTCAACTTGCTGAAAGTCAATAAACCCTTCTTCAATAATAGGGCCGCTCCACATGCAAAGTCTGGAAAATAACCACTTTTTTCCATCTTCCAAAAGATTTCCCGCGCTTTCTCCTTTGAGAAATTCAGCCAGCACTTTTTGGTAATCGTCGGAAATTTTTTTGCTTATTTTCACCGCCCGGTCAGGTTGGCTGTCATAGTAATCATTTAGAAACTTTCCGCCAATTTCCTCCATAAGAATCCAACTCGCGCCTTTTTTTATAATACTGGGAACTTTAAAGCACAATTCACTTTCTATTTCTTTAGCTGTTTGCATCAGCTCAACTTGGCGAGGCTCTATTCCTCCTGTCTTAAGAATAAATCTTTCTCCGTTTTTATCTTCAACTAGGGAAATGGTTTTCTTGTTTCTGAAAAATCCTGTTTCAATAAGAATTAAATTATTTTGTTTAAGGATTGGGTTAATGTCGACAGATTGTTCTTTTTTTGTTTTCATAAATTTATTTACCCCCATTGAAAGTTTGTAGAAAAGTTTGAATAAGAATTTATTATTGAATGGCATTTTGATCATAGCAGATAATAGGCTCATATTCAAGATCTCCTTTTGGAAATTATTGCCGTATAATTTTCTTTGCGGCTCCAGAAAAAATGTCCCGCTTATTTTTTAAAGAACTATACTTTTGGCAAATGATAGCCAGGGAATTAGCGCTTTTGTCAATCAAGCTAGCACTTATAGGCGATAGCGTATAAGTGATGAAATGAAAATTATTTTTCAAATTTCTTACCTGCCACTATTGCACGATCGTAAATTAGCGGCATCTTCTTTTTTGATTAAAATTTTTTCAAAAAGATTTAATAAACGGATTTATTAAACTGAAAAATAGAGATGGATATAAATTGAAACGGCAGGAGTTAAACGCTGTGGATAACTGGGCTGGCGATGTTTTTTGTCTTGTAGTATAATTACCCCGTGGCATACAATATATAGTATATTCTGGAAGTTAGGTTATAGTTTTTAAAATATCGTAAAACAATTTAGTCGTTTAATAATTTAACGATTCAATTTATGATTTGCCCATTTTGCGGATATGGCGAAACAAAAGTTATTGATTCCCGAGATACTAATGACGGAAAAGCCGTCAGAAGAAGGCGGGAATGCGAAAAATGCCGAATCCGCTTCAGCACTTACGAAGAAGTGGAAATAATGCGCCTTACGGTTGTCAAACGGGATGGCGGGAAACAAGAATATGACCAAGAAAAGATTAAAGCGGGAATCAATAAGGCGCTGGAAAAAAGGCCGGTAAGCGAAGAGAAAATTGAAAAGCTGCTGGGTTGCGTTGAATATGCCATTCACGCCAAAGAATCCAGTGAAATTACCAGTAAAGAAATAGGAAAAATTGTTTTAGAAGAACTTAAAAAGGTTGATGATGTGGCCTATTTAAGGTTTGCCAGCGTATATAAATCTTTTGGAAGCGCCGCCAGTTTTAAAAAGGAGCTGAAAAAGTTGAAGAAATAACTTAAGACTCCCCCTTTAGAAAAGGGGGGTTAGGGGGGATTTGAAAGTTATCATTATTTTGAATGCTTTCTTTTTTCTCACGCTTTTCAAATCCCCCTACTCGCTACGCTCACTTCCCCCTTTTCCAAAGGGGGAGAAGAGAATATGAGTCTTCCCGGCGTTAATTAATTCCAATATTCAAAAATAATTAATAAATAAAAAACAAAGCAATGAAAAAACAGGCAAAGAAAAACAAAAAGGGGAATAAGAAGAGAACGTATAAAAGAAATAAAGTGACAAAGGTGGTAAAAAGGAGCGGGCGAGTAGTTCCTTTTAAGCGGGAAAAAATAGTAATCGCGGTGGCTAAAGCGTTTAAGGAAACGGGTGAAGGAAGCAAAAAGGACGCCGAAAAAATAGCCGTTAAGGTCGTTCAACTTCTCAATAAAAATTACCGGAAAAATTACATTCCCGAAATTGAAGAGATTCAGGATTTAGTGGAGAGAGTGCTGATGGTTTTGGATTTTGACAAAACGGCTAAAGCTTATATTCTCTATCGCGAACAGCATCGGAAAATTCGCGAAACAGAAGGGGCGTTAAAAGAGGCGGTTGATTTGGTGGATAAATACATTAGGGAAATAGATTGGAGGGTAAAGGAAAATGCTAATATGTCATACTCTTTGCAGGGGCTTAATAATTACGTTGCGTCCGCCGTAAGCTCAAAATATTGGATGAATAGAATTTATTCCAAGAAAATCAGAGATGCCCATGAGCAAGGGGATTTCCATATCCATGATCTCCAATCAATTTCAGCTTATTGCTGCGGATGGGATTTGCAAGATCTTTTGCGGCAAGGGTTTACCGGCGTTTCCGGAAAAGTGGCTTGCAAACCAGCCAAGCATTTTGGATCTATTTTGGGACAGATGGTAAATTTTATTTATACTCTCCAAGGGGAAGTGGCCGGCGCGGAAGCTTTTTCTAATTTTGACACATTATTAGCCCCATTTATCAGGTACGACAAATTAAATTACGGGCAAGTTAAACAAGAAATCCAATCGTTTGTTTTTAATATGAATGTTTCCACTCGGGTGGGATTTCAAACCCCGTTTTCCAATATTACTTTAGATATCACTCCTCCTAAAACTTTAGCTAAAGAGGCGGTAGTTATCGGGGGAGTGCCCCGGAAGGAAACTTACGGAGAGTTTCAAGAAGAAATGAATATGATAAATCGGGCGTTCGCGGAAGTGATGATGGAAGGGGACGCCAGCGGGCGAGTGTTTACTTTCCCTATTCCGACTTACAACATCGGCAAGAAATTTGACTGGAACGACGATCGCTTTGACCCGATTTGGAAGATGACGGCCAAATACGGAATTCCCTATTTTGCCAATTTCATCAATTCTGACATGGATCCGGAAGACGCCAGAAGCATGTGCTGCCGCTTGCGGCTGGATAACCGCGAATTGCATAAAAGGGGTGGAGGCCTCTTTGGCGCTAATCCGCTTACCGGTTCAATCGGAGTAGTAACCATAAATTTGCCGCGGCTGGGATATGTTTCCAAAAACAAACGGGAATTCTTTAAAAAATTAAACGAACTTATGGATCTCGCTATGCAGAGTTTGGAAATAAAGAGGAAGCTAATAGAAGATTTGTCGGAAAAAGGGCTTTATCCGTATTCAAAGTTTTATCTTAAAGGCATAAAAGAACGGCGCGGCCAATATTGGGCTAATCATTTTTCCACTATCGGACTGGTGGGTATGAACGAAGCGTTGCTGAATTTAATAAAAAAAGACATTACTGCTAAAGAAGGGCAGAAGTTGGCAGAAAAAATTTTGATGTATATGAGAGAAAGGATAATTGGCTATCAAAAAGAAACGGATAATTTGTATAATTTGGAAGCTACTCCGGCGGAAGGGACGGCTTATCGGCTGGCGCGGCTGGATAAGGAAAAATATCCCGACATAATATTTGCCAACAGCGAAGCCGTTGAAAATAACGGAGCTAATCCTTACTATACCAATTCTTCCCAACTGCCCGTGTCTTTCACGGAGGATATTTTTGAAGCGCTGGACATTCAAGATAAACTTCAAACTAAATATACCGGCGGCACGGTTTTGCACGGATTTTTAGGAGAGCGTATTAACGGCATTGAAACTACCAAAAAATTAGTCAGAAAAATTGCCGAGAATTACGCCCTGCCTTATTTTACTATTTCTCCCACTTTCAGCATCTGCCCGGTGCATGGTTACATAGAAGGGGAGCATTATATTTGCCCCAAGTGCGTGGTGAAGCAGAAATGCGAGGTTTACTCGCGGGTGGTCGGCTATATCCGCCCGGTCCAACAGTGGAATGAAGGTAAACAAGCCGAGTTTGAAGATAGAAAAGAGTTTGTGGTAAAATAATTAAATCCTGTGTTTTTTTGCGTGAAAAACTCCCCCTTTGGAAAAGGGGGAAAGCGAGTATAGCGAAGCAGGGGGATTTGAAAAGCGTAAGAAAAAAGAGAGCGTTTGAAATAGCGATAACTTTCAAATCCCCCCTAACCCCCCTTTTCCAAAGGGGGAGTTTCAAAATTTTTAGATTTGTAGAAATATGAAAATTGGCGCTTATCAAAAACTTACTCTGATAGATTATCCGGGGAAATTGGCCGCCACTGTTTTTACGGTGGGCTGTAATTTTCGCTGCCCGTTTTGCCATAATCCGGAGTTAGTTATCAGTTCACAGTTCACAGTTCACGATGATGATGAAATGGAAAAAGAATTTTTTGATTTTCTAAAAAGGCGCCGGGGAATATTGGAAGGTCTCTGTATTACCGGCGGGGAGCCGACTGTTCAGCCGGATATAATAAATTTTATTGAAAGAATAAAAAAGCTGGGATATTCCGTCAAGCTGGACACTAACGGCGCCTGCCCGGATGTTTTGAAAAAGATTATAGACAAAAAAATCGTGGATTTTATTTCCATGGACATTAAAAGCTCTCGGGAAAATTATGATAGATTGGCGGGAGTAAAGGTGGATATGGATAGAATTGATTTAAGCGTTAATTTAATCAGGAACAGCCGAATAGATTATGAATTTCGCACCACGGTTGTGCCGGGAATGCACACGGAAGGGGATTTCAAAAAAATTGCTGATTGGCTGAAGGGCGCCAAAAAATATTGCCTGCAGGAATATCGCGACATTAAAATTTTAAATCCGAAACTAAAAAAAATAACCCAAGGAAAATTTTTAAATCTGGATAAAATTAAAAAGAAAATTGAGAAAAGTTTTAAGGAAGTGGAAGTGAGGAAATGATTTCATCGTAATAACCGTAAGTGATAAAAAAAAACTGAAAGCGGAATAAGTGATTAATAGAAAAAATTCTTGTTTCAACTCTCTCCCAGAGGAAGAAAGGGTAAGAAATCAAATTATTTCTCCATAACTTCTCCGGCTACTTTCAAATGATCCCGCAACAGCCGGGGAATTAAAAAGTTTTCGGCTACCGATTTTCTGGCGCGGCGGCCAAAGGTCTCGCGCAGAGTTTTGTCTTTTAGCAGTTTTTCAACGCGCGAGGCGCAATGCTCAATGGTGGAAACCAAATAGCCGTTATAGCCGTCGCGGATTTGGATTTTAATTCCTCCCACTTTTCCGGCTACCACCGCTTTGCCTTTCCACATAGCTTCCGTAACGGTCAAGCCAAATCCTTCTTTGATGGATTTTTGGATAATTACATCGGAAGCGGTTTGAACGGCGCTAACCAGTATGTCATTGTCATATTGGATTTTTTTGGGATCGTAAAACAGAAATATGTCAGGATCTCCTTTAGTGTACCTTTTTACTTCCCGAAATATTTTTCTGGAGCAAGGATTGTCTTTAGCCAGGTTTTGGGCCAAAAGGATTAACTGGAGGCCGGGAATGTTTTTCTTGGCTAAATAAAAAGCTTTAATAACTCCGATAGGATCCTTGAAAAAATCCAGCCGGGAAACTTGGGAAACAATCGGACGGGAGGGGTTAACCCCCAAGTTTTCCAAAATCATTCGGGCGTATTCTTTTTTTAGGGGGGAGTTTTTGGCGGCCAGCGGATCAATCGCGGGAGGGAAAATAGCCGTCTTTTCCGCGGGAAGATTGCCGTTCATAAATTTATGAATGCTTAAAATTATTTTTTGGTAAGGTTTGAAATAGGGAAACAGAAAATTCCACGCGTCCGGATTGGGCGAGGACAAGTCTATATGAATTCTGGAAATGGCCGGATGTATTTTTTTGGAAAAATAAGGAATTAAAAGAGGTTGCGGGTCGTGGATGACATAAAGCCGAGCGTTTAATTTTTCCGCCTCGCTGGCCATCTTTTTAGACTGCCTGATATAAAATTCTTTTTCGGCTTTGGTTATTTTAATAGCCTCGCTTTGGAGGCAGTTGTGGATTTTATTGGTTATTTCAAAAAATTCTTCAGGGGGATTGATAGTGTGCCAGTCGGCGTCAATTTTTAAATTCCGCATAAGCGGAATGAGGCTGTGGAGAATTTCAGCCACGCCGCCTCCTCCCGGCTGGGAAGTGGCGTTAATGTGGACAATTTTCTTGCCGCGCAGGCTTTCGGAAAGTTTTTCAATTTCCAGCATCAAATCGCCGGAAACAAATTTTCGGTAATCGCCGATATTTTTTTCTTGGACTAAAACTTTTTTTAACATCGCGTTGTTTTTAATCTAGCACATTTTCAGCTTGAAAGATAGGGGAAAAGCTGATAGAATGCGCGCGTAAAATAGAATGATTAAAAAGCTGATAATAACTTTTGTTGTTTTATTATTTATCGCTTTGTTTTTATTAAGCGGAGTTTTGTTCGCGTTTAAAAAATCCGGCGATTTTTCGCCAGTTTCTTTTTTAAAAGAAGCGGCCAGGCAGGAAATCGTAAAGAAAACCGCCAGAAAAATTAAACATTTTATTTACCGCGAGGCGACTATTCATAATCCCGAAGGCGATACGCTGCCGGATGAAATTGACGACGAGATATTAAATAAGATAAAAGAAAAGTTGAAATAAAAAACGCGGATTTTTATTACCATATTACATAATATGGTAATAAAAGATGTAATATAATTTTTTTGTTGATGTTTTAGAATTATGCGCATTTATGTCAAAGTTATTCCCCGCGCTTCCAAAAACGAAGTGGTGAAAATATCCGACGGGGAATATAAAGTAAAATTGACTGCTCCGCCGGTTGACGGAAAAGCCAATGGTATGTTATTAAAGATATTAGCGGAGCATTTTAATGTTTCCAAAAGTTCTTTGCAAATTGTCGGCGGAAAAACCGCCCGCGTAAAAATGGTGGATATTGGCTAACAGGCCAATCCTTTTTGTTTG
>Ga0190315_1000895_pt1 | contig 13111 bp, 9 predicted proteins | sample 48701101_MG_FD_161673 | JGI IMG/M metagenome (GOLD analysis project Ga0190315, IMG submission 161673) | Hydrothermal vent sediment bacterial communities from Southern Trench, Guaymas Basin, Mexico - 4870-11-0-1_MG | ecosystem: Environmental > Aquatic > Marine > Hydrothermal vents > Sediment ...
AGTCAGGATCTTGATGAGTATTGGAATTATCACCTCCATCAAGAGTATCAAAGAAATCATTTGGCCAAATTTTCTAACTTACCAGAAATATTACGATCTTTGTCGTAGTAAAGTGACTGCACCCAAAAAAATTGGAGCCAGCCAGCACTCTCCAATGCTGCTGGTACAGGCCCTTGGAATGAAGGAGATGCGTTCTCGGGCGTACAGACGTAGTACTATTGGTCGTCTTCCCCGACAGGCACGGGCTACGCGTTGTACGTGACCCTCGACGGCGGCAGCGTGTTCTACAACGAGAAGACTAGCAGCTACTACGTCTGGCCGTTGCGAGGCGCACAATAAAATATTGGGTGCTTTGAGACTTTGGAGGCTTGGACGGGGGATATCAAAAGCTATCTCCTGCTTTGGTATTTTCTCTTTTGAACGATGATTTTTGTGATAAGGGGATGGACCATCATGATAATCATCTGATTATTTTGCAGAAATCTGCACGACTACGTTTTAGCAAAGATTGATTTTCCTATGAATTCTGATAATGCTGTAATATTAAAATTACAAGAACTGGCAACCGGATTACCAGCGATTACCCCAGCTTTTGGAGCCTGTTTAGCTGAAGCTGCAGCTGTATGCTTGGAAGGAAATGGGCATAAGAATGGTGTAGAGTTATTAGTGAGTGGTCATTTTACCGGACGTTTTAAATTATATTGGCCTGATGTGACTCAACAAATGCGGCGTTGCTGGAATGATTATGAAGTCACAACAGAACATGGTGCTTATGCCATTGCCATTTTGTTGATTCATGAACTGACACAATTTACTCTCATAGAAAGATCATTTAAAGGCACCGGGATTGATTATTGGTTAGGCGATAAAGATGATCCTTTTTTACGTCAAAAAGCACGTTTAGAAGTTTCTGGAATACGTGAAGGCAATCAATCGGCTATTAAAAGTCGATTAAACGTCAAATTGAATCAAATCACACGTTCAGGTGGAATGCTACCCGCTTATATAGTGATTGTAGAATTTAGTCAACCCACTTCACAGGTCGTTATAAAATGATATCAATTCAAGCATTACATCGACAAGCTATGGATATGGCTGAGATGGCATTAATCGCAAAACATCAAGGCAATTTAGACAAGGCAAACGATTTGTTTCGACAAGCTTATGATAAAGAAAAAGAATCCGCCGAGTTTTTTAAAATGCTTCAGAATGAAGAACCGACTCGCTCGGTTTTCTATCGAAGTGCCGCTTCTTTGGCAGTACAATGTCACGAATTTCGAGAGGCAGAACGTCTCATAGCGACAGCACTTTTAGGCAATCCCCCCGTTGAAATTGCGGAAGAATTGAGAGAATTGCTTGAACGGCTTTATTTACAATGGGATAGAGGATTGCGTAAAACGGCTTAAGATCGGGATGATGGGCGGGCCGTTGGGTTTTGGGATAAGATAAGGGGATGGATTATCATCAGAATCATCTTGTTATTTTTTTTATCTCACGCAAAGGCGCAAAGACGCAAAGGTGCTAAGTTATTATGCTTAGCTCGATGCGCGAAGCGTGAGCAAATCGGCTTCTTTTCTATTGGAGTGCAAAATTTATTTTGCTTCTTTTCTATTGGAGTGCAAAATTTATTTTGCTGTGATTGAGAATGACCCTTTTTTTGGGAATGCGCCCAAGTTTGCACGCCAATCAGGCCCTCGCAAAATAAATTTTGCACTCCGATAGGCCGAAAGCAAAATAAATTTGGAACGAAAATCAGGCCCTCGCAAAATAAATTTTGCACTCCAATAGGTCGAACGCAATAGGCCGAACGCAAAATAAATTTTGCACTCCAATAGGCCGAACGCAACGATAGGCGATTTCACGCAAAGGCGCAAAGGTGCTAAGTTATTATGCTTAGCTCGATGCGCGAAGCGTGAGCAATGCTGATTTCAATTTTAGACTGATGTTAATCGGTGTCAATCATGATCAATTAGGATTTGATTGCTTTTGAATGATCCTGTGTTTCTAATTTTAAGTGCAACAGTTCAGATTCTAACTCATGAATTAATTCTTCTTCTGTTGGCAAATACAGCTTATATTGAGAGGCAAACAGTTGTTGACTTTCTTTTAATACCGAATATTTGACAATGGTTTCGTTTTTTTCTGAGCATAAGATAATGCCAATGGTGGGGTGATCGGTTTCTGTTTTGATTTCATTTTCATAATAACGGACGTAAAAATCCATTTGCCCAATATCTTGATGAGTGAGTTTGCCTAATTTTAAGTCGATCAATACAAAGCACTTGAGCAAGTAATTATAAAATACCAAGTCAACATAAAAATGTTCACCATCAGCAATAATACGTTGTTGTCGCGCGACAAAGGCAAATCCTTTGCCTAATTCCAGTAAAAAGGCTTGCAATTTGCCAATCAATGCTTCTTCCAAATCTTTTTCAAGAAAGGGGCTATTTTCTTTTAAATCAATAAATTCAAGCACATACGGATATTTGATAATATTTTCTGGTCGTAGTGTGATGGCCTTGGTTTCAGCTTCCTCTCTGACAGCTTGCTTATTTTGACTGGATAACAAACGTTCATAGTAAAATGAGTTGATTTGTCGTTCGAGTTGGCGAGTACTCCATTTGCTTTCAATACACTCCTGAATATAAAAACGACGGGCCTTTGGGTTTTCGACTTTCAACATGAGGCGATAATGTGTCCAACTCAATTCAGGGTGCAGGGTGTTCACATCAGATTTGTCACGCAGTGCGTGACTTATTGGAAAAGTCAGATAAAACGGCCTCATGTACTTTAAATTGGTAGTCGTAAACCCTTTCCCAAAATCGTGTGTGAGTCTTTTTGACAATTCTTTTATCAAAGCTTTGCCATATTCCGCTTTTGTCTCACCTTTTTGATCTGCTTCGACAATCAAGCGGCCGATATGCCAATAGGCTTGTACCATCGCAGCGTTGATCGCTTTGTATGCCTGTACACGGGTATTTTCGATAACCGTTTTAATTTCAAAGTAGATTGTGTCTGTTTTTATGTTCATCATTTGTTGTGAAGTACTTTGGCTCAGGGGATTGAACGGATTGGTTGTGAGGTGTTTTGATGTGTAGAGACGCGATGCAGAGACGCTTCGCGATCGCGTCTCTACACAGTGAATGGAAAAAATCCCCCTCATCAATCCGTTCAATCCCCTGAGCCAAAGTACTAGGGTACCCTTTTTGAAAAACGGATAGGAATTAGCTTGTACCTGATTGAGCTAACATCAAACGAAAATAGCTTCTTTAGCATCCCGTAAACATGACTCTTCAACTTTTCTCTTTCTTTATTCTGGTTAATATGGTAAGGTCAGAACTTTCTATTCCCTAACCTTAATATGAAGGAGAAAAATCTATTATGAGTGGTATTCTCGCGGCTTTTGGCGACAACAATGTTGTTCCTTCTTTATTTGAAGGCCTACAACGTATGCAATTTGAGTATGGTGAACATGATAGGGTAACCATTGCCGTTTTAATGGCTGGGCGCATACAACATTTCGTCAAAAAAGAACCGGTTCATCCAGGAGAGGATTTTTCAAGTCTTCTCCAAAAACAAAACCTGACAGGTTGTTTGAGTCTGGCTTGTCTTCGTCAGAAACGGCAATCTCAAAAATACACCGTTCATTTAGCAGCCACCGACGATATTGCGATTGCTTATCACGGTTTTATCGAAAATCTCGATGATATTCGGGAAGACTTGTTTCAGTTGGGATATGAAGTTGGCAACCTCTGCCCCTCTGAACTCATTTTGCTTTTTATTCGCCGCTATTTGGATATAGGGATGTCAGTGCGGGAAGCCAATCTAACCGCGATCAAACGTTTAATAGGTGAGTTTGCGATAATCGCTCTGTTTGCGGATCAAAAGTCGCTTGTGATCGCACAGCGGGGTGTGCCAATGACGCTTGGTATCCAAAAAAATGAGGTTTATATCGCATCAAACACGGCAGCCCGTATTATGCAATCCAGCATGCTGATTGAAGAAAATAGTTTGTTGATATTACGTTCATTCCAGAAATGAACTTTGTAGCAACCAGATGGGATTGGCATGTCATTTCTTAGGCTTGCGTTTCATTTTGGAGCAAGCACAAGGGATTATCATGCCATCTCTCATGCTTGCCAGAGTTATAGCCTTTCCCGATTGAATAAAATACACTTATGTTAAGTCGCTATGCAAAGGGCAGATTTCAAAAAAAAATAATTTGAAGCAAAATAAATTTGGAACGAAAAGCGAAAGCAAAATAAATTTGGAACGAAAAGCGAAAGCAAAATAAATTTGGTACGGAAAGCGAAAGCAAAATAAATTTGGAACGAAAAGCGAAAGCAAAATAAATTTGGAACGAAAAGCGAAAGCAAAATAAATTTTGCACTCCAAAATATTTTAAAAATTGTACTTAGCTTCGCTGACCTTCGGTTCATTCAATCGCGAAACGCTATATCAATCTTACAAGCCCTTCTACGCTAACATTTCAAATGCTTTCTTTTTAGCACCGGCAAAATCGGCTTTTCCGGTTCCGAGTTTTGGTATGGTTTCTACCGCAAGATAGGTTTTCGGTATCATTAAGGGATTGATATCGCTTTGAAGCATTTGTGCTTTCAATTTATCCATATCGCTTTCGCCGGCGACTAACAACACTATTTTTTCGCCTTTGCTGGGATCAGGTAAGGCTATGGCGAGGATTTCGATATCGGGATTCTCTATGATTTCAGAAAGCTTTGCTTCGACGGCCCCTAAACTCACCATTTCTCCTCCTAATTTTGCAAAACGGGAGTATCTGTCTAAGATGATCAAAAAGCCGTCTTTATCTAACTTGCCTTTATCGCCTGATTGATACCAACGTACTCCGTCTTTTTCGACGATAACGGATTGCGTCTTGTCGGGATCATTCAAATACCCTTTCATGATCTGGATGCCGCCTATCATAATTAATCCTGCTTCCCCAATAGGCAATTCTTCTAAGGTGTCAGGATCAACTATTTTGATCGTGGTGCCTGGTAGAGGTAGGCCGACAGTGCCTATTTTATTGCCTGTTTGTATCTCGCCGGAATAAGATAACAGAATATCGGGTATGTTGACGCTGGCGACTGGGGTGGTTTCGGTGGCACCGTAGCCTTCGTAAATATCTTTGCCAAATTTTTCTTTGAAACTGCTACGCACTTCTGGATTCAGACGCTCCGCTCCGGCTATGACAAGCCGCAGTGATTGAAACATCAAGGGATGCACTTTGCGACTGCGCGTATAAATACGCAAGAAGGTGGATGTGCCGAGCAGAATGGTGATTTGATATTGCGCGACTAGGCGGCCAATGGTTTTTGCATCGGTTGGATCGGGTTGGCATACCATCGGGATGCCTTCAATCAGTGGCAAAAACGTGGTGACTGTCAACCCAAAAGCATGGAAAGTGGGTAGGGCATTGAGGATAATATCGTCTTCTTTGGGGTTCAAAACCGCTGATATCTCTTTGATATTAGCCATCATATTTTGATGGGTTAGTTGCACACCTTTGGGTACGCCTTCACTGCCGCTGCTAAAGAGAATCGCGGCGGTTTCGTCTAAAGCTATCCTATTGAAATAGAAGGCCTTTAACACGCTTGCGGGTAACAGTTTAGCTTGTAGCAAGGCGACAATCAGTTTCCATTTGGGTATAGCTTGCTTGATGTCTTCCAAGTAAACAAAGTGAGCTTGCGTTTTCAGTGGTGTTAAATCTATACCGCGCCCTTCTAGTTTGCTTAAAAAGCGTTGTGAAGTCAGAACGGTTTTAATATCGGCCCTTTCCATGCTGAGTGCGACGATGCTCGTCTCTGCCGTGTAATTCAGGTTGACGACGGTTTTCCCATTGATCATCACAGCTAAGTTCGCTAAAACGGCACCTGTAGAGGCCGGTAGGAGAATACCAATATTCTGTTGATGCCTCATCACCGGTTTCAGTTGACGTGTAAAAACGAGGGCGGCTGCCAGTAAGCGGCCGTAGGTTAATTGGGTATTGGGTTCCATCACGGCAACTTGACTGCTTTGCGCCTTAGCGGTTCGCAAAAAGCTGATTGGCAATGATTCTAAGGTTTCAACATAGCCTTGCCAACTGTGGAATGCGGTTTCTAAAACCGCTTGTTTGACTTCGCTGGCAGAAGCCTGATGAGAAAGTGATTTGCCGAAGCCTATTGTGATGCGACGTTGGCCGGCAGAACCCGTTGAATAACGGTATTTACGGGTTGCATAGGAAGATAAACTGCCCCATAAGCCTCTTAAATAGAAGGGCACAATGACGGCCTGTGTATCTTTGACGGCCCGTTCAAAACCGCTTTTGAAGATGCTTAAATGGCCGTTATGACTGATATGCCCTTCAGGAAACAGGGCCACGACTTCACCTTGACTGAGACTTTTTTGAACTTGATCAAGGGCTTGCTTACTCCCAGTCTGTCCGATGGGAATCACGCGGAAGATATCCAAAAACCATTTGAGATACCATTTCTCATAATAGCTGCGAAACATGACAAAGCGAATGGGGCGAGGTGATGCAATTTGTAACATAGCCCAATCTAGCCAACTGACATGATTGCCTAATAATAAAACGCCCCCTCTGGAAGGCATGTTTGTCATACCGACGACTTGTACTTGGTAACGTCGTTTCAGCATTCCGACAATAATATAACGGATGAAGGCTTGGGGTAATTTAGCGATAGCGTAAAGGGTACCGAAAAACGTGACTGTCGCGAGTAGGTAAAACGTGGTTTGGTTGGAAAATTGAAGAAAGCTTAAACCGATAGATACGCCCAAAAAAGCCAGCATAAACAGATTGCCTACAAAATTATTGGCGGCCAGAATGGTACCGACTTCACCTTCTTTGGCATAATATTGAATCAGGGCATTAAGGGGCACGATAAAGAGGCCGCCAAAAAAGCCATAAACGGTAAACAGGATGGCAAGAAACCATAAGTCTTGAATAAAGGTGAGACTGAACAGAAAAATACAGATACCCAAAGCCCCTAAGGGAATCATGCCCGTTTCAATATAATTTTTAGACACCTTGCCGACAAAAATGGAGCCTAAAATAATACCGATACCGGCTAAAGCCATAATACCGTTGGCAATGCGCGTATCGGTTTCACCCACCACCTCTTTGAGATGGGCACCAAAGTTAGCGAGTAAGACTTGGTTGATAGCAAAAAACACGGCCAAGCCGATAATGCTTAACCAAATACCTTGATGACTCCAAGCGGATTTCAAGTTGTTTTTGAGATAACGCATCTTCAAATAGGGCTTGACAGCGAATTTCAACATCAAATTCGTTTGCTGTTTTAAGGGCAAACGCAAAGCTAATAAGGCTTCAATCAGCGTGCCGATTATCAGCAAGAAGCCGACATATTTAACCGATTGGAGAATATCCCCGAGGTTTTCAAAGTCTGTTGAAAACCAGCTTTCAAAAAAGAGGGTATACACCAATGTGCCGCCCAAAATGGCAGAAATGGTAACAGCTTGCACGGCAGAATTGGCAGGCGCTAAATTATTTTTGCCCACCAATTCTCGGATATAGCCATATTTGGCTGGCGAATAAAAGGCACTTTGCAATGCCAAAACAAAAGTCAGCCAAAAAGCTAACCAAAAAGCGCCCGTGTAATAAGACACTGTAATCATAGCGGTGATGGGCAAAGCGATAAAAGCGGCGATGACAATCACGCGATTTTTAGGAAATTTATCAGACAAAAATCCCGCGGGGGTAAATGTCATAATAAACGGCAACAAAATCATCGCTTGAATGATAGCGGTATAAATCCGCAACTCAGTGCCCTCATAAAATTTAAAGAGGGCATTTTGAATAATGATTTTATGCCCTAAATCAGTAAAGGCATTCAAAAACACGATGATTAAATAGGGCATAAAGCCCTTATTTTTCCATATTGATTTTTCCATATTAATTATTGTCCATTTTGAAAAAAATTATCTTACTCTATATTTGATAATCAAGTTTTTTATAAAGCCAAACCCTAACGACAAGGATTGTATATAACAAAGGATTTAAACCAGGCACAACCCTGATCTAATCCCTTCTGTATATAGAATCCTTGTAGTTAGTAATAGCATATCACATAGTCAGATAGAACGCAGATTAAAAATGATTAAAAAAATCAGCGTAAATCAGGCCATAATCAGCGTTATCAGTATTCTATCATCTATTATCTGTGTTACTCCGTGAACGCTGTGTTGAAAAAACATTGAAACGCTATGGTACTCTGTGATATTTTGCATCATCCAACGCTATACTGATAATACAACAAGTTAGGCAAGCTTCGGTATTGCCTCTACTGATTAAGACAAATATGAAAAAATTACCCCTGGGTATTCAAACCTTTTCTAAAATCATCAAAGATAACTGTGTGTATGTGGATAAAACTCGTCACATTGCAGAATTAATTGACTCTGGCGAATATTTTTTTCTTTCCCGCCCTCGCCGATTCGGAAAATCTTTGTTGGTTTCGACGTTATCTGAAATTTTTTCGGGCAATAAAGCCCTTTTTCAGGGATTGTATATCTATGATAAGATTGAATGGCAAGCCTATCCCGTCATTCACATTGATTTCTCTGTTATCGACTTTTCCACAGAGACGGAGCTACGGGAAAGCCTCTTCGATTTATTAGATGGCATCAATGCGGATTATCAACTGGGTGTCGATAAACGCGGCTTTAAAGCCTATTTTAGAAAAATCATTCAGGCCTTATCTGAAAAAAAAGGCAAAGTTGTTGTTTTAATTGATGAATATGATAAACCCATTGTCGATCATATTGATGATATTGAAAAAGCGACTAAAAACCGTGAAGTGCTTCGGGAGTTTTTCGGTGTTTTAAAACCTTGTGACGCTTTTCTGCGTTTTGTGTTCTTAACGGGTGTCTCTAAATTTTCTCGTGTGTCGATTTTTTCTGAATTAAATAATATACGGGATATTACCTTCTCAAAACAATTTGCCACATTGCTAGGCTATACACAAACCGAATTGGAAAGTGATTTTGATAATTATATTCAAAATCTTTGTTTTGAGTTGGGAATAAAGAAGGCAGAGTTGTTGACTCAAATTAAGACTTGGTATAACGGCTATTCATGGAATGCCAAAGACAGATTGTATAATCCGTTTTCAATTCTCAATTTGTTTGCCGAACAACGATTTGACAATTATTGGTTCGCCAGTGGAACCCCAACTTTTCTGATGAAGTTAATCAAAAAGAGCGCGTTTGATGTCACCCAGTTTGAGAATCAAACGGTTTCAAAGATTCTCTTTGATAGTTATAATATTGAAAACCTCAATGTTTTCGCGCTGTTATTTCAAACGGGTTATTTAACCATAAGCGAAATTGATCAAAAATCAAGAACGCTCCAATATGTCTTGAACTATCCCAATTTTGAAGTGAAAGAAGCTTTTGTAACCTATCTCTTTGCCAGTTTTACCCAAAATGAATTAGGCCAAATCCAACCCGCAGCGGAAAATTTACGGGAGTATTTAGAAACGGAAAATCTCGAAGGCTTTATGAACATCATCCGCGCCTTATTTGCCAAAATTCCGTATCCATTACACATTGAAAAAGAGGCCTATTACCATTCCCTTTTTTATATGATCTTGATATTGATGGGGGTTGAAATTGATTTGGAAGTGTTGACTGATAAAGGGCGAATTGATGGCGTATTGGCATTTGAGAATAAAATTTATTTGATTGAATTCAAATATGCTAAAGCGGGTAGTAATATGACTCGTTTAACGAACAATGCACTCAAGCAAATCAAGACGAAAAATTATGGTGAACGCTTTTTGAATGATTCGCGCCCACTAATCTATCTTGGTGTCGGCTTTGCTGGAAAGGAAATTGGGTATAAAAATTCGTAGAGACGCGATGCTCGCGTCTCTTGCCTCTACCAACGGGGATAAACGAATTAATTGTTCAAATCATGCCGCGTCGAAACGCGATCGCGAAGCGTCATTATTATAGATAGAGACGCGAGCATCGCGTCTCTACAGAATTAAATCGGTATAATGTCTAATTGTTCAAATCATGCCGCGTCGAAACGCGATCGCGAAGCGTCATATTATAGATAGAGACGCGAGCATCGCGTCTCTACAGAATTAAATCGGTATAATGTCTAATTGTTCAAATCATGCCGCGTCGAAACGCGATCGCGAAGCGTCATATTATAGATAGAGACGCGAGCATCGCGTCTCTACAGAATTAAATCGGTATAATGTCTAATTGTTCAAATCATGCCGCGTCGAAACGCGATCGCGAAGCGTCATTATTATAGATAGAGACGCGAGCATCGCGTCTCTACAGAATTAAATCGGTATAATGTCTAATTGTTCAAATCATGCCGCGTCGAAACGCGATCGCGAAGCGTCATTATTATAGATAGAGACGCGAGCATCGCGTCGAAACCGTTAGTGAATTACGTCAAGCGTTATTGGTATCGAAGCTACCTACTGAGACAAATATGAAAAAATTACCCATCGGTATTCAAACCTTTTCCGAAATAATCACGGAAGAGTATCTGTATATTGATAAAACTCAACAGATTGCCGAATTATTACAGGCCGGCAAATACCTATTCCTTTCCCGCCCTCGCAGGTTCGGAAAATCTTTGCTGGTTTCGACGTTATCTGAAATCTTTTCTGGCAATCAAGCCCTTTTTCAGGGATTGTATATCTATGATAAGATTGAATGGCAGTCTTATCCGGTTATTGTTATTGATTTCAATCGCATTTCCTACTCTAATGATGAAGTGTTTAAAACCTCATTATTATCCTTTTTGGATAAGGTGGCTGGGAAATACGAGATTAGTCTTTCAAGTCAATTTGTTCGAGATAAGTTTTTTGAATTAATTGAAAAAATCGCTGAAAAAACGCAACAAAAAGTGGTGATTCTGGTAGATGAATATGATAAACCCATTGTCGAGCATATTGATGATATTGAAAAAGCGACCAAAAACCGTGAAGTTCTTAGGGACTTGTTTGCTGTTTTGAAATCTGGTGACGCTTTTCTGCGCTTTGTGTTTTTAACTGGTGTCTCTAAATTTTCTCGTGTGTCGATTTTTTCTGAATTAAATAATATACGGGATATTACCTTCTCAAAACAATTTGCCACATTGCTAGGCTATACACAAAGCGAATTGGAAAGTGATTTCGATAAGTCTATTCAAAATCTTTGTTTTGAGTTGGGAATCAAGAAGGCAGAGTTGTTGACTCAAATTAAGACTTGGTATAACGGCTATTCATGGAATGCCAAAGACAGATTGTATAATCCGTTTTCAATTCTCAATTTGTTTGCCGAACAACGATTTGACAATTATTGGTTCGCCAGTGGAACCCCAACTTTTCTGATGAAGTTAATCAAAAAGAGCGCGTTTGATGTCACCCAGTTTGAGAATCAAACGGTTTCAAAGATTCTCTTTGATAGTTATAATATTGAAAACCTCAATGTTTTCGCGCTGTTATTTCAAACGGGTTATTTAACCATAAGCGAAATTGATCAAAAATCAAGAACGCTCCAATATGTCTTGAACTATCCCAATTTTGAAGTGAAAGAAGCTTTTGTAACCTATCTCTTTGCCAGTTTTACCCAAAATGAATTAGGCCAAATCCAACCCGCAGCGGAAAATTTACGGGAGTATTTAGAAATGGAAAATCTCGAAGGCTTTATGAACATCATCCGCGCCTTATTTGCCAAAATTCCATATCCATTACACATTGAAAAAGAGGCCTATTACCATTCCCTGTTTTATATGATCTTGGTATTGATGGGGGTTGAAATTGATTTGGAAGTGTTGACTGATAAAGGGCGAATTGATGGGGTATTGGCATTTGAGAATAAAATTTATCTGATTGAATTCAAATATGCTAAAGCGGGTAGTAATATGAGTCGTTTAACGAACAATGCCGTCAAGCAAATCAAGACGAAAAATTATGGTGAACGCTTTTTGAATGATTCGCGGCCACTAATCTATCTTGGTGTAGGCTTTGCGGGGAAGAAAATTGGGTATAAAAAAGGAGCGTAGAGACGCGATGCTCGCGTCTCTTGCCTCTACGACGCCTCGCGTCATATTGTTCGTTTCGACGCGATGCTCGCGTCTCTTGCCTCTACGACGCCTCGCGTCTGTTCGTTTCGACGCGATGCTCGCGTCTCTTGCCTCTACGACGCCTCGCGTCTGTTCGTTTCGACGCGATGCTCGCGTCTCTTGCCTCTACGCGAAACATCGCGTCTTATGATAGAGACGCGAGCATCGCGTCTCTACTGGTAACTCACGCCTATCGCACTTTACACTATCGCGGTTATGACAAATATTGTTTATCTGTTACGCTTACCTGCTTGGATCGATTTATTAAGCCATCCTGAAGAATGGATGATTGGTTTTAGTCTATTTCGGGTGGATTAAAAGCCACGGAATGACACAGGAAGCACGGAATTTCCCGTGTTTTTTCCGTGTTTTTCCGTGGCAAAATTATCAATCAAACCCATCCAATCGCGACAATACTCACCTTTATCCCATTGATGACTGCTTCAGTTGACAGTTTTTCAAGGATTGTTTCTTCCAAAACGGGAATAAATAGGGCAATGGTCACATTATCAAGACCTAAATTTTTCGCGTAGTCAGCGGCTTGATCACGATCATCTTTGATTTGATAGCTATCCACAAAACTTTTGATTTCGATAATACCCTGTTGTTTGCCACACTGTAGATGGATATCCACTTTGCCGTTGCCTGTCGGAAACTCGGGACTCACGACACAACGTCGGCCCACTGCGTCTCTTAGCCAAGTAAACAAATGAAATTGTCCAACCGCCTCTGTGAGTTTCAAATCCGTTTTACGGCGTGGTTGGGCTTTCCAAGGATTAACATTTTCTGCTTTCAGGCGAGCGAGATAGTCTTTATACCGTGTCAACAAGGGAGGTAAGTTAAGGACAGTGTCCGTAAAAACATCGGCCAAATTGTCTAAGAACCTGTTCAATATCTTTTCATGAGTAAAGAAATAAAGGCTAAAACCACCATTTGAGCAGAAGTGTCTAGTTTGCGTTCACAATTTTTCCAAAGTCTGTGACATTTTTCTAACCAAGCGAA
>Ga0190315_1000897_pt1 | contig 13109 bp, 11 predicted proteins | sample 48701101_MG_FD_161673 | JGI IMG/M metagenome (GOLD analysis project Ga0190315, IMG submission 161673) | Hydrothermal vent sediment bacterial communities from Southern Trench, Guaymas Basin, Mexico - 4870-11-0-1_MG | ecosystem: Environmental > Aquatic > Marine > Hydrothermal vents > Sediment ...
CTGGACAACGGGACATATGCCGTAAGGAGATGCTCGGATCCGGTGAAACAACTCTATCTGATCTTTTCAGAGGACTGTCCTCACTGCCACAAGGTTATAGAGGTGCTGAAAGGATGCACGCGATGCGAATTTCACTTCAATCCAACAAAAAAAATAAATACCGACCTGCTTCCCGGATTAAGACCTAATAAAAAATATCTGCCCGAAATAAATACTGCCGCCCTGAAAATATTAGGTATTGAAAGCATTCCCGTACTGATTGCCAAAGATCATGACGGACTGACCTTTATTAGCGGTGAACAGAATATCATAAACTATATTCAAAACAAATGCTTCCGGGAAATACCACTATTGGATGGAAACCTGCCGGACTTTTTTGAAAAAGAAGATGGTGTGTGTTCTGTAAATGAAGATTGCCGGTAAGCTTACCTGTTTTAAGAAATGATCATGCGGTAACCTTTGTTAAATGAAAATTACCAGCTCCGTATCCGATATAAGGAAAATCGTTCTCAACTGGAAAGGGAGGGGGTTGTCTGTTGCCCTGGTTCCCACTATGGGTTTTTTCCATGGAGGCCACCTTGCCCTGATGAGAGCGGCTGGAAGCAAGGTTGACCGTATTGTGGTAAGCCTGTTTGTAAACCCTGCCCAGTTCGGCCCCAATGAAGACCTGAACCGATATCCAAGGGATTTTGAGCGGGATGCAGGGCTGGCTGAAGACGAAGGAGTTGACTGCCTGTTTTGTCCGGATGCCAGGGATATGTATCCATCCGGTTTCCAGACATGGATCAGGGTCGAAGGCCTGAGTCAGGGTCTTTGTGGCGCCTCAAGGCCTGAACACTTCCGCGGTGTAGCCACGATAGTTGCCAAACTCCTCATTATTGTGCAGCCAGACATAGCAATATTCGGCCAGAAGGACTTTCAACAACTCCAGGTTATTCGCCGCATGGTATCTGACCTGAACATACCGGTCAATGTAATAGCCCATCCTGTCGTCAGGGAACCCGACGGTCTGGCCATGAGCTCCCGCAACATATATCTTGATACCAGGGAGCGCGAATCAGCCCTTTCCCTTTTTCAGGCCCTCAGGCTGGCTGAGGAAATGGTGGCCAGGGGCTGCAGATCCGGCCCGGAAGTCGTCAGGGCTGTCAGAAAACACATCCAATCTTATAACAAAACAAAGATTGATTATGTTTTTCTTGGAGACCCCAAGACACTGAAACAGAAACAAGATATTGTTGGCGAAACCCTCCTCGCTTTGGCGGTATGGGTTGGGAAAACCCGTCTGATCGACAACACCTTGCTAAACAGTAATGAGCAAATTAAATTACAAAACATAAATATCCGGTGAACCCGTTATATCCTGCCTTGAAAAGGCACAAAGCACGGATGGCGACTCCGAAAGGATTTCAACCATCCCGAGAGGGACTTTACAGATTATGTTACGATCAATGTTAAGATCAAAGATCCATAAGGCCACGGTCACCGAGGTAAATCTCGATTATGAAGGAAGTCTTACTATAGACCGTGTCTTAATGGACGCTGCCGACCTTCTCCCGTTTGAGCATATAAAGGTCTATAATATTTCAAATGGTAACAGGTTTGAGACATATGTTATAGAGGGAGACAGGAGATCGGGATCTATATGTCTGAACGGGGCTGCTGCCAGAAAAGGATCGCCCGGCGACCTGATTATTATAGCATCATATAGTATGTATTCTGAAGACGAAATAGCTGGAGGCAAAAGCATCTTGGTCTGGGTGGATGCAAAAAATCAACTGAAAGAGCGAACCGAGGTGCCCTGGCAGCTTATTGGTAAGCGAGATTATATAACCCCTTCCTGTACAAGCCTTGCGAACAGCTCAAAGCTTCGGTCATAAGTACGCTCTGCCTCAGCTGGAAAGCAGCAGGCTGGGAGTTGGCGCATTTTTAGGTGATGGCGTATACACTCGCAACAAACACCTTTTTTTGGACACGGTTCATACGTGCAGTTACACCTTTTGAGGTTTTCCTCTTTCTGACACTCCATCAAAATATATCTCCTCAATAACCTAATAAGTTATATATCCAACTCCCTGACCTCGAGTGCATGGGTCTGAATAAATTCCCTGCGCGGTTCGATCTTTTCACCCATAAGGGTAGTAAACAGGCTTTCCGCTTCATCCGCGTCGTTTATGGTTACCTCAAGCAACGTCCGCTTTTCCGGGTTCATTGTTGTATCCCATAGCTGGACGGGGTTCATTTCACCCAAACCTTTGTATCTCTGGATAGAAATTCCTTTTTTTCCTTCATTTCTGAAAAATTCTAAGATATCACTCAAGTTATCTACTGTCTTTACAGGCTTATTCTCATGCCAGACCTCGATGGATTTATCGACAAACAATTCTATTTTTTTATAGGCCTTTAAGAGACGACGGAATTCCGCCTGCTGTACAAAATCAGGTCCGACCTTGCCGGCTAAATAGGCGAAATCCTCCATCCCGACATTGAATTCATAGCCTGAAATTTCAGACCCTGAGGCCTTGACCTTTCCTACTTTATACCCTTTTTTTAAAAGATTCTTCGCCAGACCTGTTACAAAGGATTCTTTATAAAACTGATCCGGACTACTAACACCCAAAACCATTAAATCCTGAATTAGTTTCCTCCATAAACCCTTTCTGGCCACCGCTTCCAAGGTATTTTCATAAGAGACCACATTTTTCAGTAACATCTTAAGTCTTTCTTCTTTAAGAATATATCCATTATTTTCAATCCTTAAAGCCATATTTTTTATTGATCTTTCAAATAGATAATTGTCGAGTTCTGCCTCATCTTTAAAGAAAAACTCCTTTTTTTTCCCTAAGACAATCCTGTATAAGGGCGGTTGAGCAACATAAAGCATACCCTTTTCCACAAGCGCCATCATCTGACGGTAAAAAAATGTCAGTAAAAGGGTCCTTATATGAGCACCGTCTACATCGGCATCTGTCATAATAATAATCTTATGATATCTTACCTTTGACGGATCAAACTCATCAGCGCCTATACCGGTACCGATAGAGGAAATAAGATTGCGTATCTCTTCGCTGGCGAGCATCTTGTCAAATCTTGCCTTTTCCACATTCATAATCTTCCCTCGAAGAGGCAGGATTGCCTGAAACCGCCTGTCTCTCCCTTGTTTTGCGCTACCGCCTGCGGAATCACCCTCGACTATAAATATTTCTCTCTTTTCAGGATCTTTTTCCTGGCACTCAGCTAATTTCCCGGCCAAAAACATATCCTGGCCGCCTTTTTTTCTTGTAAGTTCTTTTGCCTTTCTGGCGGCTTCTCTTGCCCTTGCAGCCTCCACTACCTTAGTAAGTATTTTTTTGGCCACATAAGGATTTTCTTCAAGATATGTTGAAAATTTCTCATAAACCATTGATGCTACAATTGACCTTACTTCACTGTTTCCTAACTTTGTTTTTGTCTGACCTTCAAACTGAGGATTTGGAACCTTGATTGATATAACACATGTAAGCCCTTCTCTTACATCTTCACCTTCCAGTCTTTCTTTTAATTTTTTAGGAACAACTTCATCATTAGTATATTTATTGATACATTTTGTAAGAGCAGATCTAAATCCGACTACATGGGTGCCGCCTTCTTTGGTACGTATATTATTTACATAACTTAATATCCTCTCAGAATAAGTCTGATTATATTGAAAAGCTATCTCAATTTTTACCTGATTTCGCTCACCATAAATATAGACAGGTTTTTCATGAATTAATTCTTTATTTTTATTAAGATATTCCAGGAAAGAAATAATTCCTCCTTTATAATGATATTCTTTACTTCTTCCTGTCTTCTCATCTTCCAGATAAATTTTTACAGAAGGATTCAGAAAAGCTAATTCCCTCATCCTGGCCTGAAGTATATCATATTGAAATTCTGTTGTTTCTTTAAAAATTTGACTGTCAGGCTTAAAAGTTATCTTGGTACCTCTCTTTTTAGTAGATCCCAGAGATTCTATCGGACCCACTGGTTCTCCTCTTCTATAACTCTGTCTATAAATATTTCCATCCCTGTAAACTTCTGCTTCTAAGAATTCAGATAGGGCATTGACTACTGATACACCCACTCCATGAAGACCTCCGGAGACCTTGTATATCTGGTGATCAAATTTACCACCAGCGTGCAAACGTGTCATTATCAGCTCAAGACCCGGTATTCCTTCGCTTGGATGTATATCTACAGGTATTCCCCGACCATTATCCTCAACTACAATACATCCGTCTTCTTTTATTATAACTTTAATAAATGTACAGAATCCAACCAAGGTTTCGTCAATACTATTATCTACTATCTCATAAACCAAATGATGAAGACCTTCTGTTGATGTATTTCCAATATACATAGCAGGTCTTTTACGTACTGCTGTTAATCCGGAAAGTACTTTTATTTGTTTAGAAATATAAGCTTGTTCAATTTTATCTTTATTTTTCATAGTAGCATACTTTCAATTATTTTTTTCTTCTACAAGATTCATAGGCATAATTAATGCTAAAAATCCTATATCTTTATTACCTCTAATTAAACATGGAGATTCCGTATTATTAACTGTTAATTCTATTTTGTTTGAATCCATTACATATAAGGCATCCATAAAATATTTTGCATTAAAAGCAATTTCAAATGGATCTGCATTATAATCTATATTAATAACTTCCTTTGCTTCTCCAATTTCCTTATATAGTGACTCTATTTCAATTAATTTTGGTTCAATTTTGGCTTTGACTCCTCTGAAAGTAGTATCTGAAGAAAGAATTGATATACGTTTTAATGCATTAAACATTTCCAATCTATCAAAAATTAAATAACGATTTTTACTTTCAGGTATTATATTTCGGTAATCTGGAAATTTTCCATCAATAATTCTTATAACCAGAATGTCATTACCACATATAACAAAACAAAAATTATTATCAATACCCCAAAGCATTCTTTCGTGACCTTCTATAATTTTTCTTATTTCTTGTGCCCCTTTTCTGGGAATAATAATACCTGACTCAAGATTTAGTCCTTTTTCAGGAATATATTTTTCCATAAGACTCAGTCTGTGACCGTCTGAACTTACCATGCGTATTTTGGATCCTTTTTGGTTATGTTCTTCCTCAAAAAATATTCCTGAAAGACTGTATTTGCGATCATCGTAAGATGAAGAAAATATAGTCTTTTCGATCATTTCCTTTATAATTGGAACTTCTAAATCAATTATATTTTTGCTGTCTATATGTTTAAACCTTGGAAAATTATCAGGAGATAGTCCTCCGATTTTGTATTCGGTTTTTCCATCAGCCCTAATTTTTAACCATGAATTTTCATCTTCTTCGAAATATATCGTTTCTGATGGAAATTCTTTGACTATTTCATAGAATTTTCGTGCATTAATAGTAATAGCTCCTTGCTCTATAATAGAAGATGGAATTTTACTTTTGTAACTTACTTCTAAATCAGTAGCTTCAATAAATAGACTATCTTCTTTTGTATAAATAAGTATATTATTAATAATAGTCATTGTAGATTTTTTATCTATAATAGTCTGAATATTTGAAAGAGGAATTAAAAAATCTGTTTTTTTGACTGAAAATTTAATCATAATTACTAATTCCTTAAAATTTAAGTAAGAAATAATAGATATTGTTATTTTAGTTAAAAAGTTTTTAACTAATTGATATTATATCAAATCAATAGTTAATATAATATTTAAATAGTTTTGGATTATATATTAAAAAATATATATAATTTAAGAGCTAACAATTTTTTAACAAAGAATTAACAGTACTTTGCATATCTGATAAAAATGCTTTATAAGCAGTATTAAAAATGTAAGTATTCGGTAAACCCGTGGTCCACCGTGGAAATTGCCATCCGTGCCCTGCCGCAGGAGCGGTTTGCCTTTTGCAGGGTTTCAACCGCGGGCCGGATTGCACTGCCTCTCCGGTCCGCGATGAGTGAGCTTTGAAACCCGGAAAAAGGCAAACCGCTTCAAGGCAGGATATAACGGATTCACCGGATATTTACTTAAAAATAATATCTTGAAGGTTACCATAAAATGAAGGATTTTTCCAACGAATTAGTCAAAATCATCTATGATAAAATAAAAAAAAGCGGGCCGATAACATTCAAGGATTTCATGGAGATGGCCCTCTATTATGAGAGATATGGATATTATTCCAGGTCATATATCCCTATCGGGAAGAAAGGAGATTTTATTACAAGTCCACACACGCACCGTATTTATGGTGCATTACACGCGAGACAGATAGAAGAATTCTGGAACATATTGGGCCGCGGGATGTTTACTATTATAGAAATGGGAGCCGGGGCGGGTTATCTTGCAAAAGATATACTGTCGTTTTTGTCAGGCAGGGAAATTTTCCAATTTATTAATTATATAATAGTAGAGCATAAATCCGAGACAGCTTTGTATCAAAAAGAAATTTTAAAACCATTTATTAATAAAATAAGTTGGGTAAAAAGACTTTCGGATTTAAATTCCGTGAAAGGTTGTCTTATTTCAAACGAACTTTTAGATGCCTTTCCCGTCCATCTTATTCAGAAAGAATCTTCAGGTTTCAAGGAAATATATTTAGATTTTAAAGACGGGTATAATTGTGCGGAGGTCCCGGGAGAGCTGAGTAATATCCAATTAATTGAATATGTAAAGGAATTTCCTTTTGATATTCCTGATGGTTACCGTACGGAAGTAAATCTTGGCATTAAGACATGGATTTCGGAGATATCCGGTATAATGTCCAGGGGATTTGTGGTTACAATAGATTATGGATATACAAAAAAAGAATATTTTCATCCGGCAAGAAACAGAGGTACGCTGCTGGCTTATAAAAATCACCGTGTAAGCGAGGAATTGTATGATAGGCCTGGGGAACAGGATTTGACAGCCCATGTTAACTTTAGCGATTTACATAGATGGGGAGAGGATGTCGGTTTTAGCACCATGGGTTATGCTCCTCAGTGGGCTTTTTTAGCCAGTCTTGATTTTGAAGAGACCTTTAAAGAGCTTTATGGCGGTGAGATTGATCCATTTTCTCCGGAATTGGCCGCGGTAAAAATGCTGTTACTACCACAGGGGATGGGAGAGTCTCACAAGGTTATGATACAGGGGAAAGGTGTTTCCTTTAATCTGGCTTTAAAAGGTTTTTTATTAAAGAATATCAAGAAAAGGCTTTGAGAGAAATGGGTCGTTTTGATTTGGTCATATTTGATTGTGATGGTGTGATCCTGGATTCCAGGGAGGCAAACAGGGCTTATTATAATACAATACTTGAGCGATTTGGACGTAGATTAATGAATGATAAAGAACTTTCTTTTGTACATATGCATACAGCAGAGGAATCTGTTGAATACTTGTTTAAAGATGACATTGCAATACAGAAGGATGCACTAATTTATGCCCGGACATTAGATTATACTTATTTTCTTGATTATTTGACAGTGGAGCCCGGCATAGAAGACGCAATAAGGTCTGTCAGACCTCCATTATTGACTGCCGTGTTCACGAATCGCAGCACAACAATGTCAAAGATTATTAAGATATTTGGCCTGGACAGGTGGTTTGATATAGTTGTTTGCGCCCTTGATGTGAGTAGTCCTAAACCCGATCCAGAAGGTATGTTTAAGATATTAGATATATTAGGAGTCGAGAAAGATCGAACCGTTTATATAGGAGACTCTGTTATAGATGAAATAGTCGCTCATAGAGCTGGAATTCCATTAATTGCCTATAAAAACAATAGGTTAAAAGCTATGTTCCACGTGGAACATTTTGAACAGATAAAATCAATTCTTTCTGATTAGAAAGTAATCCACAGGTAACCCCGAACCCCTGAACGGTTACTATTATTGTCTATTTATCCTTTTCACACCGCACATATATTTAATCAGGGCATCAGGAATCATGACACTTCCATCTTCCTGTTGGTAATTTTCAAGTATGGCTACAAACGTCCTGCCCACCGCCAACCCTGAACCGTTCAAGGTATGTAACAACCTGGTGCTTGTCTGTCCTTTGGGTCGATAACGTATATTTGCTCGCCTTGCCTGGAAGGCCTCAAAATTACTGCATGAAGACACTTCACAAAACCTGTTTTGCCCAGGGAGCCACACCTCTATATCATAAGTCTTTGAAGCTGAAAAACCGAGATCTCCGGTACACAGCTCGATAGTCCTGAACGGGAGATTGAGTTTTTTAAGGACTTCTTCAGCGTCTAAGAGTAATAACTCCAACTCACTATAAGAGTCTTCCGGTTTACAGAATTTAACCAACTCTACCTTATTAAACTGGTGTTGTCTCACTATTCCTCTGGTGTCTTTACCATATGATCCCGCCTCTGATCGAAAACAGGGTGTATATGCCATATATTTGATCGGCAATAATTCCTCATCGAGTATTTCATCGCGATGCAGGTTAGTGAGGGGTACTTCCGCGGTCGGTATAAGATAATAGTTCCGGCTTTCAAGTTTAAACAGGTCGTCAGCAAACTTGGGTAGTTGGCCTGTACCGATGAGGGATTTATCATTTACAATGAATGGTGGAAGTATTTCTGTATAGCCATGAGAATTACGGTGCAGATCCAGCATAAAATTAATTAATGCCATTTCAAGTCTTGCTCCTGTCCCGTAGTATACCGCAAACCTCGTACCCGTTATCTTTGCAGCCCTCTCAAAATCCAAAATACCCAGCCTTTCTCCCAACTCCCAGTGTGGAACCGGATCGAATTCGAATTCGGATATATCTCCCCAGGTCCTTATAACCGGATTTTCTGTCTCGTCTCTGCCAATCGGAACAGAGGTATGGGGTATATTGGGTATTGAAAAAAGATGTTTTTTGAGAGATATTTCTTTTTCTCTACGGAGGTTATCTAGTTCCTTAATCCTGAAAGAGACTTCTTTCATCTGTGCTATAAGTTCAGCAGCATTCCCCCCTTCTTTTTTCTGTCTTCCTATCTGTTCTGATACCTGATTTCTGAGATTCCTGAGGACTTCTACCTCTCGAACCAATCTCCTTCTTTTGGAATCGACCTCAAGAAGAGACTCAACAGTCATATTATTACCACGGGCTTTAAGGGCCTTATTGACCAATTCTTTATTTTCTCTGATAAATTTTATCTCTAACATATAGACTTCCTTACCGGGATTTCCAAAAGACAAACCGCTTCTGCGGCAAGGCACGGACGGCAACTCCAAAGCGTTCGATCGGCCGAATCGTATAAAGTTATGCCATATACCAATTGCATAAGGAGAAATCAAACCATCAGGTGGTCAGGCTCCCCGTTTTTTGTTCTATTCAACAGCACGCGCACCGGAGTCAAATCCGACAACAAGTCGGCCATGGTTCTCCATTTATACCCGGTCAGCAAGTGCATCCAGCCGCAAATATGTACGTGGTCTGTTTTTGTCTTCGAATATCCCGCATTTAACAAACCGTTTTTATGGATTCTCCTGATCCTGTTTTCGAGAGTTTTTTCTCTTTCTATCCAGGACCTGTCAGAAAGATGCGAAAGGCAGCTCAAGGATTTTGCTGAATCATAAGGGTCTTTGAGTAAGATTTTTGCCTGGGAGTAACAATTTTTAAAGTGGTCGTCCAGATCAAAATCCGGACCGTCCGTAATTTTTATGAGGTTTTCCATCGAGAGAAGTCTGTTTTTCCATAAAGGTAGTTCTTTTCGAGCAAGGTCGCCGCTGTCAATCGAAAGACAAGGAATATTATGGATCTTACTGTATCTATAGGCCGTATCCCATTCAAAGGGCAGGCGAAGCTGGAGATTAAGAAGCTTCAGGCCCGCGTGAGACCTTCTTTCTTCAGGAAGCCTGCATGTCAGGTCTTTAAGACGATGCAGCCACCCGTCCTGGTTGGACAGACGGTATCTGACGGAAAAACTGCTTATTTCTATGGTTAAAACACCCGGGCTGAACCTTTCAATTGTTTTATAAAGACTCTTTCTGCCCTCCGGATCAAGGTGTACGGTGCCAACGAGTACAAGATCAGACATTTTAACAAAAATGAACTACTTAAAGAATCCAGTTTCTCCGTGGCTTATCAGGATTAAACCAAATTTATATGTTTTCACGATCAAGACTCCTGTATTGTACGGCCTCGGACAGGTGAGCCATGGTTATTTCTGTTGATTCATCAAGGTCTGCGATAGTCCTTCCTATTTTTATTATCCTGTGAAAGGCCCGAGCGCTCAAGGCCAGCTTGTTTGCCACGGTCTCCAGAAACGACCTGTTTTCTTTGGATAATTTACATAAAAACCTTAGCTCCTTTGAAGACATTTGGGAATTACAGTGGATTGAAAGTTTTTTGAATCTCTGTTCCTGTATTTTTCTGGCCCTGACCACCCTCTTTTTGATTGTTGCCGAGCTCTCACCGCGCCTTGCCTGGCCGAGTTCCGAGTAAGGTACGGCAGGAACTTCGATTTGAATATCTATCCGGTCCAGCAACGGTCCTGATATCCGGTTGCGGTAACGAATTATCTGACCCGGAAGACATGAGCACTTGTGTCTTGAATCTCCCAAATGTCCACAAGGACAGGGATTCTGTGCAGCTACAAGGGTAAACCTTGCCGGAAAAGAGAGTGTAATAGATGCCCTTGAAATGGTAACGACTCCATCTTCGATGGGTTGCCTGAGGCTTTCCAGGACATTCTTTTTGAATTCCGGTAATTCATCCAGGAAGAGTACGCCGTTGTGGGCGAGGCTCACCTGGCCCGGCCTCGGCACCGTTCCTCCGCCAATTAATCCGGCATCCGAGATAGTGTGATGGGGTGAACAAAAAGGTCTTGAAGTAATTAGCGGCTCTTCTGAAGGCAAAAGCCCTGCCACGCTGTATATAGTCGTTGTCTCAAGGGCCTCTTCAAAAGTGAGCGATGGCAGGATAGATGGAATGCGTTTAGCCAACATCGTTTTTCCAGATCCGGGCGGACCTGTCATAAGCACATTGTGACCGCCGGCCGCAGCTACCTCTAAGGCCCTTTTTGCATGTTCCTGGCCGATTACATCTTGAAAGTCACCGTATGGGGATTTATATTCCTTGAATAATTTATTGAGATCAATGTGCAACGGTTCGATCTTTGTGTTGGCCAGCAAAAAATCCACTACCTCTGAAAGATGATTTGCTGGATGTACGGAGGTTTCCCTTACTACAGCGGCCTCTGGGGCATTTGCTTTTGGAACTATGAATCCGTTAAGGTTCCAGTTCCTGGCAGCCAGAGAAATAGGAAGCATGGCCCTTGAAGACTTCAGTGTGCCGTCAAGGGACAATTCTCCCGCAATACAGTATTTACTGAGCGCTTCCTGCGGAATTATCTCTGTGGCGCACAGAATGGCGCAGGCTATTGGTAAATCCAGGGCCGACCCTTCCTTTTTCATGTCTGCAGGTGCGAGGTTTACAGTAATCCTCTGGGTAGGAAACGGATAACCACAATTCTTAATAGCGCTTTTGACCCTTTCCCTGCTTTCTTTAACCGCTCCTTCCGGGAGTCCGACCATATTGAAAGAAGGTAGCCCTGGCGAAACATCTATCTCAATCTCTACAGGAAAGGCCTTTATCCCTATAACAACCCCGCTTTTCGCTACAGCAAGCATAAGCTACCGTGTCCCGCCCGATCAATTTTTTTGATCCCGACAATACAGTTTTTTGTCAATTGCATATTTTTGTACTGATATGACATAACAAGCTGATCGGCTGAAAGGGGATTTATCTCAAAATTCTATTGAGAGCATACATTGGTTTCCGGTTATAGAGAATAAACAGCCGTTCACCATGTAAATATATCCTGCCGCAACAGAATGCGGGTTTCACCCGGTTATGATATTTACTTTTGCAACCAGTCCTCGATTTCTGCTCCTTGATATTCCTCCTGCTGGACTGTGAGGTCCAGGTTGATGACAAGGCCCGAATGCTTCCTGACTTCGCTGTCTTCCCTTAACTTCAGGTGGCGCTCCCTGGCTGTCCGGACATCCTCCAATGCCTTTTTCAAGGCCTGTCCAATGGCATTGCTCCTGTCTATCTCGCCAGGTTTTAATTTCGGGGCAATACCATCTTCCGCAATATCTTCAGCAAAGTGAGCGAGCTGTTTCATTTTTTCCATGGCCTGATCCATGATCTTCCAGCCCATGGTTCCATCTTTTTGGAAGAGCCAGGAAGTGCGGAGATGTTGCAGCATCTCTGTATACTTGCTTGTGACCTCTGCCTGCAACCTGTCCAGCAGTTCCCCGGGCAATCTTGTCTCTCCCCCGGGAAGGCCTGCTGCCTCCTCAGAGCTCAACTTGTCCAGTTTCCTCCGGAACTTTCTGGCGTGGATGGCCGATTCCCAGGCCTCTCTCTCAAATACCCGCCTGATATGGGGATCATCCGTCTTTTCCGCTTCTCCATTGTAGTGAGGGATCAACCTCTCCTCATATTCGATGTAAGACCTGAGAATGGTTGCCCGGTTGGTTGGGTCGTAAGGATATGGTGCTGGTGTAAAATTGGGCTCTCCTCCCAATTTGCCTATGATCATCCCCAGCCAGTGAAAATGCCACATCTCCTCCCTGGAAATGGAAATAAGGCTCGCACCCAAAGGTGTATCTTCTCCTTCCATGTAGCCGTGAACCAGATAGCGTATGATGGCCGCATGCTCATCGGCAAGATCCCTGTTCAATTTGTCAATCAAGGCCTGTTTTTCCATAAACAACCTCCTCGCAGTGATTTGATGACTTTAAGATGTCAATATTTATACGGTAAATATTCTTATGAACCCGTTATATCCTGCCTTGGAGCGGTTACCTTTTCCCGGGTTTCAAAGCTCACTTATCGCAGACCGAAAAAGGCAAACCGCTCCTGCGGCAGGGCGCGGACGGCAACCGTTCACTGGCAGGGGATATTTCTTTGAACGGTTTAACGGAAAGCCCCCGTAGTTTTCCCGGCTTTTGCTGTGGGGGAAACTGCATCGCCGGAGCGCAGGCGAATGCAGAGGGGGCAGGACATCCCCCATATCAAAGGCCTTAAGAAAACAAGGGGCTGGAGTGTGAAGTGAAAAGAAATATCCCCTCCCGTGAACGGTTACGTGGACCACGGGTTC
>Ga0190315_1000898_pt1 | contig 13105 bp, 18 predicted proteins | sample 48701101_MG_FD_161673 | JGI IMG/M metagenome (GOLD analysis project Ga0190315, IMG submission 161673) | Hydrothermal vent sediment bacterial communities from Southern Trench, Guaymas Basin, Mexico - 4870-11-0-1_MG | ecosystem: Environmental > Aquatic > Marine > Hydrothermal vents > Sediment ...
GCTTGGTTGAAGCATTTCTAAGATGCATTGGTACAGGTAAGTTTCCATGTTTTTTTACATCTTCCCTAACTTTTTGGGTCACTACATATGCCCTGTTATCTTTTGTGGCCCGTGACAAATACATTGCTAATTGGATTAAAAACACATCACATTCTGGCATCCCAACTTTTTTCACTGCAGCAAATACTGAGTCAGCTAGGACAAAGGCTTGTGGATCAGCATTTCCAATATCTTCACTTGCAAAACGTAATAGGCGTCGTGCAATGTATAATGGGTCTTCACCAGCCTCCAGAAGTCTCATAACCCAATAACCACTGGCACTTGCGTTGGAGCTTCTCATTGACTTATGAATAGCTGAGATAATATTGTAGTGTTCTTCCCCTTGCTTATCAGAGTAAATCTGTTTTTGAACAACCGCCGAAATAGTTTTGCTATCTATTTCCCCCCCCTTTCTTAAGTTGATACTCATTTCAAGAATATTTATCGCAGACCTTAAGTCACCATTTGATAGATCCGATATTAAATTAACAGTCTTTTCTGAGATATTTATTTTGGTGTCTTTTTTTACGTTCTTAATTATCATATGTAAACGTTTTGCAATATCGTCAACTTCAAGTCTATTAAATATATATACCTTACAACGTGAAAGAAGTGCAGAGTTTATCGAAAATGATGGGTTTTCAGTGGTGGCCCCTATTAGGATTATTTTCCCGCTCTCAACATATGGAAGTAGATAATCTTGCTGAGCCTTATTCCATCTGTGTATCTCATCAAGAAAAAGAATTACTTTTTTTGTAAACAAATTACCAATCTCCCCTACAAGATTGTTCAAGTCCGACTTGCCACTTTTGGTTGCAGACATATGACAAAACTTATAATCTAGCTTTCTTGCGATAATCAGTGCTAATGTAGTCTTTCCTGTGCCTGGTGGTCCCCAAAAAATCATCGACGGGATATTTCCTGTTTCAATAAATTTCCTTATTGGACCAGTTGACGACAACAGATGCCTTTGTCCCACAAATTCATCCAAATCAACTGGTCTGTACTTGTATGCAAGTGGCTCCATGTGTATACGTCTGATCTTAAGTCCTAGAAAGATATAAGCGAAATCCAATCTGATGCTACTTCAGACACTTTTAAATGTTATCACTAATATTATAAAAACACTATTTTCTTACCAATTCATTACTAGCAATACACTCTTTTCCTCAAATCATTGATTCATTTTGAAATTGTCGTTTATCACCAAACAAACAAATTCTGTATGCAGGTCGAGTAAGACATCTTTTCGGTTTTAACTGTGGATTATTTGTAGATATGATAAAATGACATACAACAAACATTAATATTAGAATCACCAGAAGAATGAGTCATAAAGTTACAATATGGGGCGGATCAAGGTTTACTTATGAATTTGTCAAAAAAATATTATCGAACAAATCGTTAATAATAACTAATATCATTACAACCAACAAGAAGACAATATACAAGAGATTGTTCAATCTACTCAAGTCAAATAATATCCCATTTACAGATATACCTACGGTAACACAAAAATATAATATAGTTGCATCATACGGGAGATATATAAAGAGCTCAATATTTGATAAACAGGGAACCCATTTCGTAAATGTACATCCGTCCTTGTTACCTAAATATCGTGGTGCAAACCCAATTATTGGTAGTCTGCTTGGAATGGAGTCACAAACAGGAATCACTTTCCACAAGATGTCAAAAAAGATTGACGAAGGCCCAATTTATAAGCAATATCCATATCAGATTAAATCCAGGGACACAGCACTAACACTTGAAATTCAACTGGCTAAACTTGGGGCCCTCTATATTCCTTACATTATAGAGAATATACAGTTATTAAAGCCTTACAAACAAGGTATGAACGCTTCTTATACTTCCAGAACTCTTACAAACATGGAAAACTCCCAAATTAATTGGAGAAGGGGTATCAAGTATATTAATTATTTTGTACGTGCATATTACAATAATCCTATCGCATGGTCGTTTATAAACAAGAAAATAATCAAGATATTTCCAGGTGAATTTACTGAAGAAAAAACTAAATATACGCCTGGTCAGATCATTTTAAGTAAAGTTGCCCCTTATGTTAAGATTGCATGCAAAGATGGTTGCCTTCTTCCAGACTTCGTACATATTGAGGGTAAGAGAAAGCTCAACACGAGGGAATTTTCAAACGGTTATCATAATTTAAACGGTATTATTCTTAATAAGTCTTAGTGTAGTTATAAGCCAGATTCTGTAAGTATTCTGCACCCTCGTTGGAGGACGTGAATACCCTGGTGCCATTAATCTTATTACAAGTTCCAAGGAACTAATACTACTGATTTTACTCAGTGCGACTTCTCGCCTTGCTTCCGACGGGGGTTACCACGCACTTGAATATCGCTATTCAAGCCGGTGAGCTCTTACCTCACCATTTCACCATCACCTCGAACAAGTCCGAGGCTGTATAACTTTCTGTTGCCCTTTTATCCCTAAGTTTACACCTAGCTTTGTCTCCAAAGCGTCGCCTCCATTTGGTACCGAAGTAAGTACGAAGTCTGGACTTTCCTCTTGAACATAATTCAAGTAGCACCACACCACACTAAGACAATTAATGATATCACTAAATACTCAGCAATGGCAACAGAAAGAATGTCAGAATGTAATGATTGTGGAAAATTGTTATCATCTCTATCAATATATCAATTACTTTCATAACGACATTTATTAAGAACTAAGATTCACGCCAAAAGATATACAATTAAATTATGGTATTTAATGTTCTTTCATCGACATATATTGGTACGGAATCACAACTTGTTACAGTTGAAACCACCATCCAGAATTCCTTACCATGTATTAAGATTGTGGGTCTACCAAATAAGGCAGTGGAAGATGCCAAAGAAAGGGTTTTACCAGCGATTAAGAGTGCTGGCGTTACATTGAAACCACAAAGAATTACTGTAAACCTTGCCCCTTCCGATATCCCAAAACGAGGTTCCAGTATGGATCTTCCGATTGCCTTATCAATTATTGGTTCATACAACAAATTACCCCAGAGTTTTTTTAAAGATAAACTTTTTATTGGAGAACTCGGTCTGGACGGGAGCATTAGAAAGACTACTGGTGTATTCCAAGCAATCGATTTACTTAAAAGTTCCAACTACAAATACTTAGTTCTTCCTCTAGAAAACAAAAGAGACCTGAAAGTTATTAGGAATTTTGACGATAGAATTATACTTGTACAATCACTTAACGAAATATTACAGTGGACTCATCGAACCAAAACAATTTTACCATATAAGTCGAACACTTCAGTTGTTACCACAAAACATATACCTCAATATTACAACCTGATAGCTACAAATGAGCATATTAAAAGAACAATCACCATTGCCGTTGCTGGCAGACACCATTTACTTATGATAGGCCCCCCTGGAACAGGGAAAACCCTTACAGCCAAAGTGTTGCCAGAACTATCCCCCAAATTATCCAGCAACGAAGTGTACAATCTTGCAAAGGTATATAGTATTATATATAAAAATTTACCCATAGAAATTATTAACAGAAATACGCCTTTTAGGTCGCCACACCACACAGCAAGCTATACGTCCATTATAGGTGGTGGAACCTTTCCCGTACCTGGTGAAATCAGTCTTGCACACAAAGGGATACTTTTTCTAGATGAATTTCCAGAGTTTAGTTTGAAAACAATAAATGCACTTAGAGAACCACTAGAAGAAAAACAGATTACAATTACAAGAACAAGGCAGCGAGTAATTTTCCCATGTGACTTCCAATTAGTTGCAGCACTAAATCCCTGTCCGTGCGGATATTATAACGATCCAGACCACAAATGCACTTGTACCAATCAACAGATTAAGCATTATCAAAACAAGATCTCACCAATCATTTTAGATCGCATTGACCTATCTACATATTTACGACGCCCCAAAATACATGATCTCTACAAAGACCCAATTAATGATTTCATGAATGTTAGAGCAAAGATACAGCGGACAAGGAATATACAAAAGTTTAGGTTTAGAAACACAACTATTAAGCTAAACTGCGAGATGTCACTTGAACAAATTAAGGCTTATTGCAAATTCACATTAAAATCTCAACAATTACTTGACGATGCATATTACAAACTTTCTCTTTCCCCTAGGTCTTACATTAAAATCATTCGAGTTGCACAAACCATAGCAGACCTAGAAAAATCGTCTAAAATAAAAAGCCGTCACGTGATTGAATCTCTTCGCTACAGAATAAGCGAGCAATAATTTTATCGTTTGGAATACTGTGGAGCCTTTCGTGCCTTAATAAGAAAGAACTTCTTCCTTTCAACCCTTCTTGAGTCTCGCGTGAGAAACCCAGCCTTTTTCAGTTCTGGTCGAAATGTTGGATTATATTTTATCAAGGCTCGGGATAAACCCAACCGTATAGCTTCAGATTGCCCAGTAACACCGCCACCACTTACAATAACACTCACACCAAATTTCTTTCCAAGCTTTAATATTTCCAATGGTTTCATACTGTTTTTCAGAAGTTGCGTATCACTAAAGAATTCCTTTCCAGCTTTACCGTTTATTACCGAAATAGTTTCGCCTAGATATATTCTTACTCGAGCCGTTGACACCTTCCTTCCACCGATACCTTCGTAATATTTTAACTTTTTATCGACCATTAACATTCTTACAATAAACTTAATTCACAACTTGTGGTTTTTGCAGTTCATATGGATGACTAGCACCGTCCATTAACTTCAACCTTGAGATATATCTTTTACGATACTTGTTATTTGGTAACATACCATAAACCGATTTCCACACAACTTTTTTAGGCTTATTTTGCTTCAGCTGTGCCAACGATATGTCTTTGGCACCCTTAGGATAACCACTATGACTATGATACTTTTTTGTATATAGCTTTCTGTCGGAAGATAATGCATAATCCTTGCTGTTTAATATGATAACAAAGTTACCCTGGTCAAGATTAGAAACATTGTTTATATCATTTTTCCCAGACAATAAGGAAGCTATTTCGGTTGCTGCTCTACCTAGATTCTTACCTTTTATATCAAACACGTACCAATTTCTTTCAATCTTTTTTGAGCTTACCCACGTTGTGTTTTGTTTTATTCTATGCATAATATTATTGGTTCATATTTAATTAATCTGTTTTCTTGTCTGTTGTTTCAGCTACTTCTTTTTTTACTCTCATTTTTTTACTTTTAGATTTAATAATCTTTTTATAATCTATTATTGACACTTCATACATTGCAGTATTGTCCCCTTTTCGATTTCCTAAGTAAACTATACTTACATAACTACCAGGAATAGTCTTTATCCCCTTAAAATTTTCAATAAACCACTTAGTTTTCTTATTTCCTTTCAAGTGTCTTGCCAGCTCCTTCATCTTGAAGCTATCATCTGCTTGGGAAATTCTTATGAGCATTCTATCCGCAAAGGATTTAAGAGCCTTAGCTTTTGGTTTTGATGTTTTCACCGAGCCTTTTAGCACTAAGGAAATAAACTGACCAATAATCATTCTATCCCTTGGCCCTCTTCGTTTTCCAATTTTTAACGATACTTTGTTACTCATTATTTGCTATTTTAAACTAAGACCGTTCGCTTTTAGTGCCCCCGTAATCTCACTTGTAATTTTCTTACCGATACCTTGTAAATCCATTATCTCTTTTTCCGTTTTGCTAAGTAAGTTTTCAAGCGTCTCTACATCGTTCCTTTTCAATGCGTTAATGGTTTTGTTTGACAAACTTAGCATTGATAAATCCCACTTAATCTCAACAGTCTCCTCTTCTGTAATCTCCGGCGACTTCTGTACCTCAACCTCAAATTCGCCATCAAAGAATCGACTTACGGACAACATTAGATTATTGATAATTTCAAAAGCCCTCTTTAATGCGTCTGTTGGTGTTATAGAACCATCAGTCTGCAATACCAAATTTAACTTATCATTCATCTCCTCACCAGAGGCTCTTTCTTCAGTTACTTTATATTTGACTCGTCTTATTGGAGAAAAGTCAGCATCCAACGGGATCACTCCAATTTCATTTCTATCGACTAATCCAACCGCCTTATAACCAATTCCTTTTTCGACTTTTAACCTTAATTTTATTTCCTTTTTCAATTTACTTACTTCACAAATTACTACCTTTGGATTTGAAATCTTCAAATTCCCTGGCACCGAAACATCTTTGGCAGTTATCTTTCCACTCTTGTTCAAAATTAATTCAGCCTCGGCATTATCTCCCGAATTGAGTCGAAATCGAATTTTTTTTAAGTTTAGTAAGATCTCATACACCCCCTCTTTTATACCAGGAATTGACGAGAACTCATGAGACACACCTTTAATTTTTACTTCCGTAATTACAGAACCTTCCATACTGGCAAGTAAGACTCTTCTAAGAGATACGCCTAAAGTATTACCATATCCAGTCGGAAGACCAGATATCACAAATTCACCATTACTCTTATCTTCCGATACACTTTTTACCTTTACATTGTTAAAAGAAATCATTACCGCTTCATTAAATTTTATTTAGAATAATACTCCACAATTAAATATTCCTTTATGCCTGGATCAATCATTTTCCTAGTAGGATAAGAGCGAATAATACACACATCTCCATTCACCTCTATCCAAGGAACATTCATTACATCCAGTGTCCATAACCGTTTTTTTAGAGTTATAACTTCACCTTCTTTTACAACATAAGAAGGAATATTGACTTTTCTATCATTAATTAAGATATGTCCATGACTTACGATCTGTCTTGCAGATGGTCTCGATACAGCCCAACCTGCTCGATAAATCACATTGTCCAATCTTCTCTCCAGTAACTGCAACAATGCCTCACCTCGATTTTCTGCATTCTTCACTCTTTGAAACAACCTCTTGAACTGTTTTTCTCTTACACCATAAGTTCTCTTAACTCGTTGTTTTTCCCGTAAATGAATACCGTAATCAGACAACTTTATTGGTCTTTTCCCATTTTGTCCAGGCGGATAAGGCCTTCTTTTAAAAGCACTTTTATCAGATGCACTTCTCTCGCCCTTTAAGAAAAGATTTACCCCTTCTCGTCTTGACAGTTTTTCTTTAGGTCCAGTATATCTTCCCATTAGACTGTTTTTAAATAATGTTAATTTCGTGGTGGTTTCCGAGATCTAGTCCCACCGTGTTTTATAGGCGTTATATCTCTGAGAGACAATATCCTTAAGCCACCTTGTGCCAATCCCTTAACTGCCGCCGATCTTCCAGCTCCTGGCCCCTTAATAAAAACGTCTACTTCTATAAGTCCAAACTTCTTTGATTTCATGGCTACGTCTTCTGCGGCTTTAGTTGCAACGTATGTATTATTTCTTTTGGTTCCTTTGTAACCAAGCACTGAGGGGCTACTCCAAGCAAGGGTATTACCCTTGTCGTCCGTTATTGTGATTATTGTATTATTAAAACTAGTACTAATATATGCCTTACCCTTAACAACCTTCTTTTTCTTAGCAACTGCCATTTTTGGTAAAAAATCTAATTTAAGTTTTGGTTAATACACGTTTCAAACCACCAACAGGCATTGAGTGCCCTTTCCTAGTATGTGCGTTTCTTCTTGTTCTCTGCCCCCTTACTGGAAGACCAAGTTTGTGTCTGATACCTCTATATACTCGAATATCTCTCAATGCTTTAATATTCGACACAATTTGTTGCCTTAACGCACCTTCTACTGCAAAGTTCTTGTCTATATATACTCTAACATTATCAAACTCATCCGAACTCAACTCGTCAATTCTCTTCTCTGGATCAATGTTTAGGTCATGACATATTTTCTTTCCTCTAGATACTCCAATCCCAAATATTTTTGAAAGGGCATACGGAACTTTCTTGTTTACTTCTATTTCAACTCCGAAAATACGCGCCATTTATTTTGTAAATAACTTAAGTAAGCGTTCTCCCTTTATAACCTTGTCTCTGTTTATGTCGAGGATTCTTTCTACAATAAACATAAATCCTACCCTTCCTCTTTACTATATAACAATGCTCACACCTCTTTTTTACTGACATTTTAATTTTCATTATTTGTATCTATATATTATTCGTCCCTTAGTTGGGTCACAAGACTTAACTTCAAGCATCACTCTGTCTCCAAGTACGATTTTAATGTAATGGATTTTCATCTTGCCAGACAGATTACAAAGAATATTTCTTTTTTTTTCACCCACTTCAATCTCCACAAGAAACTTCATTCCTTGATGAGCTCCAATGACTGTTCCGTCCACTTCAAAAATCTTGTCATTCATACAGGTGAATTTTATTGAATATTTTACTATTTGTCAACGAAAACAAATTGTCAACGTCGCTTATTTTACTAGTTTTAGCTCAAATAGTCAATCATTATAGCCTATTTTGTTTTTTAGCTCATCGTATACTTCGAAAATATTCCTTGAAGCATCAACTTTTACTAGAATTCCTCTCTCTTTATAGATTGCCAGTATTTGTTCAATATTTGATGTGTAAAATTTCATTCTTCTTCTTATTGCATCAGGTTTATCATCTTCTCTTTGGATTAACCGTACCCCGTCGTTGTCACAAATACCAGGTTTCTCAGGTTTCTTGTCCTCCAGATCGTATATTTCGTTACATCTAGGACAGATTCTTCGTTTTGACAATCTTTTGATAGCTTCACCAACAGACAGATCAAAATATACCACCTTATCAATTGTTCGACCTTCTTTTCTCAGGATAGTATCAAGTATTTCAATCTGACTCACTTTTCTTACAAATCCCTGATATACTACGTTGCTACGTTTACTGCTCTTTTTTATGTATGCAGAAACTACTTCCCAAAACATTTTGTCAGGAACCAGATTACCACAGTTTACATATTTCTTTACCAAACGACCAAGCGAATTGTTTTTTTTTATGAACAATCTTAGCATTTCACCCGAACCAATGTTGAGAAAACCATAATCTTTAACCAAATTACGAGCCTGAGTATCTTTTCCCGACCCACTCGCACCCAGAAACAACAAAATCATTTTATATTCCAGTTAAAGTATACCTCTCGGTCTTCAAAGACCTAAATTTATCAAGTATATTGACCATGACACCAATTACTATTAATACGCCTGTCCCACTGAAAAATATTGGAACTGTTATATTAAGGTGACTAGAAATAAGATTGGGAAGAACCATTGGTAAAACAGCTACTATTACCAAAAACAGCCCACCCCAAATAGACATTCGTAACAATATCTTTGACAGATATCGTCTACTTTCCTCGCCAGGCCTAACCCCTGGAATAAATGCCCCTTGTCTTTTTAAACTATCGGCTCTTTCCTCAGGATTCATGACAACAAATGCATAAAAAATCGAAAACCCAAAGATCAGTAAAGCCAGGATAACATTATAAACAATGCTCTTCGTATCCGAGATCTTAGTGACAAACTCCGAAATAGTCTGCAACCACGAGTATTTAGACACCCAATCAGATTTCTGTAACAAATCAAGAACAAGAGCTGGAGTAGACAAAAACGACAATGCAAATATCACTGGCATCACACCCGCCTGATTTAGTTTCAAAGGAATATAATTGTCTTTCATCGGCTTAGAACTAAAAGACTTAACCTTTGCGTGCTTAATTGGGATTCTTCTTTCGGCAGATGTTATGTATATTACAAAGGCTACCCACAGTATTGTTACTACAACTACTATCGCCATAACATAATCCTCTACACCACTTAATCCAGCACTAAATTTCCCAGGAATATCAGCTAAAATCCCTGCCGCAATAATGTACGAACTACCATTCACAAAGTTGTCCTCAGACAAAATCTCACTTATCCACATAAGTAATATTGAACCTCCAGTCAAACTTGCAATCAACGAACCAATTTCCAAACCAGTCAGAACTCCTGGTAAATTCACATTTACATACACTAGCCCATTACTTTTGAGGAAGTAGTAAATAACAACCGATTGTAATAAAGCAAGTGGCAATGTAAGTAATCTTGTATACATGTTAATTATCATTCTTCCCTTTGCACCTTCCTTTTGTATTTCTTCCAATTTTGGCACAACAGACGACAACAACTGTAATACTACTGATGCATTTATGTATGGTCCAAGCCCTATAGCAAGAAGTGTCGTACTTGCAAGTGCCCCACTTGAAGTAATATTTAATATTTCACCAAAAGAGTATTGACTTAGAATTTGCTTTAACGCATCAAGCGGTACTCCTGGAACTGGGATCGCCGTCAAAAATCTAAAAACCAGAGTAATTAATATAAGAAAAAGTATCTTGTTGATTATATTTATATTACTCAGCGAGAGAATATCAAGTTTATGTTTTCTTATGACACTAGCTATTTTCATTTTCTATTTTTCCCTTCGCTGCAAGAATCTTCTTTGCGGCTACATCAGATGTTAGTACATTTCTAAAAGTAAGTGAGATTTTAATGTTTCCCACACCCAAGATCTTAACCTTCCCAATACGTTTCCCAATGATTCCTTTCTCTATTAATGTACCCTTGGTCACTACCTCACCAGTTTTATAATGCTTTACAAGTGCAAACAAATTAACAGGAATATTTAAAATCTTCACCCCTATATTCCTTCTAGATGAACCTCTATATTTGGGTAATTTTCTATATAACGGCGTTTGTCTTCCTTCAAACCCAGCCTTCACAACCCCCTTGCCTCTTGATTTTTGCCCCTTTTGACCCCTACCAACAGTATGCCCACCAACTCCACAACCATAACCACGACCTAACCGTTTACTTTTACTTTTTCCTTTTGAAGTATATGATACTGATTTAAAAACGGACATAAAAAATATTTTTTAAATTACTTTCTTTTTTCTATCTGGCTTCTTTAATGCCTTATTTTTATTAACTTTCGCTTTCACTTGTTTTGATACTGATTTGGTAACCGATTTGTCGTCACTCTTCTGACCTTCTTTGGTAGTAACCTTTTTTACTACATCTTTCACTTGCTTAAGTTGCCTGAGGGCTTTCATAATACAATATGCATTGTTTATCGGATTGCTTGTGCCAATTTGCTTAGCAACCACATCCCTAATCCCAGCAACTTCCAAAACTGCCCTCACAGAACTACCCGCTATTATACCAGCCCCTCTTGGTGCAGGTTTAACCAAAACTCTTGCAGCACCAAATTTTGCAAACGTCTGGTGAGGTATAGTCGTCTTAGACATTGGCACTTTAAACATTTTCTTTTCTGCAGATGTCGCTGCCTTTAATATTGCTTTTCGTGTATCCCTTCCTTTACCCATAGCTATTCCAACCTTACCCTTTCTATCACCAACCGCAACCAATACACTGAAACTTAGAAGCTTATCGCCAGATCTTACTTTAGCAACTCTTCTAACACTTATTACCCTTCTGTCGGTTTTTCTTTTTGAATATACATTCATTAACCTAAGAAATATTTAAAATTTAATTTTTTTACTTCTGATTCCTTCAGCAATATCTTTAACCCTACCAAGATATTTATATCCACCCCTATCAAAAATAATTGTTTTTATCTTGTTTTTAACCAATCTGTCCCCAACCTTTTCACCCAACTTAAACCATTTATTGCTTTTTTCATCGGTCTTCTCGCTTAGGTCTCTACATCCAAAAATTACTTTGCTATCCACATCATTTACAACCTGCACAAGACTATGCTTATTTGATCTATAAACACTAACCCTAGGTCTAATAGCATCACCACCTAGCTTATTTCTTATTTTACGTTTTTTTATCAACCGTCTTACCCTTTTAGCTCGCATCATGTATATATCAAAACTTAATCTAAACTTACACAGCAATCACTTTCGGTGTCTTTCTTCTTATTATTTCACCTTTGTACCTTATACCCTTGCCTTTATACGGTTCAGGTTTCTTTAATTTTCGAATATTTGCCGCTACTTGCATCACTTTTTGTTTGTCAATTCCCTTTACAAATATTTTTACTTGATCTTGAACCTCAAATGTTACTATCCCAGGTAACCCTTTTACAAGAACAGGATGAGTATAGCCAATACTTAAAGATAAATCTTGTCCTTTCATCGAGGCTCTATATCCAATACCACTCATCTCCAACTCTACTTCATAGCCATTCTTAACACCCTCAACCATATTTTGAATTATGGCTCTCGTAGTGCCGTGCATTGCCCTAGCATGGTCAGTTTCTTGCATCCTACTTACAAATACTTTCCCTTCTTTGATCTTGACTTCCAGTGTGTTATCAACTTCCATGACCAACTTTCCCTTGGGACCTTCTACTGTTATTTTACCAGTAGCCACAGTTACAGTGACATCATCTTGTACTTCTACTGGCATTATACCAATTCTTGACATTTTTTCTTATTAATAATTTACAAACAGCTATTTTACCAGATTTCAAACAAATATTCCCCCCCAACGTTTTTTAAATATGCCACTTTGTCGGACAATAAGCCCTGGGAAGTTGAATAAATTCCAAGACCGATTCCATTCAACACTTTTTTTATTCCACTGTGTCCAACATAAATTCTGGCCCCAGGCTTCGATATTCTTTTTACATCCGTTATTTTGCCATTACCGTTTCCATCATACTTTAACCAAACCTTGAAAACCCTTCCGCCTTCTTTAAACGATTTTTCCACCAACTCATACTTGTCAATAAATCCCTCCTTTTTTAAGATTACTAATATTGAGTCTACCATCTTGGAACACATAACCTCTGTTGTTTTCTTTTTAATAAGTGTAGCATTTTTCAGCCTTATTATTGTGTCGGAGATTAAATCATTTGTCATAATATTCTTTAATAAAAATTACCAACTACTTTTTTTAATTCCAGGTATTTTACCATCATGAGCTAAATTTCTAAAGCAAATTCTACAAAGTCCAAAATCTCTCATAAAGCCCCTAGACCTCCCACATTTTTCACACCTGTTATATTTTCTTACTTTGTATTTCGATTTTTTTTGTAATCTCTTAAATTGTACCCAACCTGCTTTGGTTGCCATGTTTTTTGTTTAAATTTATTCAATAAAGGGTATAGATATACCTCTATAAAACTCTATCGCTTG
>Ga0190315_1000900_pt1 | contig 13077 bp, 11 predicted proteins | sample 48701101_MG_FD_161673 | JGI IMG/M metagenome (GOLD analysis project Ga0190315, IMG submission 161673) | Hydrothermal vent sediment bacterial communities from Southern Trench, Guaymas Basin, Mexico - 4870-11-0-1_MG | ecosystem: Environmental > Aquatic > Marine > Hydrothermal vents > Sediment ...
TGATTACTACTACGTCGATAAAAGCTTATTTATCAAGGAAGTCATTGATCGTGCTACAGAAGTCCTGTTGTTACCTCGCCCACGGCGTTTTGGTAAAACCTTAAATTTGTCTATGCTGCGCTATTTTTTTGAAAAACGCGAAGACAGCTTGGCTCATTTATTTGAAGGACTCAAAATTTCGCAAGAGCCTTCGATTATGCAATACCAAGGGCAATATCCTGTCATTTTTCTGACCTTTAAAAATTGTAAAGGTGCCACCGCAGAGGAATGTTTCTACCATATCCGTCATCTGTTCAAAAAATTGTTTTTGGAATACAAAGCTTCTGTCTATGAAACACTAGTCGAAGAAGAACGACGAGATTACGATATCATCACGCAAGGACAAGGAAAACTTGGAAATTGGGAACAAGCCTTAAGTTTTTTGATGCAATTATTTCATCGGCAAACCAGTAAACGGGTGATTGTCTTGTTGGATGAATACGATACGCCTATCCATGCCGGGCAAGAACATGGATATTATGAAGAAATTGTTCTTTTTATGCGAAGCCTGCTTGGCAATGCCCTCAAGGATAATTCTGATTTGGAAAAAGGCGTTGTCACTGGTATTTTGCGGATTGCCAAAGAGTCGATTTTTTCAGACTTGAATAATTTGGATGTGTTATCCCTGTTGCGCTCAGAATTTCAAGACTGTTTTGGGTTCACCGATGCAGAAATAGAGCAGTTGAGCATTGATTTTTCTCTCGCGGAATTATTAGAGATTTTGAAAAAGTGGTACAACGGCTATTTATTCGGAAACCGGGTGATTTACAACCCGTGGTCAATTTTAAGTTTTTTGGCGAGTGAAGATCGATTTCCTCGTCCTTATTGGATAAATACCAGTGCTAATGCTTTATTGCGAGAGATCATCACACGCACCGAACCGGCATTTCAGGAACAAATTGAAACCTTATTGGCAGGGGGAAAAATCACCACGCCTTTGAATGAAAATATCGTCTTGCGCGATTTAGAACATGATGAACAGAATGTGTGGAGTTTGTTGGTTTTTAGCGGCTATCTGAAACCCGTGTCTTTTCAATTAAAGGAAGAAGAACCCATTTATGATTTGGCCATTCCTAATCGTGAAGTACATGCTTTTTACCGCAAGACGATTCAACTTTGGGTCCAAAAAACGGTTGGCAGTATCAGATTACAACAATTGCTACGCGCTTTGACCAAAACTCAGTTTAAAACCTTTGGTAAGTTACTGCAAGAAATGGTTTTAGCGGTTTTAAGCTATCACGATATGGCGGGTAAAAAACCCGAAAGAGTTTATCATGCTTTTGTGTTGGGGTTGTTGACCAATATGACGGATCGTTATCAGATTCGTTCCAATCGAGAATCGGGCTATGGACGTTATGATGTCTTGATGATTCCACTTGATCCCAATGAACCCGGTTTTATTTTGGAATTTAAGAAAATTGATAAGCCGGAGGAGAAAAACGCTTCTGATGCCATGCAAAGCGCCTTGGAACAAATCCAAAACCAGCAATACGCAGCAGAATTACGAGAGCATGATGTTAAAAAAATTTGGGGTATTGGGGTGGTGGTTTCAGGCAAACGGGTTTGGGTAGAAAGTATTGCGTTGTGATAATCTGCAACGGATATACAGAAAAATAAACGCAAAAGACGCAAAAGGACGCTATAGCGTTTCCCGATCTCATGACGTACAGTTATATCAAGAAAATCGAACCGCAAAATAAATTTGGAACGAAAAGAAGGCAGCAAAATAAATTTGGAACGATAATGATTTGTACTTAGCGTAGCTTCCCTTCGGTTCATTCAATCGAAAAACGCTATAAAGAGGCCTTAAAAATATCTAAAAAGTTTTTGCGTGTGTCTCTTGCGTTATTTATTTTTTGTTTTCTGTCGTTATTGCCTATCAATAATCACCTGAAATTGATTGCCCTCACGATCATCAATAAAATCAATCCCTTGCCACGCTTTATAGGCCCGACGAATACCTGTACCCAGCCCTCGGTAAGGCAATAAATGAATCGCATGAGAAACCAATACGGGATTACGCATTGATGAAATGCCATGTCGAATGTTGGCTAGGGTTAAATTATTGGGTAAATGCCCTGGGCTGATAATCTCAATACGATTATCAAATACAAATACCTTGATAGGCGCTGAAATAAAATAATCACGGTGTAGCAGCGCGTTAACGATCATTTCTTCAATCACGATTTTGGGAATTTCCAGTTTGCCTAATGAATTAACACTTTGCCCTTGCTGTACGCGACGCAAGTTTCGGCTAATAAAACTCAGTGTTTGTTCAAATACGGCCGGAAGTGCGCCGCTGATATCTTGACTATCGATATAGTGTTCAATATCAATATCAATTTCATTGCCTGGCCAAACGGCCGCTTTAACCATAAATGCGGGTTTGAGGAGTTGTGGTGCTTTTCCAAATAACAATAAGCCGGTGAGTGTGAGTTGTTCATTGCGAAACAAATGCAAGTTTTCTAGCAAACGGGGTAGCGGTAGTCCAGATTCTTCTAGGCTTTCCTCATAACGGTTTTCATAATAAGTCCGAAACACTGATGGCTCGATATCGGCTATTGAACTATGAGGCACCGGTACTTCATCAGCATAGACAAGCCCTTCAGACTGAAATAAGCGTTGCATTTCCTCTCTAGCAGTCACCTTACGTTTATCGGCACCACTTTTTACCCAAATTTCTCCTTGATTATCCATATAAGGTTTACTGATAGCCGCCGGTACTTCAATGATGATAACCAGGCCCTGTTCAAAGCGACTATTTTCAGTGATGGGGTTAATCGGTGGATGTACTAACTGAGAGGCAACGTTAGAGATTAACTGATTTAAACGTCCAATATCGGGTGCCAATAAGCCGGTAATTGAGCCGTCGTCATTCACGCCTACCAAAATTCGCCCCCCACCTGAATTCGCCAATGCCACCATTTCAGCTGCTAACTGATTGGGGTTTTTAAAATCGGCCTTGAATTGGATGCGGCTACTTTCACCACATGCGATTGTATCAAGAAGTGTTTTTTCGTTCATATTGTATTAAAATTCGCTGTACTGATAGGTGCTAAGCGTACCTCATGCTATTATAATAAATGTTTTATGGTATAGATTTATAACTTTCACGCCTATATTCTAGCACTATCCCTTCCAAATAAAGAAAAAACCAAAATGACTATTGGACGCAAATTAACCATCAGTTTTACTTTTATGCTGGCGATGTTCATTGCAGTCGGTTTGATTGTCTATATACTGAATACTCGCATTATCCAAGATGCGACTGAAGTCACTCAAGATGATGTGCCTAGTGCTATCTTATCCTTGTCTCTTCTTGAAAAAATGGCGGAAATTGATGCGAATATCCTTAAATACTTGATGGGTAAAGCGAACGAAAAAACCCGTTTTGATGCGAATATCAAAACGTTTTTGAAGCAATTTGAAGAATTGTCCCGAATTGAAACGAAACATGAAGAGGTTAAAATGATGCAAAAAATCGAAAGCCTCTTTTTGGATTACGTGACTAGGGCTGACAAAGAGATTTTCGGGCGCTACGATCCAAAAGTAGAGCAATGGGCTAACCAACAAGGCGATAACATACGACATCAGTATGGTATCCCGCTTAAAGCTCTATTGGAAAAAGCCACAGCAGCTGAGCTTCAAAATAATCGTCTGCCCTCTGATAACCCAGAAGTAGCGGTCGATCAGTTACCGACTATTCAGGTTTATATCGCCTTATTGACTAAAGCGGGAGACTTGATAGAACAGCTTACTGAATATGTGGCCGGCAGAATCGAAGGCAAACAAGCGTTTATTTCGCATGTGGCAGCGTTTGATAAGTTGATTAATCAATTAAATTTAGTAGACAAAAACTCAAAAGAGATTATCAGATTCCAAACCCTATTCTCTCTCTATACTCAACTCAAAAAGGGGGCGGAAGACATATTCAGCAAGTACGATCCGCGCATCAAAAAAGAAGCATTGGCTACCGCTTATCGCTTGGAGCATGAGGATTTAGAACAGTTAGAAAAGATTCTAAACCCGTTAGCGGCAGAAAAAAAACACAATGCCATAACCGCAACCGCTGAAATTATTTTAATTGTGAAAGAAATGACTTACATCATGATGGTTGTCATTGTTATAGCCGCTATCATGGGATTGAGTATTAGCGTTTTCTTATCCCGTTCGATTAGTCAAGCACTGAGTTTGATCGTTAAAGGTTCCCAGTTGCTGCTGGCCGGTGACTTCGCCTTGAGCGGGATTCAGCGATCTGAGTTAGACAAACTCTATCAGCGAAAAGATGAAATTGGTGATCTGGGAAAAGCCTTTCAGGCCCAAGTGAGTTATTTTAAAACCGTCATTGAAGATATTGATCAGGTTTCTCAGGGGTTAGCGGAAGGCAATTTTAGTGTTACCCCTCAATCTGAATATCGGGGTAATTTTATTCAAATCAAAAAGGCTTTGGAAATCGCGCTATCTAATCAAAAGTTAGTCATTGAAGACATCGTCAGGGTTTCTCAGGGATTAGCGGCAGGTGATCTGAGTGTCAGGCCTGAATCTGATTACCAAGGCGATTTCCTCCACATCAAAAATGCTCAAGAAACGGCCTTATCTAACCAACGTTTGGTGGTTGAAGACATCGTCCAAGTTTCTCAGGGATTAGCTGCGGGTAATCTGCATGTGATGTCCAAAGCGCAATACCGGGGAGATTTTGTCCAAATCAAAGAGGCCCTGGAAACCGCTTTGTCCAATTTACGGTTGGTAATAGAAGATATCGTCCATGTTTCTCAGGAATTAGCCGAAGGCACTCAAAACATTACCCCTCAAGCCGAATACCGTGGAAATTTTATCCAGATCAAACAGGCCTTAGAAACGGCGGCGACTAAACTGGCTGCGGCAATGGCCAAAAATGCGGAACAGGATTGGCTGAAAACGGGACAAACGCAGTTAAATGATCAGATGAGTGGCGAGCTAGAGATTGAGAAACTGGCTAAGAAGATTATTTCGTTCATAACGACTTATACTCAGGCCCAAGTGGGATTATTTTATCTCTTAAAAGAAACTAAATCGCAATCCTATTTGCAAGTCATCGCAAGTTATGCCTATACCGCGAATAAGCAGATTCCTGATCACTTTTTACTGGGTGAAGGCTTGGTGGGGCAAGCGGCTTTGGAACAACAAACGATTTTTCGCACCCATAATCCAGATGAATATACCCATATTATTCAATCAGGATTGTCACAAGTGGTACCGCGTCACGTTATCATGATACCCTTTTTGTATGAAAATCAGGTTAAAGGCGTGATTGAAATCGGTTCTAGCAAGGCGCTAACGGTTATTCGACAAACCTTTTTAGAACAGGCAATGTCAAACATTGGCATCGCTATCAATACGGCAGAATCACGTACTCAGCAGCAAGCCCTTTTAGAACAAAGTCAACGGCAAACCGAAGAATTGCAAGTCCAGTCAGAGGAATTACAAGCCCAACAAGAAGAAATGCAACAAATTAATGAACAGTTGCAAAGTCAAAGAGAGGAACTTGAAGAGAAACAAGAGGCACTTCTACACCGCAATGAAGAGTTGCAAAGTCAGTCTGAAGAATTGCAAAGTCAATCTGAGGAGTTACAAACACAACAGGAAGAATTAAAGCAAACCAATGAAGAGTTGGAACATCGCACCCAAGAATTAGAAGGGCAAAAAGAGGCGATTCTACAAAAAAATATTGCACTAGAAACGACACAAATGGAGATGGAAAAAGCGAAGGCGGCGATTGAAATCAAGGCCAATGAATTAGAATTAGCCAGCCAGTATAAATCCGAATTTCTGGCCAATATGTCGCATGAACTCCGCACCCCTTTAAATAGTCTACTGATTCTGTCGCAGCTATTAGCGGATAATAAACCGGGCAACTTGAGCGAAAAACAGGTGTCATACGCCCAGACGATTCAGAGTGCCGGTTCTGATTTGCTGACACTGATTAATGATATATTGGATTTATCCAAGGTTGAAGCGGGGAAAATGGAAGTCAATATTGAAGCGTTATCGTTGAGCGATTTGATAGAAACACTGGAACACAAATTCAGGCCATTAGCGCAAAAGAAAGGCTTGGCTTTTCAATTCCAGATAGCTGACGATGTGCCTGCGGTTTTACAAACTGACGCGCAGCGCCTGAAACAAATCTTGAATAATCTATTATCCAATGCCTTTAAGTTCACTGAGCAAGGCGAAATCAAGTTGACTATCCAATCCCAATTATCCCTACCTTTTCAAAAACAGGCAGAATCGCAATCGGGCCATTTTATTGCCATCAGCGTTAAAGATAGTGGAATCGGTATTCCTCAAGATAAACAACAACTGATATTTGAAGCTTTCCAACAAGTCGATGGTACAACCAGCAGACGGTATGGGGGAACAGGCCTCGGTTTATCCATTTCACGGCAATTAGCGAGATTGATTGGCGGTGAAATGACGCTAGAGAGTGAAGCCGGTTCGGGCAGTACGTTTACCTTGTATTTACCAGAAATTTTGTCTATTCCTGAGCAGAGCACAAAGCCTAAAACGATTCAAGCGGTTTCAAAACCCGAACCGAGTGCTTCTGAAATCGAACCCTTAAATAATATAGCTTCTGAAATCAAAACAGAGTCACCCGTGATTGACGATAGAGCAACACTCAAACCGGATGATAAAACGCTTCTGATCATTGAAGATGATCGTAAATTTTCCACTATTCTCTTAGACTTGGGACATGAAAAAGACTTTCAATGTCTGATTGCTGAAGATGGGCGAATCGGCCTCCAATTCGCTCAAGAATACCTGACTCATGCCATTATTCTTGATATTAATTTGCCCAACCTAGATGGTTGGACGGTGCTGGAAAGACTGAAAGACAATCCCCAAACCCGGCATATTCCCGTGCATTTCATTTCGGCGGCGGATCAAAATACCTTAGATGCGACTAAAATGGGGGCAATCGGTTTTTTGCGTAAACCCGTGAACATGGCACAACTGGGAGAAGTCTTCAAAAAAATAGAACAGTTTATTACCAATCCGATCAAAACCGTTTTAATCGTTGTCGATGTGGAACCCCATCAAGAAAAAATTCTGTCATTAGTGAGCGGTGATAATATTCAAACCACGTTAGCCGTAACCAGTTTAGCCGCTTTAGGCCATCTAAAAAACACACAATTTGATTGTATTATCCTAGATATGGATATAGAAAACGGTTCAGGCCGCCAACTCTTGGAGAAAATGCAGCAACAAGAAGGCTTATGCCAAACGCCCTTGATTGTTTATGCGGATCGGGATTTAATCCCTGAAGAAGAGGCCTTATTACTGCAATGTGCCGATCACCTCCCTATAAAAGCGGTGAGTTCATCAGAACGTTTATTAGACGAAGCGACTTTATTTCTCCATCAAGTCGAAGCCAATTTACCGGCCCCTAAACGCCAAATGCTACGCATGGTACATGACAAAGAATCGATATTAAATCAGAAAAAGGTTTTGATTGTTGATGATGATGTACGCAATGTGTTTGCCTTAGCCACCGTGCTGGAAGAAAGAAACATGGAAGTGATAGCGGGCAACAATGGTTTAGAAGGTTTTGAATTATTAGAAGAAAATCAAGATGTTGCGATAGTCTTAATGGATATTATGATGCCTGAAATGGATGGTTACGAAGCCATGCGGAAAATCAGACAGCAACCCCAATACCGCAAATTACCGATAATCGCCCTAACCGCCAAAGCCATGAAGGGCGATAAAGCCAAATGTATTGATGCCGGCGCGAATGACTATTTATCCAAACCCGTCGATACCGATAAACTGATTTCGTTGATGCGCGTGTGGTTGTATCGGTAATCTTGGATGAGTGGTGAGATTGATAAGGAATATCAAAAAAATAAATTATCCCGCAGGGCTACTCTATGCACACAAATAATTTGTAACAAACTGTCGGCTCCAGCTTCGCCGCAGAGCCGCAGAGAATGAGAGAAATTAAACAAACCGGCTTGAATTGCCTTTTGGGATAATTATTTTTTTGGAACTTCCTAAAACGCTGATTATCATGATGAGACTGATTCGCGCTGATAAAAGATCAGTGTTAATCATGACAATCAGCAGATGCCAGCTTGTTAATATGCCAATTTATCCAACAATCCGCAGTGCGAAGTAAGTAGGGCACCAAATTGAAGAAAAAAATGCACATCTTAAATAAAAGCATACCCGCATAGTGAATGCCATTAAACTGCTCAAGTGTCAATTCAAACCATTTACTGTGTAAACGATATGTCCAGTTATGTGCCAGTAATAAAAACAAGAACCACCAAAGCAGCAACCCCAGATTGATGATTGCACACCAGCCCAATACATTTCTAACTAACTCTAGTTCCATCATTTTTTCTCCAGTTGATATGAATTATTGCGGGAAACTAAAGTTTGCACTCCGAACTATATTAAGATAATAAATAATACTGAGCACCGAAGCGCCTTTGCGCCTTTGCGTGATAATCATTATTTTAATCTCACGCTTCGCGCTAAGACGCTAATCATTATGAACTCCTGAACGCCATTCAACAACCCCAATACAGTTTAACCCCAATGAAATTGAATAGAATACAACTCAAAGGCTTCAAATCCATTCATAATATAGATTTGGAACTCAGACATTTGAATATACTGATCGGCCCAAATGGAGCAGGTAAATCCAATTTTATCCACTTTTTTCGTTTTATGAATAAGCTCGTACAACAAGACTTGCAATTCTTTGTAGCGATTCAGGGAGGCGCAGACGGTTTTTTGCATTTTGGCCGTAAAATGACTGAGGCTATCGAAATCCATTTGTTATTTAACGCTAATCGCTATACTTGTATTCTAGTGCCCGATCAAACGGGGAAATTAATTTTTAAAGCAGAATATTGTCAACCCTTGAACGTGGGCGATTCGGAAGGCATCAAAACCTTAGCCAATCGTGGCGATAAAGAATCGGATTTGCCCAATAAATTAAGCAACAGTGCCAACGCAATCAAAAGTGATTTATCGGATTGGCAAGTTTATCATTTTCACGATACCAGTGATACCGCTAAAGTCAAACAAGCCGGCCCGATTCATGATAATGAACGCTTACGCCCCCAAGCCGAAAATCTAGCCGCCTTCCTTTTCTCAATACAAAACACTGAACACTATCGGAAAATTGTGCAAACGATTCAACGGGTTGCGCCTTTCTTTCAAGACTTTATTCTCACACCTGAAAAAACGCATCAAGACAGTATTCGACTACGCTGGAAACATCGTGGTACTGATGATTATTTCGATGCGAATGCCTTTTCCGATGGCACCTTACGATTTATCTGTTTAACCACGCTGCTTCTTCAGCCACGTTTACCGACGATGATTCTGCTAGATGAGCCAGAACTGGGTTTGCACCCGTATGCCATGCAACTGTTAGCCGGTATGATGCGTAGCGTGGCTAACCGAACCCAGATTATCGCCTCCAGTCAATCCGTGACACTCGCTAATCAGTTTGAATGGTTTGATTTAATCATTGTCGAACAACGGGATAATGCTTCACAATTCAAACGGCTTTCAGAAGGGCCACTCAAAGTGTGGCTAGAAGACTATCGTATAGGCGATTTGTGGGAAAAAAACCTGATTGGAGGCACGCCATTATGTTAAGAATTGGCATCAGTGTGGAAGGCGCGACGGAACGAGAATTTGTTCATCAGGTGATCAGTCCTTATTTCTCAAAAAGGGAGATTTTGATAACGCCAGTGCCAATGAATGGCAATATCAGTCTTGATCGTATTCGCCATGAACTGCCAGCCTTATTGGGCAGTTTTGATATCGTAACCACTTTTTACGATTTGTATGGTTTCAAGCGTCGTCAAGGAAAAAGTGCCGAAGAATTGGAGCAGGCAATGCTTAAAAATGTTAAACCGAAATGGCAAGCAAGGCTTATTCCGTATGTCCAACAGTATGAATTTGAAACATTGGTATTCAGTGAACCGGCAATCGTTGCAATCGAACTTGGTGAAGCAGATAAACAAAATCAGATAGAAGCGATTGTCCAAGGAGCTGGCGAACCTGAAGAAATTAATGATGGTGTTTCGACTTGTCCATCAAGGCGGCTCAAAGCCCTCTTTCCTCATTATGACAAAAAATTTCACGGCCCGAGCATTTGTCAGCGCATTGGTTTGAACAATATACGCCGTGCTTGCCCCCGTTTTAACGGCTGGTTAATTAAACTGGAAAAAATCTATTATTAATAAGGCCTTTTTTAATCATCAGCGTCAATCCTGATCATCAGCGTCATCAGTCTTCTATCAAAACGGTTTTTTTAAATCAGCGTCAATCCTGATGAGCGTTATCAGCATTCTATCAAAATAAATAATGAGTCTATAATTACATTGTATCAAAATTCACTCAACCTAATAGGAAAAACCATGAGCCCATTACGCACCTATCTCAACGATTACATTCAAACAGTGCAAACCTTGCAAGCGCAATATGCGAACAGTCAAGATGTGTTAAAAGCGGCCGAAACAAAATGGGGCGATAACGATCCGCGTTATGTCATATTATTAGAAATGCGATTGACTGAGGTGCCCGATGCCGCGGCAACAAAATGGAATACGCCACCTGATGAGCCAACCCAAGATGCCATCAGCCTTGAAGCGCAACCGAATGAACTCATTGACTGGTTGCCCATTTGTATGGAAAGCTTACAAAATTTACTGGCAAACGGAACCGATGATGCGGCCTTATTAGAAAAGGCCAAAAAATGGGGGCCTGACAGTAATGGCTATTTACTCGTCACTGTGTACAACGGTTCAGAGGAATAAACGAATTAATTTTCATCACGCAAAGCCGCTAAGACGCTAAGATAATAAATAATACTGAGCACCGAAGCGCCTTTGCGCCTTTGCGTGATATTGGTTTAAGATCGATCCCGCCTTTGAAATTGATTTATTTTCGCGAAGGTGCCGCTTGGAGTGCAAAATTTATTTTCGCGAAGGTGCGGCTTGGAGTGCCTTTGTTGCCTGTCAGAGCGAATATGAGCATTTAGTGGCCGAAGGCGACACTGAGTGATTGAACTGATTTTCGCTGATTTTTAATTAAGAACTAATATGGAGACTCTCAATATGTTTAAACAAGCCCTTACTTTCCAAGATGCTTTGGAAGTGGTTGAATCTTTACCTGAATATCAACAAGAAAACCTGTTAGATATTATTCGGCACCGTTTAATAGATCATAGACGACATTTGTTGGCAGAAAGCATTAAACAAGCGCGACAAGAATATGCCAGAGGAGAAGTAAAAAGGGGGAGTGTGGCGGATTTGATGAAGGAGATTTCTGAATGAGAACACTTATTTGGGGTAAAACTTTTGTCAGAACTTTTAAGCGGGTTATCAAAAAGCATCCCGAGTTACGTCATGATATTGAGGAGACATTGGCGCTATTAGTTGAAAACCCTTTTTTACCTGAGTTAGTAACCCATAAACTTAAAGGCACATTAGCTGATTCGTGGGCATGTCGTGTGGGATATGATATGAGAATCATATTTGACTTTGTCAAAAGTGAAGAGCAAGTTGAGGATGATATTCTCCTACTTGAAATTGGAACACATGATGAAGTTTATTAAAATGCTGAGGTGTTAAAGCGGCATATTGAAAAAACGGGTAGTCAATTACATCAAGATGGCGTGGGCCATATACACTTAGATTTTGAAATAGAACCACTGAAATTAACCTTTTTTTAAATAGAAGCGTTCTAATGCTAAATAATTTCATGTGGGCGTGTTCGCCCGCACCGATCATCCGTTATAACGAGATTAATTCATTCGCTAAGTAAATCAATGACTTAGCCCCTTTGCGCCTTTGCGCCTTTGCGTGAAAATTTTGCTTATTGACGATTTTCGTTCCAAATTTATTTTGCTTATTGACGATTTTCGTTCCAAATTTATTTTGCGGCCTATTTTTCGTACAAAATTTATTTTGGTTAAATAACTCAATAAAGCCCCTAGAATCTTCCAAGTCTTCTTGGTTATTTGTGCGATAACGATTAGTTAGTGGTTTCTTTTTTGAACTCACTTTCGTTCCTTTGTGTTAGGGTGGCATATTCGGCGTTAAAATAGGCACTCCAAAGATCATCATTGACAGAACCCCAATCTGATAACAAGGCTTCTGTATCTGATGAGTGATATACGGCATTCTCAAGTAATGATGAGGCCGATACAGGTGGGTTTAAATTCACAATAGAACGCGCACCCGCCAAATAGTTTTTCATAGCCATTGTATCAATCTGCTCAACTTGATTCCTGTTTTTTAGGCCTTTCATTTTGGCGAGATAAGTTTTACGATGCTCACTCTCATACTCATCAGATTCCGTCAGGTACTTAAAGAAGGCTTCAATACACTCTTCAACAGCATGATGGCGTTTTTGGCTGTTAAGATAACTTGTCATTTTATGAGTCATGTTGTTACCTGTGTTGTCTGGAGAATTAATTTTGAAAAATTATATCTATTATTCTCCTATAGCACAAGCCAAAATTTGTTTTCTTTTCAACACACAGAACACAGAGTACCACAGAGTATAAAACATAAGTCTTTTAAGATTTTTATTTGCGAAAATCAGCATCATCTGCGTCATCAGTGTTCTATTCTTAATTTAATTTCAAAAAAGCAAAGGATAGTAGGATAGAATCTTACCACCTATCAGTTTGTCAAAAGTACTTATTTAGAATAAGGGATTGTTTCCATTGTAGAGACGCGATGCTTCGCGTCTCATGATCTGGGTCGCCTCGAAACAGAGACGCGAGGCATCGCGTCTCTACGAAAACTGATAGGTGGTAAGAGCTTCGCGTCTCATGCTCTGGGTCGCCTCGAAACAGAGACGCGAGGCATCGCGTCTCTACGAAAACTGATAGGTGGTAAGAGCTTCGCGTCTCATGCTCTGGGTCGCCTCGAAACAGAGACGCGAGGCATCGCGTCTCTACGAAAACTGATAGGTGGTAAGAGCTTCGCGTCTCATGCTCTGGGTCGCCTCGAAACAGAGACGCGA
>Ga0190315_1000904_pt1 | contig 13050 bp, 13 predicted proteins | sample 48701101_MG_FD_161673 | JGI IMG/M metagenome (GOLD analysis project Ga0190315, IMG submission 161673) | Hydrothermal vent sediment bacterial communities from Southern Trench, Guaymas Basin, Mexico - 4870-11-0-1_MG | ecosystem: Environmental > Aquatic > Marine > Hydrothermal vents > Sediment ...
ACAGACATATAGCGTATAAACATGTATAATTATTACGCCTTACGCAATTTGGGCCATTAGCTCAGTTGGTTAGAGCGCGATCCTTATAAGGTCGATGTCCCTGGTTCAAGTCCAGGATGGCCCACAAATCATATAAACATAAAAACACTTTAACATCTAAACATTTTTATATAATTCCTTTTTGGGGAGAGAATTGAGGTGTGTAAATTTTTAATTTTTAATTTCCAATTTTTAATGAATTTCTAATTTTTTAATTTCTAAAATAAAAGAAAAAGAAAGATAAAAATTTAAAATTAAGAGTTGAAAAAAAAATTAGGAATTAAAAAATTAAAAATTATTTTCCGGGATGTCGTATAATGGTATTATGCGCGCATGGGGTGCGCGCGACCCGGGTTCAATTCCCGGCATCCCGACCAGATCTGCTTTTGATTGCTAGAAAAAAATAACTCGCTCCACGCCTGCCGCGCGGAGCGAGTTTCTCTTTGCGTTAAAAACTATAAAAGTATTACCCTCGCAATTATTGAACACTGTTTGAACTGTTTGAACTTTTTAAACTTTATTTTCTCCACCTACAGCGATTACGGCAAGATTTCATTCGTAAAAATTTTTATTTCCCAAATCTAAGTTAATCAGCCTATAAAAAAACAGCGCCACGCCATGGATGTAGCGCCGTTTTAAATTTGTATTTTTACTTTCCTGTTTTTTATTTACTCTATGGCGTCAAAAGGGCAAACTTCCTTGCACTTACCGCAATTTTGGCATTTTTCTTCATTTATAGCCGCTTTTCCGTCTTTGCCAATTTCAATCGCTCCATGAGGACAAATGCTAACACAAGCTCCGCATCCAGCGCATTTTGATTTATTTACCTTAATTTTTTCAATTTTTCCCATATATTTATTTTACGAATAAAAAACAATGGCAATGCCCTTGTTCTTCTATTTCTTTTTTGCAGTAAACGCAAGGGCAAATAATTTTGCTATTTTCTTCTTCATTTTTTGTAATTAATCGGCAGGGACAATATCTCGCGCCGTATTTTTTTTCCCGCTCTATCAATGCTTTTATCAATCCCTCTGTTATTTTCTTATCTGGGTTTAAATGAATATTATTTTTTTTAGCATAATCTTTATACTCTTTGAGTAATTTCTCAAATTCATTTTTTTCCTTGTTCATATTTTTTTGATAATTTGTCTTCAAGTTATATTTATTTTCTTCCTCTTCCTCCGCCTTTTCCTCCACCTCTTCCAAACCCCCTATTTCTTCCCAATCCCAATCCTCTGCCCAAGCCGCCGCCCATACTTTTTCCTCTTAGCGTCTGGCTTTCGGAATTAGGTCTAATTGCGTCTTGAGAACAAACAGTTAGGCACTTTCCACATTTAATACACTTTTCCTGATCAATAATCGCTTTGCCGTTTTTCATAGAAATAGCTCTGACTGGACAGACATTAACACAAGCGCCGCAACCGACGCATTTTTCTTGATTTATAAATGGCATATTTTTTTAATTATTTTTATTCGCAACTCTTTGTTTAATAAACGGACATTGTTCTCTTTTCACTTTTCCGTCTAAGACCGCTCTGATAAATTCATTACAGGTCCTAAAACCGCATTTTCCGCAGTTTAAACCGGGAACTAAATTTTTTAATTCTTTTCCCGCTGTGGCTCTTTCTCGTTCTTCTTTTTCGCCAACTGTTCTGTTTCCGTAGCAATAACCGCATAATGCTGAAGGCATAGAATGTTTCAGAGTAAGCTTCTTCTCTCCTATTTCGGGAGATAATTTTATATACTCCGCAACATCAATAGATCCTTCTCCCGTTAAGCCATTTGTTTCCACTATTTTTGCTTTAGGATTTACTTTTAGAATTTCTGCCCTGAAAATTTCTCTTTCCGCTTGAGAAATTAAATCGCCCTTGCTGACAGCCACAACATCCGCGTCAGTTAAAATCGGACCATACCGAGAAGGATTTCCTGAAGTGATATCCAAAACATTAATGCCAAGCCCTTCTTTGATATAAGGGGAACAGCGAAGGCATAATCCGGCTGTTTCTAAGATAATAATATCCCTATCCTGATTTTCTTTGATAAGTTTAGGAATCTCCAGAGCGGTATAGTGATCAGGACAAAGCTCTCCTGCCAATTTTTTAACGGTCGGAATCCTATATTTCTTTGAAATAACTTCATCGTCTGATGTTTTTAAACAGTCAAACTTGGCGAAATAGAGCCTAAAATCGCTTTTCAACTCTTTAATAATATGTTTGACAATACTTGTTTTTCCCGATCCGGGAGTTCCGGCAAAAATTACAAACTTCATATTTATATTTTATGTTTTTAAAACTTCACATAGGGTTCGCAATATATTTCTACCTTTTTAATTCTTTCTCCCTTCCTTATCTTTTCCCTAATATCCAGGTTATATCCCTCTATCCAGTTAAGATAATGGGCAATGCCTCTTTCCCTTGAAACAGTGTCCAGAATTTTCACAATTCCTCCATTTTTGACAACTATCCTTTTATCGGCATTTAGAGCAAGAGAGGGATCATGGGTAACCATTAAAACGATTTTATTCTCTTCCACTAAAATTTTAATCGCTTTTTCTTTTTTAATTCCAGCGTTTTCTATTTCATCAATCAAAATAATCGGGGAGATGCTAATATTCGCCACATCGGAAATCATCAAAGCTCTGCTCTGCCCTCCAGACAAATCCAATAAATTCATCGTGGGAGAAATCGCTTCTCCTGTGATTTCATTAGCTTCTTTTATTACTTCTTCAACCAATCCCGCTCTCGCTTTTTTTCCGCGGGACTCCAAATGCAACCTTAAAAAATCTTGAACAGGCATATCTGTCAAAAAATTCATACTCTGAGCCAATGAAGCAATCAGTTTTCTTTCAGGATTAAACCTCCATTCTCTGTCGGGAATCGCGCCATTAATCAAAATTTTTCGCTTGCTTTTAGTGTCTTCTTGGGCTATCTTTTCAATATCGTAAAGAAATTGGCTTTTACCCGCCCCGGTAGGACCGACAATAGTTACCACTTCTCCTTTTTTTATTTTAATCTCTTTGAAGTCCTCTTTTTTGCCAAACTTATCCACTCCCGGCAAAATTGTAATTTCATTTATCACCATATTAATGTAGTTTAAAGTAAATTTACCAGCGAATTTTCGCTCCCGCAAAAAATAACAATGCGTAAACGCGTTTATTATTTTTTCTAAATCACAAAAAGCTAAAGTTCCGCTTCCAATTCTGTTTTAAAAACTTCTTTTGGCCTCAATCCAATAAATTCTTTAACTACCGCGCCATTCTTAAAAAGCTTCATATTGGGAATGCTTTGAATTTGATACTGGATAGCTAAATATTGGTGTTCTGGAATTTCCGTGTTTAACTTTCCTATTTTTAATTTGCCGTCAAGTTCCTCTGAAAGTTCATCCAGAGCAGGCGCCATCATCAAACATGGTTGGCACCACGGCGCCCAAAAATCTACCAGAACAGGAATATCTGACTGCAAAACTTCTTTCTCAAAATTTTGGCTTGTGATTTCAATTGCCTTTGACATAGTTATTTAATTAGTTTATTAATTTTTTTAGACCAAATATAATCTATTACCCTCCTTGGCAAAAAGATACCAAGAGAGATTAGATCGGTTAAAAGGGTAAGCTTTATAAATTTTCAATCTAATTTCTATTTATTTTTAATTATCTCTCCCAGCAAAAACTCAATGGTTTTTCTTTCTTTGAGATTTACAGACTTCAAGCAGGAAGATAAATTTTCTTTAAAATACATTTCAATCGCCTTTCTTAATCCAACATTGATCGCGTAAAATTGTTCTGTTATCTTGCGGCAATTTCCATTTTCTTCTATAAGACAGGCCAACCCGTCAATTTGTCCTTTAATAATGTTTAGGCGCTGGACTACTGTATTTTTCCTCATATGTTTTATATGACTTACTTACCATAACAGTGTATACCCCCATAGGGTATTTGTCAAGCGCCCGCCTAACTTCAACTCCGAAACTCTTTTCCTGCGCGCGCCCCGCGCAAATTCTTGTCAATTTGAATAAAGAGTGCTACTTTATTTATACTGGAGTTTGTATGTTTTAGCCGGCATTTGTTAACATTTGATTTATAGACAGCGCGCGGATAAACACTGATGATTAAAACAAGATTAATCAAACATATAAATCCTGTATGTTAAAATGTTTATGTGTTAAAATGATTTGGAAGGATGATAAAGCGGTTGGATGCGCTGGCATATCTTGAACATAGCGGAAGGGTGACAGAGCGGTTGAATGTACCGGTCTTGAAAACCGGAGAAGCAGCAATGCTTCCGCGAGTTCGAATCTCGCCCCTTCCGCCGTGTTCATGGTCGCAAAAAAACCAGAATACCCTTGCGTGATTAGAATTATCCGCTCTCTACATATATCACATTGTCGCCTGATTGCTATCTGAATATATTAACAGGGGAGAAATATTTTTGTAAAAACTGTAAGTTTATGAGTTTAACGCGCATAGGAAAGTGGTAAAAATGGAAAGCGTAATTTGCAAGAACTTTTTGTTTAAATATTAAAATATTGAAATGGGAGAGGTGCCTGAGTGGTTGAAAGGGGCACCCTGCTAAGGTGTTAGGTCTTCACGGGCCTCGAGGGTTCGAATCCCTCCCTCTCCGCCAAATTTTACTTTTTTACAAAATCGTAAACAGCTGCCTCGGCGCAAAGCGCTTGGCGTGGTTTTTCTTCATAATTTTAAAGGCGTTTTTGAAATCGCGCGCCAGCGCGCCGCGCGGTCGGCAATGCGAAAATTCAAACCAATTTTTTTAGAAAATCCCGAATCTCTTCGGGATTTTTTGTTGAACGCATTCTTCGGTTTAGCGGGCGTTTTTTTATGAAGTTTATAGTAAGTTTAAATCGATTAAACGAAATCAGAACTTATTTTGAAGAAAGTTCGGAATAGAAAATTAAACACTCCGTATGTTTTTTATCTCGCGCCCTACGGAACGCAAACAACACTTCCACTGAGCTTCGGACGCGCGCGGCTCATATTGTTAATAACTTTCATATTCCAGTTTGGCATATTACATTATGGAATATAACATATAATTATAAAATCTCAAAATCTATGAATAAGACGATTTACACAAACGAACATAAATATATTGTCCAGCAATTAAAAAAGGCTCGAGTTGAAGCTGGTTTAGATCAAGAAGAAGTTGCAAAACTTCTTGAAAAAACTCAATCTTATATTTCAAAAATTGAGTCGGGGCAACGCAGGATTGATGTCGTTCAGTTAAAAGAGCTGGCAAAGATTTATAAAAAGCCGATTGGTTTTTTCATTAAATAATTAAACTATGAATTTACAAGATTTAAAAAAGAAATTACAAGCTATCAAGAAAATGGGGTTTGTTAAAACGCACCGGAAAGGAGATACTGGTATTGGCAAGACATTGGAAGACTTGCTTGGAATAAAAGAAAATAATATTCCACTTCCAGATATAGATAGAATAGCAGAACTTAAAGCATATAGAAAAGATGCTACCTCTATGTTGACATTATTTACATTGGAGCCACTACCAAAAGGTGGAGATAGAGATAGAACATTGTTGGATGGTTTTGGATATTCAAAAAAGAACAATGGTCATTCAAAAGAATTGCACAGCACTCTTTCTTGTAAGAGATACAATAATCAAGATTTAAAATTATCTGTTGAAAAAGACAAGATTAGAGTGATTGGGAAAAATAGAAAATTGAATATTTATTGGGATATGGAAAGTGTCTCAAATAAATTTCATGCTAAATTACCTGCTTTGGTTTATGTTAAAGCTGAAAGAAAAATAATTAATGGTGATGAATATTTTCATTTTAATAAAGCGTATCTTCTAACTGATTTTGATTTTGAAAAATTCAAAAAGATGGTAAAAAAAGACACAATTGTTGTTGATTTTAGGATGTACTACCGCCCTAATAGAAGTGTTAGAAATCACGGTACTGGTTTTAGAATCAAAATTAATAAATTATATGGAGCATTTAAAAATAAAACTCGCTTAATTTAATTTTTTCTTAGAATTACAATACTTTCCTTATTCATTGTTTCTTCTAGTTCTCCAGCTATGTTTGTAGGTGAATTTTTGATCGGCATTCTTTTTCCTGGTATGTTTCGCACAAAAATATCTTCACATGTAAAACCTATTTCTTGCGCTAATTCGGCAATGATAAAATCTGTTGGAATACGCACTTGTTTTACTTGTCTATTTCCTATAACTATACAAAAATATCCACCATGCTTTAGTATTTTATAAGCCTGCCCTAGTGACCCGTTAAGTCCGACATTAAAACTTAAAACTTCCCGCGCTCTCTTTTCGTCTCTTTTTGCTATCTTATCTAACGAATCAGACAGGTATTTTGATGGTAATTTATGAGTTAGTTTATCTGTTGCTTCCCCTCCCAGTAAAATATTATCAATTCCAGAAGCCTCATTTGGTTCTTCAAACAAGTCAATCCATTGCGCTGAAAGTCTAGAGAATTGTCCATAAGCCACAGTTGTTCTACTGTCTCCATATGGTGGAGAAGTTATAATGCAATCTACTGACTCTTTTTTGATACCATTGTCTTTAGACGAGTCGCCCTGAATAATCTTTATCCAACTTTTTTTGTTTGCGTCATTACAAAAGTCTTTCATTCCGCCAATATTTTCTTCAACTTTTTGTTTGAACAATTCCAAAACATTTGGATTAAAATTTTCCAATTTTTCACCTTTTATTCTTACTAATTTAAATTCACCATTTTTTGAATTTGAAGATTTTCGCACAACTTCACTAAAAGCAACTAAAAAGAAGCCCTTAATTCTTTTATCCGTTATGGTGTTAATTGCTTTTTTTATTTTGGCTAGTTCAACGATAACATTATCTTTAAACCAAAACTCAATGTTTTTAAATGTTGGTTTTTCAACTTTTTTTATTTTTTGTATTTTAGCAAGTAATTTTATAAATTCACTTGTTATTTTGTTTGGATCTATCGGTGTAGTTTTTACTCGAGCCAAAAAGACAGCCAATGGATTTAAATCGATACCATAGGCATTTCTTCCTAATAACTTACTTTCAACAAGAGCAGTTCCTGAGCCACAAAAAATATCACAAATCACATCTCCTTTTTTACTGTAAGTAAGCAATAATCTTCTTGCTACTTGCGGTATGAACATAGCTGGATAAGTATGAAAAATATGGGTATGTGGTTTAGTTTTTACTCCTTTGAAATCCCATGAGTAATCGATTCGCCTCGTCAATTTTTTATCGTTTGCTTTTTCTTTTTCTATTTGAGATTCAAGATTCCTAATAATTTTTACTACAACACCCCGCACCTCCACCTCACTTGTATAAATAGGAAAAAGCGTTGGGTTTGCAGGCTGAAGTCTAAAACGATCTTTTTCTCTGTATATTTTTTTAAGAGTGGCTTCATTATCATTTATAATAGCAACAACCGTTTGCCCATTGTCGGCAGTTTCTTGTTTACGAATCACAACAATATCTCCATCAAAAATACCTTCCTCTATCATGCTGTTGCCAGATACCCTTAAAGCATAATGTTTTCCAAATTTGCCAACCTCATTTTTAGTAACTGTTACGGTGTCATCCGGTATTTCTATTGCTTCAATAGGTTGCCCGGCGGCTATTGTCCCCACAACCAGAATTTCTATTGTCTGTTTTGAGTTTGCGGGAGAAATTGATCTTGCTTGATTATATTCCTTTTGCAAAAAACTTTCTTCTTGCAACCTTTTTACATGATAATGAGCAGTGGAAACAGAAGAGAGTTTGAGGTGTTTTTTAATTTCTTCAAGAGAAGGGGCATAGCCCTTTTTTTCTTTATATTTCTTTACAAAATCTAAAACCTCTTTTTGTCGTTTGGTTAACATAATAATATTTTTAAAATTTGACTTTCGATAAATTTTCTAATACAATTACAGTATATCGAAAATCTTTCGAATATGCAAGTGGAATTATCCACAAAATTATAAATTTTAATTTAAAAAATATGGACGAAGAAAACATTCAATATGAGATTGATTACTTGCCAGTAGGAAACGGTAAAATAGGTGGCGATGCAATAGCGATACGTTTTGGTAATTTTGCTGACCCAAATGAACAATATGTTGTTGTTATAGATGGTGGTACAAAAGAGTCTGGTGCAAAATTAGTGGAACATATTAAGCAATATTACAATACTGATTATGTTGATTTAGTTGTTGCCACACACTTACATCAAGACCATACATCAGGACTAACAGAAGTTTTAGAGAATCTTAGAGTTGGGAAATTGGCTATACATTTACCATGGGATTATGCCTCAGATATAAAACGCATGACAAAAACTGAAAGTAGTGTTTCGCGAATAGAAACTAAGTTAGAAAAATCAATAAATACTGTTTCTAATTTGTGTGATCTTGCAGAAGAAAAAGGTGTTGAGATTATACAATCATTTAGGGGCGATGTTTTATTAGATAAATTTATAGTTCTTAGTCCATCAGAAGACTATTACAAAGAATTGCTTGCAAATTTTGAAAAGACGCCAGAAGTAAAACCAGAACATAAAATACTTGATGAAATTGATAGTTTTGTAAAAGGGGCTATTGAATGGATTGAAGAAGAAATTAGAGTTGAAACTTTATCTGATGACTATGAAGATACAACAGCAGAAAATAATTCAAGTATTGTTTTACTTTTCCAGATAAATGGAAAAAGATACCTATTTACTGGAGACGCCGGAAAAGATGCTTTGTTTAAAGTCATTGAATATGCAAATGAAAACAATATTGATTTAAACAATATTGATTTTTTAGATGTACCACATCATGGTAGTAAAAGAAATCTTGGACCAAGTATCTTAAATGTTTTAAGTCCAAATAAGGCCTTCATATCGTGTCCTAAAGATGGAGATCCTAAGAAGCCATCTCGTAAAGTTGTCAATGCTCTTATTAGAAGAAATTGTGAAGTATATACAACGAAAGGAAATTCGTTAGGACACAATATTGCGATAAGACGCAATGGTTGGGGTCCTGCCACCCCAGAAACTTTCTTTAATGTAGTAGAAAAATAACAAAAAATATTATGGAAGACTTAATTAAAAAAATCAGCTCTTATAATTTATTCAATTATCTATTTCCTGGAATTGTATTTGTTGTGCTTGCCAAAATGATAACACCTTACTCATTCTTACATGAAGATATTATTTTGGGTATTTTTATTTATTATTTTGTCGGTTTATCTATTAGTAAATTTGGTTCATTAGTTATTGAACCTTTGTTAAAGAAAACATCATTTGTTAAATTTGTAGAATATAAAAAATACCTTTTAGCAACAAAAAAAGATAAAGATATAGAAATCCTTTCAGAAATAAATAATGTGTATAGAACAATAAGTTCCGTTTTTGTTTTGCTTGTTGTCTTAAAGATTTATTCTCTTTTAGAAAGCAAGTTTCTATTCCTCCACGAGTTTGGAATTTATATTCTAGGAATTTTGTTATTGATTATGTTTTTTTATTCTTATAAAAAACAAACAAAGTACATAAAAGATAGAGTTTTGCATACATTAGAAAAAGAAGAGAAATAAGGGATCCTCGCTTGCGCGCGCATGGGTGGGCTGGGGCAAGCGCAATGTGATTTGCTTGTGCTATCCGTTGCGTGATAGCGCAATCCTTTTTACTTTCCGCACAAATACCACAAAACTTTTATTGGAGGCAATGAGCGAGCCACGAGAGCGCCGAGCAGGCATTTGGCGAGTTTGCGAGCCAAGCCAGTATGAGGTTTTTTTGTAGGCGAGCGGACGGACGATTTACCACAGGTGTAGCGCCTCGGGTCGCCGCAAGCAACAAAAAAGACAGATGATAGAATTTGCAAGTTATATTATAATTTATTTATAAGTCTTTTAGAAGAACATAGCTGCGCGCCCAAAGCGCGGCGGTGAAAGTGTTGTTTGCATCCCGTAGGGCGCGAGATAAAAAACATACGGAGTGTTTAATTTTCTATTCCGAACTTTCTTCAAAATAAGTTCTGATTTCGTTTAATCGGTTTAGACTTGCCATAAACTTTATAAAAAAACGCCCGCTAAACCGAAAAATGCATTCAACAAAAAATCCCGAAGAGATTCGGGATTTTCTAAAAAAAATGGTTTGGATTTCCAGATCCAAAAAACAAAATATTTCTTTTTCGCCACGCGGAGCCGTGGCAAATTGTTGCAAGGCGGGGCTTTGGCGCGCGGAGCGCGCCTGCCGAGTGGCTTTGCCGCGAGATAATATTTTCCCAAAACGCTGAATTTGTAAAATAGCGGAGAGAGAGGGATTTGAACCCCCGGTCCGCAAAGCAGACAATGGTTTTCGAAACCATCCCGTTAAACCACTCCGGCATCTCTCCAATTGTATAATGTACAGTATAATTTTTGAATTACGAATCTTTTAATTTTCTCCATCTTAAATTTAGGCAAAGAGAGATTGGGGATAAGTTAATCTAATATTTTTAGGGCTTTGCGTGTCTGACTTATTTTCTCTTTTTTGGCAAGAAGAGAAAACTCGTAAGCCCCTAATATCATTAAATTATTAAAGGCCTTTTACTATTTGCCGTCCAACAATTTGATAATCTGGCAATTTCCATCTTAAAACCTTTATAGAAACGGGGCAATACCCCGTTTTTATAAATAAAGAAAAATCGTATTTCGTAATTCAAGCCAAGTTTATTAAATTTTTATTATACATTATACGCCATATATTCCGTATATTATGTCCTCTCTTCCAATTTCACTTTCACCGTTTTTTCCTTTCCTTGATGTAGAATTTTCAATTCTATTTCATCACCGACATTGTGGCGTTGAATAATGTTAGCTAGGGAACTTTTACCATCCAGTTTTACACCGTCAACTTCCAAAATAATATCATTTTCCACTAATCCTGCCTTATTTGCTGGAGAGCTGGGGATAACGGCTAATTCTCCAGAATTCTCGCCACGGACAATCAAAGCGCCGTAATCAACCGGCAAATTATTCTTTTTCTGAATTTCTTTGTCAATTTGGAGATATCTCACTCCCAAATATGGCCGAAGTATTTTGCCGTGAGTTTTAACATCGTTAACAACCTTTTTGACATCGTTAATTGGCAAAGCAAAACCAATTCCTTGAGCGCCTTCGGCAATCGCCACATTGATACCAATAACCTGACCGTCAATGTTGACTAGCGGTCCGCCAGAATTACCATGATTAATTGCCGCATCGGTTTGAATAACTCCAAAAAGCTGTTCTGAGGCGGATCCTATTCCACCACTAGCGGTAATGGAACGTTTCAATCCTGAAACAACTCCCACGCTGACGGTATTCCTAAACTCGCCTAAGGCATTGCCGATAGCAATTGCCGTCTGACCAACTTGAAGAGCGTCTGAATTGCCCATTTCTACCGTCGGTAAATTATCTTTATCTATTTTAAGAATGGCAATATCGTTTGACGGATCGCGAGCTAGAACTTTCGCCGAGTATTTCTGTCCATCGTTCATTAAAATGGTATATTCCGCTTCGGTGTCAGAAACAACATGTTTGTTGGTAACAATAACTCCGTCAGGGGAAACAATAAACCCCGTCCCGCCGCCAATTTCTCTTTTTTCGGTTCCATTTTGCCTTTCCGACGGAATTTTAAAACTGAATGGCGAACCGCCGAAATCATCCCAAAAATCTTCACCAAACGGATCATAATAATATCTTTCTATTTTAGGCAAATCCTTGGTAATAATGATGCTGACCACCGCCGGATTGACTTTCTTAACCGCCTCAATGATTGCCGATTGCTCCTCCACGACTTTCACTGACTCGTCGGGAACAATTTGGCGGTCCAGTTTCTGTTCCGCTTCATTTTTTGCCTTTTCTAAAAACTGGGGGAAATACTTGCTTGCCAAACTCCCTCCCATAAAACCTGCCGCCGCGCCGAATAAAGAGGAAAAAATAAAGCTAACTGCCAAGGCGACAACAACCATTTTCCCTGTTCCGATAGTTTTTACTTTAACCGTTTTTTTAATTTTACTCTCCGATTGATATTTGTTTTCTTTTTTGTTTTCCATAAGCGATAAATAATTTACAGGACCTACACATTTAGTTAAATTTCATTTTAATCAGTGTTCATTTATGCCCGAAGGATCCGTGTTTACCTGTACGCCATTTATAAATTAGACGCTGATAAACACTGACTAAAGCACGGATGAACACGGATTGAAACGCGTAAGCCCTAAGAATATTAAAATGTTAAAATGAAAAGTGGGCATGGTGGGAGTCGAACCCACATGAGACAAAGCTCATGCGATTTTGAGTCGCACGCGTATGCCAATTCCGCCACACGCCCTCTACAAAATTATTTCTCTCTTTCAAAAAGCTTAGAGATAAAGACCCCAAATCCGAAACTCTAAACCCCAAACAAATTCCAAATCCTAAATTTCAAATTCTTGTAGTAATTTCATTTGGAGTGTTAGCGTTAAAATTTGAAGTTTGAGATTTTTTGAGACTTGTTTAGAATTTCAAATCTGGGGTTTTAGATTTTATCAATAGTGCTGGGAGCGGGACTTGAACCCGCAAGGATTGCTCCACATGCTCCTAAGGCATGCGCGTTTGCCAATTTCGCCACCCCAGCAATCCAGCGCGGACGCCCTTCTCCAACAACGCTATTTTAACAAAAATACAAACTTAGTCAAATCACCAATTTAGAAACAAAAGCTCTATTTTACCTTTGATGACCAGATTGTCTGCCAGCGATTAAATTTACGATTCTCTTATCTTTTTTAAAACTCCTAAATCATCTCTTCCTTTAGAGGCTGGCGTTTCAAGAATTAAATCCAAATGATTTAAACATTGATCGTTGATAATTGTTTTAAAACATTCTATTCCTATCTTGCCATAGCCTATATTTTCATGGCGGTCAATATGGGAATTTAAATCGGTCTTGGAGTCATTGGCGTGAATTAATTTTAATCTTTCCAGACCAATAATTTTATTAAAATCATTAAAAGTTTTCTGAACGGCTTTTTTGGTCCTTAAGTCATAGCCTGACT
>Ga0190315_1000905_pt1 | contig 13031 bp, 14 predicted proteins | sample 48701101_MG_FD_161673 | JGI IMG/M metagenome (GOLD analysis project Ga0190315, IMG submission 161673) | Hydrothermal vent sediment bacterial communities from Southern Trench, Guaymas Basin, Mexico - 4870-11-0-1_MG | ecosystem: Environmental > Aquatic > Marine > Hydrothermal vents > Sediment ...
GCCAATTTTGAAGAACCTTCTGTTACTGTAGGGTATAAAACTTATGAAAAAACATTCTCTTTACCTGCTCAAAAAACCGTTTTGTATTCGCCAATGATTGTAGACATGGTTAATGAAGACCTTAGACATAGTTTATTTTCGTTATCTTTTGATGGAGAACCTGGTTTTTATAGAGTATCCGTTACTTCTGCAACTCCGTTATTTCAGGGCGGTGTTTCCCTTCCTCCACCTCCACCAACTGAATGTGGCGATGGTATTTGTGGTCCTGATGAGGACCCTAAAACGTGTCCTTTGGATTGTCTTGTTTGGTTTAATGTTAGCTCTCAAACAATAAATGCATATCTTAGCAAAGGTGAATGTAAAATCTACACAATAAACCTCACCTGGCAATCTGGAAAAGAGCCAGAATCTACACTTATTAGAAATGTCAATCCCAAATTTGCGGTAGAACCGAAAAACAACCAGATATTTGTATTTACGAGGGTAGCTCCAAATACTTACGTAGCGACAGTTCCGATAAAAGTATGTATTCCTGAATATCAGCTTGTTAAAGTGGAACTTCCTTATTATTTGGGGACAGATACTATTCAGTTCAAAATCTTTTCTGAGCAAAGAGAATATTTGAGAGAGCTTAAGGTAAATACCTATGAAATAAGAAAATATGACCTTACTTGGATAGTTGTCTTGTTGTTTGTGGCAATAGCGGTTTTGGTTGTATGGTCCAGAAGAAAAACTTAGAATATAATCCCTGGTCTGAATAGATATTCAACTCCTTCCATAATCAGTTTCTTGATATTTGTATAATTTACAGTTCCGTATTTTTTCTTGCACAATTTTTTCAATTTTATCCAAGTGTCTTCGGGTATCTCTAAGGTTATTTTAACAGAAGGGACTGTTGCAGTTTCAACCACTTCAAAGTTCTGATAATATTTGGGAATTATTGTGCCTGACGGAACTACGAGAATTACTTTGTCCGCATTTTTTTTCAGAGTTCTGTAAAGAGGTTTTTTTCTTCTATCATATCGAGCTTCACAATAAATCCCTACTTTCTTTCCGTTTTCACAGAATACCCAATCAAACAGTTTGTCTTCTTTCAGATTTTTATCTTTATATTTTCTATAAGCAAATTCTTTAAGCTTTTCCAATAATGATTTGTCTTTTGTCATAATCTACATCCACATTTACAATATCACCTTCTCTAATACCGATGCTTTTGAATTCTTGAGTTAACGGAACTACCAGAGAGCTCCCCCATCTAGAAACTTCTTTTACTACCATAATATTTTGTATTATAAAAATTATATATAGCAGGGCAGCCTTTATAATTTATGGCTGTGAAAGTTTCTGAAAAAGGAGGTCTTCAGGGGTTGGTCTTTACGATGATAGCATTAGTAGTAATGGCATACTTGATAGGGAGTTACCTACCAGCAACTAAAACAAATGTCAGCCAGAGCTTTCCAACAAAGATTAACTTGAATTTAAACCAAGGAAATCAAGAAAATCAGGGTGACCAGGGAAATCAAGGAGGCGGAGCGGATGTTTATGCATATCCAGTAACCTATTCAGTAAAATTAGTCGACCCTGTAAATGGTAATACTCCGGTATCAGGAGCAAATGTTAAAGTATATGATATTTATAGAGAAGGAATGACAAGAGGCGACATATTAGAAAAAGTAAGGGACCCTTACACAATGGTATATACAAATGCTACCACTGATTCTAGTGGAAAAGCAAGCTTCCCAGAAAAACTATTTATGGGAAAGACCTATGTATTTACAGCAGAAAACGATTCTTATTATGATTTAGTAACGACACATTCTGTAGAAACAGTGCCTTCTCCGTCAGCTATAACAGAGGTTCCTGGACCTACTTGGAGCTTCTACAAGATAGGGCAGTTTGCAGATATAGATGCTATTGCATCTGTAGACCCAACCAACTGCTTCAATGTAACTGCACACAGCGGCGAAAGGGCTGTAACTTGTGCTATTAAGAATCTATACATTGGTGCTTCAAGACAGACCATAGGTGTATTGAAGAATCCAGTATTGGTTTTGAGGAGTCCAGAGGGTTATGAATTAGAAGGAAATGAAATAAGAAACTTGGTGATTTACTACTCCAGCGGTAGAGATGTGATAAGGATAACTGGACAGGAATTGAGAGGATACATAGATAACGGTGTGATACCTCTAGTAACAACCAAAACAGACCCTCTATATCCAGGAGATGGTTTCTTGACAGCAGGAACTCAGGGTGTCTATGAAGTAAGTATTACTTATGACCCTGCTACAATAGAAACAGGAAGCGACAAACTACAGATATGTGTAGATGACTTGAGCGCTTATAAAGGAACTGATTTAATAACAGGTGTAGGAGCATCTCCTCAGTGTTACACCATAACTTGGACTACATAGTTGCGGCGATGGATAGCAAAATTTTTTCTTTTTTGCTTTTTTAAATTATGAAAAGGTTCCTATCCTTGCTGGTTTTATTTTTGGTTTTTACAATTATACCTGTCTTTGCAATTCAGGTTATTTCTTTACAAAAAACTTCTTTCCGTTCTAACGACCCGGATTTAAATAAAGATGCTTGGTTGGTTACTTTTGTTATTAACAATCTTCCCGACTATTTGGTAGGCTATACAGTAGATAATAAAGAATTTAAGACGTCTGATGGTGGAACAGCCAAATACGATTTAATTTTTAGGGCAAAACACGTTCAGAGTTATTGTTCATATCCGATTTATGCAAGGGAGCAACCCTATGAGGTCGATATTGCAAGGAATATTTATCTTTTGAGAGCAGAAGATTATGGAACTTTTGTTATGGGGTGGGGTATTGATGAAGCTAGAGAAAGATGTGCCAATAATGGCGGATGGTATTGGGTCCAAACAGATAGGGGCTTTCCAAATGTAGGTGGTATTTGTGTTTTTGCAGATAGATACGCAAGATTGGGTGATTTTGGGACTCCCGTCTATTCTTCAAAAGAATACTTAGAATTAGAAGTAAATGGGGAAAAAGTTAGCGATTATTTAGATACAACTTCTCCGATGAATAAAGATAGTGTTCAGAAATTCGATGTTTGGTTGGGCGATAGGGCTAAGGTGGACTTTGTGGGTTATTTGCCAGGAGGTTATTTTTGTCCTTCACCGAATAGGTATCTTCTCGCCTGGATATATCCTGAAAAGGAGTGGGTGTTGATACTGAAAGAGAGATATGAGTCTTGGAAGCAGAGATGGTATGAATTAATTACCTATATGGGCGGGGGTCAGACCCATTACGACGATGAACTAATGAGACTCATCAACGAAACCAATATGTATGCAAGATATGCAGCTTACGATATGACTCATTGGGCAGAAACACCTTTAGAATGGAGACGTGCAGAGCTTTCGGGAAAGGAAGAAAGAGGACAGGTTGTTGTTCCCGTAAGTAATAAGATAGGTCAGATGGTTGTTACTGCCATCATAGATGCGGAATGGCTGGGCATTTATAAACCAGTAGGAAAGCCAAAGATTTTGGATATTTGGGCTGTTAAGGACAAATTCTCTACAGGAACGGAAAATTACATCAATGTCTATGTTAAAAATGTTGGGGATGGAGCGGGAAGTTTTATAGTTTCTGCATCTTGTGAAGCACCTCTTAGAATGTTAAAATGGGATGAAATTACATTATCTCCTGGTGAGCAGGGATTAGCGACAGTTACCATTACTGGCTATACCGCAAAGGCAGAAGAAACAGGAGATTGCAAAATAATTGTTTATGATAGAAACAATCCTGCCAATAAAGATACTAGGGAAGTATCTTTAAAACTTACTAATGAATTGTTAAGAGAATGCAATCCGGGTGAATTAAAATGTAGCGGAAGGGTTGTTCTTCAGTGCAATTCGGACGGCTATTGGGAAAAGTTAAAAGTATGTCCTGAGGGTTATTACTGCGATTTAAAGACTCCTGGTTATTGCAGCAAGATTCCTGAAGGCGGAGTTCCAACACCTCATTTGCCCACTCCTCCTGCTCCGACTATTCCTTGGGAAATGCTTATTCCAATTATTATTGCTTTAGTTATGGTTATTGCAGTGATAATTTTTTTAATTATTCTAATTAAAAAATTATGAATATTGAAAAGGAGAATAAGGGTGTGATTATTGTTATAGGTCTCTTTATTTTTTTGATATTGTTTTCTTTAGCCAGTGTTAAGCAGCCTTCTAAAACGATAGTTCCTGAAGCTGGCGTTATTATAAAGTTACAAGAATTTTATGAACTTATACCGGGTTATTCAGAGCATTCTCCAAGATGTGAATATAATCCTGATAGGCTTTCTAAAGGATATTTCAACTTTTATTGGTATGCAAAAAGAGGGACTTCTGATTATGGTTGGTTACACAATTGGGTAAAGAAAGATAAAGACTACAGCACAACCTCTTGTTGGGATTCTGAACACTGCGTAATCGAATATACGTTGGATAAGAAAACCGACGGTGGCTGGAGAACTATAAAAAGATATTCTACCAATAGAGTATGTCCTTTTAGGCTAACTGATAGCTGCAACATAGCTCATGATGCTTATTCTTTTGATTCATCTCCGTTGCAAAAAGTAGACGAAGGAAAATATCAAATAAGATGGCTAATTAAGTGTGGTGAAAGCGGAGGTAGGTGGAGGGAATCTAGATATGGATACCATCAATTTGAGGTCGTTACTTGCGATGTTGGAGCTGTTTGCAAGAAGGAAAAAGTATCCGAAAGATGGGATTGTTACGATAAATATACAAGAGGAAAAAGAGTGAAATACAAGATATATGTTTACGATGAAAATTGCAACTGCGTCTACGACCATACCGAAACGAAATGGGAAGATTTAACCTCTTGTCCTCCTGGAACTGTTTGTGAGGATGGTAAGTGTGTCGAAGTTAGAGTTGAGAAAAAGAAAGTGGGTGAACCTTGCACTTCCGATGATGAATGTGAGTCCGGTAAATGTCTGTTTGGTAAGTGTGCCGAACCTTGGAGGGAATGCTGGACTGATGCTGATTGTCCAGAAGGCTACAGTTGTGTGGATGGTAAGTGTGAAGCAGTAAAAGTGGTTCCGGATTATATGAAGTGTGTAATCGGGCAGACCGCTTGTTCCGAAGATATGCCGTTAGTAATGGATTATTTGGGTGTAGATGAAGAGTGGGTCTTGGAATGTTCCGAAGAAGGTGTATGGACTGCAAAAGAAGACTGCAAAGCAAAGGGAATGGTTTGTGAAAACGGAATGTGCGTTCCAAAATTAAAGAAGGTGGGTGAGCCTTGTATTTCGGATGAAGAATGTGAAACAGGCAAGTGTTTATCGGGTAAGTGTGCAGAGCAATGGAGGGAATGTTGGACGGACGCTGATTGTCCAGAAGGCTATAAATGTGAAGATGGTGTTTGTGTAGAGATAGTGGCACCTGCACCTACTCCGTATACTCCCGCTCCACCAATAGCTCCCGCTCCAGCACCGACACCTACTCCAGCTCCGGCACCTACTCCTACAATACCGACCTATGTGTGGGTAATTATAGGTGTTTTGGGCGGTGTAGTTGGAATTCTTTTGGCATATCTTGTGTATTTATTCTTAAAAAAGAAGAAGAAAAAAATATAAAATATAAAAATTTAAAATAGTGCAAATTATTTATATAAAATGGGTATTTATTTTATGGAACGGGTGGGCTCTGTCCTTGCTATTTTGATGGCATTATTTTTTATCATAAGTCCTTCATTAGCGCTAACCATTACTTTGAATTATCCACCAAACAACGCACAAACTTTAGATACGACTCCTGCTTTTAACTTTACTCCTACAGGTTCGTCTTCTTCTTACAACTGCACTCTTTACATAGATGGAACAAATTATGGCGAAGCAACGAATATTGCCAACAATACTGCAACAGAAATAACTCCAACTACCGCTTTATCTACAGGAGACCACAATTGGAATATTACCTGTGAGGGTGTTGGCACTACAGAAACAGGAACCTCTGAAACAAGAGTTATAGGAATAGGAGAGAATTTTTCTAGATGTGCAATCCTTATAGATGCCGGCGCTACTTATTATTTAAGAGCTGATATTAGTGCGGACCTCGACCCTTGCATAAAATTAGATAATGACAATATAGTTTTGGATTGTAGCAATCATATATTGAATGGAGGTGGAAGTGGAACGGGCATACGCACAGGGTATGCAGGAACCATTAGGAATTGTCTGGTTGATGATTTTTCTATTAATATTTATCTGAGAGATACCGATGGAGTATATATTCTTAATACAACCTCTACTAATGCCACTTGGGGGATTTATTTCTATAATTCTACCGCCAAATTGGAAAATGTCCATTCGGAAAATAATTGGGAGAATTTCGATTTTCCAAATGCGAGATGTCACGGGACCGAATTCATAAATGTAACTGGAATAAACAATCTTCCCGCATTGTATTACAATCATAGCGTTACCTTGGAAAATATGTATAACCTATCCGAAATTATATTGTGTGAGGCACACAATTCTACGCTTCGTAATATAACTATAAACCATTTAGATGATAATTCTATCTGCTTGTTCGTTATAAGAACTAAAAATTCTACTTTTGAAAATTTACACATATCGAACTGCACAGAGGGTGTTGTTATGATGTATGATTCCGATAACAATACGGTTAGAGACAGTATATTTGATGGACATTCTTTCGTAGGTCTAAGAAATATACATTATTCTTCGAACAATATATATGAAAATATTACTTTTCTTAACAATCAGTATGCTATTTCTTTTGAATATACGACTAGTAATAATGCATTATATAACAGCACCTGCAAACAGAATAACTATTGTATGGAAATAGAGGATGGACCAAACACTATTGCAAACAACATCATAGAAAACAATTCTTACGGGGTTTATTTATACTCCGGAACTGGTAATGTTTTTTATAACAACTATTTCAACAATACCAATAATTTAAGATGGGGTAGCATATATGCTAATGTGTGGAATGTTACAAAGCAATTGGGCAGTAATATCGTAGGCGGCGGTTTTATAGCGGGAAACTTCTGGGCAAAGCCAGATGGAACAGGCTTTTCTCAAACCTGTAATGATACAAATATTGATGGAATCTGTGACGACCCTTATTCTTTAGAAACCAACAATATAGATTATCTGCCTTTAAGTCCTTATTATGACGGAGTGCCTCCCGAAATAACCTTCCTCACTGCGGGAGCACACTCTCCGGGCAGCGTAACTGTGAAGTTCGAAGCTGAGGACAATGTTGTGAATTGCACTCTGGAGATAGATGGTGTGTCCTATTCGCTGTATAGGGATGGAAATATATTTTGGACCAATTATACTTTAACCAAAGGAGTGATGGCAGTAGCAACCTGTTGGGACTCTGCTGATTGGAGAATTAATAATACCACCGCATCTGCTGCGTATTTTCTGACAGGAGGGGTTGGTGGGATGGGCGGCGGACCTGTCCCTGTTCTTCGGACTCACTACTCTCTTTCTTTTACTATAGCTACACCTACACCAGCAACCATTTATATCTATACACCCGATGGCGAGTTAGTCAAGAAACTTGAAGATGTTTCTGGTTTTTCCCATACTTATTTGCCAAAAGGTGATTATGTAATTAAAGTGGTTACGGAAGGCAGAGTAAGAACTTATGAAATCACTTTAGACAGACCAAAGGCTATTGCAATAACTCCCCAAACCACGCCTTTCCTAACTTGGGATGTAATATTAGGATTATTGGCTTTGTTTGTTCTGTTGGTTTCGTTAGGAATCATAGGTTTTCTGATAGGGTATAAAGAAAAGAAAAAGAGATAATTTATAAATTTTGTCGTTTTAACGAGCGGACGAATTGCGATGGTAGTCACACGGAGCCTATAATTCCCAACGAAACCAGCAGGACCATAATAATAAGTGTTGCTAATGTGTTATTGGTAAGTCTATATAGAATAAGACCCAACACGAATAAATATAACATCTGCAAGAAATATGCTGGAAGATTAATACCCATCATATTTATGGGTAGCATTGCAAAATAGTATGCTCCTTTCGATAGATATAACACTCCTTTTATCAGGTAATCAACGCCTTCTATCCGAAACAAACTGGTTACCGAAGTTGTGTTCATAACTATTTTTTCTTATAATTTTTAAAGAATTCTTTCAGACCTGCTTCCAATAGTTCATTTATAAATGCAGAGAAGCTGTATCGGTGCTTTCTCACGGCAAAGCCCGCTTCTTCCTTCTCTTTATCCAATTTACTTTTTAACCAGATTTTATATGCTTGATTTATATCTTCTGCCAACTTTCCTTTCGTGTAAAAACTTTTTGGACCCTTCTCACCTATTTTTTCTTTCATAATTTACATCACCCCCCATTCCACAGCTTTTTTAACCAGTATTCTCATAAATGTGCTAAAGTTGGTTTTGCTATTTCTCTTTCTGAGTATCGTTACATCGTTAGCTTTGTCCAAGTCTATTTTATGTTCGGTTTTCAGCCATCTTTTATACCTTTTAAATAGCTCCTTGTATGTAGCTTTATCTACTGCAAACCCTATATAGTAGGGATACCTACTCACCTTCACCATAATATATATAGATAAACTATTTATTTTTTTTAAAAATATTACTAAAAAACTATATTCTATAAAAACAAAAAATTCCGAAAACTATTTATAGGAAAAAATGCATTATAATTATGGTTGTAAGTGCTTTGGCTCAGGCTGGAGTTGAGCTTTTCGGCGTGCAAGTGTTAGCAGCCATATATATACTAGCCTTTCTCTTAGGAGCTTTCTTCGAAACTTCCAGAAAAGCAGAGCCGTTAGAAAAAATAGCTAAGGAAGCAGCACAGAACAATGTGCTTTTGACCCTTGTTGTAGCGATAACTCTTGGTGGTTTTGGAGCGGCAGCATTTGCGGGTGCAGGAGCTTTAGCACCAATTATTAATCTTGCCTTTGGCATACTTGGATTTGCAGTTTGGCTAGGTGTTGGATTGATTGGTGGGCAATACGTAATCGGGATATTTAAGGCTCTATACGAAACATTAGTGGGAATTGTTCCTGTAAAAATGGAGTAAAGTAGTTTGTTTTGTTTTATTTTTCTTTTTTTAAAATTATTATGGCTAAGAGGTGTAAGACTGTTTACGATTTGGAGGGCAATCCATTTCAGATATGCGATATTCAGAACAATTCCCAGAAAAAAGAATCCAAAAAATTTAATTATAGATGGTTTTTATTTACCTTACTGAGTTTAATTATAATCTTTATGCTATTTCCAAATTTAACGACCATACTTCATTTTTTGATACTAATTGCGATAGCCTATGTTTTGTCTAAATATTTCAGATTCATTAGACCTTCCTATATTTTTATAGCTACTGTAATCCTCTGGTTTTTGGTAACGAAGGGTGTGGGTTATTTTATAGACACTTTATTTGGAACGGTTTTGGCAGTTGCTTTGTGGGGTGAATTAAGAGAGGAGTTTTCTGAACTATTGAAGAAAAAATCCTAAAATGGATAGAGAGTTTGTAAAACGACTTTGGGAGAAATATAAGCCAAAACATATGAGCTATATAGAAGTAAGAAATCTATACAATTACTTTCTCGAGTTGTGCAATATCTACCACATAGACCCAAAAACGATAGATTTTGAGAGTGTAGTGGACTGGTCACTCTCCTATGAGGAAAATAAGAAGCTTTTAGAGAGATTTTTTCCTGTTATTGAGGAAGAAAGGATTGAAGCAATGGAAAAAGCTTTGGAAAGAGCCTATGAAATAAGGAAAGAACCCGAATATTTGAACTTGTTAAAGGAGTTGAGAGAAATCAGGGAAAAATTGAGTGAATTCGAGAAAAAAGTTGTTACTAAAGAAGAATTTGAAAAACTTAGAAGCATCTTGGAAGGATTATCTAACATAGCCAAGGTGGTTTCAAAATTGCCTGAAGAAGTGAGCAGGATTGAAAGAATTTCGAGGAGATTTGAAGAAATAGTTGCAGCGGAGGAAGAAGCCAGAATAATGAGAGAAGAAAAAACAAAAACTATTGTAGGTGGATTTGTAGATTACTTAAAGAGAATATCAGAAATTCTGCCTTACTTTGAGGTGGTGAGCGTTCGAAAAGGCATTCCGAAAGAACTTTCCGATATAATAGGGACACCGAGCATAAGTTATTCCGTTGTTTTGGATATTGCAGATATTGATTTGGGTATGCTGGATAGGGACGCTATTCTGCAGGCTCTTGAATATGTTGCGGCAGGCGACTTAGAGAGCCTGAAAAAATTAAATATTTATTCCGACCTATATGTAACAAAAGGACCAACAAGAAAGGTGGGGGTTGTTATGGGATATCCTAGAGTATTGCCAGTATTTTCACCAGATTTTTCGGGCTATGCTATTTTTTGGATTGACAGGTCAAAGATAGAAGACTTTTCTTACCTGGAGGACGAACCTGAAGAAAAAATTGTTGGTGTTTTAGCATCCAGATTGCTTTACTATATATTCTATTTGGACCACGAAACAGATTGGAAGCGTATTGAAAACAGCAGAAAAAGTTTCCGACTATTTAGAAATGGCTTTATTATATATCGTTTGAAAGATGACCCAACCTATAGGAGAGCTATATGGGAGTTGTTATCAAAGCTGCCTGCAGAAGCTGTAATGGATAATCCTATTGGGTTAGAAATATCAGTTCCGGTAGTATACGAAGAAGTGGAAACTTTGCCTATAATAAAGGAACTACAAGAGAAATATGGTGGTGAAATAGAAATTATTCCGGCGGATAAGGCTGAAGAATTGCTTAAAAAAGGACTTGGCGTTTCTCCAAGAAGCTAGGTTATTTTGCACAAATTTTTTTCACAGAGGTTGATAAGGTAATCTATTGCATATTTATTTCCCAAAATCTCATTGCTTTTCACCCAGCAGAAAAGATATTTTCCGTTACTTATTTCTTTTTTGCCACCTAAGGATTCGCACAGTTCTCTTTCATATCCTTCCCCTATGAAATACCTTCCTTATCTTGCTCCTTAGAGGGATAGCCCTTTATTACTATTAAGGTTCCATTCACCCTTGTAAATACTATTGGCACTCCGAAATCCCAGTTGTAATTGTATTTTTTCAGCAGAGCATATACCTCTCTGCCGTTTTGGGTGGTTAGGATACTCACATTTTTTAGATTTAATTTGGAAACATACTCGAGTAAATGATGACAGTGAGGGCAAGAAGAAGAATAGGCAATGTATATAACGCTTACATTTTTTGAAGTATTTGAAGTGTTTTCCGGCACGTTAGGGTTGTAAGAGCCTAATATATATAGGGCTATTAAAAAAGATAAGGCAATTATGATTACCGAAACAATGATTATTTTTCTCATCATATATATTTTTTCTTTATATTTTTATGAAAAGTCTCAGGAGAATCATAAAAATATTTTCAGAGCAAGTAGTGCCTTCAACCCATTCTGTAGGTTTAGTATATCTAATCAAAGAAGTAATCATATATTCTATTTTAGCAGACAGACTCAATACCCTTATCGTAAGTCCGCCGTCTGTAGGTGCAAAATCCACTCTGGCAAGATGGCTTTCTGAAGTAGCTCCGGATAGATTTTTTTTAATTTCGGGAACCGGTTCTATAACTATGGCTGGAGTTAGAGATTCTATTATTTCAGTAGGTAATAAAAAAGGTTTGCTTTTTTTCGATGAAATACACAGAGCACCATCTCAGGTGAAGCAATTGTTATTCGATTTGCTCCAGTTCCATAGAGTTCATATTAGAAAAAAATTGCCTACGGGACATACTTATGCAAGAGATATCCCCATAAATTGCAATGTTATTGCGACGCTTAACCCTACAAACAATCCCGAGAGACCTGATTATTGGATAAGATACGGAGATGTTTCTATGATGAGAAATCAAATCTCTCTCGATATGTCTCTCTTAAGAAGATTTCACATCCTTTTAGCCATTCCAGACTATACCGATAAGGAATTCTACCGTATAATATCAACTACCGATAAAGGAGAAAATAAATTGGAAATTGCAAAAGAAAAAATCCAGCAGCTGATTAATATAGTAAAGGATATAGAACCGAAACTAAACGACATACCCGACTTTGTAAAGACCTATTTAGCAACACTGAAACAATACGATGAACAGTTAATATTACCTATAACTCCCGAGTTAAAGGAAGGTATTGTAGAACTCGCTAAAGCAATTGCAAGAATATCTGTTTTATTGGAACCGAAAAATTATGATAAATACAAGAAGGACGGTATTGAAATTAACGAGACGCATTTTAAATTGGCTTTGGATTATTATACCAGAACTTTACTGCCTTATGCAAGCACAGAACTTTTGAAAAAGCTCCGAATATTTTAAAAATTTTTTATAAAATGTCGCTAAGAAGACCACCCGTTTTTAACGGTGGTAGTTCACATTCAGATACCTTCGCAAAAGTTTTCCAACAAAATATTTTCAAGTGCTGGTGAACTATTTTTCGACGAATAGTTTTTTATACAAGAGACATTTTTCATCTCCGAAGCACTCTTCTATTTCTTTTCTTACTGAGCAATTATCCCAGTAAGGGCAATTAATAATTACGGGTATGTTTTCTATTAGTATAAGGAAGCAATTCCCTCCCAGATTAAAGACATTTTTTCCGTTTAGAATATATAAATTGCCTTTTTTTGATATGATTCCTTGCTTTTCAAGATAGTGGAGCAGTCTATACAAGCTTGCTTTATTCAATTCGAGTATTTTATGTAACTGGTATCCTGTCATAGGTTTATTGGTTAGCAAACCTATTATTTTTGTTATGTAATTTATTCTTTCCATAATATAGTTTCAATTTTGAAACTATTTTTATTTATATTTTTTGTATAAGTTTAAGTATGCCCAGGACATTCGGAAGGGTTCAACACACTGTAATGGACCACAGGATATACTTAAAGCCCTCCCTAAGAAAAGCAGTAGTTAGGACTGGAGGTGTAAACAGAGTCTCTACTAAAGTTCTAGAGAAAAATAAAACGTTCA
>Ga0190315_1000911_pt1 | contig 12983 bp, 6 predicted proteins | sample 48701101_MG_FD_161673 | JGI IMG/M metagenome (GOLD analysis project Ga0190315, IMG submission 161673) | Hydrothermal vent sediment bacterial communities from Southern Trench, Guaymas Basin, Mexico - 4870-11-0-1_MG | ecosystem: Environmental > Aquatic > Marine > Hydrothermal vents > Sediment ...
TCGCTTGGTTAGAAAAATGTCACAGACTTTGGAAAAATTGTGAACGCAAACTAGACACTTCTGCTCAAATGGTGGTTTTAGCCTTTATTTCTTTACTTCTAAAAAGATATTGAACAGGCTCTAAGTCTGAATATAGCCAATCTTTGGAAACGGGGTAATTAAGTCTATTAGACTCATCAAAAAGAAGGAAAGTAGTAAGTAGTAAACGATGAGCTCCGTTTATCAAACTTTAATAGATAGGCTTAACAGGATTGTACAAAAAGCTAAAGCCTCTTTGTAATGAAGGGGATATGCCCACGTGTACATTGTCAACTAAGAACAATAATACTAATTAAGCAAACCAGTAACCATACCGAGAAATACGGTCTTGGAAAATAAATGGTGTCAATCGACAACTTAGTAAGGTTATTGCAAAGGCTGTAGAAATATAGTCAACTAATAATAGTTGGGAAAGGAGCCGTGTTCGGGATCAGTCTCACGCACGGTTCTGAAGACGAGTCCTTTATGGTGACATAGAGGGCTTAGTTTAACCACATAAAACCCAAGAACAGGGGTGGTAAAGATGTCTACACGAATCTACAACTTCTGCATGGACATTGTCATGATACAAAAACCCATCGCGATACAGTGAAAGCCGAAGAGGCAGTTCTGAAAATAGGCGAATGGAATGCAGTCAAATAATAATAGTTGAGAAAGGAGCCGTGTTCGGGATCAGTCTCATGCACGGTTCTGAAGACGAGTCCCTTACGGTGACGTAGGGGGCTTAGTTTAACTTCTCATAAATTATTTTAAAGTTAATAAGTCAAGCATCAAAGACTCTGAGTTTGAATGTGACCTCCAAGGGAAAGTAAATCATTCGTGATGAAACGCCTTTCGCGACAAACTTGAGGCTCAAATAAAAATTTTGTTGCGAACCTTCGGTGTGCTACGCTAAGGTTCGCAAAGCTAATTACTAAAAATCATTTATATATATCAGATTGAGATCACACACCTGAGTTTCCTATCCTTTTTGTAAAATACCCTACCCATTCTATAATTTGTTCGATAATAGGTTAGTCCTATAGACTAGGGTGTGTCTGTTGAAGCATTTTGGCAATTATTTTTTCACGCCTTTCACTAATAGAAGCAGATTGTCATGATAAAATGAATTTCGACTTCTCAATTTATTAGCCTCAATCATGACAATCAGTTCTATCAGCGTTCTATCTTATGTAACAAACTTAAATAGGTTTGACACACGGATATCAAAATATATTTGAAAAGAATGAAATTCTCACCTTTAGATGGGTGTATTGCTATCGACTTTCCCGCTTTTGAACTACAAAGATTGTATATGAAGGGATGAGATCGTGATAATGTTTCGGTTAATTAAATCCGTATAAAATAGACAATCCTTGTCGTTAAGCTTTTAATTTAAAAGTTAAGCTTTTAAAGAATAAGATCGTAGTCATGTCTCAGTTAAATCTTTTATTAGATACAATCCTTGTCGTTATGCCTAAAAAATTAACAAAGTCGATGTAAGCTGGATTAGCCCACCAGGGCGTAAGGAGCCACTATCCTCACCAAAACGATCTATTTTGTGAGCCTAAACGCCGTTGTTACCAACGATCCTATTCAACACGCCCTGTGCCAGAATGATGTCATTATAATTAATTCATTGTTTTGGTTTACCATTCCCCATTCCCCGTTTCCAATTATCAACTTATGAAAGATTTACTGAATCTGTTAAATAGCCAAGGACAAATAGAAGACTTTGATAGGATTTGTATTGGCTTAGCTTCTCCTGAGAAAATTCGTTCTTGGTCTTACGGTGAAGTTAAAAAGCCTGAAACCATTAATTATCGTACCTTTAAACCAGAACGTGATGGTCTTTTTTGTGCCAAAATTTTTGGGCCCACTAAGGACTACGAGTGTTTATGTGGCAAATACAAGCGTCTCAAACATCGAGGCGTTGTCTGTGAAAAATGTGGCGTTGAGGTGACTCAAGCTAAGGTGCGCCGGGAACGAATGGGACATATTGAATTAGCTTCCCCAGTTGCTCATATTTGGTATCTCAAATCTCTACCTTCTCGCATGGGGCTTATGTTAGATATGTCTTTGCGGGATATTGAACGCATTCTTTACTTTGAGGCTTATGTGGTCATTGACCCAGGTTTGACTGCCTTAGACCGAGGCCAGTTGTTAAATGAAGAAACCTATCTGGATGCGCTGGAAGAATATGGTGATGAGTTTGATGTACAAATGGGAGCTGAGGCGGTATTTGATTTGTTGCGAACTATGGATTTGGCGGCTATCGTGAATAATCTTCGTGAGGAGATCAATGCCAGTAGTTCAGATGCTAAGATTAAAAAGTTAAGCAAGCGTTTGAAATTGTTAGAATCTTTTTTGCATTCTGGCAATCGAGCTGAATGGATGGTATTGAAGGTTTTGCCTGTCTTACCTCCTGAGTTACGTCCATTAGTGCCTTTGGATGGGGGGCGCTTTGCCACTTCAGATTTAAATGATCTTTATCGACGTGTCATTAATCGCAATAACCGTCTTAAGCGGTTACTTGATCTCAATGCGCCTGAAATCATTGTGCGTAATGAGAAGCGAATGTTGCAAGAAGCAGTTGATGCTTTATTAGATAATGGGCGCAGAGGACGAGCGATTACCGGCTCTAATAAACTACCTTTAAAATCACTTGCTGATATGATTAAAGGCAAGCAAGGGCGTTTTCGCCAGAATTTGTTAGGTAAACGAGTGGATTATTCCGGCCGTTCGGTGATTGTCGTGGGTCCCACATTAAGGTTACATCAGTGTGGATTGCCGAAGAAGATGGCTTTGGAGTTATTTAAACCTTTTATTTTTGGCAGGATAGAAATTAAGGGTATCGCGACAACTATCAAGGCAGCCAAGAAATTGGTAGAACGTCAGGTGGGGGAGGTTTGGGATGTCTTAGAAGAAGTGATTCGGGAGCATCCGGTGTTATTGAATCGTGCCCCAACTTTGCACCGCTTGGGCATTCAAGCTTTTGAACCGATTTTAGTTGAGGGGAAGGCAATTCAATTGCATCCTTTAGTCTGTACAGCTTTTAATGCAGACTTTGATGGCGATCAAATGGCTGTGCATGTTCCTTTGTCAATTGAGGCACAAATGGAAGCACGCGCTCTGATGATGTCTACTAATAACATTCTTTCACCTGCGAATGGAGAGCCTATTATTGTGCCTTCACAGGATGTGGTGTTAGGACTCTATTTTATGAGTCGAAAACGCAATGGTGCACGGGGTGAGGGAATGGTGTTTGCTAACCTTAATGAAGTGCATCGTGCTTATGAAAACCGTATTGTGGAACTCAATGCGTCTATCACGGTACGCTTGAAAGAGGAAGTTGAAAAAGGGAGTCAGACAGAAACATACCCAAAGAGGAATACGACAGTCGGGCGAGCTTTGCTATTTGAAATTTTGCCACCTCGATTGCCTTTTGAGTTGGTCAATCAAGATATGACCAAAAAGACGATTTCTAAATTGATCAATGCTTGTTATCGGCGCTTAGGTTTGAAAGAAACCGTTATTTTTGCGGATAAATTGATGTATATGGGCTTTTCTTTTGCAACACGCGCTGGTATTTCCATTGGTATTGAGGATATGATTATCCCTGATAACAAATTTCAAATCATTGACGCGGCTAAAATGGAAGTTAAAGAGATAGAAGAACAATATGCCTCCGGACTGATTACCAATGGCGAGCGTTACAATAAAGTAGTTGATATTTGGTCACATACGAATGATAAGTTGGCTAAAGCGATGATGACTCAGTTAGGCGTAGAGACTGTCATTGATAGTGATGGTAATGAAAGTCAGCAGCCTTCTTTTAATTCGATCTACATGATGGCTGATTCAGGTGCGCGTGGCTCAGCGGCTCAAATACGCCAATTAGCCGGTATGCGTGGACTGATGGCTAAACCGGATGGTTCTATTATTGAAACTCCTATCACAGCTAATTTTCGTGAGGGGTTAGATGTCTTGCAGTATTTTATTTCTACACATGGTGCGCGTAAAGGTTTAGCGGATACGGCTTTAAAGACAGCTAATTCGGGCTATTTAACACGCCGCTTGGTGGATGTGGCTCAGGATATGGTTGTTTTAGAACTTGACTGTGGTACAGAGCAAGGCTTGGAAATGATCCCCTTGATTGAAGGCGGTGATGTAGTAGAAGCTTTACGAGACCGAGTATTAGGTCGGGTCGTTGCAGAAGATGTTTTTAAGCCAGGGATAGCAGAACCTGTGGTTAAAGCAGGCATATTATTGGATGAACAATGGGTAGAACTACTTGAACAGGAAAATGTTGACCGGATTAAAGTACGTTCGGCTATCAATTGTGAATCTCGCTACGGCATTTGTGCTAAGTGCTATGGACGTGATTTAGGACGTGGACACTTGGTCAATATGGGAGAGGCTGTGGGCGTTGTTGCTGCTCAGTCTATCGGTGAACCTGGAACGCAATTAACCATGCGAACTTTTCATATTGGTGGTGCTGCTTCCAGAGCGGCGGCTATCAACCATATTGAGGCTAAGTCCAAAGGGACTCTTAAATTTGAAAATATTAAGTTGATACCACAGCAAAGTGACGAAAATCGTATTAAGTTCATTGCAGTATCGCGTTCTGGAGAGTTAAGTATTTTAGATGAATTTGGTTTGGAACGAGAACGCTATAAGGTGCCTTATGGCGCGGTGTTAAGTCTCAATGAGGGAGAACATGTTGAAGCAGGACAGTTTATTGCGAACTGGGATCCACATACCTATCCGGTTATTACAGAAGTCGCTGGTATTGTGAATTACGCTGATATTGTAGAAGGCATAACCGTTAATCGTGAACAGGATGAAATGACCGGACTGAGCAATATGGTGATCACCGACCCTAAATTGCGACCCAATCATGCTAAGGATATGCGTCCGATGGTGAAGTTGGTGGATGAAAATGCTCAGGATTTAAATATTCCTGGCACGGAAATCCCAGCCAGTTATTTTTTGCCACCACGAGCGATTATTAATGTGGAAGAGGGTATTCAGGTTAAAGTGGGCGATATCATGGCTCGATTACCACAAGAATCTTCTAAAACCCGCGACATTACAGGTGGGTTACCTCGTGTAGCTGATTTATTTGAAGCGCGTACACCTAAGGAACCCTCTATTTTGGCAGAACGCAGTGGCACAGTCAGTTTTGGAAAGGATACAAAAACGAAGCAAAGGCTGATAATGACAAGCAAAGATGGGGAAGATGACGAAATCTCGATACCTAAGTGGCGACATATCAATGTATTTGAGGGACAACATGTGGAGAGAGGCGAGGAAATCGTCGATGGCGCTCCTAATCCTCATGATATATTGCGGCTTTTGGGTATGACGGCATTGGCTAATTATATTATTAATGAAGTTCAAGACGTTTATCGACTTCAAGGTGTCAAGATCAATGATAAACACATTGAAGTCATCGTTCGGCAAATGCTACGCAAAGTGGCCGTCTTAGAACCTGGAGAAACGCTATTATTGCCAGGGGAACAAGTAGAACGCTCAAGGTTATTAGAAGAAAACGAGCGTGTGATGCAGGACGGAAAAATACCGGCGACTTACGAACCTCGGTTGTTAGGCATTACGAAGGCTTCACTCGCAACGGATTCTTTTATTTCAGCCGCTTCTTTCCAAGAGACAACGCGGGTACTGACAGAAGCATCCGTCAATAGTCGATGTGATGATTTACGCGGCCTTAAGGAAAATGTGATTGTAGGGCGACTTATCCCAGCAGGCACTGGACTAGCCTATCATGAAGAAAGGCGGCGGCGACATCATCAACATTATAAGGAAGTCAAATCCATCAACCGTGGCGCTCCTATGATGATTGAAAATATTTCTTAAAAAGGAAGGGAGGAAAAAGGAATTTCCGAGTGCGAGAAAGCGGAAACTTCGTTCCTATGCAAAGCGACGATAAGTTTCCATACCCTCAGGGGCAACCATACGGATTTCCCCTACAAGCAAAAAACAATATTGTAGGGGCAATCCCTTGTGGTTGCCCCTTTTTACGACCCTGATTAAGAGCAATATTTCAAAATTTGTGTAAGCTTATATTATCCATCGCTCTCGTTGCAGCAACGTAAAAAATATTGATTTCTTCTCTAAGCTTCTCAAAATGAAATTCATCCGGTTTTTTAACCGCATTTTCCAGTTGTTCGCGAGTGATGAAATCTTCTTTAACCATCTGAACATTTTGATATTCTTGTCCCTTCGCTTTGTGGGTTGTTGTAAAAATCACATCTGCTTCTTCCTTAGACACAATGCGTCGCTTGATTTTCTGATTGATATCAAACAAATCTTCTCTGTATGTCTGAACAAGATCACAAGTGTTTAATAGCTGATGATTTTGTGAGGCTTTAGCAAAATCCCTTAAGGCCCTAAAACGACTGAATCGCCTGATAAATTGATCACTGATCTTATCAAAATTCCCCTGATACAAATTTAAAACACTCAAAACGCGAGCGTTCATAAAGCCATAACTCTCATATCCGCCTTCAAAGTAAAATTTGAGATCACCCGCTAAATAATGTGCGATTTCTTTAAACAGTTTCAAAACACTTCTTGAAATAACCGCAATTTGTTGTCTATCGCCTTCCAAACACTCAATCCTCTCCTCAATATGCCTTCCTTTTATTTTTAGGAAATGCGCCCTATCATTCAAGATACTGTATCCACGATTCACAATTTTCGATATTTGTCGCGCCAAAGCGTCATCAAAACGAAAAGTCTGCGTCAATGAATATTCAAGGCAATCTATTTTATCTAAAGCATTGATAGCATATCGGAAAGCGTAAATTTGCTGAAAGGTATCGCCCACAAAAATCCTTGAAGCCTTTTGTATTTTAAGCACCTCTAGCATAACGCCCGACAAGTCTTGGGCTTCGTCAATCAAGATAATCTCGTAAAATAAGGTAGGCTTTGATAAATGAAACATTTTCAGATAAAAGTCATGAATGGCCGGTATTTCGCATTGCTTCATTTTTGTCAGAATAGTTTTAATCGTTTTCAGAATGAAATCAGCATAACAAGATAACAGCATATCCACTTTATTTTGTGGCCGAGTTTCATTCCGATAACGCGCAAGAAGCGCTTCATCTATATAGAACTGAGAAGAATTAAGGTAAAAAACCATCATATCTTTTATAAGCCATGAAATGAGCAACAGATTGTCTCTTTTATCTTCTAGTTCCCCTTTGACGTAACCATCAAAAATAGTCCACTCACTCAAGTCATTAATCAGATCATAATGCCTGCCATTGGCATGATAATAGGCTAAAGCATGAAAAGTTTGCACAGTGATATTGTCAAGGTTTGCAACAAGACACTTTTTCTTCATTTCATCGGAAGATGATTTATTGAAGGTCAAATACAAAATTCGTTGTTTTGGCCTGCGTTTAGCGTATTCCAATAGCGTTGTTGTTTTACCACTACCCGCAACAGCGTTGACTTTCAAAATATGTTCAGGCGCATTAATAATAGCCCATTGTTCATCAGTCAATTCCATCACTCTCTCCGTTTATTTCAAAGAATAATTCTGAACGCCTGAAAATAATAAACGACCAGCAATTCTAATTGTATGATAGTAAATCGTTATATACTCAACAAGAGAATAAATTAAACTTTTTGACAACCCTAAATAATTCAATAACTCTTTGAATTAAAATAAAAACGACAATTTTTTCTGTATTCTTCCGTGTAACTCTGTGCCTTCTGTGTGTATAATCAATTTTATATTGCCTTACAATCAATTTTTAATTCACTCATTCGCATTACACATTACAACATTAATAATTACACATTACTAAAAAGGAATCTGGACTTGGAAAAAGGTTCATTAACGATTGTCGGCACTGGCATTCAATTAGTCGGCCATCTGACCAAAGGGGCAGAGGCTTGGATTCAGCAAGCTGATAAAGTTTTATTTGCGTTGGCCGATCCAGTTACCGCTAAGTGGCTGAAAACACTCAATGCCTCGGCCGAGGCCTTACCTTATAATACTGATAATCAGCGCCGCAGAGAGACGTATCGTGAGATGGTTGAGCGGATGTTGACTGAGGTTCGCAAATGCATTAATGTTTGTGCTGTTTTTTACGGTCATCCGGGCGTATTTGCGGATCCGGCGCACAATGCGATTAGGCAGGCGCGTCGGGAAGGTTTTCGGGCACAGATGTTGGCCGGGGTTTCGGCAGAGGATTGTTTATTCGCGGATTTAGGCGTTGATCCGGGTAAAAATGGCTGTCAAAGTTTTGAGGCGACTGATTTTCTTATCCGTCGCCGTCGATTTGACGCGCACAGTGCATTGATTTTGTGGCAAATTGCGATGGTGGGCAATTTGGGTTTCTATCAAGAAGGGGGCCATAAACTAGGTTTGACAGTGTTAGGCGAGGTTTTAGGGGAGAGTTATGGGCCTGAGCATGAAGTGGTTGTGTACGAGGCGGCAGTTTATTATCCGGTTTGTGAGCCAGTGATTCAGCCCTTGCCGTTATCCAAACTGGCCGAGGCCAAAGTGACGGCAGTTTCAACGCTTTATGTTCCGCCCAAAGGCCCAGCCCCGGTAGATAATGAAATGATGGCGCGTTTGGGGATGGCCCCAATGAGCGGAACCGAAAACCGTGGATGAGAAAACCTTTTGAAGGGAGCTTTGAAAATCGTGCCATGCTGCCTAGCCGTTTAAGTTGCCCAAGTTGCCCAAAGGCCAGAAAACATATAAAACTCTGATCTAATGAATTTTTTTTGAACAATGTGAACAGTCACTGTTCACACTAGTTTTGAGTTTATCTAATGGTATTAAAAAACGATGTATTCCAGATACAAACTAAAAGACTTGGAAAAAATAAATCCCCTTTATTAAAACAATACTTCATACCGTTTTTTATACCTAAAAACAAAACATTATAAGTGCTTCATTTTACAATACCTTCGCCAAATTATATAAATTTTATGTGATTATTAATATTGCTAAAGAGACGCGATGCCTGTAGAGACGTGATGCCTCGCGTCTCTCTTATTCTTACAAATATAAATAGCCTCTTGTTTTCGCAAAGCTAATTTTAATTCATAACTTATTGATTTTAATCTTAAAAAATTAAATAATATTTTTAAGTCTTTGAATAGACAGCGTTTTTATAAATTTCAAAAACAATAGGTTATATGATTTACGAAGGTATTGGAGGTGAATTAAATCAAACCTTTATGTCGCTTGAGAATCACGGCCTTAAAAAGTGTCCGAACTATTGTCATTTTAAAAAAATGACAAAATGAGCCATTCTAAATTTTAAAATGAATCAAGATATTAAAACCTCTTCCACGCCATCAAACCAAGATGTTTGTTTAGTACAAATGCCTTATGGGCCCCTAAAACAGCCTCATCTGGGTTTGTCCATTCTTAAAGCAACGCTCAAGGATACCGAGATCACAGCCTCGGTTTTTTATGCCAATTTTTTGTGGGCAGAAGAAATCGGTGTTTATATTTATAATCATATTTCTGATAGTGAGCGGTATAATTTGCTGGGGGAGTGGATTTTTTCTGAGGTGGCTTTTCCCGATTTTAAACCTAATCATAATGAATATTTTCACCATGTCCAAATCAGTGTGCAACGCTTAGAAAATTTCCTAGCGCGTCTTGATGCCCAGAAAAGTGCCCAAGTGTTACTTTGGGAACTGCGTCAGAGCGCAAAAGCTTTTATCAATCATGCCGCTAAGGAGATTTTATCGTTACAACCGCGCATTGTGGGTTGCACGTCCATGTTTCAGCAACACTGTGCGTCATTGGCTTTATTAAATAAAATCAAAGCCTTAAAACCCGATATTGTGACAATGATAGGAGGGGCTAATTGCGAAGGGTCTATGGGAGTGGTGACTCACCAAAAATGCCGTTGTGTTGATTTTGTGGTATCAGGCGAGGCTGATCTGATTTTTCCGAGATTATGCGAACAAATACTCCTATCAGGACCGGGCTTGACAATTCAGGAATTACCAGAGGGTGTATTGGGCCCGGTTCATCGTCGTCATGGTGGGTACGCACTGGTGGAAAAATATCCGCCCAGAGCTAAAGTCATGGACCTGAAAAATTCTCCCATGCCGGATCATGATGATTATTTTAATCAATTGCAAGTTTCTAGCATTGGCGATATGATTATTCCAGCCATTCCGATTGAAACTTCCCGGGGCTGTTGGTGGGGCGAAGTGAGTCATTGTGCCTTCTGCGGCATTCAAGGTGACAATATGAGTTATCGTTCCAAAGCACCGAGTCGTGTGATCGAGGAATTGGAATATCTGTCACAGCGATACCAAACCAAAAATTTTTTTGTAGTCGATAGTATCCTTGATATGCAATACTTTAAAACGGTTATCCCAACGCTGGCGGAACAGCAAAAAGGCTATAATATTTTTTATGACACCAAAGCCAATTTAAAACACGAACATTTACAGAAAATGGCTGAGGCGGGTATCCGCTGGATTGAAGCTGGGATAGAATGTTTGGATGATACGTTGCTCAAAAAAATTGGCAAGGGTAGCACCGTCCACCAAAATATTCAATTGATGAAATGGGCGCGGGAAATGGGTATTTTTAATTGTTGGCAAATGCTGTATGATATTCCCGGAGAAACTGACGATATTTACCTAAGATTGCTTGAATGGTTGCCCAACATTTCACATTTACAGCCACCTTCTAATCTGTGGTTTTTTGAATATCATCGTTTTAGTCCCGTTCATCGGCAACCGGCTCTTTTTGGTTTGAAACTCTCCCCCCACCGTTCTTATTCTTATGTTTATCCTTGGGATGAGCAAGCCCTAGAGAATTTTGCCTACTATTTTTATGACGATAGAAAAGATCAACGGCCAATTTACCTATTATATGATAACCGGGAATTGCAACGCCCAGGCTTACGCGCTTTGCGTGAGAGTATCAAAAGTTGGCAACGGGAATGGGGGGCGGAAGGTTTAATCCATAATCAGCCTAAAAAGGGGTTTGAGCCGGCCACGTTGGTGATGATTGATGATGGAGAACAAATAGAAATCACTGATACGAGGGCGTGTGCCATCCAAGCTAAATTTTATCTCAATGGGTTATCTCGACAAATTTATCATATCTGTGATAAGGCCCGTAAACCAGAAGGTATTTTAAGGACACTTCACTCAACATATCATATCAATTGTACTTTGGATACTATTGAGCCGATTGTTCAACTGTTGTGTGAACAAAAATTATTACTTAAACTGAATGGCTATTTTTTGAGTTTGGCCGTGCGTGGACCATTGAAATCAATGCCCAGTCTCGCTGATTCGCCCAGCGGCGGCATTAAGAGCGTCGCCTACGCCAAAACGAGAACACACCGCTTGACTCCATCACAGTAAAATAGTATTTTTTTTAAAAATTATCACGTTGCCAATGATTTTTTAATTTGCAATTTTATATAATTACTAATTACCAATTACCAATTACATAAATGACCACTAGCTTCAATGGATCGCTATAATGATACCTTGGCTAAACTCAACCAAGCACTCACAGAAAACCCAAACGACATACGTGTTCTTGCTAACCGTGGTGAAACTTATCGACTGATGGGCCGTTATAACGAAGCGGTGGCGGACTTTAGCCGAGTCATTGACTTAGAGCCTAACCACGCTTGGGCGATTGCCCACCGAGGCGCGGCCTATCGCGGGATGAAACGTCAAGAGGCCGCGTTGACTGACTTAAACGCGGCTATTGACCTCAAACCCAACTACGCTTGGGCACTCATTCATCGGGCTAATATTTATACCATGATGAGGCACTATGAAGAGGCATTGGCTGATGTTGATAAGGCTATTGCTATTGATAAAAACGTGATGCCCCATTGGCCAGGTGAACGTGGATTGTTACTCACTTATCTTGGGCGTTATGCACAGGCCATTGAGTGTTGTGAGCAAGGCTTGAAAGAAAATCCAGATGACTTTATTACTCTGTACACATTAACCGTCATCAAGGCTCGTCAGAACGGACTGATCGAGGCCCAAGCCGACATCAACAAAACGCGAGCGGCCGCACAAGCCATGCTCAATACGGGAGAACGGGCCCTTGCTCTTTACCGACTTGCTGGATTGGCCGCCCTTGAGGGACAGCGTGACCAAGCCTTGGACTATCTCCAACAGGCTATTTTACTTGGAGAAGAGCCTCGTGGATTAGCGCATCATGATCTGGCATGGCTTGATATGCGCGATGTTCCACGTTTTCAGTCGTTAATCGGTGAGACCACAGTGACATAAATTACTATAAATCAAACTGATTAAAAATATGAGAAAATAGTGTACAATAGTGTGTGTTTTAAACGCTGCCCAGCAGCGTATTTTTGTAATTGAGGCACTCAGTCGAAACTCTTGGTCTGATTTTGTACCACCGAGTCCTCATACCTTCTGAAAATTTCTGAAAATTTTGTCATTTGTTATATTTCCGTGGACTGGCTTTACTTAATTCATTGAAATTGTTAGATGTCAACAAGTTTTCCGACGTTTTGAGAAACCTTTTCAACTAAAGTCGAGGTGTTGAAAGATGATTAATTGCAATAGTGATGAAATTCAGTCTCTTCGCCATCAAGGAGAAAGTTACCTGACTACAAGTCGCCAAAAATTGGCAGCGGGTAATAAGAAAGGGAGTCAAGAGGCTGCTAATGCGGCGGAGCGTTGCTTTACCGAGGTTATTGATGATAAGAACAGCCCTTCCTGTTGGGCTTACGCCCACCGAGGTGAGGCTCTCCGTTTTCTAGGGCGCTACGACGATGCCGTGAAGGATTTTCAGACGGCCATCGATCAGCCAGACGGTACTGCTAAGAGCCTGTTCAATATCTTTTTAGAAGTAAAGAAATAAAGGCTAAAACCACCATTTGAGCAGAAGTGTCTAGTTTGCGTTCACAATTTTTCCAAAGTCTGTGACATTTTTCTAACCAAGC
>Ga0190315_1000912_pt1 | contig 12950 bp, 8 predicted proteins | sample 48701101_MG_FD_161673 | JGI IMG/M metagenome (GOLD analysis project Ga0190315, IMG submission 161673) | Hydrothermal vent sediment bacterial communities from Southern Trench, Guaymas Basin, Mexico - 4870-11-0-1_MG | ecosystem: Environmental > Aquatic > Marine > Hydrothermal vents > Sediment ...
GTGGCGATCGCCGCGTGATCGGTTCCGGGAATCCAAAGCGTCCGATATCCTTTCATCCGATGGTAGCGAATCAGCAAATCCTCAATCGCCAACATCATAGAATGACCAAGATGTAATTTGGCCGTAATATTCGGCGGCGGCAGAACAATCGCATAAGTTTTTTCCTTGCCATCTTTATCTTTTTTTATATTCTCCTCCGGTAAATTATCCGGATTAAAAAACCCCGACTTTTCCCAAGCCGCGTAAATTTTATCTTCAACTTTTTTCGGATTGTACGCTTTTGGAATTTCTTTCACTAGTTTAATTTTAATATCTATAGGAATTACACGTTTGAATCTATTTTTCCCCTCCTTAGCAAGGAAGGGAAACGCGTAATTCCTAATCTACTCAATATCTTCACATAAAGATGACCTCTCATCTTGATTAACATCAAAATAATTTAATGAAAGTGTCATAGCATAATAATAACACTGATACTGCTCCGCTCCTAAAAGCTTTTCACAAAAAGAAAAATCTGCTTTCTGAATAGATATTTGATTATAACATTGTTCTCTAAGTTTATTTCCTAACTCATTACACAAAGAACTATCTCCTCTTTTAGTTGCTATGCACATATAACATTCATCCTTAGAATAATTATCAGATTCAATTTTATCACATATTGATAGATCGTCTCTCCTAGCGGCAATATCGCTATAGCAAGAAGATTTATTACCAGTTATTTTTTCACAATAATTCACATTACCAGTAACAGCGCCAAGACATATATTTTTCTGATCATTAAGTTTAGCTTCATCCCAATAAAGCATTCCCTTTTTAATTGAATGACATATCGAAAAATCTTTTGCGGAGTCAGTTGTACACCATTCCTTAAAATAATTATAATCAATTTTTTGACAAATTTCAGGATCATCTTTCGCTAGAGCAAGATTTTTGTAGCAAGTTATTTTTTCAGGTATGTCATTACTGTCCACTTCACACATTGAGATATCTTTTGTTTGTCCAATAACCATTGAATAACAGGTATTTTTATACGAATCATTTGACAAATTGTCGCACACTTCCACAGTTAAGGGCGTAATCATCATAAGACAACTATCCTTATTTATATTATCATCACTTAGACATTTTCTGATTTTTTCTTCTTTGCGTTTAGCCAAATCACATACCATTTTAATACAACGGGGTTTAAAAGATTCGTCCTTAATACCTTCACATGTTTCTATTAATTGAGAAAGGCTAATAATTTTCTTTTCCTCAAAAATATCATCATACAATTCCCCGCTCTCATCCCTTATCTTCTCCTTCACCCTCCCCCATTCCTCCTCTGTATATTTTTTATTGCCAAGCGGGTCATAGCCATTTTTTATTTCTTCAAAATCGCTATAACCATCGCCGTCCGTGTCAGGATTATTTAGATCAGTTCTTAAAACCTTCTCAATATAATCAGGCAGTCCGTCTTGGTCGCTGTCAAGTTCCTTGTCAATTTTAACTTCCTCAACTTTTTCATTTTCTAAAACCGGAGTATTGTCATTTTTCTTATCAGAAAAAAATAAAAAATACGAGGCAACAATACCCAAGACAACCACCACAACAATCACAACCAATAAAACAGCTTTTTTATTATCTTTCTTTTCGGGTTCATTAAAAATTTGCTCGCTATTAGCATTAGTACCTATTTGACTATTGTTCTCATTAGATTGCGTGTTTTGTTCCATGTTTTTATTTTTTAAATGCTAAATACTTACACGATTCACCCGCCCATAAGATGCAAATGAATATGCATAATCTCCTGCCCGGCGCCTTTGCCAACTCTGATTAAAAGCTTGTATCCGCTTTCGGCAATTCCAAAATCTTCCGCCAGTTTTTTAGCAACCGCGATCAGCTTGCCCATTAGCAAAGTATCTTCCGAACCAATTTCCGCTACCGACGACAGATGCTTTTTAGGGATAATTAAAATATGAACCGGCGCCGCCGGCTTAACATCTTTGAAAGCGAGAACATCCTCGTCCTGATAAACAATCTCCGCCGGAATTTTCCCCGCGATAATTTTACAGAAAAGACAGTCCATAAATAAAATTTCTAATTTCTAAACTTTGTGGCAAAAACCGCCAGAGCCCAACTTAACTTTATGTTTATATATCCTATTGGGCTTCAATTTTATCCACCAACATCTCCAACAAATTCTTTACTTCTTTCTGCGCTTCAATTTCTGTTTCGCTGGCAGTAAACTTATTCCACTGGTTTAAAATTTCTTCGTCGTCTAAATCCCTGACCGCATTTTCTAACTGCAATCGCGTTTCAAAATCAATTTCTTCTTCAGATTTTAAAACTTCAGCGATAAATAACTTTGTGAAATCTAAAACTTTATCATTGATCTCCTGGGTTTGAATAATGGCTTTTGCTTCTCTTAATTCTTTTTGAGCGGCAAAATATTTAGCGCCGAGGAAAATATTGCTTCCGAGAAGAAACAGAATGATAATTGTTAAAATTACTTTTTGTTTGTTCATATATTAGAAATTAGAAATTAGATATTGGATATTGGATATTGGATATTGGATATTATTTTTTATTATTTTTAGGATAAGAAGATTTAATAAAACTGTTTAATTGTTTGTGAAGAATTTCTAAATCTTTTAATAGCTCATTGAATTTTTTTTCTGTAATTTTCTGTCTCTCTTTTAAGAGAAAAAGCCAATGCTTTACTTCAAATAATGAACCTCTGGCATTGTAATAAAACTTTATTCTATCTAAATAATGAAACCTGCCATAACCTTCGGCGATATTCGCTCCGACCGAATCAATCGCTCTGATAAGCTGGTCGCCAATAATCTTTTTTAATTGCTAATCCATTTTTTCATAAATCTTCCAGCACTTTTGGCTAACATTCACCGCTGTTTTGTAAGGTTCTATTTCTCCTAACGAAATATAATTCCCCATAACAATATTTTAATATCCAATATCCAATATCCTAATTCCTTTTCCTATCCCTATAAAAATTAATTACTATCAGCGCAAACAGTAAAATTATAGCGATAACTTTCCAATCAACCCCCTTCAACCAGCCATATTTTGTTTTCAATTCAATGTTAATGTGGACGCCTTTATCTTCTTTCACTTCAAACGGTTCGCTTTGGTGAGCGAGATAGCCGGGCGCTTCAACTTTGAGATAATATGTCCCTTCGGGAACTAAGAAGGAATACCTGCCTGTATTATCTGTCGTCTGCGGATTTTTCTGCTGGTATTTTTCGGAGAGCCAACTTTCATATTGGCCAGTCTGGGGATTAAGCCAAAAGAGAGAAACAGTTGCATTAGGAATACGAGTTTCTTTGTTGCCGTTTCTCTCATAAACATACCCCTCTGGATCAATCACAGTCGTTAAGCGCAGCGCCCTTGTTCCCAAATCAGGATCTTCGTATTCTATCACAGTGATAATTTCATACTCTCCCTCTACCGTCGGCGCTTTAATCTTAGCGGTGTAAATTCCGTCATTATCCGAATCGGCGTATTCAAATTCTTGAAGAACTAATTTGTTTTCTATTTCTTTGTTAGAATCTGAATCCTTATTTTCTTCAAGCGTCCCTGCAAAAGCGCGCTTTACATAATTTCCAATATCCAAATTTATTCGTTGGTTCCATAGTCCCGTCAGGGCTGTGGAACCAACGACATTATCCCAATATCCTTGTATCCCAGTATCTTTATTATATCCCAATTTTCCTGATTTAAATGTCACATACCCCTTCACACTTTCCGCTTTACTTTCTGGCTTAACCACCAGAGTTAAATGGCTATCGGCGACAGCCGAGAATTTCTGCTGAATTTCCCCTTTGTCGGTGACGGTTAAATCCACACCGACATCCATTAACTCTCCGCCGGTTCTAACAAAGACAACTTCTTCCGGAATATTTTCTTTCGCGCTTGCCGGCAGGTCGGCGATTTTAATCTTTTTTAACAGCGCCGTTTTTGTTTCAGGCAATCCAGACATTTCCGCAAGTCCCGGCAGAGCCAATTTTACATTTTCCAATTTGCCAAGATCGCCGGCTTTGCTTATCCCCACTTGTTTAAAAGTTTCCTTGAGTTGCGGGAATTTTTCCGCCAGGGATTCTATTCCTTTGGGCAGAGGATTTAAAACAAATTTATTGATCGGCTCTCGCGACAATAAATTCCACTCTCCTTTCATCGCTGGCGGAGCATTTTTCGATATGTTAGCTATCTCTTTCGGTCTTTCCTCTTTAGATTTAGGTTTCTTTTCTGGCTTTTTTATCTTCTCCGGTTTTTCGGGCTTTAAAATCTCCGGGATAAACGGTTTAACAATTTCTGGAATTTTCGGAGTTTCTTTAACAATTTCTTTTATCTTTTCAGAAGTTGGTTTTTTCCTGATAGTGATTTCAGGAGTTTCTTTTTCTTTAATAATCAGATCAAACGCTAAAATTTCTCCAATATTACCCGCTTTGTCCTCGCCTTTAAGTTCCAGCTTGTGAACGCCTTTGGAAAGTTTGCCGAAATTAAGAATCCAATTGCCGGAATTGTCGGCGCGAATAAGCCCGCCGTCAAAATATTCTCCGTCAAGCCGAATGGCGATTTTTGTTTTTGGTTCAGTTACGCCTTTTAGAACAATATTTTCATCAGTAAAATAATGATCTTTAATCTCAGTTATTTTAATTTCCGGAGGTTGGGTGTCTAAAATTATACTATCAGAAACAACTTCCGAAGCGACGCCGTATTGGGTATAAAACTTGGCGTAGACGGTATAGATATTGGATATTGGATATTGGATATTTTTACCTAAATCCCAGCTAATTATTTCTTGAAATGAGATTTGGCTGGCATTGGCAAAATCAGGCGTATTTGAAATTGCCATTCTTGTTGTGTCAGTTCCCGCGTTTAGCTTGAGAGTTGCTATTTGATTATTAGTGTATTCAGCGCCGTTATTTATCAAAACGCTAAAATTACTTTCTGGATTTTCCGGAGTTGGCTCTGGTTGGGAAGGAGGATTATACGCCGCGGGCGGCATTCCCCCGCCGCAGCCGTCAGTTTCCGCGCTTGCAGAACTGGTATAATCCGTTTCTATATTATCTCCGTTTCTCGCTTTGACTTTAAAGGAATAGGTTATTCCGCAGGTTAAATTAGAAGAAACCCAGGAAGTATCAGTTATCCAGCCGGAATTAGTTCCCGCCGTTGTGTTTTCAATATAATATTCGGTGCCAACAGGATTAGAATTGGCGTTCCAAGAGGCGGTGATTTGAGCCGAAGAATCAGTGGTTAAACTTAAAGAAGCGGGGATATTGGCTAAAGTATATTTAGCCGTGGCAGTCGCGTAACCGCTGGCGCCGCTGTCATTGCAAGCTTTTACTCTGAAATAGTATTGAGTGTTTGAATTGAGAGAAGTTGTTCCCGCTCCCGTGTATTCTTCCACATCAGCCAATACCGTCCCTATTTGATCATAGCTAATCCCATCCATTGACCTTTCTATCTCAAATTTATCTTCATTAGAAGAATTGTCCGTCCAAGTCAATTTTATTGAATCAGCGGTGACTTCCGAAAGAGCGACGTTTATTGGAGCTGTCGGCGTTCCTAAAATAGTTATGGTGTCCGTTCCCGTGAAACCGTTATTAGCCGCAGTGATAATTACGGTTGGTTGTTCTTCTATATCAGAGATAATTAGATTCCCCGTCCAAACTCCGTCATCGGTAAAACTGGTATCGGCGAGAGTGGTCGGATTAACGCTTCCCTCGCTTACACCAATAGCGGTATCGCCAGTTACTTGTTTAGTGGTATTATGATAAACATCGCGGCTGGTGATGGTCGTTGAAAACGCTTCTCCCGAATTGGCGCTGGCTGGCGCGTCTACCAGAAAATTATTTAAAGCGGCGGGATTGACGGTGATAGTGTCGGTCGTTCCGCTTTTGGTATCAGCGGTGATAGTGATTGTCGGCGTCTCGCCGGCGTTGACTAAAGTGAAACCGGTTTTAGTCATCGCCCCACTGGTAAATGTTTCGCTCCCATCCGCCGGTTTGGTCGGGCTGTCTCCGCTCGGAGAATTGGTGGCTGTCCATGTCCAAGCGACCGAATGACCGCCAGTGTAATCTGTTTTAGTGTTTTGTTCCGCGTCTCTGGCGGTGGAAGTAACGCTAAAAGAAGTTCCCGCCGTTTCCGTTTCGGCGTTTTCAGTGATTATTGTAAAATCATTCAAGGCGCCCGGTCCGGCGGTGATAGTATTTGAAGTTCCCGATTTGGCATCCGCGGCGGCGGTAAGAGTGGCGGTTTCCGTTTTGACAAGTTTAAACCCGGTGATACTGCCCGTAACTCCACTCGTAAATGTCTGATTGCCGTCCGCCGGTTTTAAAGCCGGATTGCCGGCGGGAGAATTGCTTCCCCCGCTCGCCCAAGTCCAAGCGACGAAATGGTCTCCTGTGTAATCCGTTTTGGTATTCTGATACTGATCTCTGGCAGTAAGAACGATGGTAAAATTATCATCGGTTGTTGGATTGTAAGAACTGGGAACAACAGTAAAATCGTTGAGCGCGGCGGGATTGACGGTCAAATCCAGATCGTAAGACACATCTCCATTAGAATTAATACTGCCATCATCCGCATCTACCGTGGTTGTTTCAGCGTTATAGGCAATTAAAGTCGCGGCGTTGGCGTCGGAAACGCCGTTGGTAAAATTGACGGTAACAGCCGAACCGATATTAACTCCTTCCACCGTCGGAACCGCACCGTTAGGCGCGTTGGCGGGACCGGAAAAAGTGAGGGATTTACCGCCGGTGTAAGCGGCATAAGTATTGCCCAAATTTGTCTTAGCAGTAATCGTCAATTCATTCGCCTTTCCCGCCGTCATCGTCCCTGTTCCCGTTACTTCAAGATGGTCAAGATATTCTTCAGAGCCAAGAGTTCCAACGGTTGGTTCGGAAGAGGCATACTTGCGCCGTTCATAATGAGCGGTAATTTCTTCTTGAGACAACGCGCGGTTATAGATGCGGACTTCGTCAAAAAACCCCTTATAATTTTCACTATTGCCATACTTCGAGGTATATCCTATTTCCGTATGGTCATTGTTTTTAGGCATAGGTGTTGAATACTTTGCTGAAGTTTTGAGATCTCCATTCACATACAATTTTACATATTGTTCATCATAGGTCGCAACAATATGATACCAAGTATTCCATGATGGCAGTATATAATCAACCGCACTATCATTAAATCTATACCTCATATACTTATTATTTCTAATATAGCCATAATATACCCTAGTAGTATCAAACTTAGAAACTAAATCTGCGTAATCATCAATTGGAACTTCTGGATAAATCCACATTTCAACCGTGATATGATCAGGGTTTAAACTCGCATCATTCCCGCAATCAACATAATCATCCGTTCCGTCAAAACTCAAACTATCGCCGCCAGAGAATTGCACATCACTTCTTCCGTCCCATTGTCCTCCGTCTGAACCGACCCAAGCGGGTTCTCCGTCTCCTTTGAATGTTCCATGATTGCCTTGTCCGGAAGAATCACAAGCGTCTTCCCCGCCTGAACAGGTATTGTCTGATCCTTCATCCATATTCCACTGACCGACTAATCCCGATTCTCCGGAATAGTCCTTAGTAAAGGTATTATCAAAGTTGCTCGCGCTTGCTACACTCCCATTTCCATAATACATATAAATCGTTCTATCTGACGAAGCGGTAAGCGTCGGTATCTCAACCCAAAAATCAGCGGTGGTTGAATCCGTCTTTGATTCCAGCCAGTGGTCAATTAAAGTAGAACCGTTTTCATCGGTAAATCTTATATCGTCAAAATCCGCCTGCATATCAGAATCATAAGGGACGGTTATCTTTATCTGGTAATCAGTAAGATCAGATCCCGAATTTTCAGTAACAGTAATCGCTTTTCTCTTCGTCCAGCTTGCGTTATACCAATTCTCCCCCGCCGCGTTAGTTTCCTGAATTTCCACATAAGGCGGCTCCAAAGAAAACTCCACCGGCAAAAATATCCCCGCGACAGTTTGGAAAACAATCAGAAAAGTGAGAATGAGAGAAATTGTTTTTTTGTAGATTGTTTTGGTTTTGCGAGACATATTTTTAGTATGACTTTTATTATTCTTACATTCTTCAAATATAATTATAACACAATCGCCAACTTATCGCCAACTTATCGCCAACTTATCGCCAACTTATTTCAAAATATAGTAAGTGCTCCTGCCTTTGCCCATACTTTTAATTAATCCTTTTTCTGACAAAATAATTAAATCCTTTCTTACGCTCTCATCTGATAAATTAGTTAAATCTCTATAAATCTTGTTGGTTATCTTTCCCTCTTTTTTCATAAACACTATAGCTTTAATCTGTCTTTCATTTAGCTCTAAACCTTTCAAGTAATCTTCAGTGTAAATATCCTTCCTAAAAATAACCCTAAATCCTTGATGCTCCTCAAATTCTGGTTCGGGCAAACCGCGCTTCAAGCAGGAATCCGTCATTCTCTTTACGCCGGTTCCCCATTGCTCTATCAACCCAGCATCATAAAAAGCTTGAGCAATCAATTTATTTCTCAATACAGATTTGTGCGGTTTAAACAGATCGTCTAAAGTAATCCCAAAAGGCAATTTTCCCGGACTCCAAACTATTAGTTTGTCATCATAAATTCTTACCTGGATTTCGCTTGGTTCGGCGTAATCTCTGTGTGCTACCGCGTTTATCACAGCTTCTCTTACAGCGTCCAAAGGATATTCCCAAATTTCCTCTCTTCTGGGCTTCCCGGTAATAACGAACCTTACGCTGATGCTCTTTTTAATAAATTCCATCGTTTTTTCCACTTGTTCAAACAGGGTTTCTTTAATCATTTCATCGTTAATAATCGTAATTTCATCTTTGAATCTGCCGCAATGAACTTTGGATTGTAAAACAAATTTTTGAGGTTCTTTGCCGAAGAGCAGAATCGCCGCCCAAGTCGGCTTGTTATCTTTTATCAATTCCATCTTTTTCAGAACTTCTGCGGGTTTTTCTTTGATTTTTCTTCTGCCTGTTTCGTTAGCCAACTTAATGTATTCCTCAACTCTCCTAAAATCTATGTCGCCCATACTGGCAACTTTTGCCGAATAGCTATCCCAAGACGAGCTTATGGTTTGCAGATGAAGCTCGGCGATTTCTTTTGGAGTTAATTTTTTATTGCTATTCTTTACTCTTAGATAACAGATTCCTCTGTGGGCTATTGGTTTTATAGGGGACTCTTTTACCACAATAGCAACAATTTTCTTGCCTTTTATTTGGTAGCTTTCAATTTCAGGAATTAGAGTCGGTTCAGTCGCTTGGGTAATTCCATTTGCCCAAATTTTCAATGTTTCCTTCCCTAAGGATACACCCCTAATTATTCCGCTATCGCCGACGCCTGTTAAAATTATTCCTCCTTTTGAATTAGCAAAAGCGACAGCGGACTCTACTATTTCTCTGTTAAAGTTTTCTTTAAACTCAACTCTTTCCGATTCTCCTTCCTTTATTAATTTTATCAATTCTTTTTCATACATAGATAATCCTGAATTATTTTATAAAATCTAATACTAAAAACAAAGCGGCGAAAATTCTCTTATTGCCCCGTCGCTGCCTGGCTTTCCTAAATTCTCACATAAGACGACTCCAAAGAAACCTCCACCGGCAAAAACACCCCCGCGACGGTTTGGAAGACGATCAAAAAACAAGAATAGAGGATATTGTTTTTTGTAAAGTTTTGGTTTTGCAAAACATATTTTTTATGGTCTGCTAATTTTTCAATAATTCCCCTCTCGGGAAGAAGTTAAATTATAATTTTTAATTTCCAATTCTTAATTTTTAATCAATTTTTAAGGATCAAATTTTTGAACAGAAAATAAATTACAAATTCAAAATTACAAATAACAAATAAATTACAATAACCAAAATACAAAATACAAAACAGTTTAGAATTTTGAGCATTTGAATTTTGAATTTATTTGGAACTTGTAATTTTGAATTTGGTGCTTTAAAAATTGAGAATTAGAAATTCATTAAAAATTACAAAATTAAAAATTAAAAATTTATCTAGCCCCTCCCAAGAGGGGAATAATCGGTAAAAATCAACAGAGTCTAAATTATAACTTACGATTTAATAACAGTGAATTTTCAGATTTAGATTTCCGCTATACTAATAATAACAGAGTAAATCCTTGGGGTAAAATCCGGCGGAGGGCATTCCCAAATTAGGAATATCCCAGCGAAACCGGAACAGTCCCAAAAGGTATCTATAAAAAATCCGTTATTTTAGCGGGTTTTTTATTTGGATCATTTTAAAACGCAAATTTTCAAAAAATTGTTTGTCGTCTTTGATATACGCTCTATAAAAAATATTGGAAATAAAATCAGCTAATTCAAGTAAACATCGGTAGACGACGGCTGAATTTTGAATACAAATCCAACTTAGCGCGCGTTTCCAACGCGTACGCCTTTCCTTAAAAAAAGGAAAAGCTGAGAACAAATTTTAGTAAATTTTCAATTTACAATTCCCATTCACAACGGATAATCAATTTTTAATTTCAATTTTCAAACTTTTAACAACCAGGATTTTAATAAATCATCTGAAAATCTAGCCATTGAAAACTGGAATTTGTCATTTCCCCAATCTCTTCTTCACCTCCTTAACAATTTTTTCCATTGCCACAACTTCCTGAATCCCGCTGTCCATATCGCGAATTATAATCGTCTCGTCCAGCGCCTCCTTCTGTCCAATAATTAAGGAAAGTTTGACATTGAACTTATTCGCCATTTTCAGCTGGGACTTGATACTGCCTCTTCCAAGCGATTCCGCCACTGAAACACGGCTGTTCATTAAGGTGTTAAAAAGTTTTAAACTTTTCTTTCTTGCCAAATCTCCAAGTTGGACAATAAATACCTGCCGACTGATTTTCGGTTTTTTTACCAAATCGCGCTTTTTTATTTCTTCCACTACTCTCTCAATGCCAAAAGAAAAACCAACTGCCGGTGTCGGCTCGCCCCCTAATAATTCCACCAAATTATCATACCGCCCTCCTCCGCCAAGCGACGATTGTCGGGCTTCCATATCTTCTTCCGATGGACAGATTTCAAAAACAGTCCTGGTATAATAATCAAGTCCTCTCACCAAACCCTGATTTAAAACATAAGGCAACTCCAAACTATCCAAGTATTCCAAAACATTTTTAAAATGACTATGGCAGTCATTGCAGAGGTAATCCAATATCTGAGGAGCCATCGCCGCCACCTGCATACACTTTTCCTCTTTACAGTCAAGTAGGCGAAGAGGATTACTAGTAACTCTTCGTCGGCAATCGGGACAGAGTTTATTGATTTTTGATTTATAATAATCAGCCAGCAAATTTCTATAGTTTGAGCGGCAAGTCAGACAGCCAATACTATTAATTTGAATGATTGTATCTTTCAACCCAAGCTTGTTAAATATTTTCCGCGCCAAGTAAATCATCTGGGCGTCAATGACTGCCGATGATTCTCCTAAAATTTCAAAGCCAAATTGGTGAAATTCCCTCAAACGTCCCGCTTGGGGATTTTCGTAGCGGAACATTGGACCTTCATAATATAGTTTAACCGGCTGTGGCCATCTAGCCATTCCATTTTCAATAAAAGCCCTAGCAATTCCCGCTGTTCCTTCCGGACGAAGAGTTAAATCGTCTCCTCCTAGAGTGGTAAAAGAATACATTTCCTTTTCCACAATATCCGTGTCCATTCCCACTCCTCTTTCAAACAAAACCGTGTTTTCAAGAATGGGAGTTTCTATTTTTTGGTAGCCAAAACTCTCGCATAATTTTCGGCTGGTATTCAACACAAAATCCCATAGATATTGCTCCTCCGGCAAAATATCTTTTGTTCCCTTAGGCGACTGTAAGGGTTTTTTTAACCCCTTAACTTTTTTAGGAATTATTTTTTTTCTTCGCGGCATAGTTTTGAGTTAAAAGTTAAAAGTGTAAAGTCATTTGGAGCAAGGGCTTTACTTGATTAAATAAGTCATTGTCATTCCGCGCTTGACACAGAATCCAGGTGTAAACGCCCTAAACATTATATTTAAAGGTATCGCGGAAAATTAATAAATGTTTTTTAAAATTCTCATCAAAAATTCAACATTTATTTCGTCTCATCCTGGATTCCGGATAAATTTCTCCTCCGCCCGCTGGCGGATACGAAATTTTCCGGAATGACAAAAAGGTCGTTGGCTATATGAAGCTATACCACTATGGAACCAACAAAATCACTCCGCTAAATTCTCTACAAATTTACTAATCTCCTCTATGCTCTTTGGGTTATTTTCCGCCTCATTGCTCTCCCTAACCGTCAGATAGAAATCGCCAATAAAAGACATATTTAATAAATCAGCCACTTCTTTGATATAATCAGCCGGTTTTTTAATCGTTTCCATATTATCAGGCGCTCCAACAATTACCGCCACCGCTTTTTTATCTCTTAATTTATTTTTATAGTAAAGAGGAAACAGCCGATCAATAAAATTTTTCATTAATCCGGTAACATTGCTAAAATAATTCGGGCTGCCGAAAATTATCAAATCGCTTTCTTCTAATTGAGAATAAATTGTTTGCATATTGTCGCGCAGTTTACATCGTCCCGTTTCACTGCAACTCAAGCAACCGTCGCAAAACTGGATCCTTTTCTCCCGTAAAAGAACTAATCTTGCCTGATGTCCTTGTTCTTCCAATTTCGTCAAAATTCTTTTTAAAACAAACTCCGTATTTCCCATCCGCGGACTTCCGCAAATAGCAATAATTTTCATAAATTGAATTGTTACATTATTAAACTGCTAAATTGTTAAGACAACAAAAACCACAACGATTTAACAATTAACCTGAATCCCGTATGGTAAAGTATGTTATAATAGAGCCATAAATTAACCACTAACATAAATTTATGACTCTCTTAAAAAACACCTTGCAACAAAAC
>Ga0190315_1000913_pt1 | contig 12947 bp, 6 predicted proteins | sample 48701101_MG_FD_161673 | JGI IMG/M metagenome (GOLD analysis project Ga0190315, IMG submission 161673) | Hydrothermal vent sediment bacterial communities from Southern Trench, Guaymas Basin, Mexico - 4870-11-0-1_MG | ecosystem: Environmental > Aquatic > Marine > Hydrothermal vents > Sediment ...
TTGGGCTGCATCCATAACTCTAAGTAAAATGATAGAGGAATCCTCGGCTTTAAAGTCAATTTTATCAACATCAAGGTCTATTCTTGTCGCAATGAGGAAACTCAAACTTGGGATACCGCCTACTTCACGTCTTTCATTATCGTGGATCAGTACCTTTGCTTTTTCATAGGCGATAGAATACACATCACCAACCAGTTGAGTCGGTTGGATAAGTTGCTGAAACCACGTTTTGGTTTCATGATCACGACGTTCTTCATTAAAACGTTCTAAACTTTTTTCAATACCTTTTTTGCTCATAGTTTTCAAATCAAATAATAGCAAGCGTAAAGTGTATAAGCGATAACATCATACATAATCAAACAAAATCAACATCCAAGAGATGATGCTCCGTTCATCCTACCTACAATTCAACATTTAACCTCAAAATAAAATTCAACATTTAAGCTCAAAATAATAGAACAGCCAGTTATCTGAATTGCCCTCTTACGACTCCCTTTGTTCTGAACTTTGATCTTTCTTTAAAGCCAATTGCTTTGGCAAAAATTACATTATTGTGAACATAATAGTTATGATATCTCAATAATACGTTGTTTTGCCAATTTGAAGTATTTCCAAGCCGTCATTGACAACTTGCCATGTATAACTTTTTTTCAGAGTACTTTGATAAAAACTAGATATCAATTGAATTTTACACAATCAATAAAATAATTTTGGTATATAATTTGCCTTTGTATAAATGTTATCAGTGATATCCAATAGACTTGCTTTATAATAGGAATCCGTTTTTGATAACTTTTATCATGGCCTATCTAAAATTTAGAGTTTCCTAATATACCATTGAACTTTCCAAATCCAAAATAACTCATTATTTTTATTGAATTTCTTCAAAAGTTATAATGAAAATGCTTTTTAAAAACCCCATAATTCAGTTGTTTTTACGTTATTTTTTGGAACAAATTGAAAACTTTTCTACCCATTTTGGGGTTCATTTTCCGGATTTTGGTGGCCAAAAATAATGAATTAATCGAATTTAAATTCTATTTAGCCAATTTAAGAATTATAAATACATGAAATTTATGTAAAAATAATCTATATCCGCATAAAATATATGCAAAATAATATATTTACGCAATAATTATTCCCTATTTTTGATATCAAAGAGCACGGCATGAAAGAAATAGTTTAAATTATTGATAATAAATCATTTAATGGCATTACAGGAAAGGTCAATACAATTTATACTTATTTTTAACGAGCACTGAAAATACCCCCATAAAATAATTTTGTCAAGCATGCTCAAATTAGTTGTAACGATATGTCCAATTTAGCATTTTAAAAATTATCAATTATCAATCCTGTTTTTTATAGCAAAGAATTGAACGCTGATTCAATTATCAGTTATCACTTCATATCAATCCTGTTAATGATGTCTTATTAAATAGCGGCTGAAACGGCATCCTAGATGCCATCAACGGCCTCCACGACTTCACCAGCCTAAAAGTCGCCTTACAACAAAATCCAGATAATGGTTCCCTCATGCTAGATTTCGACACCCTACACTTTCGATTATTGCCCATACAAGTCCGGCAAATTTGGGGCAAACAAACCAACCTAAAAGAACCCCTCAAACCGCTAGGCCTCAGCGTAGAACCCACAGGGCAAGTCACCTTTATCACGCATACCGGCAGAGAAATCACCACCCAACCCGTCGTACAAGAACCAGAATCCTTACGTGCCGCATTAAACCAATTTGGCATCACCGATATCAGCATGGCAACCAATGGCAATCTCAAGATACTCACACCAGACGGCCGCTATTACAGCGCCCGCCCCGACTTATCCTCAATCGATATAGCCAGCGATACCCCACTAGGGCTAGGCGGCACAGATTCCTATTGGTTAAGCAACCAAATTCAAGTCTTTCTAGTCTTCAAACCCAATGACAATAGCCCATTAGAAAGCCCAAGCCGATTTGAAAGTAGCCGCGATACTGGAGAAATTGAAAGCACCACACCCAGCCTACGTCAACAATTTCTCTACGCCGCCGCCGCCGAACCCAGCGCGTTATACGCGCTATCAGCAGAAAGCGACAGCCAAACCGTCTTATATTATGACGGCCGTGTCTATGCCTACACCGGCAAAGGTGCCAGCAAAAAAGCCTACAAAGGCGTACTTGATTACTTAGTCACCCCAGGCACACCCACCGGCCTGAGTCAAGCACAACTGATTGAAATTGAAGACATTAACGGAGATAGTGTCACCGATTATCGTATCATCTACCCCAAGGGCGACAATCAAGTGATGTATCAATGTGCGGCTTGTTTTGAATAGAAGGGATGCTAAACCTGACAGGTTTTTAAAACCTGTCAGGTTTTTCCAAATTTTCAATTCAGCTTACCATTTTAAAGCTTCTGGAAGTGCTTTTAAAAGCGATTTCAGTTCTTCGTGTAAAGTATATTGTCGCTTCATCTCTGCCCAAACAGTAGGATGATGCATTTGTTGAAGACTTTTGATCAAGCGTTTTAATTCATCTTGAGACGTACCCAAATCCTTTTTTCTTTGGTATTCATAAAGACGTGCTTTATAAGAGTCAAACGCATTGCGTCTCGCATTGACTAAAACCTCACGACGGTTTAATCTTAACAAGTCAATCGTATATTGGGCACGTTGATAATCTGGCGTACCTTCATTTGCGATGGGCACCAACCAAAAAGTATCCAGTAAATCGAGTGCCATGTAATCTAGTGGATTTTCACATCTTGGATCAATCAGAACAGGATAACCCGGTAAGGGAGGCACAACCGGTTCGCCTTTTCGACGCGCAACATTCACGAATTGTCCCGTTTGGGGTTCAATTACGGCAAATTGATTTCCCTTTGGACTGTTACAAGGCCCACAAGCATAAAGATAATTATCCCAAACAAAAAACCATTCAGGATAAATATCTTTTGGACGAATATGTTCAACCTCATCTGCACAAGAGTCTTCACAATAACAACAACCCACCAGAACACATTTGCTCAAGCAAAGCACGAACAAATTGAAAGGTTTTATTATTAGGCCTATTGCGCGTTCCAAAAAGCCGTTTTGCTTCATTGACTTTTTGAGCATAATCTGATAGCTTATTCACTTCTTTCTGATAGGCATCCCGTTTCTGCTGTGCTTTGTCAGGCAATACCTTATTTTCTAACCTGAACAACCTTGTTCTCCACTGTGACATTGACGGCTGTCGGTAACACTGCTCGGAGTTGTTGTTGTTCTTGTTCCTCGCTATGGGATAATTTGGCACGTAACGCTTTATGATTCAGAAAAGCAAGACGCTGTAATTTGTCTTTTGAAGATTCCGAGCGTGTCACCTCAAAACCAAATAAATCGGTGTCCAAGGCTTCAAGAATATTACCGTAAACTAAGCGTTGAAGTTCAATACCTTCGACTCGTCCGCCCTCTAAATCACTCCCAGGTGTTGGTAAACGCCATACTGTTCCCCGTTCTGCGGCTTGACAAACGATAGGACTGTGTGTGGTGACAATAAATTGGAGGTTGGGAAAATAGCGGCAAAACCAATGACCAATTTGCTGTTGCCAACAGGGATGTAAATGCGCGTCAATCTCATCAATCAAAACAACACCTGGCAAATCGATTTTAAGTTCTCCTTTTTGAATCGGTTTAAAGACGGCATTGGCTCCATAAATACGTACCATTTGGTGAATTAAGTCAAGCGTAATGCTGAGAATAGAACGATAGCCATCACTGAGTTCTGGAGCCGGTATCACACAACCGTTGCCATCTCGAAAAACAATCGCGTCAGAAGTAATCTTGTCAATGATTGTGCCATAAGGCAAAAGGCCACCTTCATTGAGGAATTTTTTCAGATCGGCCAGAATTTTTCCCTCTGTTTGACCTTCCAATTGTTTGATGTGTAAGTCTTGTAGCCAATCAAGGCATTCTGTCAAGGCGACATTTTCTCCAAACACGGATAAATGGGGGGCTAAACGCGGATTAGACTGAAAAAGCTTTTAAAATGCCCTATCACCGCCAGTGAAGCGTCGGAAAGGGCCATAAGAAGCACTAAACCAACCCGTACCCTTCCCCCATAAAGAGTGATTGGGATCACTCTCATCATCGTTTTTAGGGGAAAGTAGCACATTGGCATTTTGTTTTTGAAAACAAAGGGAAACCGGAATATATTGGTTGGTACTGGCACCCTGTTCGAGTGTTTGATCCAAGACTGAATCCTGTTCGACTAGCAATTCAATCTGTCCTTTGATTTCATTCTGACGAAGCCATCCATTCCAAGTCTGACGCAGTGCGATGGCTTCTAAAGGGCCAACAAGTGCTAATGCAATAGCACGCACTAGGGTAGATTTTCCCGCACCATTCTCACCAATAATCACATGCCAACCCGCATATTCTGTTGATTTAAAGGTTAATTCAAAAGCTTTAATTGAACGGATGTTATTAATCTTGATTTGATGGAGGTACATGTTGAGCTCTCTACAAGTGAATAATTAGAGTAAATTGAAAAAAGTGTTGCAGGAGTTCAGGAGTTTATGAGTTTCAAAAATGTACCTGACAACTCATTAATAAACTTGTTCCGTTATCCCGTAACGCCTTACAAAATCAATAGGGACAAGTCTAATGATGAGAGAAAGCCTTAAAAAAAAGTATAAGGATGAGAGAAGGAGGATGATAAAAGATTAAATGTATGGGTTTACACGATAAAGAACGGCATACCAGTAATCATTTTCATCTATTTTTTAAAGAATAATGTATTGAATGAGTCTCTTCCTCAGCACCTTGTCATATTCCTAAGCCTTTCAACGACTATTTTTGCAGATTCATCTGTATTCAAACCAAAAGAAAGTTTATAGCAAGTTATAATACGATCATGCGGTATCCATTCACTCCCGGCTACATGAGGTATTTCCTTGTTAAGGATTTTACCAAATTCTTTCCCGTCTTGAATATTATTCTCTTTTAGTATTGTACTTGGTTTTTTTCCAGAAGGGATTTCGTTTTTTGGTTCATAAGCTTCTTTCCGTCTTTGAAAATGTTTTTTTCTCAATTTTATATTTTATTAAAAGTTCGTCCATTGTTATCCTTCCAATAATATTAGCTTCTTCGCGGCTTAGCGCCTTAGCGTGAGCAAACTTATAATTATTTGACTCTTTTTGGAAGTCCAGTCGGTGATGGGTACAACTTGGATAACGGATACCTGCTCATTATAGATTATTCGTCACAATAATACTCTTCACAGAATTGGGTTGTCTGTCTGCCGGATTAAGTGAGGTGTATACTTTTACATTATATCGGGCGGCAATTGCTTTTACATCTTGAATTTTACGACAATAATATCCCTGAATACTATAGTACTTAATAGGATAAATCTCTCTCTCTTTTAATGACGGATCATTCAAAAATTTGTTAGATATTGTAAAGTTACGCTTCTCTATTTTAAACGGGAAGTGTTTACGTTCCTGTCCATTTTGAATGTATGGTTGATTGGCGGGCTTGACGATAAAACAGGCTTCTCCTGAACGACGAGTTGAAACCTCTGGAAAGACTTCTTTCAATCTGGCGTATACGGGTTCAACTTTTTTACTTTCCCTTTTGGCGATTTTTTGAAGATGATGAGTTGACTTTTCAATAAAGGCTTCTGAATCTCTCAAAAATTCTTGGTATACCAAAAATATTCTGCAAGCATCTCCTATCGCTTTGTGAGGTTTGATGAGTTGTCTATATTGAGGTGGAACGGCATAGCGAAAATGTGTAGAACCAATCGAATTTTTATTCGAGTAAAACTTTATAACCCTTGATACTTTATCAAGAGAGAGTTGATATTGAAGTTTTTGCATAATCGTGTGCTGTATATCAAGCCTATCCAGATTTGATATATTAATGTGTGCCTTTTTTAATAAATTTAAATCTTCTCTGCCACCAAAAAGTACAAGCTGTTTGACATGATACCTTTTGACTAAATCATCAAAATAATATCGCAGCTTCCCTAACAGGCGATACGCCTTCTTTCTGATCTTTATCTTATCGCTATAATTTAGGCTATAACTGGGATCAAATTTTTTCTGATATTCGTTTCTTTTAGTATTTTCTACCGTTTCGGACAATCCAATAGTGTGCCCTAAATCGTTTGTCAAATTTTGCCTCAGTACAACATCCCCGTCATATAGAAATTCATGATTCACGAATGACAGTGAGTCTGTTTTGAGGTTATAGATTATACCGCCTATTTCTGTAGGGATATGTTCTCTATGGTAGGAGCCATAAATTTCTCCAAATTCCATATCTAAAAATAGCACATTATTATTGATTTTCATGTTAAGCAGCTAAAGTTGATAGGTTTTAAAAACTTGTCAGGTTTGACGATCAAATTTTAAATTTTGTATCTCTTCCACAATACGCTGGGTTTCTAAACTCACGGTGATGATTTTTTTGATCAATTCGATGATCCCATATTCGTCTTCTTTGCGATTAGGATTATTAACAATGCCACTGCGTTTGTCGGTTTTGATGCGGTATTGATCGATAATCCAGTCAAGCGCGGATCGATTGCCAAGTTTGTAATCAAACGCTTTTTTGGGAATCCCTTTTAAAGTCAAGAAGTTGTTGTAAATCAGTTGGGTTTTGTCTTTGGACAAACGCATTTTGTCAACTTCTAGGCTAAAGGGGTATTTTGGATTTTCGATCTCTTCCAATGGATAGGGTTTGGCTTGTTCGTAATTAAGGTGTAAGTCTGCCAATTGTTCGCCGGCATGGGCAAAATCCCAGAATTTGGGTGCGAGTGGTAGGCGTGGCAATTCTCTTTTTAGGTTTTTGGCGTATTTTTCTCGGTAATCGGGGTGATGTAATAGGGCGTAAACGTAGTAGAATAGGGCCCATTTGGTAATGGCTTTATCTTGATAGTGTTGTTGCCAGTGGTTTAAGGCCCAGTCGGTGATGTTTTCTGTGCGATTGGTGCCGTCTTCACAGTAAATGTAGAAGGGGAAGCATTGAGTTTGTCGCCCTCCATAATGTAAACAAGGTATATGAGCGGCTATTTGTACTGAAAATGGAATTTGAGCCTCATTGACGACACAAATAACCCTATTTTCCGCTTCGGTTTTTGTCAAAGGAAAAATTGAAGGAAAAACATAAACTCGATTATTCATAGTTCTATCAAAAAATAGGTATGAACGAGTAAAAGGGCGATAAAGAGATTGCCTTATTTTGTCATCAGAAAATTCCGCCATTTTTCCTGCTTTTAGACAAATTTTTAAATCCCCACTCCAACTGATTTGACTCTCATCATATACCACAAAATCATCAACCTCAATTTCTTTATCGAAGTGATTTATCCATTGTTCAACTTGTTGATTATAAAATGCAATGGTACGTTGCATATTTTGTTCTAGTACTTGCGGATTAAAATTGTAAGCCCAAGCATCACGGTTAGTTTTCACGCCGTTGCTATAAGTCTTAAAAATAACCCCTTCCGTAATGCCCTTTTCTGCTTTAGCGGCTTTGGTGCCTAATGGGATATATTCGTCAAATTCTTGATGCAATCCTTCTGTTAGCCAGACATGATTTTCATTTGGCATAATTTGTTGCCAGTTGATTGTCTCTTTTAAAGCTAACAATTTTTCCGTTTTATTTAAAGTCTCATCAATACAGGCGTAATAGATTGCCTTGTTTTGTGTTTTACTTTTTATAAAGAGATTAATACTCACGCCTACCTTAATATCAAAAACATTAGCCGTTTTGCCGGGATTTTTTCGGATATTGCCCCCTAAATCCAAAATGTAAATCTGAGAAAAATCTTGGGCTAGGTGTTTTCTCATGCCATCAAAAGCAATGCTGTCTAAAAAGCTGTTATTCGTGACGAAGGCGACAATGCCTTCTTTTCCAATTTTATTTGTAGCCCAGCGAATGGCTTTCACGTAGGGATCAGATAACGCATTTTTCAAAGTCGCTTTTGAATCCTTGGCATAAGTTTCTCGTACCCAATTATCTACAGTGGTATAGTTCGGATTCTTATTATTATCATTTTCATTGACTTGCCAAGCGTTATAGGGCGGATTGCCGATAATCACAAAGAAATCGGTTTGTTGTTGCCGTTTAACCCGTTCCGTATTTTCGGGCACAAAGAGTTCTTGCTGCTTATCTTCTGCTAATTCAAAAGTATCGGCTAGACAAATGCCTTCATAAGGGCGATATTTTTGCATCAATTCTAAATATTGATGCTCAATGTTCATGCACGCTAAATAATAAGGCAATAACATGACTTCATTGCAATGCAATTCATGCCGATATTTATAATCCAACTTGAGCTTACCTTTTGAGCCGATTTCTCGAATAATCCGCGTGATAAAATTCCCGGTGCCGACAAACGGATCCAATATATGCACGCCCTTATCCACCAAGGATTTCCCAAACTCGCGTTGTAAAATGTCTTCGACTGATCGCACCATAAAATCCACAATCGGCTGCGGCGTATAAACAATGCCATGCGTATCCGCGACTTTAATGGAAAAGCCCTGAAAAAACTGCTCATAAATCGTATTTAAAAAATGCTGCTTATAACTATATTCACTGATTGTGGCCGCTACGGCTTCCAAGGCTTTATAAAAATACTGTAAGTCAGCAAAAAACGCATCGCGATTGAACGATTTGGCTGTCAACTTATCAATCACGTTTTCAATTTCACGGGCTATAATATTACGCTTGGCAAAATCGGGATGATCAAACAATTTCCGAAAAATCCGTTCTGTCAACAAATGCTGAATCAACATTTCTTCAATAGCGGCATCGGCTAAATTCGGATTAATTGCTTGCCGACATTGATTCGCAAAATGGTTAAACGCTTTTTTAAAGGGCTTATCCTTCTCCAAGGCGGCACGAATGATGTGCAATAACCGCTTACCCAATTCGGGTACCCGTTCCTTAAACTCTGCTGCCGCTTTATCCCACTGTTCATATTCTGGGCGTTTAAAATTGAAAAATTGTTCTAAAACCTTGACCAAATTTTGGGGTTTGGTTAAAGAGACATTCAATACTTCTGCGCCATTTTGAATTAAAATGGCTTGGTGCGGCGATTGAAATACAATATTATCTTGTGGATAGCCCTTTTCGTACAATTTAAATTGCACTTCTTTTTCTAAATCATCGTGACTATCCTTGGCTTCCCAATAACCGCGTGGAATATTCGAGTCATCAAGCAAAGTGCCATCCACTCGGATCGATGTCAAAGTTTGCTCTTGAATCAAAATCCAATGATAGGGTTTAGAATAGGCTTCCAATACATGCTGGAAAGCTTGCTTAACCGTACCCTCATGGGTTTGGTTCGCCCGTTCAAACGCCTGTAATTCTTGATAATAATGTTTAATGATTTTATGTTGTGGGGTAATGGTTGGCATGGTGGTTAGTTATTCTTTTTAAACCTGACAGGTTTTAAAAACCTGTCACTTGATGATCACGTTTTTTCATCGCTTAATAACTACAAGGATTATTTATAATAAAGGATTAGATCGTCGCTTTGAGATGATTTGTCATCTGATTTGATTAACGGATGTGACGCACTCAGATTCCATAATGTGAGCTTAGCGCGAAAATCGCGTGAAAAACGCACCACTCCAGGAGGGATTCCGGCGTAATCAGGAATGACACCGTATTGAACTGATGCGCGTCACATCAGTCATAAGCCTTAAACGTCTTATCAAATCAATCAAGGTTAAAATGTCATTGAAAAAATGTTGGAGAAGAGTTTGAACTAAACGTCCTAAAACGATCTTATCCTTTTTTATAAACAATCCTTGTAGTTATATCTTGTAGTTATATCTTGTAGTTATATCTTGTAGTTAGATTAAAGATGTGGAAAAACTTGATCATCGAGTGTTAGGTTTGACGATCAAATTGGAGAGGTTGTATTTCTTCTACAATACGCTGGGTTTCTAAACTCACGGTGATGATTTTTTTGATCAATTCGATGATCCCATATTCGTCTTCTTTGCGATTAGGATTATTAACAATGCCACTGCGTTTGTCGGTTTTGATGCGGTATTGATCGATAATCCAGTCAAGCGCGGATCGATTGCCAAGTTTGTAATCAAACGCTTTTTTGGGAATCCCTTTTAAAGTCAAGAAGTTGTTGTAAATCAGTTGGGTTTTGTCTTTGGACAAACGCATTTTGTCAACTTCTAGGCTAAAGGGGTATTTTGGATTTTCGATCTCTTCCAATGGATAGGGTTTGGCTTGTTCGTAATTAAGGTGTAAGTCTGCCAATTGTTCGCCGGCATGGGCAAAATCCCAGAATTTGGGTGCGAGTGGTAGGCGTGGCAATTCTCTTTTTAGGTTTTTGGCGTATTTTTCTCGGTAATCGGGGTGATGTAATAGGGCGTAAACGTAGTAGAATAGGGCCCATTTGGTAATGGCTTTATCTTGATAGTGTTGTTGCCAGTGGTTTAAGGCCCAGTCGGTGATGTTTTCTGTGCGATTGGTGCCGTCTTCACAGTAAATGTAGAAGGGGAAGCATTGAGTTTGTCGCCCTCCATAATGTAAACAAGGTATATGAGCGGCTATTTGTACTGAAAATGGAATTTGAGCCTCATTGACGACACAAATAACCCTATTTTCCGCTTCGGTTTTTGTCAAAGGAAAAATTGAAGGAAAAACATAAACTCGATTATTCATAGTTCTATCAAAAAATAGGTATGAACGAGTAAAAGGGCGATAAAGAGATTGCCTTATTTTGTCATCAGAAAATTCCGCCATTTTTCCTGCTTTTAGACAAATTTTTAAATCCCCACTCCAACTGATTTGACTCTCATCATATACCACAAAATCATCAACCTCAATTTCTTTATCGAAGTGATTTATCCATTGTTCAACTTGTTGATTATAAAATGCAATGGTACGTTGCATATTTTGTTCTAGTACTTGCGGATTAAAATTGTAAGCCCAAGCATCACGGTTAGTTTTCACGCCGTTGCTATAAGTCTTAAAAATAACCCCTTCCGTAATGCCCTTTTCTGCTTTAGCGGCTTTGGTGCCTAATGGGATATATTCGTCAAATTCTTGATGCAATCCTTCTGTTAGCCAGACATGATTTTCATTTGGCATAATTTGTTGCCAGTTGATTGTCTCTTTTAAAGCTAACAATTTTTCCGTTTTATTTAAAGTCTCATCAATACAGGCGTAATAGATTGCCTTGTTTTGTGTTTTACTTTTTATAAAGAGATTAATACTCACGCCTACCTTAATATCAAAAACATTAGCCGTTTTGCCGGGATTTTTTCGGATATTGCCCCCTAAATCCAAAATGTAAATCTGAGAAAAATCTTGGGCTAGGTGTTTTCTCATGCCATCAAAAGCAATGCTGTCTAAAAAGCTGTTATTCGTGACGAAGGCGACAATGCCTTCTTTTCCAATTTTATTTGTAGCCCAGCGAATGGCTTTCACGTAGGGATCAGATAACGCATTTTTCAAAGTCGCTTTTGAATCCTTGGCATAAGTTTCTCGTACCCAATTATCTACAGTGGTATAGTTCGGATTCTTATTATTATCATTTTCATTGACTTGCCAAGCGTTATAGGGCGGATTGCCGATAATCACAAAGAAATCGGTTTGTTGTTGCCGTTTAACCCGTTCCGTATTTTCGGGCACAAAGAGTTCTTGCTGCTTATCTTCTGCTAATTCAAAAGTATCGGCTAGACAAATGCCTTCATAAGGGCGATATTTTTGCATCAATTCTAAATATTGATGCTCAATGTTCATGCACGCTAAATAATAAGGCAATAACATGACTTCATTGCAATGCAATTCATGCCGATATTTATAATCCAACTTGAGCTTACCTTTTGAGCCGATTTCTCGAATAATCCGCGTGATAAAATTCCCGGTGCCGACAAACGGATCCAATATATGCACGCCCTTATCCACCAAGGATTTCCCAAACTCGCGTTGTAAAATGTCTTCGACTGATCGCACCATAAAATCCACAATCGGCTGCGGCGTATAAACAATGCCATGCGTATCCGCGACTTTAATGGAAAAGCCCTGAAAAAACTGCTCATAAATCGTATTTAAAAAATGCTGCTTATAACTATATTCACTGATTGTGGCCGCTACGGCTTCCAAGGCTTTATAAAAATACTGTAAGTCAGCAAAAAACGCATCGCGATTGAACGATTTGGCTGTCAACTTATCAATCACGTTTTCAATTTCACGGGCTATAATATTACGCTTGGCAAAATCGGGATGATCAAACAATTTCCGAAAAATCCGTTCTGTCAACAAATGCTGAATCAACATTTCTTCAATAGCGGCATCGGCTAAATTCGGATTAATTGCTTGCCGACATTGATTCGCAAAATGGTTAAACGCTTTTTTAAAGGGCTTATCCTTCTCCAAGGCGGCACGAATGATGTGCAATAACCGCTTACCCAATTCGGGTACCCGTTCCTTAAACTCTGCTGCCGCTTTATCCCACTGTTCATATTCTGGGCGTTTAAAATTGAAAAATTGTTCTAAAACCTTGACCAAATTTTGGGGTTTGGTTAAAGAGACATTCAATACTTCTGCGCCATTTTGAATTAAAATGGCTTGGTGCGGCGATTGAAATACAATATTATCTTGTGGATAGCCCTTTTCGTACAATTTAAATTGCACTTCTTTTTCTAAATCATCGTGACTATCCTTGGCTTCCCAATAACCGCGTGGAATATTCGAGTCATCAAGCAAAGTGCCATCCACTCGGATCGATGTCAAAGTTTGCTCTTGAATCAAAATCCAATGATAGGGTTTAGAATAGGCTTCCAATACATGCTGGAAAGCTTGCTTAACCGTACCCTCATGGGTTTGGTTCGCCCGTTCAAACGCCTGTAATTCTTGATAATAATGTTTAATGATTTTATGTTGTGGGGTAATGGTTGGCATGGTGGTTAGTTATTCTTTTTAAA
>Ga0190315_1000914_pt1 | contig 12944 bp, 12 predicted proteins | sample 48701101_MG_FD_161673 | JGI IMG/M metagenome (GOLD analysis project Ga0190315, IMG submission 161673) | Hydrothermal vent sediment bacterial communities from Southern Trench, Guaymas Basin, Mexico - 4870-11-0-1_MG | ecosystem: Environmental > Aquatic > Marine > Hydrothermal vents > Sediment ...
ATATCTCCGGCAAAAGTGTATCCTTCAAGAACAATGCCGTTTTCGATGAAATGTCCCGCCTATTTAAACTATATGAATTGATGGAAAAGGAAGGAATAAATTTCATATCCATGTTTTCTAATCTTGCAGTAAAAGAGGGCGATGAGTATAACAATCACTATCGCGAATCTCTTTCGGAGCGGATAATTAAAAATGCTTCCTTGAATGAGATTGCAGAGAAGCTTATGTATGAAAAAAATAAAAAAGAAAATAAAAAAGAAAAAAAGATAATGAATTTTGCTAAATTTATAAAACTTTATAATATTAATAAACATAAAGAGGCGATGAATTATGTGGGATAAAAAAGAAGTGATAGATTACTGCGAAGAAATAGGGACGCAAATTGGTCTATATTGCGGCGGCACCGGACAGAAAACAGTCCTTTATGACCTGAGGCGATGCAAACGGTATGACAAATTCCTGGAGGCTTTAGAGCGAATAAAACATAAGATAGAGGGGTATGAAATGGTGATAGAAGGGAAGCGAATACCTATCCATGTTGATATTAAGAAAGAATTCTTTGAATACCTCTCTCACCATCCTATGGAATGGCGGGAATGCAAAGCATTAATAGATATCTTTGCCATGGACAAGGAAGGAGATGTTCGGTTTAGGAAGAGTAAAAAGGAGGTGAAAGGAAATGAATGATAGAAAAACAAATTGTGTAAATATCGCTTCGGTCTTTAAGACCTCTGTGGGGAGCGTAAATTCGAGCTTCTCCGAAGACAACATCACAATAGTGAAGAAGATAACTTTGCCTAACGGAAGAGAACTACCTTATATATCGGGGCAGGCGATGCGATATTATATCCGTGAGAAATGGCGCGAAATGGGATGGAAAATTTCACCGGTAAAACAAACTAAAACTGCAATTGGTAGTAAAGCAGCGTCTTCAGCCTGTGACCCGCATGAATACATAGACGATGACCTTTTCGGGTTCCTATTAGCTGCTGGTAATGGAAAAAAGCGCACATCCGCTGTGAGAGTTTCCCCCGCTATTGGTTTCTTCCCGTTCCAGGATGACAGAGATTTGGGTGTCAGGATTACAGAAGAAGGGAAGAAAGACCCGACAGAAATGATGCCCCTTTTTGAAACAGAGGTTTACTATAATTATTTCCACTCTCATATACTTATCGAACTGGACCGAATAGGGGTCTTCAATGATGACTATTATGGCAAAGAAAAAGCTCCGCAAAATCTCCCCAGAGAAGATAAGAATGACCCCAGAAAGAGTAAGGTAGGGCGTATTGAAGCTTTGATAAATGCAATCCACGACCTTTGGGGTGGTGGAAAACAGGCACGTTTTCTAACCGATATTTCTCCAAAGTTGGTGATTTACACTCGTCAAACTGCTAAGAAGCCTATTTTTCTCGAACGGCTTGAGATGGATGCCGAAAATGAAAAGGTCAGAGTAGAAAGTATAACAAAAACATTGGAAGATGAATCACATATTGTAGAGGAGGTAATAATAGGTGCCGCTGAAGGTTTTGGAGGTTTTTCTGTCGGTGAGGTGCTCAAATATAAGGGCGAGAATGACACGGAAAAATCAATAGTCGTGCTTTCTCTAAAGAATGCCTTTGAGAGCATGCTTGAAGATATTAAGCAGCACCTCCCGTAGGAAAGGATTGAAATAGGATGGATGCTATAAAAATTAAAACGATTAGTAGCTTCGCATCATTCAAGTGGGAGAAAGATCAAAAGTATCATCGCACCTATGAGTTCCCCCCTAAGACTACTTTACTTGGGTTTTTAGGATGCGCATTAGGTCTTAAAGAAGAACAAATCTATCATAAATGGAAGTGGAACGGCGAAGAGAAACCTCTTGTAGACCGGGTAAAGGTTGCTGTTCTTGCTGATAAAATAGAGGGAAAAGTAAAGGAAGCCTGGCGAACAATAAAAAGCATGAGAGGGAAAAAAGAAAGAGAAATAGAGGTTCTTTTCTTAGAAGGATGGACTTTTACCAGAATTCCAATAACAAGGGAACAGCTCTACCGACCACAGTATATAATCTATATCTCTTCTGACTACAGTAATTTATTGAGATATATGGAGGAAAAACTCGAAAATCCTGCTTTTCCTCTTTCATTGGGCAGAGATGATGAACTGGTTAGGATAGAATCTATAAGTCCTGTGCCACTTATCGAGCCAGAGTATCCAATATTGCTCCACAACATTTTGCTTCCTTTTAATATAAACAAAATTAAAAGAGAAGTCATTTTGGAAGGGGCTTTCAAACCCTATATCTGTCAAAAATTACCTCACAGATTTGAAATTGTTGATAAAGTTAGGAAACCGAAAGATGAAGAAGAGTTTACTTTCCTCACGGGTGGATATAAAATTAAAATAAAAGAGCCCATAAAAAACGCATATTATGATGCTGAAGAGGACAGGAATGTGGTATTCTTATAAAGAAGTGTTAGCTAAAAAGGACCCGGATATACCATTATATGTTCATATCAAAGATTCACTCAGTTTATTTGAAGTTGTTAAAAATTTTAAAGAAAATAGTGTGAGAAGGCTTTGCGAGATATATTCACTTTCAGAGGAGCGATTCTGGAAAAGTGCGTTTTTTTGCGTTGCACTACATGATATTGGGAAAGCCTCCGGGGATTTTCAAAAATATATCAGGAAACAGGGCAAAAGAGAGAGTCATGCATTCCTCTCCTTCTTTTTTGTTCAGCAAGCTTGTTCTGATTTTAAATGGATTGAAGGAAAGCGAAGTGGAATAACAAAAACTATACCTATTGAAGCTTTAATAGTGGCAAATCACCATTCTCCTTTTAGACAGAAAAAGTTCAGGGATTACGAAAACAAAAATGAATCGCCCCTTATTATTCAAGATGTCGTTGAAAAAATATCTGAAGAGGTTATTCAGCCAAAGTTTGAAGAATATTTTAAAGAAACTCTGGAACTGTCCTTTAGTTATCCAGAAACATATAGCGAGATATTTGATGAATATGCGAAGGCGAATATTTTTATTAGGAATATACAAAGCAAAAAAGAAGCAAAAAAGGCTCGTATCCTCTTTGCTTATCTAAAAGACATCCTCCATTATTGTGACTGGTATTCTTCTCAAGCCGATACTTTCTCTTTCGAGTATTTTCCGAGAATAAAAGAAGAGGATATAAAAAGGGCGGTTTGCGAGAGAATTGGTAAAGAGATGGTTGATTGGTACGCATTTCAAGAAGCATCCAGAAATTACCAGGGAGGGGCGATATTACAAGCGCCTACCGGCAAAGGCAAGACAGAAGCGTCACTTCTCTGGGCGATCAATAATGGTAGGGGGAAAAAATTACTTTATCTGATGCCTACAATGACTACCACCAATAAGATGTATGAAAGACTCAAGCATCCACTTATTTTGGGTGAGAACATTGGAATCGTACATGGAACATCGGATTATCTTTTACTCTCGGAGATGGACTATCAAAATTCCTGGGAGTTTATATGGCATTCTCTTTTTAGTAGAGCTTTTGTTCACAAATCTACGGTACTTACTGTGGATCAACTGCTTTTCACTCTTTTTAATTGGGGAAGATGGGACTCAAGGCTTTCAAATGCGGCTGATTCTGTTTTAATCTTTGATGAGATACACTCTTATGAACCTTATACAATTGCTTTGATTGTAGAAGCAACCCGGTTTCTTCAGTCCTTAGGTGCAATTCCCTTATTTATGAGTGCCACATTTCCTGATAGACTTAAGACCTTTTTAAAAGACGAATTGCATCTGGGTGAAATCCCACACGATGCTTCTTTCGATAAATTGCACCGAGTAGAGATTGTTTGGAGAAACAAAGAGGAGATATTCGGAGCAAAGGAATACATTATAGAGAACTACCGAAAAGGAAAGAAGATATTAGTGGTTTGTAATACAATAAGAACCGCAAAAGAGGTTTATAAATCGCTTAGAGATGAAATCCCCTCTTTTGACCTTATGCTTTTTCATTCGCAATTCATTCTTTATCACCGGATAATAAAAGAGGATAAACTGGAAAACTTACCCATGGGGGGATTTGTTGCCGTTACAACACAAGTGGTGGAAGTAAGCCTTGACATAGATTTCGATCTTCTATACACGGAGATGTGTCCAGTAGATGCTCTTATTCAGCGTTTTGGAAGAGTAAATCGTAGAGGTAAAAAAGAAGAAACAAAGGCGTATATCTACAAACCTACCCAAAGCTCTTATCATGTGTATCCCAAAGATGTGATAGAAAGAAGTTATAATTTGCTTCAAAATAGAACTAACAAACCTTCAGAAAAGGAAATGCTTCAAGTTGTGAACGAAGTGTACGCAGATACCGATTTTAGAAAAGAGTTAGGAAATGTAAGAGATTTAATAGATTATGTGGAGGGTAACTTGTCTTATGTCTACACACTCCCCGCCGAAGAGAAAGCTATGCAAAAACTCACCACACGCCCTTCAAAGTATTTAACAATTGATGCAATCCCCGAACAGTTTGAAGAAGAAATTAAAAACGTGGACAAGAAAATTAAACGTGTTAGATATTCTGTAAGGATTCCACTATTTAAAGAATCGAAGGACATTTTTTATTCCCGAGATGGTTTAGTGATAGCAAAAGATATTGAGTATGATGAGAAGATTGGTGTGATCTTTCCAAGAAGAGAGATGGATGAAAATATCATTTGATTTATATTATACACCCGATATCCGCCTTCTGTATGCCCATCGTCTCGATTTTCACTTGCTCTTTTGTTCTGAAGGTGTAGAACCGCACGGAATCTTCATCCTCATGCATTATCTCTTTTAAATCATGCTTTATCCGTTTATACTGCGAGTCCGTGAATTGAAGATGTATAATAACTCGCTTTATATATAAAGATTCCTGAAGACCTTTAAAATCGTTCCTGTTCCTTTTGGTGTATCGCTCTAATCCTCACCGAATCTTCTTTAAGAACCGCAAAATTCCCTTTTAGCTTGTATTTTTTCCAAAAGGTTGGCAAACCTCTTGCCCGTGCATTCATCAACAAGGAATCGCATGTTCCTCTATATTATCAACGGAATTATCTCCTCTCCGCTAATCACGTAGGCACAGTATTCCAAAGCAGCCCTTATATCTTCCTTAGTGAGGTTTGGATAGTCCTCAAGTATTTCTTTTATTGTCATTCCCTCTGCCATTCTTCTTATAATCGCATCTACGGGTATCCTCGTCCCTTTTATTACTGGTTTACCTACCATAATCTTTTGGTCAACAACTATCCTCCGCCTAAATTCTTCCTCCATTTTTCTCACTTGATATAATATAATTAATTTAACTCCTGTATTTAAATATAAAATATAAATAATTTCTCTTCCGTGAAGCATTTTTGATAAGACTTTTCTCAAAACTTTCCTCTAAAAAATAGCGATTATATTATACACCCGATATCCGCCTTCTGTATGCCCATCGTCTCGATTTTCACCTGCTCTTTTGTTCTGAAGCTGTAGAACCGCACGGAATCTTCATCCTCATGCATTATCTCTTTTAAATCATGCTTTATCCGTTTATACTGCGAGTCCGTGAGCTCGCCCTCAAATACCGAGTTCTGCACCCAGTCCAGATACCGACGCAGATACTGGCAGACCTTCGCCACTCGCTCTACATTTACATCATACACGATTATCACGTACATCGTATATTTCTTTGGTAAAGCTTTCTTTTTTAAAGAAAGGTTTTACATCAATTCCACAACTCGCTCAATATCACTCAAAATATCCCTTCGGTATATTTCTTTTATCCTATCCCTTGAAATTCCCTTAAAACCATGACCCAAAATTGATTTATTCCTCAAATCCGCCAACTTTTCTATTTTCCCTATTATCTCTTGTATCTCCTTAATATCCGTTCTATCAGGATTTTCCTTCTTTAAAAATGTTAAAATCATAAATAGTGTCCTTCTATTTGGTTCTTCTGACTTAATTCCGCTCTCTTCTAAAAATCTCTTTAGTTTATTGTTAGATTCTATAATCTCTTTAAAGGCTGGATATTCTTTGCTTTCATCTATTTCAGTACTCACATTAAACTCCTTCTCAAATGTATATCTCAACACCGCCTCTTCAAATCTGAACAACCGTCCCAAAAAATCCGCATACGCTCCCTGATCCCACTTCAGTTTCATATTGTAAACGAGTTCCTTTATCAGCGCCCTGTATGTCAAGAAATATTCTTCGCTGAATCGTTCTCTGCCTTTAAGACCCTCTTCTATCCTTTCTATATCCTCTATCTCACTCTTTATTCTTGCCCTTTCCTCACCATGAGCACCTTCTAACGCTTTCTTCAAAACTTTGACACTTTCTTCAAAGTCGAACAAAACCCTATGCTCCTTAGCTCTTAACATAAGAATCTCTTTCAATTCTAAAAGATTATATTTCTCGGCGAGTTGCGCCGCAGAACCGTAAAGATGCCTCTTTTTCAAAGCTTTTAATTGCTCCATTAATAAAATCTTGACAATCGCTTCCCCTATTTTGAACTTTTCTACCTCCTTTGACCCCATGAGTTTATAGACCACCTGAACTTTATTCCCAAATGCCAGTAGCGATTTTATCAGCAATGCCATGTTCTGCGCTGGTGTTCCTCCCGTTATTGAAACGTGAATTACATCTGCATCTGTCGATATTCTTCCCATTTCCCCTTCATATAAACCGAACATCGTATCGTAATCTGCAGGATTTTCATCTATCTGAACCACTTCTATACGTTCTCCAAATCCAAATTCTCTATCCAATATCTCCTTGACGATATATGCAACATATATTGTATCCTTCGGATGAACTGGTCGCTGTTTCGTGGCAAATAAATAAAGTCTCTCGATCTTGTATTCTTTAACAATCTCCTTTATCACCGGCTCCAGCAATATGGCTCCAAAATCGTATCTCCTACTTTCATATAGTTGCTTGCTATGCTCGTATATGTTATTTCTCCTCATATCGAAATAGGGCTTCTCTTCTTTCCCTAAATCGCTATTCCCTATGTTCGCTATAACTATGCTTCTCATACGCACACCTTAATCCAGCCCAGTGGCAACCCTTCTATCGTTACCCTTCTCGTCTTTGGAAACTTCACAACAAACCCTCTACCTCTTGGATTTTTACCGAGCTTTAATTTAAATCTCAATGTTCTTTTGAATTGGCTAAAATTTCTCGGATCCGCAGTAAAATCCGGATGATTCTCAACTTTTAACCCTATTGTTTTGGAGTACCAACCACCACCCCAACCCATATTCAATATCGCCTCATTCTCTTTGAGATCAATTATTTTATTCTGTAACTCACCATAAAATTGTTTTGTCTCATCATTATAAGATCCGTAGCTTCCCTGCTTTTTGGCATATTCTAAAGAAAAATCACTACAAATTCTGAGTATATCTTCATGATTTATGTAATCCCTCAGCACATTACTCTCAAAAAGTTTCTCACTCAGCAGTTCTTCATCTATTCCAATAACAAATCTTGTTTTAGCACCAATTCTTAAATTCTCGACATAAGTCGGAATTGGAGTTGGATTCCCAATTATCTTTATTTCATCTACCTCCAACTCATTTACTTCTATCGGATCTGTATCAGATATCCTTAATCCCTTTAGAATATCCTCATGTGCTGTTCTTCCAAAAATTTCTTTTTCAAGTTCTTTACAAGCCTCTTTTGAGTTTATTTTCCTCCTTTTAAGGAGGTTATTACAGTGTTTATTTACACTTCTGTTATCCAATGCTTTCCAAAGCAAAGCAGTTCTTATTGCCCCTTTAATTGAAGAACCGGGGATATACAATCCTCCCCTTCCATCTTTAATAAATTCTTTTACCTCTATCTTCGTCTCCCTTCTCCTCTCTCCTATATTCAAAGGAATCTTGTAATCCGCAAACATGCCGTAATCTATCTTGTAAAACTCAAGAAATTTCTCAATACTAAAAATTTCTTCATTTTTATACCTTACTTTTAATCTTTCTTCTTCTATCCCCTTCGCCAAATCTATTCCTTTATCATAACAATACTCTGCAAGTTTGGCAAAGTTTATTTTTACAAATCTTTCGTCATCTAAAACGAAATCTATCAAGCCTAACACATTCCCGTTTCCTATATGCAAAGGTGAAAGAACCTCTAGTTTTGCTATTTTACTTTTCATCTTCTTTTTCTCTTCTAACCATCGGAATGGTATATGCCAACCCATAATGGTGAAATTTTAATGTATCAAATTTCAATATCTTCCCAATGGGCATGCTATCAAAAACACTCCCCTCTTTGATCATTTTTATTCTTGGTTTTCTTATTCCGGTCTTTCTCCAGCCACCTCTTATCACAAAATCCCAGGATGCGTTCTCTCCATTAAATAATGCATTTTCATTCTCGTTTGGATAGAATAAAGACAAAAGTAGATGCATATTCGGTTTATTTGGTAATCTTATATCAATATCCTCCTCGCGAAACTCAAACAATCCATAGCCCCACGTTCTTTTTCCTCCTATCCCTTCGTCTTGCAGTAGTCTTAAACAGGAGCAAATGTCCTTATAAACACCATTCTCACACTCAATCGAAAACCATAGTCCACAATCCTCCTTAAATTTGATTAAACTTATAAAGAAGAAATCAGATTCCTTTGTCTCTCTATCAAGATACACCTTGGGAATTTGATAGTCTTTAAAGAACTCTCTTTCTTTTATTAGTTCTTCAATTTCTTCTTTACTAAATTCTTCATTGTTTATTATCTTCTCAAAATATCCTTTTGAAATGTATTCTGTTCTCTTCAACTCTTTAGCATAATCAGAGACATCAATTTTGGTGTTTATGTTGATTCTCGGCTTTGGAAAGAGGATATCGTCATCGAAGTGAGGAAAAGCGGAGGAAATTTTAACAGCCTCAAACTTTTCTACAAACACATCTGTTTGTTCTTCAGAATGCATTAAAGCATAAGCGTTTATTATCGCATTGAAAATTGTATCTGAATGGATTATTGGCGAACACTCCTCCAACCCAATCCCTATCTCTCCAACATGCAATGGAGAATTGAAATTCAGCCTAATTATCTTCATCTCGCTTTATGAATTCTATCGCATCTTCTATTTCATCGAACTCACTTTTCGCTTCCTCTTTCCCTTCTAAATAATACCCTATCTTCTTCACCGTTACCTTTAAATTCGTAAATTCCACCTTACCATAGCCTCTTGAACCTTGACCACCGAGATAATCATCTTGTAGAAGTTCTATGCACTTTTTGATATTTCTCAAATCCTCTTCTACCTGCTCCTTATTTTTTATGTTGTAAATTATCTCAAAATTGAATTTACTGCCTGCTGGAATCCTTTCTATTTGCCTTGGCGATGCCTGTGCTGTTATTCTATCAATAACGTTCTCAAATTTCCATTCTGTATATTTTAGTCCTGTGTCTATGGCGCTCAATTCTTCTTTGCTCTTCTCCGTCAAGTCCAAATCTCTTACAATAACACTTGATGGAAAATTACCTTTTGCTGAGCCAAAAACTCTACAAATAGGGCACATTTCTGCCATTTCTCTTATTCTACACTCATGTCTTTGTATCTCCGCTTCTTTTATATTATAATCAATTGTTTCCTCTTTCTCGGTTGAATCCTCCGTCCATTTGAATTTCTTCCCTTTATTTGCTCTTTCCCATAAACTCCTAATCTTTCCCTTCAACGAACTCCCTGGTATGTAAGGGAAATCTGTAATTGGGTCTCTTACAACCGGGCTATCAATCCCTCCTATTTTCATCGTCTCTTTTGATGCACCAACGTGCAATCCCGTCTTCAGTTCCATCTCTCCTCTTAATACCACCTTTCCAAACAGCATTTTAATCACTCCCTCCGGCTAACCTGTGATACGCAACTACACCTCTCAAAAACTCGCATATCTTTTCAAAATCTTCAAACCCTTCTTCTCCATCCCGAATTTTATTTATCGAATTGTCCAAAACCCTTACCAACTCTCTACTTTGTTCATTTCTTGCTGATGTGTATGCCAAAACAGGTTTTAGTTTAATCACATCCGCTCGCTTAAAATTTTTCATATCTTTCTTATATCTCCCCTCTATTTCGTTAAATTTCTCAAGCACTTTCCTTATTTGCGTTGTTTTTAGCCCTCGGGATTTCACCAAGTGAACTCCAAGGACGCAACTCAGATCTACCAGTTCCTGCTCTTGCAAAGGGACTTCTTTGTTTTTGACATAGTTCCCACACCATTCCATGATTTTTCTTTTTTCTCTTTTCAACTCCTCTTCTAAACTCTTATTCCTGTTCCTCCGGGCGTCACGAATATTATCTTCCAAATCATTTAGCTGTTCTACAAACTCTACATGCCTGCCCTCCTCCAATAGTTTCTCAACTTCTTCCATTTCTATTCACCCCTCGTTGCAAAATCCAATATCCTCAAGGGAATATCAATATAAAAAATATCCGATGGGTGCTCCCTCTTAATAACAGAATATTTTTTAGCTATATCTTTGAATATCTTCTTATCATTTTCATTTAATTTCCCATACCAATAACTAAGTTGAACCGCCCAATTGATGTTCTTCATGTTCTCCTTATACTGATTATTTATAGCCAATAACTTCGCAATATTCCCTTTACTTATTTTCTTCTCCTTTAATAAAGGCAATAAATGTCCAAAATCTTTCCAGACACCAGGAAATTTGTTCCATTCAATGGATTCCTTAATTACCAGTTCTTTCTCTTTTACTTCGTCTTCGTAGCCAAATTTAGCGCCTCTCTCAAACATCCACATTCTGTTTTTACCTTCATTTTTCGCTATTCCCTCCTTATCTCCTGATATTTCCGCCATCTTGTAAAAAGGAAATTTTTTATCAAAGATGCAAAATCCCGCAGAAATTGTGATATTATCATTCTCTCCAACATACTTCCTGAACAGGGCGTTAATATCGAATGCTATCTCAAGAACATCGTCCCACGAGCCAACCATGAGCAAGTCATCCCCACCTGCATAGACAATGGTAAAGTCCCTATTCTTCCTCGCTCTTAATCTCCCATCGCCCCAGACACTATTGCAGATGCCCTTTACGTTCCTCTCTTCAAATTCTCCGAGCAAATTCAGATAGCCCTTGAAGAAATAATTTAAAAACCTCGATAAGTTTGTTATCCTTGAAATTGTTCTTAATTTTCTATCCAAACCTTCTCTAAAGATTTTTCCAAGATTATCCACATCCATTCTCAGGACTCCTATTTTTTCTATGCCCACGGAACTTTTTGCTAAGGTATCTAAGTCCTTTCCACAAGAATATCTTGCAAGTGCGAGTGGAACAAAATTGAAGTCCGCTTTTTGCTTCAACTCTAAAACTTCCCCGGGAATACCGAAAGAATTTATCTGGAAAACAGCATTAAAATTCGTTCCTTCTATCTTTTCCACAATTTTTATCCTGGAAAATGGCAGTTCTAAATCAGGGTTCTTAACATCTCTATATCTCAATATGACTCTGTATTTCTTATTGGCAAGCTTCGTTCCGATACTATTAAGGGCATAGCATTCTTCACAATACTCTGATTCTTTTTCTGTATCTCTCTTCAACTCAGAAACGAATCTTTTGCACGCATCACACCGCTTATCTTTATTCAGATACTCCGTATCCCTGCAATCCTCTCTTAAAAATTCGTTCATGTCATTGATTAAAAACTCATAAAATTTCTTTGATTTTTGTTCTAAAACTTTCCTTCCAATATCCACCCATAATTTCGAGAAGTCCTTAAATTGATTGCCACTAAAAGAAAGATAATCAATCGCATAATACAAATTTCCTTCAAATTTCTCCAAAAGCCTTCTATTTAACTCGCTCCTCAAGTTATCTGTCTTTTCCCGGCATTCTTTTGTATTTGGTGCGAGAATGTAAAAATGTCCACCGGCGCAATAAAGCAGATTTGCCCTCGAAAGATTCAGTTCGTCCAGCAGTTCCTGGACAAAATCCTCTGAAATTATCTCTAAGAAAAACGACCTTGCTCTCAGAAGTTTTAAAGCGCCCTTAGAAGTTATATTGTAAATAAACTTTTGGATACCTGAAATATCTCCGCTAATAAGCAGATATTTCTTTTCGCCTCTGTTTTCAATCTGTTTCCTTATATCTTTGCTTAGTGAATCTTTATGGTAAAGATACATGCAAGATGCGATTGCACATGTTGTTTTCAAATGGTCAAAGAGCGAAACATCCTCATCTTTTCCTGTTCTTGCAGGGATAAACGTCGCCTCCTTTTCCAGGAATGCTAGTATCAAATCGGGATAAAGAGAAGGAAAGCGGTGTTTGAAATCAGCGTAAATCTCTTTATACCTTTTGTGTTTTATCCTATCTTCTGCTTTGTCCTTCTCAACTCCAGGAAAAACAAACTTATCGAAATCAAGAGTTGTTAATGGATATGCTCGCTCCTTCACTTCTTTATCTTTATCGAGCTTTATTCTGGAAAAAACCGATATTAATGGATTTTTAGGATTGAATTCACCTTTTAATTTTCCTCTTTCTGTGGATGATAAATTGTCAGCTTCATAAACCATCCATAAAAGATTCCGTTTGATTGTATCCAAATTGTCAAACTCGTGCCTCTGACTGTCAATTTCGCTTTTATGATGGAACTTTGCAAATAGCGCAACGTCTTCGTCCAAACCCTTCAAGAATTTGTAGCCCAACTCAGAATGCCCACTTTCTATCTTACCTAAATCCCGCTGAATAACTTTGCCTATATCATGGAGCAACGCCCCCAAGTTTAACAATGTGTATTCATTCATACTATCAACCATTCCTTCTTCCCTCTCTATAAACTTTTCGCAAGAATAAACTTTTTTGCTTGCAAAAAAGTTACCACCACATCACAAACGGTTTATAACGCTTCATACCCAGCAAATGCTTCGTCAACTTATAGCACTCCAGCCGAATCAACCTCTGATAAGAGACTTTCCTCTT
>Ga0190315_1000916_pt1 | contig 12927 bp, 21 predicted proteins | sample 48701101_MG_FD_161673 | JGI IMG/M metagenome (GOLD analysis project Ga0190315, IMG submission 161673) | Hydrothermal vent sediment bacterial communities from Southern Trench, Guaymas Basin, Mexico - 4870-11-0-1_MG | ecosystem: Environmental > Aquatic > Marine > Hydrothermal vents > Sediment ...
CGGAATGAAAAAGCCATGACGAAAAAAATACCGAACGAAAAGAACCAGTCAAGAGCTGAAACAAGGCCATACAGAGCATCAATAATAAACGCATGTAATTATATAGGGATACCTGTAAACTCTTAACCTGAAGCAAGTTTGAGCGTCTCAGCGTAAAAAATAACAAAAAATTTAACCATGTCATACCCTGAACATACATACTGAATTATCAGGTCAAGAATCATTACCGGACTGTTGCATTAAAAACACAGTGCTGTGGTAAAAATACCACAGTAAAAACTCTAATGATTTTAATAACTTATCAGTGAGGTTAATTATGTGTGTAAAAAATACCACGACAAAAAGAATTAGTGGAAAACAAGGCATTATGTAAGTTACTGAAATAACGTAACAAATATTTTTTACGAGTTTGGCATCCGGATTGCATTCATGAGCGGGCAAAGGATGTAATCAAGAATATTGAGTGTAAAAGGAGGTGATATAGACGATGACAGTGTTGTATTTTTTATCAAGAGGTAATCGCCACGCCATCGAGTTACCGGCTCGATGGGCGACGTTGGAAGAGATCGAGCGTTTCAATGAGATGGATAGTGAGGTGAACCTCACTTATCCCTTGATGCAGAGGCTTGAACGATGGGAAGATAATCCCACGGTGCGTGTTACTAATGAGAAATTTTTGAGTCAATATAGACTGCGGACAATGTCAAAGGTTTACATTTTTGTCCCTGCTTGCAGTTTGAATCAGTACACAAGGTCAAGGATCGTCTTTAGAGACGGTCGTTATCCCGCTTACTTTGTAAAGCGGGAAATCAACCCACCCAAACTCATCGAAGCTTGGGAAAAAGACGGGTGTCCGTTAAAATGGACACCTAAACCATAAGAAGGAAGCAAAAGGAAGGGGAGGAAAATGGATACAAAAATTTATTTAGTGATTGAAAAGGAGACAGGGAAGGTAAAATCGACACATAGTACTCGTAAGCTTGCACTTGAAAAGCTTGCGTGGTTGGCACCTAAAAAATTTATGGTTGAGGAGTATAATTTTTCTCCTGAACCTTTAAAGTAGAGTGGAGGATAAAATGAGATTTTTAAAGCTCAACGATTTCAGGGTGGATTCGCATATCCACCCTAAAATGGTGCTTACCGCCATGACCGCCCTTGACAGGGCGTTTGGCGATAAAGGTGAGTTGGGAGACGACCAGTATCAGCTCGTTACCGGTGCGACACCTGATTATTGTAGGTGGTGTCTGCGTGATCATTGGGGTCATGTGGGGTTGGATAGCCATCTTACTATATGGGACGGCAAGCGTCATCATAAATTATTATAATAAAGGAGGGTAAAAAGATGGAATTTAGCGTAACATTTGTATCACAGGCAGAGATCTTTAGCGTCTCTGTCCCTGAGGAGGAGGTGGGGTTGACGTGTTTAAAAATGATCCGTAAAAGCTTTTGGGCTGGGATACCGCTGAAATGGATCAATCCAAAAATAAAACCATTGTCAGAAGTACCAAGCATTACCTTGAACTATGAGCAGGTGAAGGAATCGGGACACTATTTATTTCGTAATACCCTGAGGGTAGAGACAACGGGACAACATTTGAACCCGTTTGTCTATCACGTCCCATACGTGGATTTTTCCAAAGTGCCGCCGTTTGGGATCAAACAGGAATTAAATGAACAAGAAGTGTTAAAAGCATGGAAGCAGGCAGGCTATCCCTTGGAATGGGAAGTGAAGCCTGAACACTACATAGCAGAATAAAGGAGGGTAGGAAATATGAATTACGAAGAGATGTTTGACAGGGCAGAGCAAGAGGGTAGAATCGATTTTAATTCAATTGAAATCGTAAAGTGGGAAGATGAAGGACAACAGCTTACCGGTGAACTGATTGCCATCGAAATATTCGAAGGCAATCGTTACAATGACCAGTGCAATAAGTATATGCTCCGCACTGATTCAGGCATCGTATCTTTTATCCTCGGCGCCGCAACCGATAACCGCTTGCAGGATGTTACAGAAGGCATGATTATCCGTGTTATCTACAAAGGTCAAAAGGACCTTAAAGACGGTAAACGTGTAAATGTCTTTGACGTTAAATCCATAAAACAGCCTGAATAAGGGTAATTAAAAGGGATAATAATCAGTTGATGGTTATTATCCCTTTTTTTTATGGGGAGAAAGCATAATGACGCAAAAAAGTACAAGGAAAGCCATAAAACTGAAAATTGAAAATGTCCTGAAGAATATTGAACGTGGATTAACGGGACTTCGTAAGGTATGGGAAATATACGCTCGCCATGAACATGAATATGCGGTTGAAGTGTATCAAATCATATTAATCGGTGAGCTTTACAGAGATGTGATTCTTAAGTTTTACGAAAAGATGTAAATCATAGTGCCTGTCTGTAGTACTATACATACTACAGGCAGGCATTAAACATACGGAGTACTAAGAGAATGTCTTTAAGAAGGGAAATCATTAAACAGTTTTTACCTGCTTATGTTCGACAGGGATTTAATGCGTCCCAAACTTTAAAAATACTACGGGCGCAAGGTATGGGATACAGGAAGCAGAATTTTCTTAAGGATTTTGCGAAAGCCGCCGGATATGTGCAAAAAGCCGAGCGGTTCAAGAATACCCGAAAAGATAGATATGGCAACAGGGAAACCTTGTCTGAAAAAAAACTGAGGGAAGGAGTTAATTTTCAGTTTCAGGTTAGACTACGAGGGTATGATATTACTACGGGCGAAATGATTGAACAATATGTAACAATAGAATCACAATCAAATCTAACAAGGGCTCAGATTGAAGATATTGCTTTAACGTCTTACGGCGACATCAATAACGATGGCTATCTGAATGCCTTTGAAGCAACAGCCATAAGCGGGTTTTACGATGAGGAATATTGGTAGACAATTTCATTTTTTACGTCGTAATCATAAAAATATGATACCAGGGAATCATATTTATCTTGATACGGAAACAACGTTTACCACGTTGCCTGATGGTAACGTTGAGCACACTTTAAAATTAGGCGTAGCAATTTATGTGTGTTACGACAAAAATCTCAAGGTTAAGACAAGACGTGTTAAACATTTTACAGACACTGCGACAATATGGAGATTTATTAAATCTCATACAAGGCAAAAAGCAAAACTGGTAGTTTTCGCTCACAATATTTTTTTCGATTTATGGGTATCTCAAATCTATCTTAACGCTTTTAAAGATGGGTGGAAATCGAAAATACCGTATTCAAAAGGATTGGTTTATATAGACACACTACGAAAAGATAAAGCCGCAATACAATTAGTAAATACGGGAAATTTCTTTAAAACTACGGTAAGAAAGTTAGGTAAAATGTTAGGGTTTGCTAAAGGTAAAGTTGATTTTGATACCGTAGATACTACGGAATTGGCTATATATTGTGAAAGAGACGCTGAAATACTTGAAAAAGCGATGCTAAAATGGTTGACGTTTATCCGAAGCAGGGATTTAGGCAATTTTGCCTTTACGCTTGCCGGACAGGCATTTAACGCATATCGACATCGTTTTATGACGTATCCTGTTGCGTTGCACAGGGACAATCAGCCTGCTGACATGGAAAAAGAAGCGTACTACGGGGGGCGTTGTGAGGCTTTTTACATCGGGAAAATACGGAAGGAAAAAGTTTATAAGTTAGATATAAACTCAATGTATCCGTCCGTGATGCTTCATAATTATTTTCCGAACCGATTTAAATATGTAAAAAAATCTTTGTCCATACATCAATTAAAAAAGATAATAATCAGGGACGCTGTAGTAGCAAAAGTAAAGCTGACAACAGATAAGCCGGCATATCCGAAAAAGATTGATAACAAACTATGTTTTCCTGTAGGCACTTTTGAAACGACCTTGTGCACTCCTGAATTATACTACGCACTTCAGCATAATCATATCGTGGAAATTGGAAAGACCGCTTTATATGAGCAAAAACCGTTGTTTACGAACTACGTTAAAGAATTATACGCACTACGACAGGAATTTCAAAAACAGGGAAATGAGATTTTTCAGTATTGCGCAAAAATAATGCTCAATAGTCTCTATGGCAAGTTTGGCCAAAGACAGAGGGAAGCGGATATCGAAAAAGTTGAAGACAATACATTAATTGCATCAAGTATTATTATTAACGCTCAGACAAGGGAAACGAGCAGGGAAGTTATCTTCGGAGGACTGAAAAAAATTACTACATTGAAAGAAACTGAAGCATATCATGCATTTACAGCGATTGCGGCGCATGTTACGTCTTATGCACGTGTAGTATTACAGGAAACAATGGATAGGCTTGATAGGGAAGACTATTATTATTGCGATACTGATTCGTTATTCGTCAGGGAATCCGCCATCGAAAAATTAAAAGATTTGATTGACGATAAAGAGTTAGGGAAATGGAAAATTGAGGAAATAAGTGATAACGTTGTAATACGTGGATTAAAAGATTATACATTCGGTAATCATACAAAATTAAAGGGTATCCGAAACCTGAATGATCGTACCGGTATCAACGATTATAATGTGCAGGTTTGGCCTGGTTTTCCTTTGGTTTTTGAACGCCATCTTGATCAGCCGTATGTAGTAAAATCCGGTACAAAACATATATGCAGGGAATATACAAAGGGTAATATCAGTTCAACCGGACAGGTTATTCCTTTTTGCCTGTCCTGATTTTTTCCGTAGTGTTTTTATTGTCTGTTGTATTTTTTAACAGAAAAGCCTTTTTAGCCATAGCGGACTGTAATCGTATTATCCGCTCTAATTTTTTCTTAACTTCCAATTTTTAATCCTCCTGTTCATTAAGGATAAACCAGTCAATATATTTATCCTGATATCCGGATTTTCGTAGTTCGTCCCGAAATTCCTGTTCTGATATTTTCTTTTCCCGATATAACCTGTTTAAAATACTGCGTGGAAAAGTTTTGTCTCTTGCCAAGCGTTCTATGTCCCATAATTCAACAGTGTTTTTGATTTCCGTAGCAGGCATGTTTAAGGCGTTTAATTTGTTGTGTATCTCTTCCGGAGGAAACAATCCTTTAACATACTGCTTTTTTATTATGTCAAGACGTGTATTTTTTTCTTTTATCGCCTTGTCATACTCTGTTTTAGCGATAAAATAACCAATAGAAGCCTCATCGTAGTTAAGTGATTGTAGATATTCTTTCGTAGTCTGTTCGTCAATAGCACCTTTTTCATAACTGTCTAAAATATCGTTTTTTGTAGCACTATTATTATCTTCGGCGTTATATTGAATCGTAAAAGCCGTCATATTAGCCGCTTTATCGTCATTGTATCCTAAATCTTTATAACTTCGATACACATCGTCCTCGTTCAGGATACCTAACTTGTGCATTCGGCGAACATCGACACGGGTGTAGTTATTATAGGCTATCTGTATTAATTTATTTCGCCAATAGGGCATTATGTCTTTTGTCTGTAGTAACGTATTTAATTCCGCATCGTTAATAATGCCCCTGTGATACATCTCAAAAGCCGCTGTAGTAGAAGGTAATTCCCAGTGTGCCGCCCAGTACGCTTTTGCCCATTCCTCGTTTAATCCTAACAATCCAGCATTATTGATAAAATCAGATGGTAGATTGTCATGTAATCCATAAGCGTCAATAATGGCAGGCGAAAAAGCTTCCCGAACCGCCATCCGCACCATGTCCGATAACGGAGGCAAAAGGTTAAATAATTCCTTGATAAGTGCCTGATTTTCCTCGTTATATCCCAACTTTGCAAGTTTTTCTGTAGCAGTAGGGGCGTCAATAATATTACGATTATATAGTAATTGTATATCATTGACACTTAATAGAGGCGTCATTGCTTCAAACATTGTCTCAATATCTTCGAGCCTGAACCCGTTTTCCTGAGCTTTTTCTGTAGTATAATCGTTTAAGGAATTATCTCTATGTCGTATTTCCGACAATATTGATAAATCTATGGGTGTAGGGGTATATTTTTTATTGGCCTCCAGACTTTCCGCTCCGTAGATAGCGGGGAGGATTGAAAATAAATAACCAGCATGATACGCAACATTTAAAACTGCAAGCCAAATACTATTGAAAAAAGAAGGATTATTTTTTGCGTTTTCAATGGCGTCAGCTACAGGCTGAGGAATCTTTTGATCGTCAAGAGGTGTAAACATCGCTACAGAATCAGTTGACATATTGACAGCACTTCCTGCTTTCCATAACTCGTTCATCAACGAAGCATCATTCGGGTCTTCGGGGCCCCCAAGCGATTTAGTAAAATCCTGCCATATATTGGTAAAAAATTGTGAAATACGATCAAAAAGACTACTGCTTACCTGTTGACCTATTGTTTCCTCATCACCCATAATATTTATCCTGTATTTTTTACGTTATTCTTAAAGTTTCGACAAATATCTTTTTTAATGCGTCATCAATTATATTCCATGTATCTTTTCCGATGTCAAATACCCATGACAATAACTCTTCAGGATCATGTATCATTGCGACAACTGAAGCAATTTCACTACGGATAAAAAAGTCAAGGTCATTGTAGTTTTCGGTAATCTGTGTTTGTAAATCCTTCGTAATAATATCGTATTTTTTATCAAGCATATCGTAAAAATCACCTATACGGTCGATAGCTGCTTCAAAAAGACCGGTTGACATATCTTCCAACTCTTCAAGCTGTGTCTGTAATTCACCTGCTATTGTATTTATTAATCGGATTGTCTCTTCTATCTGTAGATTAATATCTGTATTGAATTGCTCCTCAAATATCGCAAAACTATCTTCAATATATTGTAGTAGATTAACTTCCCTGACATCAATATCGTTTTTAATATAGTCAATTTCCTCTTCAATATATTCCTGCCACGTAGTAAAATCATCATCAATCCATTCCCATATTTCATTTATTTCAGCATTCAGGTTATCCGCCAAGTTATCAATTTCATTGTCTATTCTTAATTCAAGTTCTAAAATTGATACTCTTAAATCAGTCTCAATGTCGTTAATATAGACCACAATATCGTTAAATAAAATATCCAGCTGTTGCGTTGTCCAGTCATGTATTTCGCCTTCTAATTTATCTATTTTATATTTTACATTGTCCTCAAGAGCATATAATGTATTTACCAACGGATTAAATACGTTGCGAAAATTTTCAAACGTATTATGTAGTCCCTGAATAGCAATATGCCTTGTTTCGCCTCCATTTTCCCACAATTCATGCAGGCTGATATGATAGGCGTCATTAATTTCATTTAATATGTTATATAAGTTTGCTATATTTTCAGGCCAACTCAGCATAGTATTTCTTTCGGTCGTATTATTTCCATTACACAATATTGTAATGGGCGTTTTCCAATAAGTGAGGAATTGTTTCCACAATGTCTGTATTGGAGCAAAGAATATAATTACTGTTGTCTTTTAATCGTTGTATTAAAGGACAGGTTATGTTGTGCATGTCGTAGTTAAGATAATAATAATGCTGTTTTAATAACGATAATAACCTGTCATTAATTTCCTCAGCCTTTTTAACGTTTTTTATATGTTGTCTTTTATATCCAGTCATAACAAGGGTTTATCCAAACTCCCTTAAAACTCCGATTCTCATTTTTTTAGTCTTTTCAAACTTCTGCCGTAGTTCGCTAACGTCAAGCCCTGCTCTTTCCGCACGTTTTATTTCATTGTCCAGCCACGTTATGTCATCTCCTAACGCCTCTAATTTTGCTTTTTCCTCACTGCGTAGTTTTATTGATTCTCTTTTCATTGTTTTCCCTCCATTGTTGTATGTTGGTAATTGATACAATTGTTAAATAAACATCATAGTACCTGCTAATACTCGTCAATATACCATAACCTTGCTATAATATCAGGATTATCGCTGCTTTGACGTTTGAGATAGTTGAAATGTATCGAGTTTTTACACTGTAGACCAGGACTAATACCTAAAACACCAATTTTATTCGTAGAATCCCAAAACCTCAAATAAATGTTATATAAGTCTTTTGTATCAAGTTTATAATTCGATAAACTTAATATGGATAAATAATCGTAAGTTACATTATCTATTGTAATTTGAATAGCTGAAGTCCTTGTATCGCTTGCAGACGAAGCAAAATTTAATCTAATGAAGCCACCTAAAATTTTTGCAGACGTGTTTGTAATTGATAATATTTCTGCGCCGTCTCCGACACTTGAACTATTAAATACGTCCTGTTTTGTTGTGTTTGTAAATCGAGCGTCCTGTTTAACCAGTAAACGACTTGCTTCATCCGTTTCAAGGTGCCGTAGTCGATTATTATAAAATCCGTGCATTTCGGTAATAATTCCGCCGGAGTTTCCAACTCGTAATATTTGTCTTTCCATGGACTGGGGTTTTATAAAACTACCATACACTCCGTTAACTTTTAAATGTGTAGCATTATCTCCAGATTGACATGACAAATAAAGATATTGTGCTTCGCTATAATTCCATGTGCCTGATTGCTCAGAGTATTCCGCAACATTAATTTCGATTTTTGACCATATAGTTGTAATAACAATATCATATTTCCTATATGCTCCTGTACCTGTGTAAATGTAAAAACAGGCATTTACATTATTATTATTAGACTTTGCTAATAGTGTTAAATACGGGAATACATCTATTTTATGTGATAAATCCAGAAATTCGATATTAACTACGTCAGACGGTATCAATTCAAAATCAATACAACCGGTAAAATCCAGATAATCACTATCATCTTTTTCATAGTTCGGTGAATTTGTTTCGTAAATATCCGATAAATTATCAATGCTTTGCACAACAGTAAAAGGCGGAAACACGGAAGCTGAACCGTAAGCAGTTATCGTCATGTGTCCGTTACTGTCAACACCTATAACTTTTAATTCTCCTTCATGATCGCCCTGTATAGTGCTTATAATATGTCCATTTTCATCGACCGATAGAATACGGGGATTATTGTCAAACTGTCCTGTCATTACAGAGATTATTTTACCATCTTCATCGACAGCCACCTGCCTGTCCTGTACACCATCATTGCCTAACATAATTGCATGGTTTTTATAATCCGGTGTTCCATGTGGCATTTTTAAATATCCTCCAGGTCTTCAAAATCAGTAAGTTTATGAGTTATTTCAGGTACTTGGATATTTATCAACAGGTGTATGGTATGATCGTAAGTATCGTCAACATTATATCCTTCAAACTGTAACAGGTAAGGATAATCCGTCATATCAATACCGACATTTAATTTAATGTTAATATCATTGCCTGCAAAATAGTTAGCGTGCCCTAAAGGCAATACACTGTGCAACCCCTGTTTCAGTTTTACGTAGACCAGACCATGACACCCTGCCGGAAAATATATATTTACTTCCCTGATAATTCCATAGGATAGCTCTATGTCCTGTTTTAACGCATCAGTCTTTTCCGTATTATGCGGGATTGTGATTATTTTGTTAAATATCATTGTTAGTCTAGTACGTCATCGTTGGATAAATAGGGCATATAGTGTATTGTGTAATCGTAAATATTGGACACTTTCGCAACATATAATCCTCTATTAAACAAAACAGGGAAAGGATATATAACGTTCGCCATCATATTCGAACCACAGGTTATACTAATTAATGGATAAAACTCAGAACGATAATCATTATATAACAACAATCGTCCTAAAGCTGTCCCTGTAGGATTAGCAATAATCGAACTAATTAAGACAGGATTTTTTGATATTAAAGCTGATTCAGTATTTCGGACTATTTTCCACTCACTTAATTTTTTCATAACTTGCCTTGTGTAAAAGATTGATATGATTCATAATTTATTACTTTCATTTCCGTAGTACAATGACCAATTCTTGTTTTGGTATCTATTACGCAAGGGATACCTGCATCTTTCATTAATTCCCAAAACCGAACGTCTTCGCCAACACTATGTTGACCATCCCATAGTGATTTATAGGCTGTTGCATGTATCCCTTTTTGATTGATCAGGTTACAGGCCAAACCAGTCCCGTCAACTACTTGGTATCTTTGAGAAAAATCAGGTTTAACCATAATATATTTTTCCTTGTTGTGATAATTATAAAGGATCGGGGAATAAGGCTTCTGCCTTCCACAATATAACGCTCCAACATTGCCTGGTTCATATTCAAACAGTTTTACGATAGTGTCGGGTTCTAACAGCATGTCATCGTCAACAAATAAAAGATATGTTTGCTTACTACGGTAAGCGTTTATTAAAATCTGTTGTCTTGCATTATGTATTATTTCCCGCTCGACAATATCAAAATTAATCTCAATATCCCTGTATTGTTTCACTAAACGCAAAATAGACAATATTCCTGCCTGCATAATCTTGACAGGGATATTGCCTATTGTAGGGATTCCGATTAATAGTTTCATAGTAATCCTCTATGTCTTACTATTAAAACCTGAATAAAAATACTACGTCCTCAACTGTTGAACTATGACTCCACAATCTCCAGCCGCCGCTTGTGTTAAAGCCAATTCAACACTTCCGTAGTCGGAGGGATTAAACCATGCATCACTATCAACGGAATTTCCGAAGGGAATATATATGTGTCCATATGGACAGTTTCCCTGTACAATTACATCACACAAAGTGCCTGTTGCGCCAAAAGCCGGTGTACCAGGCGTAGTCATGTTATATGTTGTGTAAGTAATTTTTTCAGCCGTTATGGCTTCAATTGACGCTATATAGTCAGTATCAACTACAGATACGCTTGCCATCAGGGCGTCATAAATCATACTTAAAGCTGTAACGTTGTGGCCTCCATCAACACGTTTTCGATATTGTGCCAAGCCGATATTGCTTTGATTTGATTCAATAATGTCCGTCATATACGAATCCCGTTCGATATAACGACCTGCATCACAGGACAATTTCAGTCGGGACAATATCGCATAAGGTCTTACTTCCGTCTTCAGGGCTTTTATAAGCATACTACGGTAAGGATAATCTCTTGGCAGATTGATTAATTCCTCACCGGATGCGCCAGACGTAAAACTGTAGATTTCCTTCGTTGATAAAAATCCTTCGTAGTCATTATATCCTTCCATAATACAACGTGCCTTAACTGTCGCTTTTACTGTGCCTGTTGCAAAATGACCGCTGCCAATATCACTAAATGCTACATCAATCTTGAGTTGAGGATTCCGGAAAACCGCCGGATTAAAATAAAAATTCAGGTCGTCTTTATAACGCCCAAAAGGTATAATACAGGTCTGAGTTATTGTTGCGCCAGACACTTCAGAATGGCTGTATGCAGGCAGGATACCATTTTCAAAAAAGTTTAATGCGATCCATCCCTTCATATCAAGCGATTCAATCACTTCACTGCCGTCAATAATTTCTATTGATTTGATGTAATCAGCCAAATCATGATCAGGTACTACAGATGCGTAATTCTGTACTTCCATTTCGACAACGATATATGAAATGGGGTCAACCAGATTAATGTCAATAAGCAAAGTGTCAGTGTTGGACAAATTCTTGTCTTTGTAGAAAAAATAATCCCTGAATTTCGTTGCCATTATTCTTACCTCGTGATTTATGTCATAATACTACATTGATACTATGTCAATACTACAGACTACTTCTTTTTAAATTTCGCCATTTCCCTCACAAAAGTAGCCATCCGGTTGATGCTGTCCTCAATAGTCAGGTCAGGCATTTTATCAATAATAGCCTTGGACTTGTCTATGTGAGGCAGTAATTGTGAGGCAAAATCCTGCACTTTCTTTGCGGCCCCGTCAATTCCTGCGGCGATCCTCGGGATACCTTTAGTCAGGGTTTTATCTTTCCATTCCTCCAGGGACACCTTTTTCAAGCCTCTTTCCCATTTTCCCGAATCAATGGCCTCAAGCATCCTCTTTCGCATCTTGTCGACCTTGGCGGCCGCCTTGGCTGTAGGTGCTACGTTTACCCTTCCAACACCTTTTTCAATGTCGGGGATGCTCGCTTTGAGCCGCCGTGCGTGTTTTTCCTGAAATTCCTCAGGTGTTAAATTTGCCATGTTCTTTCTCCTTGTTTGTATGTTGTTATTTATTTTGTTTCGCTGTTTGCACAGCTATTATTAATTGCCTCAATACTTCGGTGTTTTCCCGTAGTATTCTTTCAAAGCGTAGTACAAAATATGCTACCATTGCAATCGGGAAACCAACATTCTGTAGTAATGTTATTAATTCTGTATGCTCCATAGACAGATTCTATCCTGATTTTATTTACTCCGTTCAGACAGGTCAATGCAAAATAATATGATACGACAGTCAAAGCCCTGTTCAGGAGGCGGAAACAGGACTTTGACCATCGTGCCAAAAAAGTAAATTCAAGTTTACTTCATTATGGCCTGCTCTTTCTTTTCAAGGTTCTTACTTCTCTTTTCCTCCAATTCCCTCCGTAGTGCAATCGCATTTACAGACTGCATCAGTGCGGGGAGGATAAACGTGATTACAAACACGCCAATAAATCTATATCGGGACGGGATTAAATTGAGGATTTCTTCTTTATTGGCTACAAGCACAGTTTGTAATGCTCTTAGCACCCTGATTTGTTCAGGTGTGATATTCGATTTATCCATTGTATCTCCTTAATGTGTTTATAATTTTAATACTGCGTATATTTAATACTGCATACCATTTTTTAATTGTCAAGCTTTTTATTAACAGGGTTTCATTATATGACACTCGGTTCACTTTTTGTATGTTTGATTTATGTATTATAAAAAATAACCACACAGGCAGGTATTTTTCGGTATATTTTTAGTTTTTATGCGCTATTTTGGCATGGTTCTTGATTGTCATTTTTTCCTCAATGTTTTCATATATTTAGCTGTTATAAGTTAGGGGGTTCTAATATTGTTTGAATTACCCAATTTGTGCGCCAGTGTACTGCT
>Ga0190315_1000918_pt1 | contig 12882 bp, 14 predicted proteins | sample 48701101_MG_FD_161673 | JGI IMG/M metagenome (GOLD analysis project Ga0190315, IMG submission 161673) | Hydrothermal vent sediment bacterial communities from Southern Trench, Guaymas Basin, Mexico - 4870-11-0-1_MG | ecosystem: Environmental > Aquatic > Marine > Hydrothermal vents > Sediment ...
GCGGAGAAGCATAAGGAGTGCGATAGCCGCTGCGAAGTCAAGAGGTAAGCGACCGGTAATAGGGGAATTAAAGAGGCGGGGCTTGAAGAAAGGTGAGATAGCGGTAGAGGTAGATGCCGAAGAGGCGGCGCGAGCAATAGAGGAAGGTGGCGCATGTGCGGTCTCAGTGCTAACCGAAGAGGCGTTCGGCGGCACTTTAGCGGACTTAAAAGCGGCAAAACTCGCAGTTTCTATACCTGTATTGAGGAAGGACTTCATATTCGATGAGTTCCAGATAATGGAGTCGTATGTTCACGGCGCAGATGCTATTCTGCTGATAGTGCGATTCCTGAGTGAGCGAAGGCTGATAGAGCTGGTGAATAAGGCATCTTCTCTCGGTCTGGAGTGCCTCGTGGAGATAGATGGTGCTTCAAAGGACAAACTCCCTGACCTGAGCGAGATTGAAAACAAATCCATATTGATTGGCATAAATAATCGCAATCTTGATACATTAGAAGTGAGGCTCGAGACTTTTGAAGCGATTGCACCTGAGATCAAGTCAAAAATACCTGAAAGTGTGCCACTGATCGCAATGAGCGGGATAGCGAGCAGCGAGGATGCCACGAGGATGTTCAATGCGGGCGCTAATGCCCTGCTTGTCGGCACTTCAATCATGCATGCCACCGATATAAAGGATAAGGTGCGAGAATTGGTTGGAGGTTAGATGGAGGTGGAGTGGAGATGCGAGTTAGAGTCAGGAATTTGGTTATCCTCACCTTCAGATTGAGTGCAATCCTGTTGTGCTTCATGGTGCTGTGGAGCTCAGCCTCTGCGGTTATGGCGAGGCGAGGAGCGGGCTTGACTGACCTTGATTTCAACAATGATGGATATATAAACCAGCATGACCTGGATATATTGAAGTCGCATTTTAACGAGCGATACGCAGGTTATGTCCCATGGGATCTGAATGCGGATTTTAGATGCGATTATCGTGACTTTTACTATTTCGCCGACCATGTCCCACTGAATTATCGCTATCAGGTGGCGGTAAATATCTCGGTCTGGAACATGAGCAATTATACAATCGAACGCGGCAGAGCACCTGCGCTCATACTCGGCGAGACCGTGTATCCACAGAATCCCTACCGAGTTTTAACATGGATAAAAGAGTGCACGAGTCTGGAACCGCCAAAGAACGACTCTGCTGTTTGTGTTCATTATGCACGAGACCTGTGCCGGTTAGCATATAAGGAACTGGGACCGAAGACGATAGCATGGGGCTCTTCGGGCGTGCACGCTTATGGGATGATATACACCGGGGGAGACTGGCGGAAATTATCCAACTGGTGTATAATAGACCCTTATTGGAAGTTATACACCGTGGAGGACCGCCTGACCGGGCTACATAATACCCGGACGATAGAAATACTGGTTGATAAAGGGCGTTATGGCTATTGGGCTATTCATCTGGATGTGGATTACAGGAATAATACAATCTATGACGCATATAAGGCGGAATACCGAATGTGGAGGTATAGAGAGCCATAGCAGTGCGAACATCAGAAGTGCGACTGGATACAGAAGGGGATAAAAAGCGATACAGGTAAAAGAGTGTAAATAAGTAAAGTTTTTAGTGTCCCCGTTTTGTAGAAAAAACATTTATACAGAAAATAGGCGATATAGAGATTAGAAGAGTTGTTCAAGTTTAAACCATACCTATAGCCAGCCATACATGTGCATTCACTGGATAACTACCTGGAGGTGTTGAAAGCGCTGGAAGAGAGGATTGAAGAGATGGATGTCGAGATGTATGGGTTCACGAAAAAGAAAGGAGTGGAACATAAGTAATGGAACATAAGTCAAAAGGAGGAATGGACAGATAAAGAAAGTAGGTTGAGGTGTTTTTCAGAGATAAGTAAAAGCATGATTATAAAAGACATAATGGTGGAGGCGCAAAAGGACGAAAAGACGGAAAATCGAGGAGAAAGGATATACGTATTGCAGATATTAATACCAAATGGGTGTTATTTACGCAGTAATGCGGATATACCGAAGTTAGGCGAAAACGGGCAAATGGAGGTGAATGAAGATGAATGATTCGAGGAGAGATGTATTGAAAGTTGTTTTAGAGATTGCACGATCGATAAAATATAGTTTGATGCTTAATGAAAGATACTTACACCATTCATTTTCGCACCTATTACAAGAAAAGTATAACTTGTTAAACCTAACCGGAGATTATAGGACAATTACTTTGCACCCAGAATGGCCCACGTATAAAGAGCAAACAGGTTTAACTTTTGGTCGATATAGACAAGTGAATGGTACCTATGAACCTGATGCAAATGGAACTGCGGGATTCATTGATTTTACGATTGGCGATTATAATAAACCTGATATTGGCATAGAATTTTCATTGAAATATAGATGGTCACATGAAGAAATTGTATATAATTTTCTTAAACTGTTAGACTGTAATTGGGGTGCACCCCTGTTAGTATACAACTAGTTAAGAAACAATATTTAAAACTTTCGGTATTTTCACCCCCTTTTCCATTTCTCTCTCTTTTTCCTTCTCGAAGTCTATGGGAGAGCGGTACCCTATGGCAGAATGCAGCCTCTTTTTGTTGTATACGTCCTCTATGAAATGAGCGATATTATCCAAGGCGTCTGAGAAGGTCTCATATTCATTGAGATAGACCTCTTCATACTTCAGTGTCCGGATGAAGCTCTCTACGAATGCATTATCGTAGGGATTGCCACGCGCTGACATGCTGATCAGGATTCCATGCGCTTTGAGACATCCGATATATTCTTCAGAGGCATATTGAACTCCCTGATCCGAGTGATGAATCAGCCCCCGCAGGTTCTCATTCCAGCGTGTTTCTATTGCCATAGTCAGGGCTTTTAACGCCAGTTCTGTGTGAAGGCTTCTATCCAGATTCCATCCGATGCATTTCCTGCTGAAGAGGTCCAGGATTACCGCCAGGTAGACGAATTCGCCCGATAGACGGATATAAGTGATATCGGAAGCCCATACCTGATTCAATCGGGTTATCTTCAACCCCTTCACGAGATTGGGATAGACCCTGAGATTGTGCCTGGAATCGGTGGTTTTTGGCTTAAAATCCTTACGAACGCAAAGGAGATTGTCTTCTCTCATGAGCCTGAGTACACGTTTATGGTTCACCGAATAGCCACGATTCCGGAGTTCGGCGGTTATCCGTCTGTATCCGTATGCGGGGAACTCCACGGCGATCCTCTGTATTTCGTTTCTAACGTCCATGTCCAGTATGGCGTTCACTTGTCCGGACTTCGACCTGAGCCACTTATAGAACCCGCATCTGCTTACGCCCAATAATTGCGTGGCTCGATTTACTGATATTTGGCTTCCAGATTCGAGACTCTCTTTTATGAGCATGTATTTCACCCCCGTGCTTATTTTACCTCCTCTTCCTTGATTTTGCCTTCCAATCTGGCTAATGCTTTTTTTAAAAACTCGTTTTCCGCGTATAACTGCCCAACCAGCCTTTCAAGCTCCGCTATCCTCGCATTCTCCTTATATGTCTTACCGTTTCCCCTGAAGGCGTTCTCAGGATCATCAAAATATTGTTTCCTCCACTTTACTATGAGTGAAGGGCTGATCCCGTTCTCTCGCGATACCTGTGCAAGCGTTTTCCCACTCTCGACCTCTCTAATTACACCAATTTTGAAATCCCGTGTATATTGCCTCCTTCTTTTCATCTTGCACCCCTTTGTCATTTTTTCTTATTTCTTAACTTGGTGTCTACTTTTAGGGGTGCACCCCAATTTTGAAGAAAAGGGGATTCCAGACTATCAAATCCTTAAATTTTTCCCTCCTTGCTATCGGCTTTGTCTTTAATATCTTCTATCTTTTTAAGAACATGCTCATCTATTTCAACAAGCAATTCACCGTTATTTAGTCCTATTGTCTTTTTATAAGCTTCTTCAAAAGTTTTTGCTGAAACTACGTTTATTACATATCCCTCTTCATTGCATACCAAAAATATCTTCATAGTTCCTCCCTCGCTACTTAATCCTCTTTATTATAACAATATTATCGTCAAATAAATCCTTAAATTCCTCTACTGTCTTAAGATATTTTTCATGTCTTTTAACAAATTGCTGATTACACGACCATACCTCCTTTATATTACCATCATTGTAAAGTGAATAGAGGTGGTAGATATCCACAACGTCGTTAATTTTTGATGTTCTCATATATGCGGCATTCAGAGTGGATTGCAATTTTTTGAAAAAATCCTCAAGGGAAAGATTATTGGGGATGACCTTGATCTTTAATCTCAAATCTTTAGTAAATAAGGGAGTAATCCAGTAGGATTGTATATATTCACAATTTATGTCCAAACACTGATTTTTTATTTTTAGCATTGAAAGATATTTTTGCTTTTTGTTTTCCATTTGCTGGTTTAATGTCTTAAAAAACTCTTCAGAATCATGTATTCCTTGAAATTTATCGTTAATAACAACATCTGACCAGCGTAAAGTTTCCTCTCGTCCATACCAATTTTCTGCTAACGATTTGACAAAAATTATTGATAGAGTTTGCACATCATTTATATTTAGCCGCCCGGCAACAATTTTTGCTTTTTCAATGCTTCTTATAGCGTTATTAAAGCTCGTATTTATTTGCTGGGTTGCTTCCTTTATTGAATACAAATCTGTATAAAATTCAACAACATCATATCTATCAATAGTCTCCTTTATATGTCGTTGAAGCGGTAATGTCCTCGGTGTTGTTTCCAATAGGGGCATTATGGACGAAGTTTCAAGTCCGATTTTTTTCATTTAATCACCTTTTTAGCTTATTTTTATAACTTTCTCTAAAATATGACATATACTTTGTGTAACCTATGGGGGATTTGACCCTCCCCTCTGGACAGTAGAGAACAATCTGCCAGAAATATTCAAATGGATTATTTTCAAATAGTTTTGGCAAAAACTTCGTGCTGAAAAAGGTAATAAAGAGGCTGTTATTTTTTAGCACTCTGTAGCATTGAGGCAAGATTCTGTAAAATGTGGTTAAATCAGCATCGTTCCTTATCTCATCTTTACTAAGTCCATACGGGGGGTCAGTCAAAACAACATCTACAGAATTGTCAGGGATCAATTTGATCAGGTCTAATGCGTCTCCCAAAATTATTTTGTTTATAAAATCTTCTGGAAATTTTAATTTTTTCTGTGTTAATTCGTTTATTATCTTATTTGCTCGGTTCATGATTGTTCTCTCCATAATACCATAATTGATTCCATCCTTTTAAATCTATTGATGAGCCGCTGAGCCGAATTTCGGACAACATTCCGGGGATATGTAAAGTTTGCTCGCAAGAGCAAATTTGGGCGAGCGTGAGTGAGCCACATATCCTCATGTTAGCAGACCCGAAGGGCGAGCAACGAAGTTGCGAAGAGTTCCGCACGCCGCCGAAAGTTTTAGAGGTAAATTGTAAACACATTTTTACCACTAACAAATGCTTGCATAGATTTATCTCCAGTTAACAATATAGCGTTATATTCAACACAATCATTGATAATCCTCTCATCTCTTTCCTCACTATTCAGTTCATCAGGTACATCTTCAATTTTTCCAACACTTTCCATTCTTATTCGACCTATGGAGTAAAATCTCGCTAACTCCTCAAATTCTTTCTTACCTCTTGGGGTTCCATCACATTCTTTTCTTACAACAGGTGATAAAATAACAGTAAAGTTTTCAAAAAATCTGGAACTTTTGAGATCGTGGGATATCACATTCCTTTGAATAGCATTACTATCTGGGAGAATGTATCCGCAGTAATATCTGAGGGTTATACCGGCATTTTCAATCATCTTTCCACAATCTTTGTTTACACATTTTATACCACTAACCTTTCTACCGTTCCTTTCAAAGACTGCAAACTCAACGCTTTTTAAAACTGATCCGCAAAATGGACATATTAATGATAAAGACTCAATAGAAAATTTGCCCTTGCTGAATTCATCCAAAAACTCTTTGGATAATAATCTTTCATCAATTGGTGGGAGAATTTTTCTTATCTCTTCCGTTTTTCCTTCAATAGCCCTTACATTCTTAAAAGACCTTTTTACAAACCAAGGCCATGACTTATGCTTTCCCCACCATGCTCTTAACCATGCATCTGTTTTTGGGTCTCCGGCATTCCCAGAACCAATGGATATTCCATCTATTTTGTATTCTGAACTTTCGTTGATCGCTTTTATTACAGCTTCCCGCAACCTTTTTGAAATAAGAGAAGCTGTTTTTGCTTCGAGATATTTATCTTCTGAATTTTTCTCAATTATTATTTCTGCTCCCTGTTGCTCCAAAAAATTTAGAAAGCGTTTTAATATAGGACCAATTCCGTAATCATCCAATACTATCCTGCACCGACCAATTTCAATCTTCCTAACAAATATGGATAGAATCCTTTGATAACTCACATCCATTATTTTGTTAAGGTTATATTTATCAACATGCCACGGAGGAATTTTTTCATATACGAAGTCAAGTCCTCTGGCTCTTAGTGAGTCTAATTTCTTAAAGATCCCATCCCAATATTCAAACGAATGTCTATTTTTCGTATCTGCAGGACCAACCAATAAATCAACTTCTCTAAAAATTTCCTCAGAAAAAATCACACCGGTTAAAACCGTATGACCAATGACTTCTCCCTTTCCCGTTTCGTCTAAACCTATAAGAAAATCTTTACTTGGCAGAACATAAGCAGAGCCAACCAAAGAATCTATATACTGCCATGCATTGAACACAGCTGGGTCTTTTGAGTTTGAAGGTGTGCTGTAAAGCGTTCCGCTTTTGTAATATGTAAAGGTAGAATCAGAAAATCTAACTCGCCAATCTTCATAAGGTGCTTTAACTTCTCGTTCTTCACCACCATTTCTGAGCAGATAATCTTTGATTTCTTCAGCGGTCAAATGTTCTATGTTTTTCCACCTTCTCCCACTCATTTTTCCTCTTCAGCAGTTTCTATCAAATAAGTTTCAAGTTGTTTTATGGCTTCTTCTTCAATCTGATTTGCTCTGTCTTTTTTGTTGTATGCTTTAATTACTAAAGAGCCAATGCTCATCCCCGCATTTCATCGTAATGCTAAAATAAATAAAAGCATCATTATATAAAAAACATGATAGAGTCAAGTATAGTCAAAGGGGTGTTTCTCCCCAATAGAGAGAGTTGCCTTTGCGGCAGATATTTCAATAACCTCACGAAGACAATATTTGAGCACCACAAATTCCCTATCGAGGAGATGTTCTATATCTTGAAGGAGAGGGACGTACGAGGGAGATAAACCACCAGTGCAAACATTTGAAAGGAGAGGGAAAACAAGGTTCTTTGTCAAGAGGAACCTATCAAAAGACGCTTAAAAAGCCTCTGAAGGTGAGGTAAGGGTTAATACCGATGAATATCCGATATACGAGTGCATAATAGAGGGAAAAACGTTAAAGAGCACAGGTTCGTGAATCATTCGGAAGAATATGCAAAGGGTAATATGCATGTGAATATCCATCGTTCTGTTCCCGATGGTTCAGGGGGTAAGCGAAGTATTTAAATATGCAACACTTAAGGATATAAAGAAGGGAATGAAATGGGGAAGGTGATAGAGAAGGTAAAGGTAACAAATCTGTTTGACTCGAAAAAGTCAATTGAAGTGGAAGCGGTCATTGATACAGGTGCAACGATGCTCGTATTGCCCCAAAACATCATTAATGAACTCAATTTGAGAAAGATGAGGGAAGTGAAAGTAAGATATGCAAATAGCAAAACAGAAATTAAACCGATTTACGGTATTGTAACCGTAGAAATGTGTGGTAGAGCGGGTGAATTTAATGTTCTGGCGGAACCAGAGGGTTCTCAACCCCTCGTTGGACAAATAATACTTGAGCAGTTAGATCTTATAGTTGACCCAAGCACAAGGAAGGTTATACCTAATCCACGGTCACCAGAGATGCCGATGGTGGAGATTTTAATGGCAACGCCGCCTAACAGCAGGCATTACGACTACACTCCGCTCCGCCCAAATCCCTTCGGGACTTCGTATGTCCGCAAAACATTATACGCCATTGGCTTTAGATGTTCAAAGCGAAAATATTTTTATGTCAGGTAATATAAAATAAAGGAGGTTCGAGAGATGTCGTGTATCGGGTGGTATATACTCGCCATATTTGCTTTTCTACAAAACGAGGCGATGAAGAAATAGAAATTCCCGCGTATGTCCGCAAAACGCTAAGCGAAAGGGCGTATTCCAATCTATCATCTTTCTCTTTAGATCATGCACCTTTTACTATATTCGTGGTGACGGTGAATAAATCAAGGGAGAAGAGGGTAAGGGGACTTCTGTTGAGATTAAAAGAAGCGAGGAAAAATGCTTATTATGAAACTCAACCAATCACTTCATACCCGGAAACTGGCAGGAGATCGCACTCGCGAGATCTGGCGATTTCAAGAACAAAGCATGGTGCTTTGTTGGGTCTTAATGCCATGGCGTGAGGAGAAGAATAGCGGTGAGTCTCAAGGACCGATTCTTCCGAGCTCTGTCTGAGCGAGGACACAGCGCAGACCGCATTCCTCCAGCGTTTGCTTTACGACGAGCATCTCCTCGTAAGATGGCTTCACGATGTCCCTTCGCCTGAACTCTGGTCGGTAGTCCAGCGCACATACCTGCACATCTTCAGAGATTGATGCGATTCGCTCACCAATCTCTCGCACCTCCTCAAGTGAAATCAGCGATGCATTGTAGGGGATGCCGACGCCCACGAAGACATGCTCAGCATGGCGGTCAATCAAATACTCCAGAGCGTCCCATTCATTCTTCAAGAAACACGATGCGAGGCTCTTTTCCCTCAAACCCGTGATACGCATGAAAGTTTCAATGTGGAGTGCCTTCGCATCCACACCAATATCAGTCATTCCCGCATCCACTAAATCATCTATATACGCTCTTGTGAGGAAAGTTCCGTTTGTATCCACGTGAAATCTCGCATTTTTGTCCATGTTCATCCGCTTCACAGCCTCTAAAAATGATAGAAGCCACCTACGATTGATTGTGCATTCACCTCCCGAAATCGCAATCCTCTCAACTCTGTTCATTCTGCGCTCTAAAGTGATGATTCTCGCCGCCTCTTCGGGTTTTAGAGGACTATGACCCGCTACGGATGTGGAATAAGTAATGCCCCAGTTCTGGCATGTCGGACAGCGTAAATTGCAGCCGTGAGCGAAGCAGGCGACCTCAACGGGTGCGTAAAACAGGAGAGATGAGACGGTTTTTACCCAATGTGGCGTGCCCACTCCTCCCACTGGATGCCCTTGAAAGCCAGAAACAATTCGCCTGGGCTCAATTTCATCAACATCTGTCGAAATTTCCATGCCCTCTCGCACAGGTGTCACACAAGAAGGCTTCAAATCGCCGTCAACGATGACTGCACATGCCCAGCATCCGCCTGTTCTGCAAGGTGCAAGGATTTCCATTTCAGAAGGTGGCTCTTCTTTGAATGGCAGTATTTTGAAGCCGAGCATTTCAAGAGCGTCAAGCACAGTTATTCCAGCGTGAACCGCAAAACGCTCGCCGTTCACTTTTATTTTGATCTCAGCTCTTTCCTCTTGAACATCCTCAAGGAACCTCGCCTCGTAAGGGCATGCAAGAACGCAGGCGCCGCAACCCGTGCATCCGACGCCAGTTGTGGCTGCTGTCCGACACCTGAAAGCACTTCCAGCTTCGCAGACAGCCATCTCGCAGAAACCGCAATTCACACATTTCTCCGCAGAGACACGAGCAACCCTGAACCGCCTCATTTCCTCGCGGTATTATCTTGACTTTTTAAGAATAAAACGCGAAGTGTGTCAAAGCAGGCATTTCAAACCCGGTAGCGAGGTCGTCACCCACGCGGGAGCAGGTTATCAAAGAAGAGCCAGTCGAAGTGCGGAAGTTAGCGAAAATTATTTATGATAATGAATTTTATGCCGCCACCAGTTCAGCTCCTTTATCCACAACGATTCGAGTGGGAGAAGAGATTTTATAACTCGCTCTTTTTAAAGCCTTCTTCGCCAGCTCGAAATTTTGCGCCTCCACCCATACACTCATCACGCGCTGTCCCGCTTTCACTCGTGCTGCCGTCCCTATCGCTTTACCAAATGCGTGTCGCATCCCACTTGATACGCGGTCGGCACCCGCGCCAGAGGCAATTTTGTTCTCCCTCAGCACATGATGCGGGAACACCCTTATCTTCAGGTAGAAATTATTCCTGCCCACATTCTTCACCAGATACCTGTTAGCAAAGACTCGTGCCGCCTCCAGTGCATTATGCCTTATCTGCACTGCTTCTTTCGTCACTAAGGACAGAGATACAGGGAAATCCCGCCTTGGATTGCCCATATCAAATATCGTTATCTTGCTCCCTGGCACTCCTCCCATATATTCCCTTCGCACATACGCCGGTCCTGATACCCGCGTGTAAGCGCGCCCCGGTTTTAGTCCCATCTCTCCTTACCTCACTACACTATCACTATATATTCACTATATATCCTATTACTATATAATATCAGTGAACTACTCACCCCCAAGCTTCCGGGCTCAAAGGCTCGGACTCGAACTCGGGCTGGTCCACTGGCAGTCCTCTCTATTTTCTTACCTATATTGATGGCTCCATTTATGGTCAAAATTATATAAGGAACAGCAGGCAAAGTAAGTAGTGAATAGAGTTTTTATGAGGCACATCTACGTCCTTGAGGAGCATACGATAGGCAAAATCGCCGCGGGTGAGGTCGTTGATAGACCTGCATCGGTGGTTAAGGAGCTGATAGAGAATTCGCTTGATGCGGGCTGCCGGCATGTGATTGTGGAATTGGGTGACAGCGGGCGAGATTATATAAGGGTAACGGATGATGGCTGCGGTATAAGTGCAGAAGATGTGGAGGTGGCGTTCCAGAAGCATGCCACGAGCAAAATAAGGAAGATAGAAGATTTGCTGACCTTGAAGACTCTGGGCTTTCGCGGTGAGGCATTGCCGAGCATAGCGGCAGTTTCGAGGATGGCGGTGAGTACGCGTCACAGAGATGAAGATTTTGGCACTTTCCTCAGCATTGATGGTGGTAAGATAAAGGAGAGGAGGCGAATAACCCGCAGTATTGGCACCACGATAGAAGTGAAGAGCCTGTTCTATAACCTGCCTGCAAGGATAGGCACGATAAAATCACGGTCCACTGAGCTGAGACATATAATGGATGTATTCACGATTTACGCACTGATATATCCGGAGATAAAATTCGAGCTATTTCATGACGGTCGCATGGTCTTAAGCACTTCTGGCAATGGCAAAATGCTGGATGTCATTGTTAAGGCTTTTGGACACGCCGTCGCTAAAGAACTCATCGAGCTGAAAGAGTCGGAGCCGAGCGGCAAGACCAGGCTCAAGCTTTACGGGTTCGTCTCCAAGCCCGCAGTATCTTATAGCACGCGGCGATACATCTTCACATACGTAAATCGCAGATATGTGAAGAACGAGCTGATGGTGAATGCGATTAAGAGGGGCTATAGGACCCTTCTACCCAAAAATATCTATCCTTTCGCGGTACTCTCTCTTCAAATTGAACCTTCGGAGATAAATGTTAATATACACCCGAAGAAGCACGAAATCGCATTCTTTCATCCAGAGAGCGTGTTTCAGTTCATCGTCAGTTCGGTATCCACGACTTTACGCCATGCCGATTTGATTCCTGAGGTGGTTCAGCGAGCGGAGAAAGAGCGGAGTGTGAGTAGAGGCGAGCTCTTTGGGATGCCCGAGGGGAAGGATAGGGAGAAAGAAGCGGTAAGTGTTCATATCCATGTTCAATCCTCTTTTGAGTCGCCTGAGACGGAATCGGGGGCTGAGCATCCGGAGATGAGCAGCCTGGACATCCTCCCTGCACCGCTGTATCAGGTGCTTGACAGCTACATCATAGCGGAGAGTAAGAGCGGGGACGTGATTATGATAGACCAGCATGCTGCTGCGGAACGCATAAACTTCGAGAAATTGATTGCGAGATACGGGCGGAGGATAGAGAAGCAAGCACTGCTCAGACCTTATGTGCCTGAATTGAGTCCAAATCAACTTCTGTTATTGCGTGAGAGTATGCAGGCACTGAGGGATATGGGTTTTGATATAGAGCCCTTAGGCGATGGCAGCTATATCATAAGGGCGATACCGGTGGTCTTTCATGGCATGGTGCATGAAGATGAGCTTATGGAGATAATACAGCGGTTGATAGAGGACCGTAGCAGAGTTGAAGAACGAATAAAGCTCGTATTCGCTACCGCGGCATGTAAAGCGAGTATAAAAGCGGGAGAGAAACTCTCCTATGAATCTATGCGAGCGATAGTGGAGGAGTTAAAGAAAACAAAGATACCCTATACATGCCCTCACGGCAGACCAACCATGATTCGACTGACCAGGAAGGAGATAGAGAAGAGATTCAAAAGGCGATGATAACGAGAACGAGATAACGATGATGCCCCCTATTATCTTTACCTTTTATCTCGCTGCCGCCGCCTCCTTTACACGGTCCACCAGTATATCCACTATCCGCTCATCTACACCTATCGGCTTGCCATAAAAGAGATTCACACCCTTCCCTATCTCCGCCCATTCGCCCGCGAATGCCGCCTCCAATTTCTCTGGTATATCCTCTTTCGTGTGTGCCCCATCTGCCAGGAAGACAGGCAATGCTATTATATTCTTTACACCACTTCGCGCAAGCTCCCGCAATGCATCCTCTATGCCCGGTGTATTTATCTGCATAAATGCGGTCTTCACAACCTTGAATATCCCCCGCATCTCCAGTCGTCTCCGCAGCTCCTCCATCACCTCTTTGCCGTCCGC
>Ga0190315_1000919_pt1 | contig 12876 bp, 8 predicted proteins | sample 48701101_MG_FD_161673 | JGI IMG/M metagenome (GOLD analysis project Ga0190315, IMG submission 161673) | Hydrothermal vent sediment bacterial communities from Southern Trench, Guaymas Basin, Mexico - 4870-11-0-1_MG | ecosystem: Environmental > Aquatic > Marine > Hydrothermal vents > Sediment ...
AGCTAAAATCTCAGGTGGATAGACTGAAGAAGTGTTTATTTAGACTGTAGGCTGAAGACTGTTGAAACACTTCAGCCTTCAGCCTAAATATCTGAAAATCCAATATTGTCATAAAGAACTCTTAATGTTAGTCTTACAGCCATGGAGTTTATACCCAAATGGCTGGCATGGGAGATAACCAGGCGCTGCAACCTTCACTGCGTACATTGCAGATCTTCTTCAGAGCTGGAGGCAAAAGGGCATCCTGACTTTTCCACCTCGGAGGCCTTCAGGGTCCTGGACGACATAGCATGCTATGCAAAGCCGGTGGTAGTCCTCTCAGGCGGAGAGCCGCTGTTGAGAAAAGACGTGTTTGACATCGCCCGGTATGGTGCAGGTAAGTCCCTGAGGATGTGCCTTGCCACCAACGGCACCTTTGTGACTCCGGAGGTCTGCACCAGGATAAAGGATTCCGGCATATGCATGGTCTCTCTCAGTCTTGACGGGGCCACGGCCGAGGTCCATGACAATTTCCGCCAGCAGCCGGGCGCCTTTGAATACGCCATAAATGCCGCCAGGCTCTTCAGGGAGCACGGCATAAGCTTTTTGATCAATTCTTCCTTTACTCGCAGGAACCAGGATGAAATCCCCAAGGTTTACAGGCTGGCCAAGCAGATAGGGGCTACTGCGTGGTATATGTTCATGATCGTGCCGACCGGGCGTGGAAAGGAGATCATGGAAGAGCTTATCTCCGCCGAAGACTATGAGACCCTGCTCAACTGGCATTACGAGATGGAAAGGAAAGAGAAAGATATTCTTGTCAGGCCCACCTGCGCGCCGCATTACTACCGTATTCGTCTCCAAAAGGCCAAGGAACGGGGTGAAAGGGTAAAGCACAGGAGCCTCAAGTTTTCCACCGGCGGCTCCAAGGGTTGCCTGGCAGGCCAGTTGATCGCATTTATCGACGTAGACGGGAACGTGCTTCCCTGCAGCTACTTTCCTTTGCCGGCAGGGAATATTCATGAACACTCCTTCAGGGAGATTTGGGAAGAGAGTCCTCTTTTCAAGGAACTAAGAGATTTTTCTTCCTATAAAGGACGCTGCGGTGCATGTGAATATATCAGGGTTTGCGGGGGATGCAGGGCCAGGGCCTATGCAGTCCACGGTGACTATCTTGCTGAAGAGCCTTTCTGCAGCTACGTGCCGAGGAAGATGAGAAAGAGGAGTTGAAAGCCGTTCCGGCTTGAAATTGGAAATTGGGAAACATGAAACGAGTCTATGAGCTGGATGTTTACAAACTGGCAGAAGATTTATCAGATACAGTACAAAAACATGAAGGTCCAATCTCCAATCTCCAATTTCCAATTTCAAGCTCCAGGAGTACAGGATGAACGAAGCCTTTTTAAGGGCCTGTAACGGCGAGGCCGTCAGGCCGGTGCCGGTCTGGCTCATGAGGCAGGCAGGGAGATATCTTCCTGCCTACCAGGAGGTCAGAAAAAAAACAGACTTTCTCACCCTCTGCAAGACCCCGGAGCTTGCGGCAGAGGTTACCATCCAGCCGGTGGATATACTCGGGGTTGACGCAGCCATACTCTTTTCCGATATACTGATTCCCCTTGAGTGCATGGGAATAGGGCTTGATTTCCACGAGGGAAGAGGTCCTGTCCTGGATCCTGCCGTAAGGACCGAGCAGGACCTTGAAAGGCTTCATCCCATAGATCCGGATGCCGACGTATCATTCGTACTTGAAACCATCCGGATCTTGAGGAAAGAACTTGGTGGCAGGGTCCCGCTGATAGGTTTTTCAGGGGCGCCTTTTACACTTGCCACATATATGATAGAAGGAGGTTCCTCCAGGAGCTTTGTAAATACAAAGAGGATGCTGTTTGAATCCCCGTCTCTCTTTTCACGCCTCATGGATCTGATAACCGAAGTGGTCTTTTCTTACATGAAGGCCCAGATCAAGGCGGGCGCCCAGGCCATACAGGTATTTGATACATGGGCAGGGATCCTGACCAAGGAGGATTACAACAGATGCGCCCTCCCGTATGTGACCAGCATTCTTAAAGGACTTGAGGGCTTGGAAGTACCCTTTATCTACTTTGTCTATGACGGAGGACATATACTTGAAATCATACGTGATTCAGGCGCCGGGGTCATAGGGCTGGATTGGCGCACGGACATCGAAACCGCCATATCAAGACTTGGAACAGACGTCATAGTCCAGGGGAATCTGGACCCATGTGCCCTGTTTCTCCCCGAGCATGAACTGAGAGCCAGGGTGGATTCCGTATTGCGACAGGGCCGCGGAGCCAAGGCCCATATCTTTAATCTGGGCCACGGTATCCTGCCTGAGATATCTCCCGGGAAGGCAAGGCTCCTGGTAGAACTGGTCCACGAGTTGTCCGCCTGATAGTAGCCGTTTACACTCCCTGGCAGTCAGCAGCCTTTTGCGGGGTTTCAACCGCGGGCAGATTGCACTAAAATGGGTATTTGCAGCGGATTATGCTTTGAAATCCCCGCAAAAGGCTGCTGACTGCCAGGGGGAGGGAGTGAATAATTAAGCCTGATGATAGGGATAGTTTTCCTCAACATGGGAGGGCCGGATTCCCTGGCTGCAGTGAGGCCTTTTCTTTATAGCCTCTTTTCAGACCGGGAAATCATTCAACTGGGGCCCCGCTTTTTGCAGCCCATTATTGCCTGGGCAATATCCATGCGGCGGGCTCCTAAGAGCCGGGCCGCGTATGCAAAGATCGGGGGCATGAGTCCGCTCGCCTCCATTACCGGAGCACAGGCCAAGGCCGTCGAACAATCGCTTAATGAAAAACTGCAGGAAAAAGTACTTTGCCTTGCAGGGATGAGGTACTGGGACCCGCGGACCCCGGACATCCTGCATAATATGAAAGACAGAGACATTGCCAGGGTGCTTGGGCTTTCTCTTTACCCGCACTATAGCCGGGCCACCAGCGGTTCTTCCATAGGAGAGTTCGCAAGGTGCGCAGGGAAGCTTGGTCTTGAGACCCATGTCATAGACAGCTTCCCGGATCATCCAGGGTATATAGCGGCCCTGGCGGATATCATACAGGAAGGCCTGAAGAAGATAAGGGGCAGGGATGAATTCGCCCTGGTATACAGCGCCCACAGCCTGCCCAAAAGCATGGTAGAAGAAGGTGACCCCTATGTGAAGCATCTCCATCGTACCATCACGGCCCTTGAGGAACTGACCGGGCTTAAGGGCCGTTTGTGCTATCAGAGCAGGAGCGGTCCTGTGGAGTGGCTTGAGCCAGCGACCGACGTCTTGCTGAATGAGCTTGCAGAAAAGGGTTTTCATAACCTTTTGGTCCTGCCTATAAGTTTTGTGTCGGATCATGTAGAGACACTCTATGAGATTGACATCCTTTACTCAGGGATGATGGCCGAAAAGGGAGTGCGACTTATTCGCACACCTTCCCTCAATGACAGGCCTCTGTTTATCAATGCGCTCTCCGACCTGGTGGAACAAGGTCTTAAGAAGGCAGGATGGCTAGGGTAATAATAGCAGGAGGCGGGTTATCAGGCCTGTCCCTTGCCTGGTTTCTCAAGGAACTCAGGGCCGGCTGGGAGGTCCTGGTACTTGAGAAGGAGGCCAGGGCCGGAGGCAAGGCATGGACCATAGAAGAAGACGGCTTTGTGTGCGAGAAGGGCGTAAACGGCGTGCTTGACAACAAGCCTTCAACCCTTGCCCTTGCCGCCAGGCTCGGACTTGAGCCCCTGAGGAGCAATGATGCGGCAAGACGCCGTTTTGTGATAAAGAACGGGCAATTGATTCAGCTCCCTGTATCACCCGCGCAGTTCTTAAGCTCGAAAATACTCTCTCTGCCCGGGCGATTAAGGGTCCTGGCCGAGGCCCTTTTGCCAAAAGGCGATCTCTCCGGGGACGAGTCCCTGGCTGATTTTGCGAGAAGGCGTCTCGGCAGGGAGGCCTTTGAGTATCTCATAGATCCCATGGCCACAGGGATATATGCCGGAGATCCGGAAAAACTGTCTCTTCGCAGCTGCTTTCCGAGGATCCACGAACTTGAGCGTGACTACGGCAGCTTGATCAGGGCCATGATCCGGCTTCGGAGAGAGGCAAGAAAAAGGGGTAAAAAAGGGCCGGGTGCCGGTCCGGGCGGCGTTCTCACTTCTTTTGCCACAGGCATGAACGAGCTCGTAGATGCCCTTGTCCGGGCACTGGGTCCTGCAGTACGGCTGAATTCTTCCGTGGCTTCGATTTCAAAGCGGAACGCTGGCTGGCGTATCTCTTTAAAAGACGGGGAGGAACTTGATGCCAGCCACGTGGTGCTGGCATGTCCTGTTAAGGCGGTTTCAGAAGTCCTTAAGGAGACTGCCCCGGATATTGTCGAGCTTGCGGTGCAGATAAATTATCCCCCTGTGAGTATTGTGTGTATGGGTATCAGACAGGGAACTACTGAGAATCCCATGAATGGATTCGGATTCCTTGCCCCCGGCAATGAAAGGCGATCGATCCTTGGAGCACTCTGGGATTCTTCCATCTTCCCCGGCAGGGCCCCTGAGGGTTATCATCTGACAAGGACCCTGGTAGGCGGTGCAAGGGCCCCGGACCTGGCCGGACTCCCCGACGCATCTCTCCTGGACCTGGTAATAAAAGAATTTTCAGAGCTTGCAGGATTAAAGAGGGCCCCGGAGTTTGTGAAGATCTTCCGGTGGAAGGAGGCCATTCCACAGTACGAAAAAGGACACCAGGCCCTTGCTTCTGGAATCGACTCCGCCCTGAGATCTTATCCCGGGCTCCATATCAGGTGTAATTGGCTTGGCGGTATTAGTCTCAATGACTGTGTTGCAAATTCGGAAATGCTTGCAAGACAACTTGCAAGCTGATCGGCGAAAATTCCCTGCGCGGATTTTTGCATTCGGTGCCAGTCGATGCAAAAAAGATCATAGGCCGGCTTCGGTTTGATTCTGATGAGGTGCCGGGGTGAAGTATCTCAGTCTCAATCAGTATTTACGTTCGGTTTTTGGAGAACGGGTACAAAAGATTTCCCTGGATGCGGGTTTTACTTGCCCCAACCGGGATGGGACCAAGGGCAGGGGCGGTTGCATATACTGCGATGCCAGAGGCTCAGGGACCGGCGCTTACAGATCAGGCAAGGATATAGCTGAGCAGATGAAGGCGGGCATCAACTGGGCAGGCAGGCGCTATGGCGCCGGTAAGTTTATTGCCTACTTTCAGTCTTTCTCCAATACATATGCTCCGGTCGGCAGGCTTGAGGCCATCTACACACAGGCCCTTGTGGGACCGGAGGTCGTGGGGCTCTCCATCGGCACACGCCCGGATTGCGTAGACAAAGAGCGTCTGGAGCTGATTTCACGCCTTGGTGAGGGACGCATGGTCTGGATGGAATACGGACTCCAGAGCGCCTCTGATGTCACGCTTGCCAGGATCAACAGGAGGCATACGGTGTCTGATTTCATCAGGGCCGTTGAGGTTTCAAGGGAATACGGCCTGATGACCTGCGCCCATGTCATCTTTGGGTTGCCCGGGGAAGGGCGCAGCGAGATGGAAAATACCATCAGGCTTCTCTCAGACCTCCGGATAGATGGAGTCAAGTTTCACCAGCTTTACATCGTGAAAAATACCAGGCTTAACAAGCTGTACAGGGCTGGTAACTATAGGCCCATTGAACAGGAAGATTATGTGGAAATGGTGGCCTGGGCCCTGGCAAACCTGCCGGAAGGAACGGTAATCCAGAGGCTCATGGGAGATCCGCCCAGGAATGATCTGGTGGCTCCCGCCTGGTCCATGGACAAGAAACGGACCATATCCATGATCCAGGACAGGGTAAAATTAGAGTCGCCGGTTCAGGAATCGTGAATTCAGAGATTGGGATGAAGGATCTTTCTTAAGGCCTCGGATAGCTGACCTGTATTGAAGGGCTTCTGAATAAATCCGTTGCAGCCGCGCTCAAGTATTTTGTTCGCCTTACCGTTTAAGCTGTAACCGCTTGAAAGAAGCACCTTTATCTCCGGGTTGATCTCTTTGAGTGTGTCATAGACATCGCCGCCATTTATATCCGGCATGATCATATCCAGGATTACCATATCGATCTCGTCCGTATTTGCATTGTAGATCTCTATGGCCTCTTTCCCAGATCTGGCCTGCAATACATTGTAACCCATTGATGTAAGCATATCCTGAACGACCTCGATAATCATGTCCTCGTCATCCACGAGGAGAATCGTCTCGTGTCCCCTTTCAATCTTTTTCTCCGGCTTATCCGTAGCATGCTCACTTATAGGTATTTCAACGGCAGGGAGGAAAATGTCAAAGGTGGTCCCCTGGTCCTCTTTACTGAAAACGTTTATCATGCCGCCATGATTCTTGATAATGCCGTAAACAGAAGCAAGTCCCAGTCCTGTCCCCCTGTGCATCTCCTTGGTGGTAAAGAACGGATCGAATATGCGCCGCCGGGTCTCTTCGTCCATGCCAACGCCGGTGTCGGTCACGCTCAACTTCACGTAATTACCAGGCCCTGCCCTAAAAGGTTTGATATCCGCTTCATCGAGTGTGACATTTTCGGTTTTGATATACAGGTTTCCACCGTCCGGCATGGCCTGCCAGGCATTCACATAAAGGTTCAGCAGCACCTGTTCCATTTGTGATTGGTCCGCTTCTACCATCCAGATCTCTTCCTGGTATTTTTTGTATATTTTTATCTCTTTCTTGGTACGACCGAACATTTCAGAGCATTTCTCTACAAGGTCGTTCAGGTCTGTGGGCTTTACCTCGTATTTGCCCCTCCTGGCAAAACCCAGAAGTTGCCTGGTAAGAGTCGCTCCCTTTTTAACCATATCCTCAATAGCTTTGAGATGTTCGGCATGAGGATGATCTGAATCGATATCCAGGGCCATCAAAGAGGTCCGTCCCTCGATTCCCATGAGCAGGTTGTTAAAGTCATGGGCAATGCCGCCTGCAAGGGTCCCTATCGCCTCCATCTTCTGGGCCTGCAGCAATTGGGCCTTAAGGCGCTCGCGATCGGTTATGTCTCTGGCCACCCCATAGGTTCCGTAAAACTCTTTGTCTTTCTGTCCAACTGCCCTGTCATAGATTCCCATGGACTTTAATTCGATGGCCAAGTGTCTGGCTTCAGAGGACCTTGGTTGGTTCCCGTTATATTTAGGTTTCAGCCTCAATTCCAGACCATGAGTTGCACGTCTCCCGGTCCTCCTCTCGTTGAAATGGTTTTTGGCTTTATCTATATCGTCTTCAAAAACAATAGATGTATAGTGTTTGCCAACCAGCTCGGAGCCCTTATAACCAAGCAGCGACTCGATAGCGCCATTTACAAATGTAAATTCCCCCTCAGGATTCAAGGTATAAATGATATCCGGGGAGGCATTGACCAAAAACCGGTATTGCCTTTCTGTTAACTCGAGTTTCCCGTTGAGAAGCTCATGTTGTTTTTTCAATATATTTTGATCAAGGGCATTTTTTACCCTCCTCAAGAGTTGCTCAAAATCAAAGGGCTTCCTGAGATAATCGTAGGCCCACCTCCTCAAGGATTTTACTGCCGACTCTAAAGTAGCGTGCCCGGTCATAACGATGACCAACGTCGCCGGGTATTTACTGTTAATATGGTCCATAATCTCGTGACCGCTCATATCCGGCATGACAATATCCACGAGGGCCAGATCAAAACTGTCCTCGGCCAGGCGCTCTATTGCCTCTTTCCCGCTATACGCGGTTTTCGCCTCATATCCATGGTCGTTTAGTAAGGTCTTCAGGCTGTTGCACATGCGGGGTTCATCATCAACGATTAAGACCTTTGGCATATAAGACATTGCCACCTCCACAAACTACCGGCCCTGCGTTTTTTCTACAGGCAGTTCTATTTTAAAAGTTGTTCCCTTGGCCTCTTCGCTTTCACATGTTATTGTTCCGTTTAAGTCCCTGATAATGCTGCCGGCAATAGATAGACCCAATCCGGCATGTCCCTTTCCTTTTGAGCTGACAAACGGTTCAAACAGCCTCGACCTGATCCTTTCAGGTATTCCTGGTCCGTTATCACTGATGGTAATCTTCACATAGGCTTGATCTTCATGCAAGTCCTTTTTTAAACCTTTCCCAGGGCCATCAAAGACGCGTCGAGTCTTTATATTAAGATTCCCTCCTCCCGGCATAGCCTCAGCCGCGTTTTTAATAAGATTAATAAGGACCTGTTTAAGGCCGTTTTTGTCCGTCATGGCAGGTGGCAACGAAGGCTCCAGGTCGAGTTGAGCCTTTATGCCGGACTCTACAAGAAGGGCTTCATGCGTAATTTTAATAAGATCCGAGATCAGTGAATTGATATCAACAGGTTCCTTCTGCCGAACCTTAGGTTCGAAAAAATCAGATAATACACTAATAATGCCGGAAATACGATCTATTTCTTCATTGATTATATTTATCTCTTCCTGAACAGCATTGTTCTCACTCAGCTTAATACCGAGCATCTTGAGATAATTCTTTATGATGCCTAACGGGTTGTTTACTTCGTGGGCCACTCGTCTGGCTACCTCGGATGAGGCCCTTAAGCGCTCAGCCTGGACTATACTTGCCTGGGTCTGCCTGACATTTTCGGCATAAATGGATAAAGCCGCCTGGTTGATAAACATGGTCAAGAGGCTTATCTCTTCAGACAAACAGGAAAATTGCGTCTCATCTATACCAAGGATAACCACGCCAACAGGCTCTCTGTGGGCCACCATCGGAAGGCACAGGAGACCGTCTGTCCCGATTAAGCGAATTAGCTGGTTGTCTGTAATGCTGAGGGCCTCCTTTGCCAGATAGCCAAAAGAGTCCAAGGGTGTTCCGCGGGAAAGAGACTTGGCCAAAAGACATCTTCCCTTCTGTACAGAAACGGCTAATTCCTTGACCAGCGGATCCAGGCCGGGACCCATGCCACCTCTTCCAACCAGGGAATCTTTTTCCCTGTCATACAGGAAAAAGAGAATACTGTGAATATCAAATAAGACCTGAATGCCTTGCTTGACGGTTTTAAGGATAGATTCTTCACCATGCGCCTCTAAAAGCTCTTGAAGCGTGCCCTGAAGCAGAGAAATGTCTCTGACTACCCGGACAAGATGTTTCTGCTTTTCGGCATCTTTTTCAGAAGCTGATTCGCCGGAGGTGTCCGGAGATTCAATATCTATATCGAGTGATCTGGCGACTTCCGTTGCCTGTTCCCTGGCCAGCGATATGAGTCCCTCCGCTTCAGAGCGGGCGATGCCGAAGACCTCTTCCGCGGCCTCAAACTTGGCGTCCGGGTCTTCACCAGTCTCGGAACTGAGGGCGCTGGCCACAAATACTATTTTGACCAGAGGGAGGGCATCCAGGATCCTATGTACCGGTTCGTGGTGATAAAGCACTGCGTCGGCCATAAATGATTGCAGGTTCCACCGGTTGATCATCCATGCTCCAACCTCGCAGTGAGTGGCCCCCAACTTCCTTTCACCTGCCAGAAGCAGATCCGGATTGCTGTCGCATGACCGCAAGATCTCAGCGTATTCCTTCGGGAAATTGACCCATAACACCAACCTCCCTATATCATGAAGGAGTCCCGACAAAAATGCCTCATCAGAAGCAGGATATGAGGTCCTTGCGGCAATTAGTTTAGCCAAAGCGGCACACATAAGTGACTGCCACCAAAACAGCTTCAATCTGAAAACAGAACTATCCCTGGCCTTGTTAAAGGCCTGGTGCACTGAAGCGCTGACAGCAATATTTTTTACCGTACCAGTGCCCAAGAGCACCAGGGTCTGGTCAATGCCGGTCACCCTTTTCGGCAGGCCATAATATGCGGAATTGATCATCCGCAATAACCTTGCGCTTAACGATGCGTCGCTGGTGATAATTCGGGATATTTCATCAATCGTGTCCGGTTCCCTGTTGCAGACCTCGATCAATTCGACAAGGATGTGGGGCAGGGTAGGCAGATTTCCGGAACTCTCAATCTTACTGAAAAATTCGCTGGAATGGGTATTCATAACCGTTCTCTTCTACTTAATTTGAGAGTCCAAAGTTCTCTCGTCATGCCGGACTTGATCCAGTATCCAGATCGCGGAACGTTTTGAAAAGACACAGGATTCCGGCTTTCGCCGGAATGACGCGGTCAGTTTTTTTATCTCTGATTACACTGCAAAAAGCCCGAAACATGATTCCGCTCAAAACCCCGAGACCTGCCTGCCGGCAGGCGGGTGCAAGGCGCGAAATTTTCCGGGAATGAGCCGTACTTAGCGTACGTCGCATGGGCTGGAAAATTGAAGCAACGCCGCAGATTGGGTTTTTTCAGCGGAATCATCTCTTAATTCAATTTTTAGCATTATACATAATATACGGCATTTTATGCAGCAAACTCAAGGCAACGTCAAAGTCCATTATGAATAGGGATCGGGAGTTGGTTGGGTTTTAAAAATCACTGCTCCATAAGAAGGAAAGGCATGAGCAAAGTAAATATTCTTATGAACCCGTGGTCCACTGGCAACCGGTCACAGGGGAGCTCCTTCTTCCAACATGCTCTCGCCCCTTGTTTTCTTAAGGCCTTTGTGAGCATGGGACCCTCCCCGTTCTCCTTCGCTTCGCTCAGGAGCCGGGGTTTCCAATGCTGTAAAGGCCGGGAAAACTTGCGGGGCTGACGCAAATCGTTTCCATAAAGAAGCTCCCCTGTGACCGGTTTTAAGTCCACTGTGCAGACCGTTCACTGGCAGGGGACATTTCTTTTCACTTAACACTTCAGCCCCTTGTTTTCTTAAGGCTTTTGACATGGGGGAGTTTTGCCCCCTCCCCGTTCTCCTTCGCTGCGCTCAGGAGCCGGGGTTTCCCCCACAGCAAAAGCCGAGAAAACTACGGGGGCTTTCGTTAAACCGTTCAAAGAAATATCCCCTTCCAGTGAACGGTTGCCGTCCGTGCCCTGCCGCAGGAGCGGTTTGCCTTTTGCAGGGTTTCGATCGCGGGCCAAATTGCACCGGCTCTTTCGGTCTGCAATAAGTGAGCTTTGAAACCCGGAAAAAGGCAACCGCTTCAAGGCAGGATATAAAGGGTTCACCGGATATTTACCGAGCAAATCCGGCGCCGGCGCTATCCCATGACCGGGCCGGACGACGGCCCACGCCCCTCATGTCCGATTCTTATCATCCTAAAATAGGAGCTGGAAATGCGTGACAAGGATATCATTGTCAATGTCCTCGCCGTGCATTTCCTCCCGGAACGTGTAATTGAGCTGCCATTTGATATTTTGCCCGTGAATGAACCAATTGCATCCCACTGTATACCAGCGGCTGTCAAGAGTATTGTCGACATCCACATTCGGATCAAACTCATCGTACCGCGCAGTGAGCTGGAAATTATCAGTGAGGTATATCTGTGTCTGTATACCGTAACCGTATTGACGCTTGGATTCATCGCCATCTTGCGTTATGTATTCGAACTGCAGGTGTACCGGCTCCCAGTCGAATGCGCAATTAAAATCCCAAAGCTGCAAGTTGTCCGCAACCTTGTGGTCAGCTATGGAATATACGTAATGGTCATCAACTTTTTCCGCCTTGCCAAGGACAGTGGTTTCATAATCATAGCCCACCTGATCATAGGCATAGCTTGTGCCTAAAGTGAAGTGTGGCGACGGTCGCCAGAGAAACATACCGGTTACCATGAAGTTTTCGTTGTCATTGCGCATATGGTTGAATGAGTTGCCGTTGTATAACCCGAGCGCTACAAAGAACGGCAAATCGTGAACTTTTTGTCCGTAGGCCCGGCCGTCCCATTCACCTTTTCTGGGTGACTCCACGCTGATTCCGATTTCACGCCTTCGGGCGAGCTTATCGATCACGAGAGGACGTTCACATAAGGGAAGATACGGTCCGTGCGTAGTATATGATGGCGAAAAAAGTGACTTGAACTGCCCAACCCTTATGTTGACAAAAGGATGTGCCTTATACACAAAATATGCGTCCTGGAGTTTTACGCCGATGTCCTCTCTTTTGAGTTTATAATCCGGTGTTTCGGGATCTATCTTGTCTTCGTTTTGATCGCCGTCTGCACTGAACTGTACATGGTATTTCCACCGGTCAGTCACGTTGCCGAAAAAGCGGAAACGAACGCGACGTATAGAAAACCCATCGAATTCAGAATCGTCAAATGCCTTCTGATGAGTCACTTTACTTAGATCGCCGTTTTCAATTGAAGTGTATCGTGCCTGCACACGTCCCTTAAAGTTGATGCTCTTGGGTTTACGGGCGCTTTTAACAACAACCTCTTTTTCAGGAGGAGGCGGCTTCCACTCTTCATTGATTTCCTCTATCCGTCCCTCCCTTATCTTCTTAATGTCATCCTCAGTAACTATTCCTTTTTCAATAAGTACTTGAAGCAATTCCTCGGCCGTCAGTTGGGCAAAGCTGTTAATCACACTACCGAACAAAAAACACACACACAAAACAACACTGTAACATTTCTTCATTAAAAAATTCCTCCTTCCTTTGCTCCCAAACTCTCAGGGTTTAGCTTTAAAGATCGACCTCCATAGACTCGGGCTCTTTAACCAAAAAACTCTGTTGTGAAGCCAACACCATTTCACGATAAGGAATAGATCATGATATTCACATATAGCTGCATCATCTCTGGATGATGAGAAGATAGTATAAGTATATCGGGGAATAAAGACTCCGATTTTTCTGGATCATTATTGAAGGACTTACAATCATTACAAGTTATTGTCTTATCCATCTTTGTCTTTGATAAGATAAGCATATTTTTCAAATGATATAGTAATTCCAAATAACAAAATTTATATTATTTTAAATCAAAGTCAATAATAAAAATAATATTATACGAAGCCGGAAGATAAATTACTTTGATCAAATCGA
>Ga0190315_1000920_pt1 | contig 12868 bp, 9 predicted proteins | sample 48701101_MG_FD_161673 | JGI IMG/M metagenome (GOLD analysis project Ga0190315, IMG submission 161673) | Hydrothermal vent sediment bacterial communities from Southern Trench, Guaymas Basin, Mexico - 4870-11-0-1_MG | ecosystem: Environmental > Aquatic > Marine > Hydrothermal vents > Sediment ...
TGGTTTCTTTTTTTCTAGTGCTTCATATTTCTTTAGAATTGTGTCTAACTTTTCCATTGTAGGTGAAATCAACTAAACTCAAGGGGTATACTTTTTTGTAAGATATTTTATTACGGGTTCAGTGGAAAAGCTCTTACCAGTTGCGACTTTAATTAGCTCTTTAAGCTTATATATGCTGGCGTAACTATGGATGTGATTCTTGTGCCAAGCCTGAATTTTCTTAATGCCATCAACATTTTGAACAAGATTATCAATTAAGCCAATTTCTTGTTCAAGGGATTCTTTCCACATAATGGATAAGGATGTGCCGATTGAATAAGTTGGGAAGTAACCGAAGGCTCCCATGCTCCAGTGAATATCTTGCAAAACACCTTCCGAAGGCTTTTGAGGAATAATTCCTAAATACTTTTTCATATAATTGTTCCAAACTTCTGGCAAATCCTTAACCTTAAGTTTGTTTCCAAACAGTTTCTTTTCTATATCGAATCTTAGTGCAATATGAAAATGATATGTAAGCTCGTCTGCCTCGACCCTTAAGTTCCCTGGTTTAACTGTGTTAAAATATTTGTAAATTTTTTGTATTGTGTCAGTCTCCAACTCCTTAGAGATGTCACTTGAAAGATTTTTAATCTCGAGTAAGAAGTTGTTAAGAAAATTGGTATTTCTACCGACGATATTTTCCCAGAACCTTGACTGCGACTCATGTATTGACATTGAAGCTCCACCTGAAATAGGCATATATTCAAATTTGTTGGGGCATTGTAACTCATACAGGGCGTGTCCGAACTCGTGAATAGTTGCACACAGGCTTCTTGCAAAATTCCTTGGATGATACCAGGTCGTGATTCTTACGTCCTTGTTTGAAAAAAGACTACTGGTAAATGGATGTGGAGCAATGTCAAGTCTGGTCTTTTTAGTAGGAAACTGTAGATATTTCAACACTTTATGATTGAGGTCTTGCATTCTCGATTGTGAGTATTTCATAGTTTCTAATGGTGATGTGTTCCCTCGTAACTTTGAGGGGGGAATTTTATCAAGTATTACCTTTAATTGGGGTATGAGACTACCAAAATATTTATCTGTATCTCTAGTTGTCCAACCTTCATCATATTCATCAATTAGTGCATCATATGGATGATTGGGATAACCAAGGTATTCAGCTTTACGTCTTGTTAATTGGACAAGTTTGACAAGATCGTCTTCGAATAATTTAAAGTTCTCATTTTTCCTGGCATCCCGCCAGGAGAGTTGTGACTTGTTCCTAAGGTTTTCAAATTCTTCAACAAATGAAGGTGGTAATTTTTCATATTCCCGAATTGATTTTTTTATAATTCGTATAATCGCTTTCTCCTGGACTGATAACGTTTTAGACTTTTCGGCGTTAATGATAAGCTTAGTAATCTCTTTCCCAAGATACATTTTTTGAATAATTGTGCCGAGTCTTCCGAGGGCTTCACTTCTAGGTGTTATTGATTTCTCGGGCATATAAGTATTTATGTCCCAGTCTGCAAGGGCGTATAAGTGGTTTAGTGACCAAATGTCTTTGTATATTGCTAGTACTTTTTTAATATTTTTGTTTTCAATCATATGTTTAATATTGTAATCCAATTATTTTTTTAACATTATCAATAATTTCATCGCTTATAATTCTTACCTTTTTGGTTCCAGAATATAAAATGTCCATAACGGTATCAGTGTCTTTTTCTAATTTAGATCTTCGCTCTCTAATTGGTTCTAAAAATGAGTTAATTGCGATATATAATTTATCCTTAACTTCTACATCACCAACTTTGCCTTTTTCATATCTTTGCTTTAAATCTGCGACTTCTTCTTTGTTTGGATTGAAGGCATCATGATAAATAAAAACGGGGTTTCCTTGTACGGTACCTGGGTCTGATAGATGAATTCTGTTTGGATCAGTGTACATACTCATAATTTTCTTTTTTACTGTCTCCTTATTATCAGACAGGTAGATCCCGTTATCTAAGCTTTTACTCATCTTGGATTTGCCGTCTATGCCAGGTAGGCGAGAAATCTTAGTAACTCGTGCTTTTGGTAAATGCAAAAAGTTCGAGTTATATGTTTTGTTAAATTTCCTTACTATATCTCTGGTCTGTTCAATATGTGGAAGTTGATCCTCGCCAACTGGGACTAGGTCAGCATTAACGGTCATAATGTCGGCTGCTTGATGAACTGGATAAGTGAAAAACCCAAGGGGTGTAGATTTTTTAAAAGTAGTCTTGCTGGTTCTCTTTTCTTTCAGCTCTGATTTAACTGTTGGATTATGGCTTAATTGCTCAACACTTACGAAGTTGGAAAAATAGACAAATAACTCGGCAGTTGCTGGGATTTGTGACTGAATGTATATGGTTGTCTTCTTTGGATCTATTCCAATGGAAAGGTATTCAAGCATGAGTTGTAAAACGTTGTTTTTGATTTTTTCTGGATGATCAAAATTGTCTGTCAGGGCTTGCACGTCAGCGATAATAATAAATTGTTCGTATTCGTCCTGTAATTTCAGGCGTTGATTTAGGGAACCAACATAATGACCCAAATGTAATCTTCCAGTCGGGCGATCACCAGTCAAAATTCTTTTTTTCATGACAATTCTATAATAAATTTATTGTGTGATTTGATAGCTACTAATGATAAGAACCTATCTGAATCGCCAACGAAAGATTGATGATATATTTACGTATGTATCCATAATATTGATTATATTTTATTAGTTTGGATTTTGCAATTTTGTCTTGTATGGGTATTTTTATACAACAACGGACATGATATAATATCATGATACTAATTTCGTTGGGAGACTACTGCATAGCTGAAACCAAAACAAGAAGAGGGCTTCTAAAGTTAACCTTGAAGTCCTTGGCAGCTCTTGCAATGAGCTCTTTGCTTCCTAGATGCAAAGGAAACCCTAGTTTACCAACTGGAAGCACAGAACATGTCGAGGAACAGTTAATCAGGTCTGATGCAGAAATTTTTGTGCCTCGGTCGGTGTATAGTTTTTTTCGAAATATCACTGATATGAGTGTGTTGGAAGGGATTCGGACAAGTCCACAAGAAAACTGCCTCAAGCATTGATAGAAAGCAAGGAGGGCATTGCTATTGGTTTAGTATTAGGTGCCAGATTAATGGAGTTGGAATATCAATTGAAAGATGGATTGAGAGATTATAGGTTTATAACAACACATAGTACTGCAGTCTGGATTTATAATAATAATGGTGATCTCTTATCAATAAGAAATGATCCTGAGCTTAAAGACTTTTTTTTGGGGGGCGATAACATTTCCGTATAAGAAATTATAATATCTCTTGAATCAATACTTTCCAGACGTGACTCGGGTCATTATCTTCAGGTAAACGATTTACCGATGATTGTAGGATCCAATGAACGACTGGAGGCGACAACTACGAGGAAAGACTGTAATAGAACGATTGAGACCTACCAAGTAATATCTACCAGAGGATAATAATTCAGATTGGAAATGAGACAATTGGTTATGACAAGGTTGGTTATAATACAAACCACAATGCAGCTATGTCATGGTGTACTCGAGTTGGAAATGAACAACTTTTCACGTTACAGAATGTTCCTTTAATATCTTCATAAGAGTTACAATCACGTAACTTTGGACATATTATAGGGGAACTGACAATCAGTAAGTATGAGGTACAAACTGTTATTCAAAGCCAATCATTATTCGAGCTTTTTGGTTTGATGAGTACTCGAAGGAAAACACATGATTATAGTCAGGTAGACCCAATGAGACTATTTACAGTTGTTGAGTATTGTTTTGATGAAATCATTAGTGGGAACATGTGGGTATTGGGTGAAAATGGTCTTATTGAGCCAGACCAAACACTACATTTACATTATCAAGAAGTTGACCGTGTATTAGCAGGAAAGTTATCGAATGATAATCGAAGTATGGTCCAAGTAGGAAATAGAGGTCCGGTAAGTTGCCTCCCGATTTTAACAATGTAGTGAACAAAACTTATCTTTTACTTTGTATATACATTTGCTATAATGGAACAACCTTGAGAAGAAGATTAGTAGCAATTTATGCGAATTACACTTTGGAGGGGTTTCTCTGAATGATTAATTAGGAGAAAACGGGTAAGCCCGAAATAGCAGAAAATGAAGTCCGTTATTTACGGAAGAGTAAGGTGGTACCGTGCGAAACGACTCTCACCCTTACATGTGGTTATTATGCCGTGTGTAGTGATGGGAGTTTTTTATTACTATATGACTTGAAAACATAAGTTGCAAAAAGCAAAATGAGAAGAAGCAATTTTAAAATTAAAGTTTATCGACAATATGATGATTTGTATTGAACGAATATTTATACATTTTTGAAATTAATTTTACAAAACACTTAATGAAAACGAAGTTAACAATACAGGAACGATTAGATCTTATCAAATCCGTTGGAGAGGAAATAATAGGATTGGACGAATTGGAGGAATTGTTAAAATTGGACAGAGAGTTAATAACGTACGATGGTTTTGAACCGTCGGGACAAATGCATATTGCTCAAGGGATTATGCGTGCTATAAATACAAACAAAATGATTAATGCAGGGTTTAAGTTCAAGTTCTATATTGCCGATTGGTTTGGATACCTAAATAAAAAAATGGGTGGAGATCTGGACAAAATCAGAACGGTCGGTAAATATTTTGTTGAAATATGGAAAGCAAGTGGTATGAATATGGATAATGTTGAATTTGCCTGGGCAAGTGATGTTGTCGCAGATCCTGGATATTGGGAATTGGTTATGAAAGTAGCACAAAACACAACCCTAAATCGAATTTTAAGAACAACCCAAATCATGGGTCGAAGTGACAAGGACAGTTTACAGGCGTCCCAAATACTATATCCATGTATGCAGGCAGTAGATATCATTAAACTTGGAGTCGATGTTACTCAACTTGGGATGGATCAACGAAAAGTATATATGCTTGCAAGATCGGTATTCCCACAGATTGGCTTTGTTAAGCCAGTAATTATAAGTAATCATATGCTGATGGGGTTGTTACCTCCGCCTCCTAAAGACTCAAAGCCGATTGCACGAAAAATCGCTATGAAAATGAGTAAATCTAAACCTGACAGTGGTATTTTTATGACGGACACAAAGGAAGAGATTGAAAGAAAATTGAAGAAAGCGTATTGTCCAGAAGGTGTAGTTGAAGATAATCCTATTTTGGAATACTGCAGGTATATTCTTTTTGAAGCACAGCATCTTCTTGGATTTGAAGATTTTTTAAAAAATGGACTTGTTGTTCGAAGACTGGCCAAGTTTGGAGGAGATGTTACCTACAAAACATATGACCACCTTGAAGAAGCTTTCAAAGAGAAGAAACTGTATCCATTGGATTTAAAGAATGCGGTGGCTTCATATGTAGATATTCTGATTGATCCTGTGCGAAAGCATTTTAATCAAAACAAGGAGGCAAAAAAGCTGAATGAATTAGTGCAAAGTTACCAGGTTACAAGATAAGACTATTGTGTGAAATGCTGTTTTGTAATATACTAACAGCCTAAGGAAAACGTATGTCCCTAAATTTTAGAATATTTGATAGTGAACAAATATGGACAAGAATACTGTAGAAGAAAGCCTTAAGTATTATTTGCGGAAAGCATTCTTAGAAGATTTTGATAATGACTCGAAAAGGATGTTGAGGGCAATAAGTGAGTTTATTAACGGCATTGAAATAATTCAAAACAAAAAGAGTACAAACGAATTTGGGAGTGAAATTATTAGCTTGGAGAATGTTACCAAATCTTACAAGGTAGGTGGGGAGCGTATTGATGCGTTGTCAAACGTGAGTCTTTCAATAAAAGAGGGTGAATTTATTGGAGTAATGGGTACCAGTGGTAGTGGGAAAAGTACCCTTTTAAATGTTATTGGAGGGCTAGACAAACCGACTAGCGGTAAAGCAAAGATTGGTGAGTATCAACTTGGAAAACTGACCGACAAACAAACTGGTGAGTACAGAAACACCATGATTGGTTTTGTTTTCCAGTTTTTTTATTTACAACCTTTTTTAAATGTTAGACAAAACGTTGAGATACCCTTACTTTTCAGAGGGTTACTAGAGAGTGAGAGAAGAAAAATCTCAGAAAAAATAATTGAGACGGTTGGATTGGGTGATCGAATAAATCATTTACCTTCTCAATTATCGGGAGGTCAGATGCAACGAGTTGCGATTGCAAGAGCCGTTGTTAATAATCCAAAAATTATTCTTGCAGATGAACCGACTGGAAATCTTGATAGTAGAACCGGGGGGGAGATTCTAGATTTGTTGTCTGATTTGAATAGAGAAAAAAACACTACGATTGTGATTGTAACCCATGATGAGAGCATAGTTTCAAGGTGTAACAGAGTTTTTAGAATGATGGACGGCTTCCTGACTGAATAAATTGTAATTGTTGAATTCATGATTAGAAATAAAGATACTAACCTGTTGGCCAAGACTAAGTTTAAGCAACGGAAAGGAAGAAGTCTTGTGTCGGGTTGTCTGGTTTCTCTTGGGCTTGTAACAATAATATCTTTTCTAATTGGTACAAAAGGTGTTTCTGTGGCAATCAATAAGCTCTACAATCTGCCACACGAGAACTTTTATTGGGCTTCGGAATATTTGACAGGTGGGTATCAGGATATAAATCATGACTATTACAAAAAAAAGTATTCCAAAAATAATCTGGAGCAAGTTTACGAGATGTATACAACGAGTAAGAGTTACACAATTGATGATGACTACAATGCAAACGATTATGACTATATGGGGAGCGAGCAGTACTTCCTTAACTTTGTTGATGATGATATCTTAAACGATTATCTGTATGGTGATAGCTCACTTGAAAGGATTTCTGATGATACCATTCCAATAATTGTTCCATTGGATTATTTATACACTTTGGCGGATATCGATACACAGGAAATAACTCTAAAGGAGCAATACGAAAAAAACCAAACACTTTTGGATGACTTTGTTGGCAACGACTTTAGAATGTATTTAATTGAGAGCACAAGTTATTCCTCAGCTCCAGATCATTATGAACTGATTTCTGATGAAGATGTGGAAGAAAGTTGCAGAGATACTAACTTAAAGGTGAGGATTGTTGGAGTGTTTGGTTCGGGTGATTATTTCCTCGGATCAAGTTATTCTGATTTTGTAATGCCATTGTGGGTTATACAAGATAGTAAGTTATCATCAGATCTAGGTATTAATAAAAAAGAGGTTAGTACAACTTTGTACTACAAATTTAACAGTAGAAAAGACCGTGCTGGCCTTGTGGACAAGAGTACTACTGTCTACCCTCTGGATACTTTAAAACAGTATGCTGAAGAACCAATGAAATATATGCGATATATAGGTGTGGGTGTTGGTGGGCTCTTTATGTTAATATCAACATTTATCACGTTTTTTACAGTAAATAAAATTGTTACGGAGAGTAGACGAGAAATTGGTGTATATCGTGCAGTTGGAGCAAGGAAGAAAGACGTAAGAAAAATATTTTTTAGGTATTCCTTGTTGATAATGATGATTGGGTTTGTTATTGCTATTATTTTCTCGTTTGTTTTTAATGCTACTATATCACTTCTTTGGGGAAGAAAGCTTTATTATATAATGGCTCTTTCTGCAATATCTTTTGATTATAAAATGCCCCTATTCTTGTTTGTTGGGTTTCCCATATTGGAACTTTTTGTAATTTGGCTGATAAGTATGGCTTCGGGTTATGTGGCAGCATATATACCTGCACATAGGGCTTCAAAGATGGATGTAGTTAAGGCTTTGCGGGATGAATAAAACAGAATTGTGGTTTTTTTAAACTAATGATACAATTCAAGTTGTGATCAGATTTAAGTGTAGTGTTTGGTTTGGCCGATAAGCAAATGCTTTGCGGTACCTAATTTTTATGTCTGATTTTTGCTATAATGTTTACACATCTTCATGTGCACAGTGAGTTTTCCTTGTTAGATGGTTTGTCTTCGATAGATCAGATTGTTCAAGCTGCTCTTGATAACAAAATGAATTCGATTGCTCTAACTGACCATGGGGTTATGTATGGAACCCATAAATTTTACACGGCAGTCAAACGTGCGGGTATCAAGCCAATTATTGGTGTAGAAGCATATGTTGCTCCACGTAGCAGGCATAAAAAGATAGCAAAACTTGACAACAAACCATACCACCTTGTTCTTATCGCAAAGAATAATACGGGTTACCACAATTTAATAAAACTGATATCATTAGCTAATATTGAAGGATATTATTATAAACCTCGTGTGGACAGGGAACTACTAAAAATCTATCATGAAGGTCTAATTGCGTCTTCGGCTTGCCTTGCAGGAGAAATCCCAAGACATCTGTATTCTAAAAGATATGGGGACGCAAAGAAAACTGCTCAATGGTACGAAAAGACATTCGGAAAAGGTAATTTTTATCTGGAGTTGCAAGCCAACAGATTAAAGGAGCAAAAGATTGTAAATAAGAGGATGATTGATTTGTCAGAGGTAACAGGTATTCCACTTATTGCCACAACTGATGCTCACTATCCGACGCAAGCTGACGCCTTTGCTCAAGATGTGTTACTTGCAGTAAACACCAAGACTGATATGCAGAATCCAGACCGTCTGACTATGAGTAAAACTCCAGACTTTTATATCTGGTCTCCAAAGGAAATGGCGAAATATTTTGCTGACACGCCAAGTGCTATTAAAAATACGGAAATGATTTCTGAGATGTGTAACGTAGATTTAGATCAGAAGGAATGGATATTGCCTCATGCAGATGTCCCGAAAGATTATAAAAGTGATTACAATAAATACTTATGGGATCTTTCACATACCAAATGTAAAACGCGATTGGGTAGAAAACTTACAGAAGATGAGACGAAAAGATTAGAGTATGAACTAAAAGTGATAGGCGAAAAGGGCTTCTCACAATATATGCTGATGACTAGTGAGTTTACAGATTGGATGAGAGAGAAGGGATTGCCATTCACTACAAGGGGTTCGGCTGCTGGAAGTCTTGTGTCTTTTGCTATCGGTATTGTTAATTCAAATCCTCTTGAGTTTGGTTTGGCTTTTGAGAGATTTTTGAATCCATTGAGACCTAAGGCACCAGATATTGACTTAGATGTTGCAAGTAATGTACGAGACGATCTAATAAAATATACAATAAAAAAACATGGTAAAGAGAAAGTGGCACATATAATAACCTTTGGAAGAATGCAGGCACGAGGAGCAATAAGAGATGCGGGTAGGGTCCTTGGAATGTCTTTGGATTATGTTGACAAGATTGCAAAATTAATTCCTCACTCTGGGCAAGGGTTAGCAAAGGTAAATATTAAAAGGGCATTAAATGAAGTGGCGGAACTTCGTTTACTAATAGATACGGATCCTGATGCCAGGAAACTAATTGAAACTGCTCAGAAGATTGAAGGAAGGGCTAAAAATTATGGGCTACATGCTTGTGGAATACTTGTGACCCCTAACCCTATTACAGATTATGTACCAGTAATTCTAGACAAGGAGACTGGGAGGATGGTTACTCAATACGAGATGGATTCTCTGGAGGAGTTAAAGTTGATAAAAGTAGATTTTCTTGGCTTGAAGACTTTGGAAACAATTGCTACAGCCTCCGATCTAGTACAATCTTATGAAGATGTTCAATTAGATTTGGATAATCTTAAATTTGATGATGATAAGGTATATAAGACAATTAATGATCTTGATACGCTTGGTATTTTTCAGCTGGAGAGTGATGTGATGAAGCAAACAATTAAAACGATAGAACCAGAAACCATATTTGACCTGTCTGCTGTAAATGCTTTGGTAAGACCAGGTCCTAATCAATATCAGAAAGAGTATGCTTTAAGGAAGGCTGGAAAAAAGAAGGTCGAGTATATTGATCCACGAATGGAGAAGTATTTGAAAAACTCGTTTGGAGTTTTTGTTTATCAAGAAGATATTATAAAAACAGTTATTGAGTTGGGTGGAATGGATTGGGGGGAGGCGGATAGAGTACGAAAGGCAACTGGAAAGAAAAAACCTGATGTGTTGTTTGCTATGAAAGATGAAATTTTAGAACGATTTGTTAAAAATGGAATATCGGAAGCCAATGCCAACAAAATCTTTGAGTTATTTATTCCATTTACAAATTATGCCTTTAATCAAGCACATGCCGTTGCCTATGCTATAGTTGTTTATATCACAGCTTGGTTGAAGACATATTATCCAATAGAGTTTATGGCGGCGTTACTAAAAACAGAAATACAGGATAAGGATAAAATTACGAAGATCCTTGAAGAATGTTATAGGAAAAAAATAAGCATACTACCCCCCAGTATAAACCTGAGTGACGTAAAGTTTAAAATTGAAGACAAAAAAAATATACGAATTGGACTAGAGGTAATTAAGGGTATAAACAAAAAGTCCGTATATGAAATCGTAAAGCTACGTAAGGAGCGTGTTAAGTGTTATAAATGTTTGGATCACATGCTTTCTGAATGTGACTTAACTCAGATTTCTATCAAGACCTTTGAACTGTTAATAATGGCTGGTGCCCTGGATGAATTTGGGGACAGGAATGGACTTCTGGAAATTTTGCCAGGACTATATAAGAATTTTCGAGAGCAACAAAGAAAGAAAAATGTTGGACATGTCGGTTTGTTTGAGGATAAAAAAGAGAAGATTACTGAGATAATCTCGACACCAATTCCTCAAAGTGTGAATACTACAGATTCAGAAAAAATAGGCTGGGAAAAAGAGTTAATTGGTATGTTTATTTCAGAGCATCCACTAAAGAAAGCGAGTGGAATTATGAAAAAATACAATATTACAGAAATTTGTTCAATTAAAAACACAAAAGTAGGTAGTGAAGTACTTATTCTAGGAAGAATAAACGAAGTAAAAAAAATTAATACAAAAAAAGGTGACAGGATGGCGTTCCTAAAAATAGAGGATCTTACCGAAATGATAGAGGTTGTTGTTTTCCCTAGAGTATATGATGAACACAAGGATGTGTTTGTTGTTGACAAGCTAGTTGTAATAAAAGGGAAAGTTAATGATAGAAATGACAAGTTTACAGTAATTGCTAACAAAATGAAAGAAATAACTACAAAACTTATTTCTCGATATGCAATAGCTGGTAATGAAAATAGTATTAAAAAAAAACATAAAACAAATAATAAATCAAACATATATTATAGTTTAGATGATAATAAACTGAAATTTTGTATTCCGAAAAATGTGGAAAAGGATAAATTAGAAAGACTTAAGAAGCTTATAAAAGATAATCCTGGTGATACTAAAGTTTTGTTAGAGTGTGATTGTGGAGATGTGCAAAAATGCATTGAAGTTAGCCAAGGTGTTTCCATTGGAAACTGGATGGAAATATTTAATTAAATTGTGTTAAATAAATAAATTATCAAACCCAATAAAAATGAAAACCAAATATTTATACATTACTTCAAATAGTAAACTCCAAACAGGAGTCAATGTCAAAGATTTTAATGTTTCGCCAAAAGTTATATTAATTGATTTAATGGTCTCTAGCTTTGGACACACTGTTAGATTATTACGTTTACTTCAGTATTTTCGTGATAATGACGTTAAAAATACAATAATTGTTCCTCTGCCTAAGAACACAAGTAATACCCTCAAAGAATATATTACCAGCAGAACCCAAAAGCTAGGCAATTGTTTAATTGTTTTTCATGATATAGAACAGATTGATTTAAATAGAGCCCAAAACCTAATAAAGGAGGCTGGATCGAAGAAACACCAAAAATGGATTGAGACCCAGCGAAATAATTATGATATGTTTTCTCCAGTTATGACAATAATGAGTTCTGCATTACTAGGATGTTACTTTGCTGACAAGACAAGTGTGAATATTGGCATTTCAGAACCAGCCCACGTGTTTCCAGGATGCCTGGATTTAATAGGTATTAGTCCTAAAATCACTAGGAAACTAAAAGTCCTTCGACCTATTTTTAGTCAAATGATGAATATGTTGCTTGCTAAACCTTTGTGTAAAAATCTAAACCACAACGCTAGATTAGCAGGAATGAGTGAAAGATATACAGCAGATACTTTTCTTGGGCAACATGCCTTATTTAACCATATAATTTTTCCTACAACTCCCTTGTGGGATCCCTTATACGATGAGGAGATGGTTAGAAGTCGCATAGATTATGATTATATGGGGGAGCTGTTTACAAACAGTGATCTAAGAACATATCATACGATGGAAGATCAAATATTGAAGTATAAAAATAATTCCAAATTAGTGTTACTGTTTCTGGGTGGGAGTATTATTAGGGAAGATGAAAAGTATGTTGAAAAATTTGTTAAAGATGTTGTGTTGGGTGTATTAAAGTTAAATGAAGATCTAAAGGTTCTTGTTGTATCACCACATTGTAATATAAAAAAACTTGATCTAAGGGAATGTGATTCAAACAGAGTAATGGTTCTTGATGGGTTTTTCCCGTTGCAAATACTGCTTAAATACGTCGAAGTGATAATATTGTTTGGAGGACACGGTAGCTTAATGGAGTGTATAAGGTATAAAGTATCAGTGATATCATTAGCAATAAATGCTGACCAGAAAATCCAGTCTGAAAAGGCTGAAATAAATGGGATTGGCTATTTTCCTCAGAGAATACTGCCTTGGAAAATTGAAAAGCGAGGTGATTATTTCGAAAGCTTGCCTAGGTCTGTGAAGAAAATTGTGCGATTTTGCTCTGTTTTGCTACAAAAAGAAAATAAAATCGAAACGTTAGACATATATAAAGAACTAAAAAGATTTGAAAAAATGCAACCTGAAATAGCTAGAAAATTGATTCTAA
>Ga0190315_1000923_pt1 | contig 12830 bp, 19 predicted proteins | sample 48701101_MG_FD_161673 | JGI IMG/M metagenome (GOLD analysis project Ga0190315, IMG submission 161673) | Hydrothermal vent sediment bacterial communities from Southern Trench, Guaymas Basin, Mexico - 4870-11-0-1_MG | ecosystem: Environmental > Aquatic > Marine > Hydrothermal vents > Sediment ...
GATCTCCACGTACTCCGGCTCGTAGCGGGTCTCCAATTTCCCCAAAGGCCCCTCCACCACGACACGGTCGCCCTTCACCTCGACCTTGACCCCCTCGGGTATAGGTATCGGCCTCTTCCCTATCTTGGACATGGCCTCACCTCACCAGACCTCGCAGATGAGCTCGCCGCCGATGTGGCGCTTGCGCGCCTCCTTGTCAGTCATCACCCCTTGGGAGGTGGAGATGATGGCGATCCCCAGGCCCGAACGCACCGGCTTTATCTCGTCCGCACTTACATACACCCTCCGGGAGGGCCTGGACACCCGCCGCATCCCCTCGATGGCTGGGATCCACTTGCGGGTCCCCTCCCGCTTGTACTTGAGGCGGATCCTGAGCACGGGGTAGGAACCCCCCTCTTGGACCTCGTAATCCTCGATATAACCCTCCTCCTTCAGGATCCGAGCGATGGCCACGAGCATCTTGGAGGAGGGCATCTCCACCTCCTCCTTTCGGCGCATAATGGCGTTCCTTATGCGCGCGAGCATATCGGCGATCGGGTCGTTGACCATGGTCTTCACCTCACCAACTCGCTTTCTTCACCCCGGGGATCTCCCCTTCCAGGGCCATCTTGCGGAAACAGAGCCTGCAGATCCCGAAATCCCGGATGTAACCCCGGGGACGACCACATATCTTGCAACGGTTCCGCTGCCTGACCTTGTACTTCGGCGGCCTTTTCGCTTTCTCGATAAGGGCCTTTCGTGCCATCTTCCCTCCTAGCCTTTGCGGAAGGGACAGCCCAGGGCCTTAAGGAGCTCGTAGGCCTCCCTGTCCGTTTTGGCGGTGGTCACGATGATGATGTCCATCCCCTGGGGCTGAACCACATCGTCATATGTGACCTCGGGAAACACCAGTTGGTCCGGAATCCCGAGGGAATAGTTTCCCCGACCGTCGAAGGAGTCCGGGGAAACCCCTTTGAAGTCCCTGAGCCCCGGGAGGACCACGTTGAAGAGCTTGTTCAAGAACTCATACGCCCGCTCCTTGCGGAGCGTCACCTTGCAACCGATGGGATCCCCTTTCCTGATCTTGAAGTCCGAGATCGAGCGCTTGGCCCTAGTGACCACCGGCCACTGACCGGTGATCTGGGCCAGGTTCTTCATGGCCCCCTCCAGAACCTTGGGGTCGTCGTGCTTCCCGACCCCCATGTTGACCACCACCTTCTCCACCTTGGGTACTTCCATTGGATTCTTGTACCCAAGTTCCCTCATGAGCTGCGGCACGATCTCCTTCTTGAACCTCTCCCAAAGCAGCATCTTCAGTCGAAGACGGCCTTACAGTGCTTGCACTGCCGTCTCTTCCTCCCCTCGACGAACGTGTAGCCTATACGCGTTGGAATCCCGCATTCAGGGCAGATCACCTTAACGTTGGAGACGTGGATGGGCGCCTCCCGCTTCAGGATCCCCGGCTCCCGGATGGTGAGGGTGGGGCGCTGGTGTTTGGTGACGATGTTCACCCCTTCCACCAACACCCGCTCCTCGTCGGGGAAGACCCTGAGGACCTTGCCGATCTTCCCCTTGTCCTTCCCGGCGATTACCTTCACGCGATCGCCCTTCTTGACCTTCATCACACCACCTCCGGGGCCAGGGAGATGATGCGCATCATCCCCAGCTCCCTGAGCTCCCGGGCCACCGGACCGAAGACCCGGGTCCCGATGGGCTGGAGGTTCTTGTCCACCAACACCACGGCGTTGTCATCGAACCGGATATAGGAACCATCGGCCCGACGATAGGCCGCCCGGGTGCGGACGATCACTCCCCGGACCAGGTCCCCCTTCTCCAGCTCCGAGGTGGGGACCCTCTTCTGGACGGACGCCACGATTATATCACCGATCTTTCCCACCCGTTTCTTCCCCAGGACCTGGATGCACTTCACGATCCGAGCGCCGGAATTATCGGCAACCACGAGCTTCGTCTCCGGACGGATCATGTTTCATCCCTCCCCTTCCTCGGCCCGTCGCAGGATCTCCACCAGCCGCCAGCGCTTGAGGCGGGAAAGGGGCCGGGTCTCCTCGATGAGGACGATGTCCCCCACCTTGGCGCGCTCGTACTCATCGTGGACGTAATACTTCTTGCGGCGTTTTATGTACTTGTGGACCCGGGGATGCTCCACTAAGCGCTCCTCCATGACCACGATGGTCTTCTGCATCTTGTCGGAGACCACTTTGCCGATCCTGCGCTTACGCACGGCTCCCCTCCCGCCGCTTTAGCTCCCGCTCGCGCAGGATAGTGAGGGCGCGAGCGATGTCCCGCTTCGTCTTCTTTATCTCCGCAGTGTTCTGGAGTTGGCCCGAAGCGAGCTGGAAGCGGAGGTTGAGGAGCTTCCGCTTCCACTCCGCCACCCTCTGCCTGAGCTCCTCGTCCGAAAGCTCCCGCAACTCCCGCGCCTTCATTTGCGCTCACCCCCGAAGTGGAACCGGGTCTTGAGGCGCGTCGGGATGGGGAGCTTGGCTGCCACCTTCCGGTGGACCTCCTTCGCTTCCTCCGGGGAGACACCGGTGAACTCGAAGATGATCCTCCCCGGGAGCACCACCGCCACCCATCCCTCCACGTTTCCTTTGCCTTTGCCCATACGGGACTCGGCCGGTTTCTTGGTGTAAGGAACGTCGGGGAAGACGCGGATCCAGATTTTACCCCTGGGGAGGGCCCGGGAAAGGGCCGTCCGGGCTGCCTCGATCTGCTGTTGGGTGAGCCACACGGCCCCCAGGGCCTGGATCCCGTAGTCGCCGAAGACCACCTCGGTCCCCCGGGTGGCCTTGCGCTTGAAGATCCCACGGTGGCGGTGATATTTACGGAATTTCGTCCGCTTCGGGAAAAGCAGGGCCATATCTTCTCACTCCTCCAGTTGGAACCGTTCCTTGGGGGACCAAACCTCCCCCCGGAAGACCCAGGCCTTCACCCCGATGATTCCGTATTTCGTCCAGGCCTCGGCCAGACCGTAATCCACGTCGGCCCGCAGGGTGGAAAGGGGGACCCGACCCTCCTTGATCTCCACCGAACGGGCGATCTCCGCGCCCCCCAACCTCCCCGAGACCCGGATCTTCACCCCCTGGGCCCCGGCGGCCATCACCCGGCGCACCGTCTCCTTCATGGCCCGGTAGGGGTTGATCCGGTTCTCGATCTGGAAGGCAACATCCTGGGCCACCAATGGTGCCTCCAGTTCCGGCCGTTCCACCTCCATCACCCCTATCCTCACCTCCCGGCCGGTCATCCTGGAGAGCTCCCGCTGGAGCTTCTGTATCTCGCTTCCCCCACGGCCGATGATCACCCCGGGACGGGCGGCTCGCACCGTGACCGCCACGCGTTCCTCCACCGCTCGCTCTATGAGGACCTCGGCGATCCCAGCCCCCCGGTAGTTCTTCTTGATGTACTGGCGGATCTTCGCGTCCTCCACTACGTACTCGGGGACCTTCTTGTCGGGGGCATACCAGTTGGAGCGCCATTTCCGCAGCACCCCGATGCGGAAACCGACCGGGTGAGTCTTCTGGCCCATCAGTCTCCTCCCTCCTTCTCCGCCACCACCACGGTGATGTGGCTCGTACGCCGCTGGATGATGTCGGCACGGCCGAACGCCCGGGGCTTCAGGCGCCGCATCCTTGGCCCCTCGTCCACGTAGGCCTTGACCACCCAAAGTGCATCCTCGTCCATCTCGAAGTTGTTCACGGCGTTGGCCACCGCCGACTCCAGGACCTTCCTTATGACCCGGGCGGCCTTCTTGGGGGAGAAGGCCAGGATCCGCCGGGCTTCCTCCACGGGTTTGCCCCGGATCCGGTCGATCACCAGACGGGCCTTCTTGGGCGATATCCGCACGAAGCGCGCCCTAGCCAAGGCCTCCATATCCCCTCACCTCACTTCGGGGCCGGCGGCTTCTTTTTCTTCATGCCGCCGTGCCCGCGGAAGGTCCGGGTGGGAGCGAACTCCCCCAGTCGATGTCCGATCATGGCCTCGGTGATGTGCACAGGAACATGGGTCCTTCCGTTGTGCACCTTGATGGTGAGTCCCACCATCTCCGGGATGATCATGGAGGCCCGGGACCAGGTGATGATCTCCGAGATCTCCCCTCGACGGAACTTCTCGATCTTCTTCAGGAGCTTCGGATCTACGTAAGGTCCCTTAGCCCGGGAACGTCCCATCACTTCCTCCTCTTGATGATGAGCTTATCGCTGGGTTTGCGGGGTTTACGGGTCTTGCGGCCACCTTTGGTGAGCCAACCCCAAGGAGACTTGGGGGGTCTTCCCTCGCCGGTGCGGCCCTCGCCGCCCCCATGGGGATGGTCCACAGCGTTCATGGCCACCCCCCGCACATGCGGTCGCCACCCTAGGTGCCGCCTGCGACCGGCCTTGCCGTGCTTCACGTTCTTGTGATCCAAGTTGGAGACCTGCCCGATGGTGGCCCAACACTCCAGGTGGAACTTCCGTACCTCCCCGGAGGGCAGCCGCACGATGGCCCACTTGCCCTCCTTGGCCATGAGCTTGGCCTCCGCGCCGGCGGCCCGGACCACTTTAGCCCTGGAGCCGGGATACATCTCGATGTTGTGAATGGTGGCCCCCACGGGGATCACCTTCAGGGGCATGGCGTTCCCCACACGGGGTTCGGCCTCCTCGCCGGACATCACCACGTCCCCCACCTTGAGCCCTTCCGGGGCCAGGATGTACCGCTTCTCCCCGTCCGCGTAATGCAGGAGTGCAATCCAGGCGGTGCGGTTCGGGTCGTACTCGATGGCCGCTACCTTGGCCGGGACCCCCGCCTTGTCCTTGCGGTCGAAATCGATGATGCGGTAGAGGCGCTTGTGCCCCCCACCCCGATGGCGCGCGGTGATCCGTCCTTGGTTGTTGCGGCCGAACCGCCGGTGCAAGGGTTCCACCAGGGACTTCTCCGGCTCCTTCTTGGTAAGCTCGGAGTAGTCGGGCCAGACCGCGTGTCTCAGCCCCGGCGTCGTCGGCTTCCATTTTTTGAGTCCCATTCACATCACCCCACGATGTCGATCTTGTGCCCCGGCGCCAGCTTCACGATGGCTTTCTTCCAGGACCGGGTGCGGCCGAAGCGTCTATCCAAACGCGTGCGGCGGGGTTTGCCCTTCACCCGCACCGTCCAGACCTTCTCCACCTTCACCCCGAAGAGCTCCTCCACCGCCCAGCGGATCTGGGGCTTGGAGGCATTGGGGTGGACCTCGAAGGTGTATTTGCCTTCCTCCATCCCCCGCCAGCTCTTCTCGGTGAGCACAGGGCGGATGATGATGTCCTCGGGCATGACCCTAGCGGCCATCGCTCAACCTCCTCACCAATTCCTCCACCGCCCCCTGGGTGAGGAGCAGGCCCTCGTGATTGAGGATATGGTAGGGGGTGAGGGCGTCGGAACGTACACATTCCACCCCGGGGATGTTGGAGAAGGATTTGTAGATCGGCACCCGGTACTCGGGGATGGCGGTCACCACCAACGTCTTCTCCGGACACCCCAGGGCCTCCAACACCCGGATGCCCTCCTTGGTCTTGGGGCGCTCGAAGCCCAACCGATCGATGAGGAGGAGGTTCCCCTCCTGGGCCCGGGCCGAGAGGGCCGATATCAGGGCCTTCCTGCGCATCTTCTTGGGAAGCTCCAGCCGCCTTTTTATCGGCTTCGGCCCGAAGACCACCCCCCCACCCCGCCAGATGGGGGAGCGGATGGAGCCGTGGCGGGCGCGTCCGGTGTGCTTTTGGGGCCAGGGCTTCCTCCCCCCTCCCCGGACCTCCCCCCGGGTCTTGGCGGAGGCGGTCCACTGGCGCTGGTTGTAGAGGTAGACCCTGACCGCCCGCCAGAGGAGGTCCTCGTTGACCTCGGCCCCGAAGATCTCCTCCGGTACCTCCACCTCCTCCGGCCCGGCATCCAGGTTATCCCAATGGAAAAGCTTCGCCTTCGGCATCCCCATCACCCTCATTTGCTCTTCCTGATGAGAAGCAGCCCCTTCCTGTGACCCGGAACGGAACCCTTGACCACGAGGAGGTTGTTCTCCGGGTCCACGTGGAGGACGGTGAGCCGTCGGACCGTAACCCGATCGACCCCCATATGGCCGGGCATCTTCTTGCCCTTCATCACCTTGTTCAAACCCATAGGCCCGGAGGTCCCAGGGCGCCTGATCCACTTGTGCCCGTGGGATTTGGGGCGGTAGCTGAAGTCCCAACGCTTGATAGTCCCTTGGAAGCCCCGTCCCTTGCTCACCCCGGTCACATCCACCTTCTCTCCTGGGGAGAAGATATCCACCCTGATCTCCTGGCCCACCTGGAACTCATCCGGATCCTCCACCCGCACCTCGTAGAGATGCCTCCGCGGTTCCACCCCGGCCTTCTTGAAATGCCCCAGAAGAGGCTTGGTGACCTTGCGCTCGGGGATCCTCTCGTACCCGAGCTGCACCGCGGCGTACCCTTCCCTCTCCGGGCGGCGTATCTGCACCACCACCGAGGGTTCCACCTGGATCACCGTGGCCCCGGTGGCCCGGCCCTCCTCGTCGAACCATTGGGTCATCCCTACCTTGCGGCCCATCAAAGCCAACATCCCTGCCTCCTCAGAGCTTGATCTCTACATCGATTCCCGTGGGGAGCTCGATCTCCATCAAGGCACTTATGGTCTCAGCGGTGGGCTCCACGATGTCGATGAGGCGCTTGTGGATCTTGCGCTCGAAATGCTCCATGGAGCGCTTGTCCACGTGGGGCGAGCGCAGGACGGTATAGAGCCTGCGCTCGGTGGGAAGCGGGATCGGGCCCACGACCTTGGCACGGGTGTTCAAGGCCCGTTCCACGATCTTCCGCACCGCCAGATCCACCAACTCGTGGTCGTAGCTCTTGAGCTTTATCCTTATTTTGTCCCTAGGCATCCTCGTATCCCCTACCCCTCAGGATCTCCTTGGCCAGCTTCTCCGGCACGACATCGTAATGGGTCACCTGAAGGGTGCAGCTCGCCCGCCCCTGGGTGAGGGAACGGAGCTGGGTGGCATACCCAAAAGTTTCGGCCAGCGGAATACGTACGTGGATGATCTCCACTGGCCCTCGGGACTCAACCCGCTGGATATCGCCCCTTCGGCGACCCAGATCTGCGACTACCTCACCGAGGTACTCGCGAGGGGTCATTATATCGCCTTCCGCGATGGGTTCCAAGATAAGAAAACCCCCCTCCTCCAAGGCCCGCCACAGGGCCTCGGCACCGCAGGCCTCGAACGCCACCTCGGTGGAATCGGTGGGGTGGTAGGTCGCGTCCACCAGGATCGCCCTGATATCGGTCACCGGAAAACCACCGATGGGGCTCGAGCCCATGCCCTCCTGTATCCCCCGTCGCACCGCCTCCACGAAGACCCGGGGAAGGACCTCCTCGGGGACCTTGTTCTCGAACTGAAAACCCTTGCCCCGGGGGAGGGGCTCGAACCGCACCACGACCCGGGCGAATTGGGCCTTGCCGGCCAACGTGCGGGAGAGTTCCTGCTCGATCACCACCGGCCGAGCCAGGGTGGCCTTGTAGGCCACCTGGGGTTTCCCGGCCCGATGGGGGACCTTGTACTCCTCCCTGAGGCGCCGGAGTTGGACCTCGAGCTGCAGTTCCCCCACCCCTCCCACCAGGATCTGGCCGGTCTGGGGATCCTCGGCCACGTGGAAGGTGGGGTCTTCTTGGGAGATCCGTTTGAGGGCATCCCTCAACCGGTCCTCGTCAGCGGAGGAACGGGGCTCCACCGCCATGAAGACCACCGGCTCCGGGAAGGGGATCTTCTCGAGGAGCAAAGGCCTCTTGGGATCGCAGAGGGTATCCCCGGTGAGGACCTCCCCGTTGGCGGTGAGGCCCACGATGTCCCCTGCCAGGGCCTCCTGGAGCCTCTGACGGCGGTTGGCATGTAACCGGAAGAGGCGGGTTATCCGCACCATTCTGCCTGAGGTGGCATTGAGGACCTGTTCCCCTTCCCTTACGCGCCCGGAGTAGATCCGGGTGTAGAGGAGCCGGTCGGCGTAGGGATCCACCATCACTTTGAACACCAGTGCCGCCAAGGGCTCATCGGGATCCGGCCGCCGCACTTCCTCCTTTCCGTCCAGGGAATGGCCCCGGACCGGGGGGACATCCAAGGGGGAAGGGAGGAAGTCCACGACCCCGTCCAGGAGTGGTTGGACCCCGATGTTCCCCAGGGCCGAGCCCCCGAAGACAGGAACGGCCCGCAGGGAAAGGACGAGCTCCCGGATCACCGGGACGGCCCGCTCCGGCGGTATCTCCCCCTTATCGAGGTAAAGGGCAGCGAGCTCGTCGGAGAATTCAGAGAGTTTCTCGAACAACTCCTCTCGAGCTTCCCGCGCCTCACCTTCCGCCTCGGCCGGCACCGGGAGGTACTCGTAGCGGTCCCCCTGGGTGGATTGGTCCCAGCGGATGGCCCGGAAGGAGAGGAGGTCGATCATCCCCAGGAGACGCCCCTCGTTGTCCCGCCAGGGGAGGGTGAGGACCAAGGGCACCGCCCCCAACCGTTCCACCATCATCTCCACGGTGCGCTGGAAGTCAGCCTCGATCCGGTCCAATTTGTTGATGAACGCCAAGCGGGGGACCCGGTAGCGATCGGCCTGGTGCCAGACAGCCTCCGATTGGGATTCCACCCCTTCCACCCCGGAGAAGAGGACCACCGCCCCATCCAGGACCCGAAGGCTCCTCTCCACCTCCACGGTGAAATCCACGTGTCCTGGGGTATCCACGATGTTTATCTGGTGATCCCTCCAGGAGACGGTGGTGGCAGCGGCGGTGATGGTGATCCCCCGTTCCCGCTCCTGATCCATCCAGTCCATGGTGGCGGTCCCCTCGTGGACCTCCCCCATGCGGTGGATCTTGCGGGTATAGAAGAGGATCCGCTCGGTAAGGGTGGTCTTGCCGGCGTCTATATGGGCGATGATGCCGATATTCCTGACCCTGTGGAGACGGTACGCCGGCTCATCCATCCCTTACCAGCGGTAGTGGGCGAAGGCGCGGTTGGCCTCGGCCATGCGGTGGGTCTCCAGCTTCTTCTGGTAGGCACCGCCCTGGCCTCTGGCGGCGTCGATGATCTCCCGGGCCAGGCGCTCCTCCATGGTGTACTCCGGCCGCTCCCGGGCGGCGTCCCGGATCCACCGCAGGGCAAGCATGGTCTGGCGGTGAGGAGGTACCTCGAAGGGCACCTGATAAGTGGCACCTCCCACCCGGCGGGAGCGGACTTCCATCTTGGGCATGCAGTTCTTGACCGCCTTGATGAAGGTCTCCAGGGCCGGCCCCTCACCCCATTTGTCGATCAGGTCGAAGGCACCGTAGACGATGCGCCGGGCAAGGGACTTCTTCCCGTCCCACATGATGTAGTTGATGAACTTCTCCACCAACTTCGAGCCATAGCGAATATCCGGGGGCACGTCCCGACCGGGTATGACGATATCGTCGGTGTTTATCGTGGCCATATCTCGCTCACTCCTTTGGACGTTTGGTCCCGTACTTGGAACGGGATTGCCTCCGCCCCTCCACTCCGGCGGCGTCCAGGGCGCCGCGGATGATGTGGTACTTCACCCCGGGGAGGTCCTTCACCCGGCCCCCGCGCACGAGGACGAGGGAGTGCTCTTGGAGATTGTGCCCCTCACCTGGGATATAGGCCGTGACCTCGTTCCCGTTGGAGAGACGTACTCGGGCCACCTTCCGCAGGGCGGAGTTGGGTTTCTTGGGTGTCTGGGTGAAGACCCTGAGACACACCCCCCGCCGCTGCGGACAGCCCTCCAGGGCCGGGGACTTCGACTTCCAGCCCTTCGGTTTCCGCGGATGTTTCACCAATTGATTCAATGTCGGCATAGGACCTCCTGTGCGGCGGATTATACTTGGCTTTCCTTTTTCTTTTCAACCTCCTGGCCTTCCTCGGCTACCTCCTCCCTGGGCCGGAAGCCGGTGCCCACCGGGACCTTCTTCCCCACCATGAGGCAGGGCTTCAAGCTCGTGAGGGGGTCTTCCTCGCCCCGCAAGGCCGCGTCGGCAAGGACCTTGGTGGTGCGCTCGAAGGAGGCCGCCGCCAGCCACGATTTGCGCAGGATCGCCGCCCGGGAGATCCTGAGGAGCTCCCGTTCTCCCTGGGGGATACGGTACTCGGCGATCCGGACCGTCCGGGGCTCGCCGTGATGCTCCACACGGACCTGGCGTACGCCCAGGTTCACCATCCGCTCCAAGAGTTCTTGGGTCAGGACCTCCCCGGCCTCGGCGATGGTCATCCCGCCCCGCTGTACCGGCGCCAGGAGCACATCCCCCACGATCTCCTCCCTCTCCCTGCGGATCCTGGCGTTCTCCTGGGAGAGGCGGCGCACCTCGTCCTGGAAGACCTCCAGCGGTACCACATCGTTGAGGAGGAAGTTGGACTCGCCCGGATCCACGATACGCACGTTGTTCAAGATCTGGCGGATGATCACCTCGAAGTGTTTATCGTTGATATCAACACCCTGGGACTTGTAGACCTTCTGGAGTTCGGTGAGGAGGTATTCTTGGGTTTTCTTAACCCCAGCTACCTCCATGAGCTGCTGGGGAGGGATCACCCCTTTGGAGATGGGCTCGCCCCGCTCCACCTTGTCCCCGATCTTCACCACCGCTGGCTGGTCGCAGGTGATGCGGGTTCGATAGCGGAAGCGTACCCGGGCGATCTCGTTCTCTACCTCCACCCTCTCGACGATGATCGCTTCCCCCTGAGGCAGGTTCAGCTGGAGGATTTCCTGACCCTCCCGTATCTGGTCCCCGGTCTCCACCACCGGGAGCACATCCCCTGTCAGGGGGACGATCAGGGAGCGGGAGGAGGCGAGCACGGCCACGGCTCCCTGGCCCACCAGGGCGGTGCCGTCCACCTCGGAGCTGACCACGAAGGGGCCCGCGGGGGAGGTGAGCTCCTGGCCCTCCTCCACCTGGTCCCCGTCGGAGACCAGGACCTCGGCTCCCTGAGGTACCTCCAAGGGATAGGAGCGGCCCCGCTTGTCGTGGATCACGATCAGAGAGACCCCATCCTTGGAATGGAGCTCCACCACCCCGGCCACAGGGGCCCGCAAGGGCTCCATGGTGTACTCGCCCGAGAGGGGATCCCCGGCCTTCACCCGCTGGCGTTGCTCCACCGCCGGGGCCACGCCTCGGGGAAGCACGTAGAGCTTATCGCCTCCCTGGGTGTCCAGGATGGCCAAGAACCGCTGCCCTCCCTCCTCGAAGAGGAAGGCGGTGCCGTCCATGGGGGAGCGCAGAACCAGGAACATCCTGGCGTCCACCTCCTCCCCCTCGGCCACCCGCAGCAGGGCCACCGGGACCCGGACAGTCCGGGGTGGGGAGGTGAGCTCCACCCGGTCCTTGCCCTCCCGGGTGGTCTCGATCGCGGTGACGTACCCGGAGAGAGGGGCCACGTTGGCGTGAGGGGCCTGGGTGGTCTTTCTGGCCTCGAAGAGCTCCTCGGCCCGCGGCAGACCCTGGGTGATGTCCATCCCCGCCACGCCCCCGGTATGGAAGGTGCGCATGGTGAGCTGCGTCCCGGGCTCGCCGATGGACTGGGCCGCGATGATCCCCACCGCCGTCCCCAATTCCACCGGCCGGTGGAAGGCCATGTCCATCCCGTAGCACTTCTGGCAGACCCCCTCCTTGGTCTGGCAGGTCATGGGGGAGCGGATCACGATCCGGGGCCTCACCGTGATCCTCTCGATGCCCGCGGCCCTCAGATCCTCCAAGAGCTCCGGGGTGAGGGCCTCGTTCTCGCGCACCAACACCGTCCCGGTCTCGGGATGGCGGATGTCCTCCACCGCCTTCATCCAACCGATCCGCTCCTCCAGGCCTTCCTCGTTCAGGGAGATCTCCACCCGCATGCGATCCAGTTTCTTGGCCGTCTCCCGGTCGATCATCACGTTGCGGTCCACGATGACCTCCCCGGTCTTGGGATCCCGGACCGGTTCTGCGGTGAACCGGCCGTAGATCCGTTGCTCGATCGTTTCCATGACCTCCCCCCGGGAGTAGTAAAGGGGATCGATATCGATCCCCTGGCGGGTGCCACAGTCCTCCTCCCGGACCACCACATCAACGGCCGCGTCCACCAGCCTCCGGGTGAGGTAACCGGCATCCGCGGTCTTCAGAGCGGTGTCAGCGGTCCCTTTACGACCACCGTGGGTGGAGATGAAGTACTCGAACACGGTGAGCCCCTCCCGGAAATTGGAGATCACCGGCCATTCGATGATTCGTCCCTTGGGGTCAGCCATGGGGCCTCGCATCCCCGCCAACTGCTTCACCTGGTTGGAGGAACCCCGGGCCCCGGAGGCGACGATCCCCCAGACCGGGTTGAAGGGGTTCCGAGAGAGGTTCTCCATGGTGGCCTGCTCCACCAGGTCGACCGTCTCCTGCCAAACCCTAATCACCGCCTCCCGGCGCTGCTCGGCGGTGGCGAAGCCCAGCTGGTAGAGCCTGTTGATTCTCTCCACCTTCTCCTGGGCTTCCTTGATGAGCTCCTCCTTCTGGGGCGGGATCTCGCAGTCCACCAGCGAGATCGTGAGGCCGGAGTGGGTGGCGTACTTGAAGCCGAGCTCCTTGAGCTTGTCCAGAAGCTCCGCCGTTCGCTGCCAGCCATAACGGAGGTAGCACTCCAGGATCAGTTTCCGCACCTTGCGGGAGTTGAAGGTGGATTCGTAATCCCTGAGGTCCGGCGGGAGGACGGAGTTGAGAAGAGCCCTACCCAGGGTGGTCTCACGGATCCCATCGTCCAAGCGGATCACGATGGGTGCGTGGAGGTCTATGACGCCGAGCTCATAGGCCTTCTCCGCCTCCGCCAGGCTCTTGAAGGCCATTCCCTT
>Ga0190315_1000924_pt1 | contig 12826 bp, 17 predicted proteins | sample 48701101_MG_FD_161673 | JGI IMG/M metagenome (GOLD analysis project Ga0190315, IMG submission 161673) | Hydrothermal vent sediment bacterial communities from Southern Trench, Guaymas Basin, Mexico - 4870-11-0-1_MG | ecosystem: Environmental > Aquatic > Marine > Hydrothermal vents > Sediment ...
AGTGACAGCTTGGGTCGATCAACGCAATGATTTGGCAACTGAAATGGACTGGCGTTTTACCACCGAAGATGCTCGAATCAAACTCAGAAGACTTTACCCCTCAATAGATCCTTGACAATGTACTAGGAACTTGCAACACGGTGTGGGCATTTGCTAAGTCCGTTATCCAATCCATAAAACTTTTGTAATCACCTTTTTCTACGTTCTCTATCTTGTCCAATCCTTCAACCACAAGCTCTCGTTTTCGTTTTTCTTCTTTTCCTTTTTTCTCAGAAGTGAAGAGTAAACTGAGAATCGGCCACCTTTCCGTCGTATCTTCTATCGTCTTCTGCGGTTGAACGACTACCTGAGACGATATCAGTGATACAGGTGTGATAACATGCATTATACAAGCATGATTATCGCCACGTTTTAAATGCGTTTCGATCATATTTGCCGATTTATAGAGCTTATCCGAACCCACCTTATTATCAAGTAAGTTCTCTAATTGCCTATAAACCCATAAAAACCAACAAGTTATCGTATCATCCTTCAGTTCATTATTGTACCTTTTATAATAATCTTGATGTTGGGAAAAGATATTACAAAAATGGTAATTCGTATCAATGATAACCGTTTTTATTTCTAAACCCATCTCCTTCTGAATTCTGCCTAAGTTGCCTTTTATGGTGCAAAGAAAATCAGCAAATAGGGAGGGCCGGTATAAATTATAGGGATTAGAAGGCCATCCAACGGCATAGGGAATGGGTTCCTTTTTTCCCCGATAAAAGGAATTCGCCCTTTGAACGATGATGTTTTCTGAACCAAGTTGCTCCGTTTCTTCAGCAGCTTTCGGGTGTTCTATGGTAATTGATAATTCATATTTTGGATCGGGAACTTGTGGAACACCTTCAACAAGTAACGCACCCGAATCAGCATTCATAGCGTTTAAATCTATAACCAATGGAGTTTGGTCAAGTTCAAGATGACGTGCGGTTAGAAGCAACGTGAGCAAAGTTTTGCCCACACCGCCTTTACTGCTAGTGATAATGTGCCATTCCATATGACTTCCTCATGATGGCTTGCTTTAACGTTGTTTTTAATAAGTTCCTTCTCCATCTCTTGGTGGTTTGAATTCTTCTTCTATTTTGTCTGTTGTTGAGGATTTCTTTCTCGTTTTTTTCAAGGGAATTAAAAAACCAAAATAGAAACCGAAATACCACAAAAATACCATTATTGCTATCCCAAATTCCCAAACAAAAATTTCAACTCCCAAAACAGTAATTATTTTGCGATAAACAAAAGGTACTTTCTCCCCGACTTTACAAGGAATGTTTATGATTTGTCCAACAGTTTCTGCTATAGCCACAACTTGACACTCAAATTGAAGCTCATTTGGTTTGCCCTCCTCAAACAAAAAGTTAAATTTAAAATGCTTGTTCTCAGATAAAAAAGCGAAATGAAAACCCTCTTCTCCAAATTGGTCTTGCAAGGATTTTCTTGAAACGAGAAACGTTTTGAACTTTTCTATTTGATTTTCTTTTAAGTCTATCTCGTTGTAATAGTGATATTGAAATGTGGCTTGTTTAACCTTAGCCTGAGAATCAAGTAGATAGATTTTGACGTACTCTAACGAATAGTCTTGATCAGAATCGGTAGCAATCAGTGAATACGCATATGGTGTTTCCGATTGTTCCACTTCTAACCTAATCACAGATTCAGGAGGAAAGTGGCTATGAATTTCAAGAAACAAAACCGTCATCGTTAAGGCATGAAATATGAACTCTACTATTTTACTTGCGTTCATACGCTTGAACATATCCTCAATAGCAAGATGTTTAATAATTGTTCCACTCATAAGCTCCACAAACAAATTAAAGTAGATTGTTTGGTATTGTTTCAGATGTTCAGTAAAAATAACAATCCACAAACCCATTTTCAATTGTTCAGTTGAACGAATACTTTACAAAACGAATTGATATACAATTCTAGTGTGTCTGATGATGGGGGCTCATTATAAATGTTTGGATTTATTATTTCCTTGATTTAGGTCATTTACAATCGGTCATGGATGTGCTATAAAAAGATTGTTTATAAAAATTATATAAATAACAATAGGTTATATTTTTTGTACAATTTTCATTTTTTTATATCATCATTACCACACTTTAAAATATTGATATTTTTTTAAACTGATGAACTCATGAATTGCTGAACATATCAATAACCATAAATAAATATAGTTATTTGAAAGTGATATTTGAATTGGGTATAAAACGGACTATTTTTTCTGTCTCAAAATAGGCGTTTGACAAATTAGGCATTCAAAAACGCTTGTTTCCAAACTTGATTTAGCAATAAATACCTATAAAATTTATTGTTTTAAACAGTAAGGGTATGATTTTATGATTGACTGTGATGAGTTATATTCAGCACTGTCATAGATTGATTTGAGTGGTGGATTACGTCTTGATGGGTATGACTTCCTGACATCGATTCGGTTAATTTTTGATGTGAATTAAGAGCTTAATGCTTAATTAAGTGTTTTTCTCATTCATAATCCTATTTTGAGCGAACTTATCTTTTTTTCAGCTTTATCGAACTATCCATGTCTGAGAAATAATCAAGGATCGTTGAGTATTATTCGTTTATCTGCCCGTAATTCGCTGTAAATTCAAACTCAAGTTTGAACTCCAATTTAAACAATTCAAACTCAAGTTTGCAACGCCAAGTCAAACCTTTAAGCTACCGTCTGAACTTCATTAGAACGTCTTCTGAACACTTTTTGAATGGGTAACTGAATTTCAAGCTGTTCATCAATCACTTCGCTGTCAGTCATCGTAAAGGTTTTATGTTGTTTGGGTTGTGAGTAAATGTCTATGGCTTCTATTGAAGGTATTGCTAACCAACACGATTTAACACCCAGTGCAAAGTATGCATAAAGCTTATTTTTAAGCGTTTCGAGACTTTGCATTGGCGACAGAATTTCTATGGCTAATAAAGGCATTTCTTTCATTTTGAGAATGTCTATGTCTTGCCAGTCTATCGTGTTTGGATATAAACAAATATCAGGCTTAATCTCATCTTTTGCTTTGATCCCATAGCGGCTAAAATCTTGTTGGCTAATATCCAGACTTAATTCAGTCATGACTGTGAATCTTTCATCATTATTGAGTAAGCTGGCTATCCTGACTTGTGTAATGCTATGGTTTATCGAACCCATTTTTGAATCCTCATCTTCAAGCACTTCATCTTCAAGTAATTCGTTCATTTTTGGCTTCCTTTTCATCAGCACCTGTTTTCCCTAGGTTGCATTTATCGTTATACCACTGCGATATTGGAGTGCGACGGCTTTCGTTCCCAATTTATTTTGTGACGGCACGCCAAGCGGCAAACTAAAGTTTGTACTCCAATCGCTGCTGCAAAATAAATTTGGAACGAAAAGTTAAACCGCTAAGACAAACACGCTGGGGTTTAATCCGTTTATCGGCCCGTCATTCGTTGTACTCAATTAGATATATTGCTGTAAATTGTCTACAAATTCTGCTAATTCAATCGGATAATGATGCACATTTTTGGCTTGCCAATACGTTTTTGCAAAGTCATTAGGCGCTTTATGGATTGCTGTGATCGTATTATTGCTGGTGCCACGCCTTTCTAAAATGGCTTGCATGATCAAACGATTTTCCCAATTTTGGGGATATTGCCCAAGAAACCACAAATCACGCCCTGTTAAATGCCCTATCACATAGTTTGGAATGAGTTTGTCCATTGATTTGGCAAAGTTGAAGTAATCATGTTCCGCTAGTAACAAGGCATCATTTTGATTAGCATTATTGGGTATTGAACTTATACAGCCGTTGATTTTGTAAATTAAAGAGTAGCCATTATTATCTTCAAACAAGTCTAAGCCTGATAATTTATCGTTATTTTGACAAATTTCTGGTTCTGATTGATCTGAACAGTTGACTATAATATTGCCCTCTGGCGAATGAGAAATAACGGCAAACTTTTTATCGCATTTTTTAAAGGTATTTTCTAATAATGTGTCATACCCTGAATAGATAATCACGATTGGTGAGGGCAAATTCGCTAATAATTGATATAAAGGCGCTAATAAGGGGGCCTCTTTTTCTTTGAGCAGATTTTGAATTTCATCGCGTAAGGTATTGCATTGCATTGCATTGCATTGCATTGCATTGCATTGCATTGCATTGCATTGCATTGCATTGCATTGCGGCTGTAATCATTATTCAATTCAACATATTCACAGATTTCAGAAAAACAACCTTTGAACTCAAAGGCAGTTGTCAGTTGTGGCATTAACTGCTCTGGTATCGTCGATCCTAAAAAAAGGGCTATTTCACTGTTTTTCAAACGCTTGGCTAATATGTCATATTTGATTTGAGTGCTGTTTTGATTCTCTTGTTGCCAAGAGGCGATAAATTCTTGGGGCGTGATTTTATCAGCGAGAAAATCGGTTATGTCTAAGAGTATATCCTCATCCTTTTCAGTTATCCCCAATTTTATAAGCAGCTTTAAATAGCCTCTCACTTTTTTCCAAATAGGGTGTATTTCATTTCTTTTATCCCTTACCTCTTGTATTAAATGTGTCAAGCGTTCGGATAAGGGCATGATTTCGGGCCAGTGTTCAAATAATGTGTTAAATCTGACGGCGATGCCTGTGGTTTTAGTCACATCATTATTGTAAATGTTTGTTGCCAAGCCGATTAAACGTTGGGTAGCAATGTGATAGATTAAACCACCGCTTTGCCCTTGCCCTTCTATCGCTGTCGTTTCAAAGGCCTCAATATTGGTGAGTAATTGATTAATGATGCCGTGATAAATACCGATGCCACGCCCTTCAATATAAGCGGCCGGGTAGCCAATAGCAATGACTTCATTGCCTTTATGCGCTTCTGTGATTAAGCCCAAGGGTACAAATGTTGTGCTGTGTTCAATTTTCAAAACGGCAATATCATGATTTTGAAGGGATTTTTCTTGATCGATTTGTACTGTTTCAAACGTTTTGCCTTCAAAGGTTTCCACAGTAATCGTTGTTGATAGCACAATGCTTTCGCTAATACAATGCCATGCTGTGAGGATATAACCATCGGGCGTGATAAAAAAACCGGTGCCTTTAAAACCTGATGTGGTTGATATTTTGACAGTGGCTTTTTCTAAGGCTATACGAGTATTATTTTTTTCAGTTGTAGATTGTGTCATTTCTTTATTGGGGAGTACAACGGATCAGGGGAATAAACGGATTGTTGTGTCGGGTGGGCAAAGAGTGTTGCCCACCTTTCTTATTTTATCACCTATCACTTTAGTACAACGAAACTTCGTTCGCGAAGCGTGTGAGAAATAAACCTGATTATAACTTTTTGGGTTGAAAACTCTAACCATAAGAATTTGAAGATATTTTCTAACGCTTTAGTTTGTCTCGGGCTTCGTACCCACTTTAGTTTGTCTCTGTCAGATTGCTATTCAAACTAAAGTTTGAACGGAAATTCCCGAGCCACCTATCCGTTTTCTATAATGCCTGTAGAGACGCGATGCTCGCGTCTCAGCCTCGCGTCTCAGCCTCGCGTCTCAGCCTCGCGTGTTTGCCTCGCGTCTCAGCCTCGCGTCTCAGCCTCGCGTCTCAGCCTCGCGTCTCAGCCTCGCGTCTCAGCCTCGCGTGTTTGCCTCGCGTTGAACAAAAACTAGAGACGCTTCGCGATCGCGTCTCTACAACGAACCTGAGACGCTTCGCGATCGCGTCTCTACAACGAACCTGAGACGCGAGGCATCGCGTCTCTACAACGAACCTGAGACGCGAGGCATCGCGTCTCTACGAAACATTTTAACAATTGCACATTTGATCTAAATGTTTTTCACTCACCAAAATCGTCGCAACGGCTAATAAATTAATAGGCACGCCTGTAAAAACGACACTTAAACTGTCAGCAACCCCTGCAATTAACAAGGTTTCTTGATTTTGAAATTGTTTTCTGATTTGTGCATATTTTTCACAAAATTGATTTGTGATAGACGCTTGCTGTTGCTTAATCCAATTTAAGCACAATTTTTTGAGATCATTGGGGGTATCGCACGCACTTTTTGTGCATATTGACTGCCTTCAGTTTGTGTCAATGCTGTGTACCAATCCTCATAACATTTAGCTTCATCGGCTAAATACATTTCAATTAAAGCGTGTTGTTCCATATCGATTCCATTAAAGGGGTTGAGCATTCTTATGAATTTTATAAAACAAAAAATAATAACGCAAGAGGCGCAAGAGACGCAAGAGACGCAAAGATTCGCGTCTTTAGCGTCTTTAGCGCCTTTAGCGTCTTTAGCGTCTTTAGCGTTTATTTTTTTGTTTTGAGTAACGGCCAAAAGCTATCGCCTATTATAAACCTCTTAAAAATTAATTTCATTAACGCTGGTAATGGCTAAAATGACACCGGTGATGATGACACCTATGACACTGCCTATGACTAAAATGGCTATGGGTTCTATTAGTAATAAAAAGCGTTTCATTCGCATTCGGCCACTGTTTTCTAGGAGTTTAGCTAGGGAACGTAACATACGGGGTAATTGGCCTGCCCGTTCGCCGGCCCGTATCAGGTTATGCCCGGTTGCTGTGAGGGCATCGTTATCTTGTAGGGCTTGCGATAGGTTGGTGCCGCCTTTGACGGCTTTGGTGACTTGAGTGAGTCTGATGTTGAGGCTGGGGAGTTTGATGCCTTGAGCGGCTAATTCAAGGGCACGTAGTAGGGAGACGCGATTTTCCAGTAAGGTGCCCATCATGCCCGCCCAGCGGGCGGTTTCAGCTTCGATTATCCAAACACCTAATAGGGGGAGTTTGGCTGTGGCATCTTTTAATTGGGCGCGTAATGAGGGTTTACTCAACATATAGACGGCAAGGGTGATCAGTACGATGATCGCGCCGATGATCCATTCAAAATGGTTATTTAAAAACATGCCGGTGTTGAGAACCAATTGGGCGAGTAGCGGAATGTCGTCAGTGCGATTTTTCAGCATACCGGCAAAGCGGGGGACGACTAGTGTAAAAATCAGTAAGACTGCGGAAATGCCGGAAAGGATTAATATGATGGGATAAATCATGGCATTACGCATTTCGTTGGCCATTTCAGCTTCATATTCCATTTGGCTGACACCATCGCGTAAGGCGGTAGCCAGTTTACCGGTGAGTTCTCCTGCTTCTACCAATTGTGTCACATACCAAGGTAATTTGAGAGGACAAGCTTGTAAAGTGACGGAGAAGGCCATCCCTTGGCGTAATTCAGTTGCAATATCGGCAAAGGTTTGGGTAATAAAGGGATGATGTGAGGAGTTAGCGAGGGATTCGACGGCTTCTATGAGTGCGACACCAGATTCAAGTAAGGTAGCAAGTTCATGCAAGACAATAATAATGTCACGTTGTTTCGCTTTCCCGACTTTGCCAGTATTCTGGGTGCTTGTGCTTTTGACTGGCACGAGGGAGAGGGGTGTGAGGCCGCGTCGTTGTAATTGGCGAAAAGCTTCTCTCTCTGCTTCAGCGGTTAAAATGCCGCTGACTTCTTGTTTTTGAGGATCTATGGCTTGATATTTATAACGCATTTTTCAGTTATCAGTTCTTTCAGTTATCAGTTATCAATTATTTGCCCCACAAATTGCAAAAATAAAAATGTGATATAGCGTTTCCCGATTGAATGAAGTACAAATCATTTGAGTGAAAATATTTATTTTGCGGCCCTCTTTTCGTTCCAAATTTATTTTGCGGCCCTTTTTTCGTTCCAAATTTATTTTGCGGTTCGATTTTCTTGATATAACTGTACGTCATGAGATCGGGAAACGCTATATATAGATTTTCCTAATTCTGGGTTGCCCTTTTTGCTGATTGTCATGATTTACACTGATTAAGAAAAAATGGCTTCACATTCAAGTGCATTTAAGAAATGGGGTAAAAATTGCTGAGTGACTTGAGTTAAATTATCGGTTATGCCTAATTCACGCAATTGTGTGACTTCTAGCTTGGCATAACCACAGGGATTGATGCCTTGAAAAGGGGTTAAGTCCATATCAACATTTAAACTGAGGCCATGATAGCTACAATTGCGCCGTATTTTAAGTCCCAAGGCGGCTATTTTGCGCTCTTCAACATACACGCCGGGGGCTTTTTCACGACGAAGTGCGGTAATCTGTAGACTGGCTAGATAGTCGATCACGCTTTGCTCTAGGGCCTGGACAAATTGTCTAACGCCCCAATTACGCCGTTTGATATTGATTAAGATATAAACAATGAGTTGCCCTGGGCCATGATAAGTGACTTGTCCACCTCGATCAATGTGATAAACCGGAATCTGGCCGGTATTGAGCAGGTGTTCCGGTTTACCAGCTTGGCCTAAGGTGTAAACGGGCGGGTGTTGAAGTAGCCAGAGTTCATCAAGGGTGTCAGCGTGACGATTATCTGTGAAACGTTGCATGGCTTGATAAGTCGGCTCGTAAGGAACAAGGCCTAGATGGCGAATGAGGATGGGAAACATTCTGTGATCAGTTTTATGTCGGCTGGGTAATTTGAGGGCGAACACGCAGAGGGCAGACACGCAGAGGGCAAACACGCAGCTATGTCCCTACAAGAATATTTATGGATTTATGTAGGGGCTGCCCTTGCGTGTTTGCCCTTTTGCTGTATCGTTCTTCTTTAAAAAGGAATAAAAATCAGTTGCCCCCCCATTTTATTTAAATAACCTTATTTCTGTTCTTTCTCAGTATGTGGCTGAGGGTGATGGATCATTTTTTCGGTGAGCGCAAACAATACGCCTGAAACCACAAAAGTGAGGTGGATAATGATTAACCAGAAAACATCTATTTCCCATAAAAAGTTGCCTTCAACTAAACTAGGATTCTGTGCTTCTGCAATGCTAATGAAGATTTTTAACAATTCAATTGAGGAAATCGCGACAATTGAACCGATCACTTTGAGTTTGAGACCAGAATAATTGACTTTGCCCATCCATTCCGGCCGATCAATATGATTTTTAACGGCATCAATTTTTGAGACAAAATTTTCATAGCCGCTAAAGATGATCATTAATAATAAATTAGCAATCAAGACAATATCAACCAGGCTGAGTATGTCCAAAATCAATTGGCTAGTAGAAGTCGCAAAAACAGTCGGTACGATGAGAAAGAATTTTTGGATAAATTTGATCAATAAGAGAATCAAAGCGGCTACAAGGCCAATGTAAAACGGGGCTAATAGCCATCGACTTTCAAATAGCAAGCTTTCAATCAGTGTTTCAAGCTTTTCTCCAAAGTTTAAAAGCATTTTCAAAATGGATTCCAATTGTGAGTTGTGATTTTAAAAAGGGGCAATCACAAGGGATTGCCCTTACATGCCCTCCTCAATATGATTCAACAATTACTTCTTTTCAAGTCGTTTAGGTTCATCGCTGCTTGCGTCGCGAGCCTTTTCAGTCTCTATATCGCCTGCTAATGATACCGGATAATGGGTTTGGGAATCGTCTGTCGTGCGATTTTTCCGCATTATACGACCAAAAAAGAGGCCGAGTTCAAATAGTAACCAGATCGGTATAGCTAAAAAGGTTTGAGAAATGACATCGGGTGGTGTCATCAACATGCCGATGATAAAGGCTGCGACTATAATATAGGGGCGTTTTTTGGCCATTGATTCTGGTGTCATAATGTCCAGCCAAATCAGCACCATGGTGACAATGGGTACTTGAAAAGCCAGCCCAAAGGCGAAAAACATTTTGAGGACAAAATCTAAATAGAGTGTGATGTCTGTCATCATGTCTACACCTGGGGGGGTGACGTAGATCATAAATTTAAATACGATTGACAAAACAACGTAGTGAGCAAATAGGATACCTAAATAAAAGAGTAGGCTACTGGAAACCAGTAGCGGAAAAACCATTGATTTTTCATGTTGATATAAGCCCGGCGCGATAAATGCCCATAAATGATAGAGGATATAGGGCATGGCGACAAAAATGGATAAGACTAGCGTTAATTTAAAGGGGATAAAAAATGGTGCGACGGGATCCGTCACGATCATCTTATTTCCGGTGTGTTCGCGTAGCAAGGTTTGTAGGGGTTCAGAAAATAGCGTAAAAATATCACTGGCAAAAGGCATCAGCACAAATAGAATGAGCAAAATGGCTAATATCGTTTTTAATAGCCGATCGCGTAGTTCTAATAAATGTTGAACAAATGGCATTTCTTTGCTGCTTTGAGATGTGGGCTTTGTCATTTTTAGTTATCAATTAAAAGTTTAAAACATTATTTTTAAAACGCAAGAGACGCAAGAGACGCAAGAGACGCAAGGAGGCAAGATTTTGAGATATAGCGCCTTTAGCGTCTTTAGCGTCTTTAGCGTTTATTTCTTTTTCTTCTCTGTCAATCGCGTTTTGGATTTAACTCTTCAGCCTTTTCTTCGTTGGGCTTAGAATCGAGATTAGAATCAAGGCTGATAGGTTTATTTAATTCGTTCAAACCCGTTTTGGTTTCTTCAAGAAACTGATGAACATTTTGATCACTTTCTTGGATAGCGTCTCGCATTTCTTGGAGATGTAATTCTCGATCAATGTCTTGCCTAACCGTCGTTACCATACGACGAATACGGCCTATCCATAGCCCAGCGGTGCGAGCGGCTCCGGGCAATTTTTCTGGCCCAAATACGATTAAAGCGATGATAGCAATAATGCAAATTTCCCAAAAACCTATATCAAACATAATAATCGTTCTTTTATCGCAAAGGGCGAATTGCGAAACGCCGTAGATGACGTTTCGCGATTCGCGAGTTAAACTAAACTTTACTCGTTTGCTTGTCAGTCACTTGGCCTTCAATAATCTTGCCTTTGTCTTCTTGAGTCATTTGTGCCGCGGGTTGTGGTGTGGTAGCCGTTTCTGGTTTGGCTGCCGATTCGGGTGTAGCGACTGTTTCTGGTTTCGCGGCGGTTGTTTCTGGTTTAGTAGCCGATTCTTCTCCATCGCGCAGGGATTGGCGGAAATTTTTAATCGCGCCACCTAAGTCGCCGCCGATATTCTTCAATTTTTTCGTGCCAAATAAAACGACTACAATCACTAAGATGATTAATAGTTGCCAAATACTGATGCCCATTTTTTTTACCTTTTGAATCAATTATAAAAAGGCACTACCTAAACCGGTGCCGCCTAGTAAGTGAATGTGTAAATGAAAAACTTCTTGCCCGCCTCCGGGGCCGGTGTTAATCACGCTTCTAAATCCGTTATCAAGCCCTTGATCTTTGGCAATCTTTGGCAATAAACGCATCATGTAGGCCATTAAACCGTCATGTTGTTCTTCAAGCTCATTGAGGCTTTTAATATGTTCACGGGGAACGATTAATAAATGGACTGCTGCTTTTGGATGAATGTCTTTAAAAACAATAACCTGTTCATCACTATACAGTTGTTCTGAGGGAATTTCCCCTGCGATAATTTTACAAAAGAGACAATCTGGATCGCTGATCATGTTTCCTCCGTGTTGGGTTGATTACGTTGCGCTTTTTCCGCAATGCCTGAAAGGCCAAAACGCCGTTCCAGTTCATTTAACACGGCCTGTGGCCCTAAACCTTGATGCGCTAACAGTACCAAGGTATGAAACCACAAATCGGCTGTTTCATAAATCAGTTGATTAGCTTCACCGTTTTTGGCGGCAATCACGGTTTCTGTGGCCTCTTCACCGACTTTTTTTAAAATCGTATCGAGGCCTTTCGCATACAAACTGGCAACATAAGATTGCTTTGGATCGGCCGTCTTACGTTCTTCTAGTATCTGCGCTAGTTCTTGTAATACATTGCTCACTTTAATTTTCGTCCTGACTGGGCAACCACAAGGGATTGCCCCTACAAGCCAATCCCTTGTGTTTGCCCATTTGCCGTAATGATATGAAAAACGACATTATTTATTATAAAGCGTCGCTGGATCTTTTAAAACAGGATCAACAGTGACCCATTGTTCATCTTGCAATTGTTGAAAAAAACAATGATGTCGCCCGGTATGACAGGCTACACCGCCCACTTGTTCAACAGTGAGTAATATGACATCGTTATCACAGTCAAGACGGATGTCTTTGAGCTGTTGAACATGCCCGGATTCTTCTCCTTTGAACCACAGTTTACCACGAGATCGGGACCAATAGACAGCCCGTTTTTGTTCGACTGTCAATTTTAGGGCCTCTTGATTCATCCAAGCGAGCATCAATACTTTACCGGTGCCCATTTCTTGGGCAATAGCGGGAATTAAGCCTTGTTCATTAAAGCGGATTTTGTCTAGCCAATTTTTCATATTATCACGTTCATCTGAATGAGCAGCGTTTCAAACAAAAACGCTATTCGCTTAAATGCTATTGTTATGCTGATAGATTTCAAAAGCGCCGTTTCAAAATGGTTGGTATTTTCAGAAATTCAATCATCTCTTTTAACGAGTCATTTAAAAGATGAGGCATTTCAATATGATAAATAATAAATGAGATAAGCAATATTATTCAATTACCAATTAACATTGCCTTATGACGTATAAATATTACACTTTGTCAGTTTTAACACTTATAACGACAAGGATTGTATATAAGAAGGGATTTATCATCATTTTTTGGAAAAATGAGAATAGGTGGTTTGATTTTATTGAGTCAAAGTTTCCACGAAATACATAACGATTCTCATATCGACGATTTTTAATTCGTTATCCTAGTACACTGTCAAGGTTGTTTTGATGGGTAAAAAAAGGTTAAATATAAAAAAATTTCTGGAGATAAATATAATGGCTAAAAAATATATTGTACAGCTATCTTTTGAGGAACGAGATGAATTAA
>Ga0190315_1000927_pt1 | contig 12790 bp, 11 predicted proteins | sample 48701101_MG_FD_161673 | JGI IMG/M metagenome (GOLD analysis project Ga0190315, IMG submission 161673) | Hydrothermal vent sediment bacterial communities from Southern Trench, Guaymas Basin, Mexico - 4870-11-0-1_MG | ecosystem: Environmental > Aquatic > Marine > Hydrothermal vents > Sediment ...
AACGGTTGTGGCAGACTATATTATTGATAATGGTACTGCCGTTGGAAAGAAAAGAGTTAAATTGCTTTTGACTGTTGGTAACAAGGGAGTAGTGGTTGCTAAAATGAAGTAGAGTGTTGTCTATTTGGGCCCCCTAATTTACGGTTTGATAGTTATTGATCTCGTAAAATTTTGTACAGGTTTTTTGGGTTAAATATCTATCATGGCTGACTATTATGTAATTACCTTTGTATTCACTAAGGAATTTGTGAACAATCTCTTTGGCTTTAATGTCAAGGTGATTTATTGGTTCATCTAGCAGAAGTAAGTTTGGTTTGTCCTGGATTATTTTGATAAATTGTAATCGGGATTTTTCTCCCCCACTTAAATCGGATATATATTTATACCTGTCTACCTTGTCAAACCCAAAATCTTTAAGAACGGAGAATATTTCTTCAATCTTGTGAATCCCTTGGTAGTTTAAAAACTTCCCAATAGTTATTTCTGGTTTGAGATTATTATGTTGTTGGTCGTAATAGCCAATTTGGTATGATGGTCCAATATATAAATCGAACAATTTAATGACGTTAATATAGTAAGAGTAAAAGTTCTGAATACCGTAACTGGCCGGATCTATTTTCCGATTATAACAATATCTTGACAAAATGATTTTAAATAGTGTTGTTTTACCTGCACCGTTTGGTCCCTCAAGAGCTACTTTTTCACCTTTTCCTATAAGAATATTTAAATTATGAAATATGGTTTTATTCTCGTACTTGAAATTTGTATTTCTAAACCTTATACAAATATTTCCACTTTTTGGGATACTAAATTTAGGAAGGATAAACTTTGTTTCTAGAACTTCTGGATCGGTTGGTTCGGTTTTAAGGAATTTTTCATATTTCCTTTTCCAAACGACATATAATCTTTGCATTTTCTCGCTATGACTCTTATTTACCCAGTCCTTTATTTGCTTAAGATGTTTCCCCTTTTTGTTTTTTTCCTTTTTGAAAACTTGCCAATCTTTAACCATTCTTTGCTTGAGTATTTTTTCTTCTTTTAGGTAGTTTGTATAGTTACCTTTACAACTATATAATTTTTTTTGTTTGATGGTCCAGATTTTGTTTACTGAATGATTCAAGGTATATCTATCATGTGAGACCAACAAAATTGCACCCTTATAGTTTTTAATAAATTCGTCAAGCCAATCTTTGGCCTTTTGGTCAAGGTGGGTCATTGGCTCATCCAGAATTATTAAATCCTTGTCAACCCTAATTAGTATGCTGGCTAATTCTACAATCTTTCTTTCTCCTCCAGATAGTGCCCCAATACTGGTAGACCATGACAGCTTTCTTTCCCCATCCGCATTCCTACTTATTCCAAAGTTATTTAATACCTCCTCTATTCGGTCGGTCAGGTTGTATATTTCGTTTTTATTGTATAATTCTTGATATTTGGAAAATTGTTGTAGAGCTTGTGGTGATGTGTCATGCACCAGAAGCCTTGCACATTCAAAGTATTTCTTTTCTATTTGTAATATGTCTTTTTGAGATAAAAGCATATAGTCATATATTGTTTGATCTTTGAGTGTTTGGTCGTTTTTTTTGTATAGCTGTCTATAATAACCTATGTCTATTCCTGGCTTTCTGACAACCTTTCCTTTGAATTCCTTATTTTCCCCAGCGATTATCTGGCATAACGTTGATTTTCCTATACCGTTTGCACCTATCAACCCAATTCTGTCGTCTCCATTTATTTGGACTGAAACACCCTCGAAGATAGTATTACTTCCATATTCCTTTGTTATGTTTTCTAAGGAGATTATCATAATGATGCACAGATATTACCAGACTTATGATAATAGGTATAGTGTAAGTCTGGTTTAACGTAAGATGAGCATGAAATGGACCACGAAATCCAATGCAGGTTAACTATATAATAAGAGAATATTATGTCTGATTGAGCTTATGCATATCCCCAATGTCATTTTGGTCAGTGTAAATCGAAATGAGGTTTGGGTTTTAATTATGTGCGGAGATGTAGTTGTGCTCTAGTGTTATTCTGTGGACTGACTGTTGTTATAAAAATCCCAGGATGCTTTTTACGGCGTAATTACCATAGTTGGAAAGTTGGTAAATTCTAATAGAAAGTCCATCGGCCTTTGTCCCAGCGGTACTAGGGTCAAGTCCGTCTTTATCTACAGGTATTGCATTGACTAGTATGGAATCTCCACTGGGAAGTTCTATTAGTCCTAGTTGTTGAGTTATACCGTTGATTGTATATTCAGGTAAATCTTGAAAGTAATATTGATCCATGCGACTTACACTAGTGCCATGAGTTGTTGGATGAAGAAGTTCTGCCTTATTCTTGGCTTTATGATGATTTTTTACTGACAATACTGGTTTCCCCGTGTTTGTCGACACTGCAAGTTCCAGTTGCTGTCGTGAATTAGATGTGCCAGTGATGCCGAGGTCTACCAAGTTGAAATCTCCCTTTCGTCCCAAAGTAACCTTTGCATGTCCATATTTGTCTAGTGTGGTATGTCTCATTGCAACATTTCTTCCCAAATCGATACCTCCTGTAGGCGTAAAAAGTAGGTCGTTTTGCTTTAACCCGAGGTGTAGCACACCAAGCATCCAATGTAGACTTTCTTGTCTATAATAGTGTGTTTGATTAGATGGAAGACCTGTATTTTGCTCACGCCTACGAAAAAGAGGAGCAAACTTGGCGATAATCTTTTCCCAAAGGGTGGTTTTTTTAGTTTCAACTTTATATGGAGTCACGTACTCTTCTCTTGTTGTTCTAGGATGTCTTTTCATATTTATTTTACATAATTTACTAAACAGTCTATTTATAAAGTACAATATGTCTACATCAAAGTCAATTGCTAATTGTGAATATGTACACCTTCTTTTACTATTGTGATAAGATCTAAAATGATATATCTAATTTAATTTTATTCTATCATGAAGGTAAAGAGATCGATTCTGCTTGGGGGAATCGCGGGGTTCGTCGTTTTGGGGGCTTTAGGTGGATGGTATATGTATAGCCAGGGTGTTTTTGATAAACAATCCGACGATACAACGGATAATGAGACGTCTTTAACATTGTCTGAAATATTGGAGGCAACAGCTAAGAAAAATAATTTAAAGGGTGTACTTTCAAGTGGTATGCAAAAAGAAAGCTCGTCAGGTTGGGCCGAGGGAGAGCAAATGATGGAGTATACGGATGAGTATTTTGAGTATAATTACTCTTATTCAAAATCTTCAACTAAAGTTGGTCCAGCAAATGATAAGTGTCTTGCTATGTTTTATCCTGGTGGTGGTGACTCAAACGAGTATTACTACTTCAAGTCTGATGATGGTACCGTTTCCAAAAGCATTACTAAGGATATAGATGGTAATCTAACAGACTATTACTATTCTGAGTCAAGCGAAAACAGTTATACCGATTTCCAATATAGGGGCGGTAAGTATGCATTGCAAAGCGTGTATACTTGGGATGATACTATTGAATATCCTGGGCCAGTGGAGGAAGATTATGGGTACTATAGTGAGGAGGGTGAGAATCCTGATGATGTTTATGGTGATGTTGGGGACGAGGAGCCCATTGGGTACGAGGATCCCATGACTATAGATGGATACGTTAGTATGTTCTTTGGGGAGGATGCAGAACTGATAGGGGAAGAAGAAATTAATGGTGAATCTTACTATGTTATTAAATCGAGTTTTATGACTGATTGTAATATGTCCATGTCCTGGTCCAGACCAGAAGAGGACGTAGTTCAGGACATGATAGTGTCTGTCGCTTATGTGAATACTGAGGATTTCAATATTTACAAAGTGGCTGATTACTTTCACAGCTATACCCAGGAAAATTTAATGCATGAAAATATTTATGAAACCGAGAACAATAACGTGACATGGGCTGAGGTGGAAAGCATCATGAAAAATGATTGGGAGGGAAAGATACCTGTGAAGGATGTCGGAGAAGGTTATTATAATCCGACATTGGACGATATAATGGACTATTTGGAAAACAAAGAATATTCTGTAGTATTGCCTGAAGGTGCTGTTAGTTACTATTTGTTTGATGTTATATATCAGGAATGGAGTCAAACGGAAGATGGATATTGTAACAGGGACTTTTTCCCAGAGGGGACTGTTGGTGATGAGTTGTATGGTACACAATGTATACTTCCAACTGATGATTTTCCCGTTGGATTCATTAATGCTGAGTATGAAGTAGGGACTGATTATATAACAGGGGATAAATCTGATGGTAGAACGTCTGTGTACATGTTTATTGGAACGGATATTCAATCGCTGGTTTATGATAGTTATATTGGAGAAGATTATGCCGATGATTCGTCTGGTCAGGTTACAACCAAAGAAGTTAACCAAAATGTTAAGATAAATGGGCAAAACGTTGCTACGACATTATATACAACAACCTACACATATAGTTATGACAAAGAGTTTGAGACTTACGTTTCTAAAAACTACATATTTGAACTTGATGGTAATACTTATTTGTACCACATAACGCTTTTGAGTGACGATATTGATGATAGTCTACTGTCACTGAAAAAATACAAAACAACTAGTGTGTCAGATATGAAGGCATTGAGAGAAGTATTATCAGAAGCTGACGAGTATGTTGAGGAAATTGATGAGTAATATTGAGTTGTTTCAGTATTGGTAAAAATGGAGGGGAAGATATTCCCCTTCATTTTGGTATTTATTCTTTGATATAATGAATGCATAACCATGCGGTGGTAGTTCAGTTGGTAGAATGTCTGCTTCCCAAGCAGAAGGTCGCGGGTTCGATCCCCGTCCGCCGCTTATAATAAAGATAAAAGCTTGTTTCGATATTGATACTGATCTCCTTATCTTAATGTAAAATAAATTAATTATTTTTTAGTAAATTAAGGTGGCAAAAGACTTGTATGTGTGTGGTAACTGTGGGTTTGAATCTATTGGTTGGACTGGAAAGTGTGCTGGATGTGGAGAATTCGGTACCCTTGTTTTGGTACCTGGCGAAGAACTTAAATCATCTAAAAGTTCAAAAAAGAAATCTTCAAGACGGGTAACTTCTTCTATGTATTCTGATATTGATCTGACTGCTGACCTAAGAGTTGAAAGCAGTTTTGGTGAATTTGACAGGGTGCTGGGTGGTGGTTTTGTTAAGGGAAGTGTAACTCTGTTGTCTGGTAATCCTGGGATAGGGAAGTCTACGATTGCTTTACAGATTGCTATAAACCTTAGTGAAAACAACTATAAGACGTTGTATATTAGTGCTGAGGAAAGTATTATTCAAGTTGCAAAAAGAGCACAAAGACTTAATAAAAATCCTAAAGATCTTAATATATTAGAGGGAAGGGACATTGAGAGTATTTTGGCTAAAATCAAAAAGAAGAGCTTTGATTTAATTGTCTGGGATTCCCTGCAGGCACTAACCTCAATTACGTCAGGCGGTATACCTGGGGGGGTATCGCAATCGAGGGTTGTGTGTAATAAAATTGTAGATTTCACAAGGAATCATAACTTAATTTCAATAATAGTTGGTCAGGTAACTAAGGATGGATTAACGGCGGGGCCCATGGTAGTTGAGCATATGGTTGATTGTCTTTTGTCTCTAGAACGAATACCTGACAGTACACTTCGAATTTTAAGGTCGAATAAGAACAGATTTGGTTCTACGATGGAAGTTGGTGTGTTTGATATGTCCGCCAAGGGTTTTACTGACATTAATGCAGCGGAGAACTTGTTTGGTAATGTTGATGATTCTGCCTCGGGAGTTGTTTCGAGCTGTATTTTGGAAGGATCAAGGGTGCTTGCCGTAGAGATACAATCGTTGGTGGTTCCTACTGTCTACGGCTTTCCCAGACGGATGGCTCGTGGGATTGGTAAGCAGAGACTTGAAATTATTGTGGCGGTCTTGACTAAGGTTTTGAAATTGCCTTTGGGTAAATATGATGTCTTTGTAAATATTGCCCATGGGTTAAGTGTTAAAGAGCCATATATTGAACTTGCCATTGCTGCTTCTATTATTTCTTCTTATAAAAATCTTGTAGTAAAAAGGGATTTAGTTTTTACTGGGGAGGTGGCGTTAAGTGGGAGTATTCGTGAATCTAGCATGATTGACCTTAGAAAGAACTCAATTGAGAGATTGAAGCTTGGAAAGATTGTTTCTTCAAACGAAGTTAAAAATCTGTCTGGACTGTATGGTCTGATTACGAAGTAGTCTCTCTAAAATCTTGATTTTTTGTTTATTTATGTTGTGATATCTAAAAAGTTAGTAAGTTTTATTACGATTTCGTGATTCTTCATTGATTATATACATCCGTGTCAAAAAGAATCATGAAAACATTGTTTTATCAAGAGAGAGTAACTGTATTTTGATATAAATACAGGTGCTGTGATATAATACTCTGGATTGTAATTTGTAAAATATTAAATTGATGAACAGTGGTGTTGAGAAGGATGGTGTTATATATAATCCAAATGTTGGGGCACTTTTGGAGCAAGTGTTCGAGGGGAGTCCCATAGTTGGTCAACTGGTTTTGTATTGGGCTAAGGATCAGCATTTAATTGCTTCCGCAGGAAATATTCCATTGGAGTGGTATATGGTAAGACGAGGAGTAGAGTGTAAACAGAAGCGGACGAAGAGGGAACGAATTTTCGAGCAGGACACTGCTGCTTTTGTTCAGTCAGGTGAGAGAGATATACGTCTTCTCTTTGAGGATTATTCCTCACAAGTTGTGTTTCATGTGGAGGTAAGAACTAAATATCCAGAGCTAAGTGATGATGCACGTACAATACATGGATTCTATGTTTTATTTGATAGATACGAGGAGAGTGTTTCATATGGGACTTACTTTTACCCTCTTTCTGGTGATAGAGTTTTTGATACTGTTAAGTTTCCTCCAGCATTGTTGCAAGAACTCACGGGTGAAACAATTCAAAAAGCTGTGAATGTGTTAACTGGGCAATCTGATTGAATAGGTTTATTAGTTTGTATATTTGAAATGTTGTAAGTTGTTGGGTTGAATTATTCTGTACAAAAAAACAAGGATGCGTTTCTATCTGTTTGTTTCTCAACCTTAGTTATGTCGATGTTTTTTATTTCTGCAAGTTTCTTTGCAACTTCTATTACGTAGGCTGGTTCGTTTATTTGTCCTCTATATGCCTGGGGTGCCAAAAATGGTGAGTCAGTTTCAATTAGTATTCGGTTAAGCGGAGTATATGAGGCTGCTTCCTGAATACGTTGTGCATTTGGGTAGGTAATATTTCCATCAAAGCCAATATATGCCCCGATATCCAAAAACTTCTTAACAATACTTTTGCCAGTGGAAAAACAATGCATCACAAATGGGTAGGCAATGTTTGCTGATTTTAGTAAATGGTACATGTCGAGGTAGGCATCGTCCGTAGTAAGAGATGAAGGTCTGGTATGAATAATAATGGGAAGTTTGAATTTGTTTGCTGATACTAAACATTGGTTAAAAAGCTCAAATTGCATTTGTTTGTTACAAGTTGTGTCAAAATAATCTATGCCACACTCTCCAATTGCTGAAATAATATGTCGGTTTTTTAGTATAAACTTGTCGAGTATTTTTACTTGGTTCCTAGTATTTGCTTGATCTGTGATAGATTCAGGATGTATACCTGCCGATATGAGTATTTGTGGTTCTGATTTTAAATAGGGTAGTAGTGATTTTAGTTCGTTGGTGTAGTTTTCAAGTATGATATTTACTATGTGTGAGATGCCAGCATTGCGTGCGTCTTTGAGTTGTACGGGGATTGGCTTTGTTGTGTGGCCCCTACGCTTGAATTGACAGGTCAAGTGTGCATGGGTATCTATCATGTTACTTCCTTAGGCAAAAGTTACTAATGGGTTATTCTAACAGATCGGTTAAATGTTTGTAATAGACCTAATTTTTATTAATAAAGCCTACCAATGCCTTCAGTTGTTTGTTGGCGGCCTGCTTTCCTTGATTCTTTTCCATATTTGTAAGGTATTCGTTAATCTGTGCTTTGGTATTTTTATTTAGTAATGCTGCAAAAGTTTGTAACTCCTCTTCGTTAAGCTTTTTTATGTATTTTGTAATTACCTTGTTGAAGTCATCAATAATATTTGCTTTATTTGATGCAATGGAATGCGTTATGACTGTACCTATCGCTTGTTTTAGTACGGCCAGGGTGACAAACAAGCTACTAATATCGCTCGTAGTTTCAATTTTCATAATATTAGGCAGTTAATTTATATTATCTTAAGCGGCTTCTACTGGTTGGGAAAAGGGAACTTGACCAGGTTGCACTGGAAATTGAGGAGATTTGTCAGTTGGTCTGTCTTCTACACTTGTACCTTTGCATGCACCATTAATAACAAACTTTAAATATGGAGGAATTGGTGCTATAGCTGTTGCTGCAAGAATAATTGGTTCAGCTAATTCTACCAATTTACGATTAACCTCCCTGAAGCCTTCTGCAGCATACCCCAACGTGGCTTGTTCTACTGTTGCGACGCTACCAACAATGCCACCTTCCTTGGTCAGTCCCTCTAATCCTTCAGCTGTCCGTGTCATACCTGTAGATGCGATTTCAAACGGTGTAGGTATTTTTCTTAAAACTTGACCAACTTTATCTGCAGTACTATTAACGGCATGATCTATTGGATTCTCAGCTTTTTGTGCAGTGGTAAGTCCATTAGTATCAATACCCAACATTACTGCGGGGTTAGCTTGTGCTTCACTTGCAGGGGTCTCAGTTGGCCCTGTTTCCACACCTAATCCTGGACTTGCCATATTTCTTGAGCAGTTAATTTAGTTTTTCTAATCACGATAACATGATATCATAATATATTGTGTGTTGCAAATTGGTACATACTATTGTAGTATTCGATTATGAAACAGATAATTAAGATTGCGAGGAATTTTGTAAGGACTGTAACTCTTGTTAGTGCCGATATATTTTCGTATTATTTGAGTTTGTATTTTGCTGTAAAACTTAGAAATGTTTTGGTAAGTAATGTGGAACTTGTACCACTTAATACTCTCTTTAGGTTTAAAGCATTTGCTGGGTATTGGATTTTTCCTCTGATGGTTCTTGTAATCTTTGGATTGTATGAGTTGTATAGTAGAAGGAAGCCTTTTTGGTACGAGGCGGAGATATATGTGAAGTCCTTGATTGTGTCTGGTTTTATTACTTTCGCGTTTGTTGGCTTTGTAAAGGATGGATATAACATCTCGCGACTCGTTGTAGCTCTTCAGGTAGTTATTGGATTTGTGGTATTTCCTTTTGTCAGATGGATTACTAAGACTTTAATGTATAAGTTGCTTATTTGGCGGGAAAGAGCCTTGCTTTTTTCAAAATGTGATGTGGATACAACCCGTATAATGGGGCTATCCAACGATCATTATCTCGGATATGATTTTACCTCCGTTTGTTTTAGTGACAAGGATAATATTGATTTGGGACGTAGTCTTGTTGAAGCAAATATCTCTGTTCTTGTTGTCGTACTTGATTCCATATTAGATAAGCGGATATCGACACTTATTAACAAAGCATATAAATATGTAGATAATGTACTGATTGTTCCTTCCGCCACGGAGCTTCCAATGATTGGATCTTCTGTTTATCACATATTCAACGAGAGGTTGTTTGTATTGGAAACCCCAAATACCTTAAAGTCACTTGAGAATTTAGTAATTAAATGTTTATTTGACTTCGTTGTTGGATGTTTGTGTCTAATTATTGGTTTGCCGATAATTGTATTACTAAGCCTAATGATACTGATAATAGATCGGTCCTATCCATTCTTTGTACATACTAGGTACAGTAAAGATGGTGGCACTTTTAAAGTTATAAAATTTCAGACGATGAAACCCAGGGTCTCAAAAGATAAAGAGTATGAGAAGAAATTGTTAGAAAAGTATTTCAGGACAAATCCTAAAGCCAAGGAAGACTGGATAAAATATAAAAAGATAAGGGATTCTGATGATCCCAGAGTTGCCAAGTTTGGAAGAATACTTAGGAAAACAAGTCTGGATGAATTGCCCCAGATATTTAATGTGATTCTTGGTCAAATGAGTTTGGTTGGTCCTAGACCTTATTTGCCTCGTGAAAGAGAAGATATCGGTAATTTTTTTAATGTAATTCTGTCAGTTAAGCCTGGTATTACAGGTCTTTGGCAGATTAGTGGAAGGAGTGATGTTGATTTTTCTGAACGGTTAAGGCTTGATGAATGGTATATTAGAAACTGGACAGTTTGGCTGGATATTGTTATATTTGTTAAGACAGCACAAAAAGTTCTTCTGAGAACTGAGGGATCTTACTAATTTTATTTTTATTAAACAAGTTATGAAGAAATCTAAAAAGTTGCGCCCGATGATAGCGAATGACGAGATAGATCTCGTGGCCGTTTGGGAAAGGGTGCAGAGGGGCTGGTTGGTTTTGGTGATAGTTACTACCTTTGGATTGTTGGCAGGATATGGTATTGGGTCTCAATTACCACCTGAATATGAGGTCAAGTCTGTTATAAACGTTTCGCCAGATTGGTCAATTTCCTCTGATACCTTTATAACGATTGTTGATAGATATGTACAATCAGAAGAATTCTCAGACATTGGAACAATTGAACATGTGCTTCTAAATCAGAATGATGCAACTCCAGTTATTTTATTATCCAGTAGTATCAAAGTAAAAGATCAAGATGAAGGGATAGCGGAGCTTACCAGTCTTATCAACGAACTGAATAAAGACGTTAATATCATAAGTGTAAGAGAACGAGCATTATCAAAATTGGAAACTAAAAAGACTGTTCTTGACGAGCAGCTCATTGATGCGTATCAAAAGAAAGAAGCATTTGATAAACTGTTGAAAAGTGACAATAGCTCCGTGATAATAGGGGCAAATCCTGTAGAAATTAACCAGACCATTGTTGCACTGGAAACTCAACTAGCAGATCTACAGAACAAAATTGATTTGTCGCAAGGTTTGTACTGGGGGGTGTCACCCGCCTCAGATGGGCAAAACGTTCAAATTTCCAGTATGATACTTAGTGTCGTTGGACTGTTCGTTGGTGGGATGCTAGGGTTGGTATATGTAGTGGCGAAGAAGTATTAGCAGTGGTTGTTGGGTATACAACTTGGTCATAGAAAATCTATAGATTTTGATATGTTTAAAAATGAAGAATTAAGTATACGTGCGATTAATAGTAAAATACATGAGTTAAAATTAGACGTATTATGAGAGTTTTAGTTACTGGTGGTGCTGGATATATTGGATCTCATACAGTACTTGCACTTCTAAAGGCAGGTATAGATGTAACCGTATTTGATAGCTTTGAATATGGAAATAGAGAGTGTCTTACTGTAGTGGAGAAACTTGTTGGTCGTAAGGTTGATGTGGTACAGGGCGACATAAGACATATGAGTGATCTTGATGCTGTTATGCAAGTCCCAAAGGGAAGAAAGCCTTACTCTTGTGTAGTGCATTTTGCTGCATATAAGAATATTTCTGATTCTATTAAAAGACCTTTGGAGTACTATGAAAATAATGTAATTGGAAGTATTAATCTTGTTAAGAGTATGCTTAAACATAACATAAAAAATATAATATTTTCTTCTTCGTGTGCGGTGTATGGAAATCCAGAGAAGCTTCCTGTAAGTGAAAATAGCAAATATAATCCAATGAGTCCATATGCTAGAACAAAGTTGTCTACTGATCTGATGCTGGAAGACATGAAAAATGTTGGACTTAATTCAGTAAGACTTAGATATTTTAATGCTGCGGGTGCACATTCTTCTGGTCTAATAGGGGAGAATCCGAAGGTACTTCTAAATATTATTCCAAGGTTGTTTGGTGCTGCACTCGGTAAATGGGATCTGAAGCTGTTTGGCAATAGCTTTAATACAGTAGATGGGTCTCAAATTCGAGATTATGTTCATGTAGTAGATCTTGCGGACGCACACGTGAAAGCAATCAGTTATCTTCAAAATAATGATGGGAGTATTGCACTAAATCTTGGTACAGGACTTGGTACAAGTAACTTACAACTTATACAAGAAGTCGAGAAAGTGACGGGATTGGAAGTAAAGTATGAAGTTACTGACCCAGTATTGGGGGATCCCATTGTAATTTACGCTGATTCACAAAAGGCTTTTGAAGTTTTAAAGTGGAAATCTAAGTATAATTATCAACAGATTATTGCCAGTGCCTGGAAGTGGTATCAAAACTGTGAGTGGGATTAGTATTCATATGCTGTATACCATGTCCTGCCCATCGCACAACAATATCTATGGAATTATTTGTCATAAGTGTATAATTAAAAGTAAAAGAGAGTTGAGAAGGAGAACTATTTTGAACAGCCTCATTGGTTATAGAGCCTTTTTGGCATACCAGTTATTGGTTCTTTTAGTTGTAAACAACAGGTGGGTTACGCTTTTGGAGAGTTTTTAATAAATTTAGGTTTAAGAAGAACCTCACCTGTTGCTTCTCATTTTGATTATATATCTTTATGATGTGATAGATATATAATTACTTCAGTATATGAGGTAATCGGTGAATTTACTGTAAATGTTTTTTTGTTAAAAATGTTTTTGTTGTTGGTGTTATATATGTTTCGACAGAAGATGTTTTGTATTTTGCTAGTAATGGGATCGGAATGTATAGCATTGAAAACGCTTTGAGTATTGTATCTGATGTTGAAAATATTGAGTCAACTATTGAAAGGTCGCAGTCTTTATCTTTACAATTTGGAGGTTGTGATTATGTTGTTGTTGCTAGTAGATCTCATATGGATCCGT
>Ga0190315_1000930_pt1 | contig 12783 bp, 11 predicted proteins | sample 48701101_MG_FD_161673 | JGI IMG/M metagenome (GOLD analysis project Ga0190315, IMG submission 161673) | Hydrothermal vent sediment bacterial communities from Southern Trench, Guaymas Basin, Mexico - 4870-11-0-1_MG | ecosystem: Environmental > Aquatic > Marine > Hydrothermal vents > Sediment ...
GGGTGTATATCGAGGCAGCGGTACTGGGGCGTGCCGATCCCGATCTGGGTCTGCGACTCGTGCAAACGGTATGAGGTGATCGGAACAGGCAGTGAGCTCGATTGGCGGCTCAAAGCTGGGTCGGAAGCAGTGACTGAGGCAGGGACGGAGGCAGACTCGGAAGGGACTGTGCCGTCTGACCTGCACAGACCGTGGGTCGATCTGGTAACGTTCAAATGCACCTGCGGCGGCACAATGCGGAGAGTCGAGGACGTCTTCGATGTCTGGTTCGATTCAGCGGTCGCATCATGGGCGACGCTTGGGTATCCGCATGACGATAGTGCATTCAAAGCCAAATGGCCCCCCGATTTCATTGTAGAAGGGCACGACCAGACACGGGGCTGGTTCTATTCGCAACTCGGCGCAGGCATGGTCGCGTTCGGGAAGATTCCGTATAAGAGCGTTCTCGTGCATGGTTTCACGCTGGATGAGTCCGGCAGCAAGATGTCAAAGAGCCTCGGCAACGTGGTTGCGCCGGATACCGTAATCGAGAAGTTCGGAGCTGATGCGCTGCGCATGTACGTTCTGTCCACGAATGCGCCGTGGGACGACCTGAAATTCAACTGGAGCGAGATTGAGACCGTCCACCGTTCGTTAAACATCCTCTGGAACGTCTACCGGTTCCCGCTGCCCTACATGATCCTCGATCACTTTGATCCTGCGATAGCGTCGGCTTCGTTTGAATCGGTACGCGGCGCGATGAGACCCGAAGACTTATGGATTCTATCGAGGGTAAACTCGCTTATACGTGATGTCGAGCACGCGATGGATGAATACAAACTCCACGTTGCGACCCGTGCAATAACCGAGTTCGTACTCGACGATCTCTCGAGATGGTATGTCCAGCTGATCAGACCGCGGACATGGACTGAGGCGGACGATCCGGACAAACTTGCGGTTTACAGATCGCTTTACGACGTTTTCACGACTGTCACACGGTTGATCGCGCCATTTGCGCCGTACCTCGCAGAAGCGATCTACCAGAACCTCGAAGGATCCGGGTTAGAGTCGGTGTCGGTGTCCGGGACTGGCGATGACAGATCGGTTCAATCGGTTCATGCGTGCGACTTCCCAAAACCTGCTCAGAACCTGATCAACGAGGAGCTTGAGGCGGATATGGCAGAGATCAGACGAATCGTGGAAGCGGTCGCAAACGCCCGCCAGAAGGCAAAAAGGAAACTCAGGTGGCAGGTCAGAAGGGTCATCATCGCGCCCGTTGCAGACGTTGCTGCGCGTGCTGTCGGATCGCTGAAATCAGTTCTCGCAGAGCAGGCGAATGCCAGAGAGATCGTTCTTCTGGATGTGGGAAGCGGTTGGGACGAGCTTGGGGTGGAGACAGTGCCAGATATGACAAAACTCGGTCCCGCGTTCAAAAAGGACGCTGGAAAGGTTGCGGACGCGATCAGGGCTGCGGACGCGAGGAGTGTCATGGCAGAGATCGAGGAGACCGGACGTTACGATCTTGATGGCGTGACAATCACAGAGGAGATGGTTGAGTTCCGGAGAACCGTTCCCGAGTTTGCTTCTGCTTCTGATTTTTCGCACGGGACTGTCTACGTGGACGCCACGCTCACGCCTGAAATCGAGGCGGATGGTTATGCTGCGGAGGTGATACGCCGGATTCAGGACATGCGGAAAGAGCTGGATCTCGCAGTCAACGACTGGATCAGCGTGACTGTTGCGCTCTCGGACGAACGGACAACCGGTCTTCTGCGCAGCAAGGAGGAATCAATCGCCGAAGAAGTTCGTGCAAAGGAGATATCGATCGGCGATATTTCGGTAGCAGGCAAGCTCGTGAAGGACTGGAACGTTGAAGGCGTGGAGATCTCGATTGGTATTTTGGGATAACACGTCAGGAGATCGCTGAAACGGCTCACACATTTCTTTCAAATCTTTTTCATGGACTCTGGAGTCAAAAGATGAAGAATATCAGGAAAACAAAGGATTGGATTGAGATGGCGCTGGATGATTAGGATGGTGCTATTTCAGATGTAGATGGAGAAAGATACCCTATCAGCGTCTTTCATGCGCAACAGTGCACAGAAAAACTACTGAAAGCGGTTCTATATTTTTTTGGGATAATCCACGAAAAAACACACTTTCCGTCGGATATCCTGGCTGAAGACATCTTGAATAATCCGGAGATGACGCATGAACTGCAACTCGATAAAGGGCAGATCGAACTATTGCTGGAGAAGATCTGAAAGATGTTTGAAGAGATGATTAATGATTACATCGAGAAGATAGGGGGTCGGATGTATGTGGAATCCTGCTATTTGGCTCGGTTGTCAGGAATGATGCGAAGGAACAGAGTGATGCGGATCTACTTGTGATCGCGTCGGGACTTCCGGGATATAACGGAAAGATACGACTTTATAACGGTCAAAAAACCATCCAGAATCGAGGATATCTGGATGAAGCCGGATGAACTGGTCGAGATGGTCGATGCCAAGACCGGGTTTGTTATGGATGCACTGCTTGAGGGGAGGATATTATTGGACGATGGGACGATCAAAGATGCGAGAAATCGATTGATTGCGTCTCTGAAGCGATTGAACGCAAAGAAGTTGAAACATGGCTGGTTTATACCGAGAGGCGACCTGAGAGAGGCGATCTCCTTCGATTGAATATACGATAATCGTTAAATGCGATCACTCCGAAGAGAAGTTGTGATGATCCGTGTCCACAATCTGACCAAGAAATTCGGAAACAAGACCGTGTTCGCTGACATCAACTTTTCTGTTGAAAGCGGGGACTTTCTGACGATAGTAGGACCAAACGGAGCAGGAAAGACGACGCTTCTCAAGATCATGGCGACGCTCACTAAAGCAACGAAGGGCGGCGTTGAAATCGGCGGTTTCGACGCAAAAGAGCACCCTGACAGGATACGGGAGATCGTGGGCGTGATCTCGCACAATACCTACCTGTACAATGAACTCACAGCCTCTGAAAATCTTAAATTCTTCGGGAAAATGTATAAACTTACGGAATTGGATGAGAGAGTCGATCACGTCCTCAAGGAGACCGAACTCGCTGACCGAAGAGACGACCGTGTCAGCACGTTCTCAAGAGGCATGAAACAACGGCTCTCAATCGCCCGTGCGATCCTGCACCGCCCATCCGTTCTCCTGCTCGACGAGCCGTACACGGGTCTGGATCAGCATGCGTCAAGAGCTCTTGAGGGGGTGTTGCATGGGCTTACCGGTTCAGGGATCACGACGGTCATGGTATCACACGACATCGGGCGCGGTCTTGCGCTCGCAGATCAGGTGCTTGTCATGGCAGCAGGAAGCGTCGCATATCATGCGCCCGCGTCAGAGGTTCGGGACGCTGACGAGTTTCAGGCGGTGTACGACCGGTGCATTAATATTACTGATGCGAAGGATATGAACCACTAAAAGCAGAACTTGTGAGACGGCGAAACTGGAGAAACATGACCCTACGAATATCGATCATCGGATTCGGCGCTGTCGGGCAGGGCGTTTCCGAAATATTGATGCGCGCGAACAATCGCCACCCGATCCGCGTAGTTGCGATCGTGGATTCCCGCGGCGCAGTCGTTGACGAGGGCGGCGTCGATCTCGCGGACGCGCTGCAGCGGAAGAGGAGTGCCGGGACGGTTGCGACCGCTGACGCTACTGGTATGACCGCGCTCGATGTAATCGAGAGCGTCGATCACGAGATCGTTGTCGAGGCGACACCGACTGATATCACAACAGGCGGAATCGGGCTTACGCATATCAGAAGAGCATTCGAGTGCGGGAGACACGTTGTCACGTCGAACAAAGGTCCTCTCGTCGTGAAATACAGAGAACTCTGTGAGCTTGCAAGAGCGAACGGACTTCATTTCAGATTCGAGGCGACCGTCGGCGGTGCGATGCCGATCATCAATCTTTCAAGAGAGGTTCTTGCCGGAAACCGGATTCTCGCAACCGAGGGCGTTTTGAACGGGACATGCAACTACATCCTGACGCGCATGGATGATGAGGGCGTCTCGTACGAACATGCGCTTGGAGAGGCGCAGGAACTCGGCATCGCCGAAGCGGACCCGACCGCAGACGTTGATGGGATCGATACCGCAGCAAAGATCGTGATTCTCGCAAATTCGCTCTTCGGGATGGATGTCGGGTACGACGACGTGGATGTGACCGGGATCACAAAGATCACACCGGAAGCATTCAAACTGGCAAAAGAAAGCGGACACACAATAAAACTGATCGGAGAGGTTCAGGAAAATCGGGACAGTCAGGACAACCGGCTCAGGGTTGCGCCAAAGATGGTGCCGAGAAACCACCCCCTGAACATCGGCGGAACGTTCAACCTCGCATCCATACAGACCGAGCTTGCCGGGAGAATCACGATCGGCGGGATTGGTGCCGGATCAATCGAGACCGCAAGCGCAATACTGAGCGACATTCTGTGGATAGCCGGAGTGAGCGGAGAATAGGGAATAGCGCGAGTTTGAGTTGGGGGTTGCTGCCACAAAACCTCTGCGCCCCCCACATCTCCCCACGACCCTCTATGGTTAATTTCCTGCAATGGAATAGCAAAGACCTAAAAATGACGTTGGGAGGTGAGAGAGATCAGTATGCACAGATCTACGCGGCAGGAGTACCTGTGATCTCCGTTTTCAGAATCTCCACCCTGCGCAGCGGGTATATCTGTTTAACGCTACGATAAATCTTTGCAGAAAACTTCCCAGTCACAATTTCTTCGATTAACTTTTCAAAATCAAGTTTTCTTGCGCGTTCAAAGACAAGTGCTTCTACCTTCTTGCGCATTCCAATGATCTGGCTTGTTTTTGCGCGATGTGTCGTGAAACACGTTGGTTTTATCCGCAGCCGGTACCCGTCCTTTGTATACACCTCAAGGTTTGCATCGATTCTTGAGGTCTGGCGCTTGACCAGCGACCCGATGTAATCGTTTGCAAGCCTGTGCCCGACGAACGTTGTGTCTGCTGTGTTTCCGCTCGCCTCATTGATTTTGAATCGCAGTTTGACGTTCTGCTTCGAGAACTCCTTTGTCATCTCGCCGACCGTGACATCAATCGTCCGACCGATCAGCTTTTCGGGTGCGTCTGCAAACGTTTCCCCTATGACCGACCTGCCAAACATCTCAGGGGCTACGATCTGGTACCATTCCTTTGACTTCCATCGATCGACTTTCCGTGTCGTTTTTCTTGCCAATTGTTCGTTTCCTCCGGAATGGTATGTTGCAGGCGATGATTATAAAGATTATGTATCTAAAGATTATGTATCATGAAGCCGAATTTCATCTCATGATGATAAAACTGCTGGTGCTTGTTATCTCTGCAATCCTTCTGGCGTATTCGAGTGACTGGTTTACAAACGGCGCATCGAAACTCGCAAGGGCGATCGGCGTCTCGGATTTCATGATCGGATTAACAGTCGTTGCGATCGGAACCTCGCTTCCTGAGATCGCGGTCTCTGCGACGTCGGCATATTCGCAACTCGAGGGCGCTACCGGGCTTGCGGTCGGAAACATCATCGGATCAAACATCACAAACATCGCGCTGATACTCGGAACAGCGTGCATCGTAAAGCCGATCGTGATTGATTCCCGCATCTCCCGCGACGCTACGATCCACGCGCTGATACTTGTTGCGGCATCGCTTTTTTTCATGTACCAGAGCGAGATCACGCGCCCGGGAGGTCTGCTCCTGATTCTGGTGTACGGGTGGTATATCTGGGACGGGTACATCCGACACAGGTCGGTACATGCCCGGAGGGACGGGGTTCGCAGCAACCGCAAGTACATCGCGCAAGCCCTGCTTGAGACTGTAATCGGGGCACTGGGCGTTCTTGTGGCATGTAAATTTCTGGTGGGCGCGGCAATCGATATCGCATCCGAACTGGGCATATCCGCAACAGTCATCGGACTCACGATCGTTGCGCTCGGAACCTCACTCCCCGAACTCGCAGTATCGGTTGCAGCAGCCAAGAAACGGCAGGGCATGATGGTTCTTGGAAACGTGATCGGGAGTAACATCGCAAACATCCTGCTCGCTCTCGGAATCGGCGCGGGGATACGCACAATCACACTCTCCGACGTCGGCGAGACGTTTGTTACCAACATCGTCCTGATGGTCTTTCTGGCGATGGCGATCTCGATCTTTGTCAGGTATCGCGGGGTATTTGATAGGAGAGTTGGCGTCCTCTTCGTCATGACGTACGCAACCTTCATCGCGATGACCGTTTTGTGAAGAGTTCGCGAGTGTAGAAGCTGCCCTGCGATAGGTTTAGGTGCGGTCTCGCCAAGTGTAGGATTCATCCCCGCCATCCCCGCCATTCCATCGCAGAGTACCGACACGATGTGAATGACGTAAATAGCGCAAATGACCTAACCTACCGCAAACAACGCAAACAACGCAAAACGGTGACTGATGAAACGATGTTCCTCAAATTTAAAGACGAAGTAGAGACTGTTCTTGCAGATGCGTTCGATTCAACCGAATATTCGACAGATGACCTCCGGATCGAAGAATCTGCGCACGCAGACCTCGCATCATCGTTGTCGTTCGGATTGGCGTCGACGTACAGGCAGAATCCGGCAACGATCGCAAATAGAATCGCCGATGCAATCATAATCCCCGCGGATTCGTTGATCGGGGACGTACAGGTGGCTGGTGCGTACATCAATTTTTTCGTCAGTAACAAATTCCTGGAACGCACAATACGTGAAACATTCGGAGCGAAGGAATCGTACGGCGCAGGTCACAGAGAAGGCAGGGTGATAATCGAGCACACCTCTGCAAACCCGAACGGTCCATTGCACGTCGGACACATCAGGAATTCAATCATTGGTGACACCCTTTCCCGAATTCTGAAAAAGGCAGGATATGAGGTGGAAGTCCAGTACTATGTCAATGATATGGGCAGGCAGGTCGCAATCGTCGCATGGGCGCTCGATCGTTTTGAATTTGACGGCGGTAAGAAGACAGATCATGCGATAGCAGACGTTTACATCCGTGCAAATCAGGAACTCGGAGAAGACCCGGATCTGGTCTGCGAGATCGATTCCATGATGCAGGAGATCGAACTCGGCGACGAGGGCATGATCGACCGGTTCAGTCGTGTAACTCTCCTTGCAATCGACGGGATTACGACAACACTCGCACGCATGAACGTCCATCACGATCAATTTGTTCACGAGTCGCAGTTCGTACGAAACGGCGACGTGGCTTCTCTTCTGCAGGAACTGGATCACAGAGGACTGGTGGAGATGATTGATGGTGCTCTCACGGTTCCGATGCCAGAGTTTGACAAGGATCTCGTGGTCAGGCGGAGCGATCAGACCTCGCTCTATGTCACAAGGGACCTCGCGTACCACCGGTGGAAGGCGGAGCGGTGCGACAGCATGATCGATGTTCTTGGCGCGGATCACAAATTAATCTCAAGCCAGCTGTGCCATGTCCTTGCGGCGTATGGGGTAATGGAGCCTAAGATCGTTATTTTTGAGTTTGTATCGCTTCCGGAGGGCTCGATGAGCACCCGGGCAGGCAAATTCATCTCCGCAGACGAACTCCTCGATCAGATCGAGAAGCAGGCGCTTCAAGAAGTCACAAAGCGCAGACCTGACGCGGACGCGGGTTTCAGAGATCGCGTCGCACGAGAGGTCGGAGTGGGCGCTGTCAGGTACGATATCGTGAAAGTCTCGCCTGAGAAGGCAACTACCTTCGATTGGGAGAGTGCGCTCGACTTTGATAAGCTCGGAGCCCCGTTCATACAGTATTCTCATGCACGGGCGTGCAGCATCATCAGAAAAGCGCCGCACGTCCCGGAGTTAGCCGAGATCGACCTGTCTCTTCTGATGAGTGACGCCGAGATTGCGTTTGTAAAACAACTCGCCAGATTCTCGTTTGTAATTGATACTGCGGCGACAGAGCTGAAACCGCATATCGTAGCGATCTATGCACGGGAACTTGCGGAATCGTTCAATCAGTTCTACCGGCTGTCGCCTGTTCTCACTGCGCCCGACGAACTCCTGCGCGACGCCAGAATCGGGCTTGTCGAGTGCGCACGGGTCGCGCTCTCAAATGTGCTGGATGTGCTCGGAATCGCCGCGCCCGAGTCGATGTGATGAGCGTGGGCGGTGGTAAGGCGAACGGTTGATGATATAGACAGGCGAGTCGTACGTATAAGCCATCGTTTAGTCAAAGTGAGCAGGTTTATCTACCTGTGATCTAAAAAATGCTCGATGTCCGATGATACGAAGCTTTCATCTCGTAGTACAGTCGATACAACTCGAACCATCGCGCCCAATCTGCCCAATCCGCCAGATCCAACGTATCCTGTTGCTAAATTTCTTTCGTGGCTAATAAAACGCGGATCGATCAGAAGATTGAGTGAATGTAAGAAAAAATGGGGGGCTGAAGGACTCGATATCGAAAGTATTGTCAAAGAATTGAGTCCGCAATATATAGGCATGTATCGATATAAAGGTGAAAAAATAGTTAAATTAGAAGACCAGGTATGGGCGTCCCAATGGATCTCATACTATGATCTTGAAGTCCCTCATCACAGACATAAAAAGCGATTAGAAAAAATATTTTCTGTAACAGAAAGCAAAACAAAGGTTTAATAAGAGAAGATGCCATACTGAATTAACATGGCAGAAGAACACTTACCAGAGTTGCCAGATGAATTTGAGATATATCTCGATAAACCCTACGGCGGACTCTTTGGCGATAATGTACAGACGCGGATCATCGAAGAGGTTGTAGCTGACCCCTATCGCGACTATCGACCCAAACATTTTGAAGAAATGACTGGAGCCAGAGCACCAACCGTCAGAAAAGCTCTTGCCAATCTCACATATCTTGGGTTGCTTGAAAAAGACGTGAACGATGTGCAACATCCTATTTATCGTTTAAATTTAAAATCAAAAAAAATTATTGCATTAACATTTCTGTCTTATGCTTCAATAGACGATAGAGATGGAACGGAATGTATGGACAATGCCATTTTGGAGTACTACATGAAAATACTAAGTCAAAAAGTACAGCCATTAGCTGTTGCCACTATGACCAAATATGAATGCGACGGCAGAATTTTGACTGATGAATTCATCGCAGGTGGTGGACAACCATCTAAAGAAAGTGGTGTATTGGCTTCAGGACAGGCTTGATTTTTATGACTACTGAAAAAGAAAAGGATTTATTGGAAGAAGAAAAGGCTCCGGACGAAGAAGCAAAATCAGTTTTAATCGATTTAGGAGAAATTTACAGATTCGATCCGAAGGAGATCATACCAGATATATCTGTAGTTCACTACTCAAATCTTGCATATATTCAAGCGACCCATAGAGATGTGTATATAGACTTCCTTCAAATGCCCGGCATCAAGAAAGGCGATAAAGTTCTCCTCGATGGAACCCGGATATATATGTCCCATGTGGCTGCCAAAAAACTCGCTGAAGCGTTACAGGGGATTTTAGAACAAGTATATTCTCGTGGCGACATGGAAATGTACGTCAGCGCAGAAAAAGATGAATAGACGATCAATCAAACGATCTCTGCACCTCCGTGACATTCGCGTGCGCTCACATTCGCGTCTGTGTAGCAGGGGCAGCAGCGAAGCCATCCATCGGCAACCATAAGCAATATATCCCCCGAACTCCAGAAAGCCACTCCAGATGCAGAAAAGAACACTTGTCACATGCGGACTCCCCTACGCAAACGGACCCGCACATATCGGGCACCTCAGGACGTACGTCCCGGCAGACATATTCGTCAGGTCGCTGCGGAAAGAGGGGCGGGACACGACGTTTGTCTGCGGATCGGACGCGCACGGAACCCCCATTGTCATCAATGCCGAGGAACTCGGGACGACGCCGTCCGAACTTGTTACGCAGTACCATGATCACTTTGATGAGACTTTCAAGTCTCTTAACATCATATTCGACAGATTCGGTAGCACAGAGTCAGAGACGAACCACAACCGTACAACAGAGATCGTGAATACGCTGATTTCTAATGGTTATGTCTTTTCACAGGAAATAGAGCTTGCGTACTGTCCGACATGCAACAGGTTCCTGCCTGACCGGTATGTTGAGGGCGTATGTCCCGACTGCGGCGCGGTTGCGCGGGGTGACGAATGCGATCAGGGCTGCGGCAAGCATCTCGAACCAGGGGAGATTCTTAATCCCCTCTGCAAGATATGTGGAAGCAAAGCTGAATTCAGATCACAGGAACACTTCTTCTTCAGATTGTCCGAATTTAGCGGGTTTCTTTCGGATTATCTCAAGAAACTCGGAGGAACATCAAACGCAAGGAATTATGCGATGGGGTGGATCGACAGGAAGCTGAATGACTGGTGCATCACCAGAAATCTCGAGTGGGGCGTTCGGTTTCCGGGTCACGAGGATCTGGTCGTCTACGTCTGGGTGGACGCGCCGATCGGCTACATCTCGTTCACCGAGGAGTGGGCAAACGAGAACGGGATCGACTGGAAGGAGTACTGGATGAATCCCGACGGAGACACCGACATCATCCATTTCATCGGCGGAGACATCATCTACCACCACTGCATCTTTTGGCCCGCGCTACTCAAAGGCGCAGGATACACGCTTCCGAGAGCCATTGTCGCATCCGGAATGGTTAAAATCGGAGATAAGACGTTCTCGAAGAGCCGGGGATACGTCGTCTGGGTGAACGACGATTATCTCGACAAAGGGTTCCATCCCGACCTGTTGCGGTACTATCTCGCAAGCTACACCTCGCATACGAAGGAACTGAACTTCTCGTGGAAGATCTTTCAGGAGAAGGTGAACAACGAACTCGTGGGAACGCTCGGAAACTTCATCTACAGAACGCTCCTCTTTGCGCAGAAGAACTTTGGCGCTGTGCCGGACGGAGAGATCGATTCCGGCGTCGCAAAGGAGATAGAGGCTGCAAAGGACTCGGTCATTGCGGCGTTTAACGGTTACGAGTTCAAGCGGGGGATCGACGATGCGATGAACCTTGCATCGTTTGGAAACTCGTATTTCCAGTCGAACGAACCGTGGAAACTGATAAAAACTGATGCGGCGGCTGCGGGAAAGGTGGTTCGGAACTGCCTCCAGATCGCAAAGGCACTCGCGATACTCTTCGAGTCTGTGATCCCGGCAACAGCAAGCGAAGCATGGAATCAGCTCGGAATGGGAACAGAACTCAAAAATACGCCTTATGATGAGGTTGCAGTAGAGATTGCGGCAGGGCAGTCGCTTCTGCCGCCGTCTCTTCTCTTCGCGAAGATCGATGACCAGACGATCAAAGAAATGGATGCGATTCTCAGTAATCGCGTCAGTGAGGGGGCATCGAAGAAGCATATCACGTTTGAGGAGTTTTCAGAGCTTGACATCCGCATCGGGACGATTGTTCAGGCAGAACCGATCAAGAAATCGAAGAAACTGTTGAGGCTTATTGTCGATCTCGGCGAGGGTGGGAGTCGAGATCGAGGTCCGGGGCAGGATCGGAACCGGAACCGGCAGATCGTTGCCGGAATCGCGGAGACGCATAGCCCGGAGGATCTCGTGGGTCGGCAGGTCGTGGTTCTTGCAAACATGGCGCCCGCGACGCTATTCGGTGTTGAGTCGCGGGGCATGATCCTTGCCGCAGATTCCGGTGGCGCGATCCTGCTTGTGCCCGAGCGTGAGGTTCCGGCTGGAGTCGCTGTGGGGTGATATTGAGTATGCCTGGTTCTGATGGATTCTGTCGTCGCTAACGGTCGCTCCCTCGCGTATCTGGGAAAAACGCGGGCGTATCTTTCTCAACTTTGCGTCTCTGCGACTTTGCGTTAGATCAGAGGAAACGAGAGAGGCGCAAAGATTGAAAACCACTCCCTTTAGCATCTTTTGAAAACCACAGAATCCCTCAGAATCAGGTTATTTTCTGGCAAGCCCTAATTCTCAAAGTACCTGACCGAAATCAGAAAACCGATGAGACTCAATCCCGCTCCAACCAGAAAAACTGCTGTAAATCCAAAGTTATGCGAAAGAACTCCTCCGAGAAGAGAACCGGCAACCAATGAGAGGCTGACAACTGACGTGATCATACCCGCGGCTGCCGCCTTGTCCTGATTCGTGCGCAGCAGAAGTTCGGTTGAGCCCACGTACAGAAACGACCACGCGATCGCGATCAGGATCATTCCGGGTATGGTGTAGTAGAATACTGGCGATGGGATAAAACTCAAGAATGCGATGACAGATATCAGGTACCCGCATCGGACGAGCGCAACCATATCCCGCCCGTCAAGCCGCCGCATCATGAAGAACTGCAGCAGGGGGTTTATCGCGTAGATTATGCCGATTGACAGCTCGTCTGCGCCGATGCTCACGAGATACAGCGGAAAGATCACCCAGACGGCTGTTGCTCCGGTGTGCCGCAGCATGAACGCCAGATAGATCGCCCAGTTGACGCGCACCGTGTCAAGTGACAGGTATCGAACCTTCATCCTTCGGATCTTAACTTCCGGCAGGGTCAGGGCAGTGATCGCAGATAGCAGCATGAGAACTGAACTGGCAGCAAATATCAGGTCGTAGCCACCGGTAACTCCGATGATTCCAGCCCCGATGAATCCTGCGGCCCATCCGAGCGAGCCGAACGAGATGAACTTGCCGATACTCCGGTTCATCCCGTGAACGTGCATGATCAGAGCCGCGGGATAGATGCCGATGCAGATCCCGAGAAACCCCCGCGCAAGCCCGAGACTGATCGGATCACAGGAAAAGACTTGCAGGAGATAG
>Ga0190315_1000933_pt1 | contig 12766 bp, 18 predicted proteins | sample 48701101_MG_FD_161673 | JGI IMG/M metagenome (GOLD analysis project Ga0190315, IMG submission 161673) | Hydrothermal vent sediment bacterial communities from Southern Trench, Guaymas Basin, Mexico - 4870-11-0-1_MG | ecosystem: Environmental > Aquatic > Marine > Hydrothermal vents > Sediment ...
TATGTATTTTTATCCCTTTTAGATATAATAGTGGCATTTCTTTTCCTTTTTTCTTATGGATTTGGAAATTTAATTATAATTATTTTATTTTTTTATTTCTTGATTAAAGGTCTTTATTCAATTGCTTCTTATTTTCTCTTTAGATAAATTTTATCGGTATGCAGTTATGGTTAATCATAAAAATAACGACTATTTAGAGAAGAAAAATAGATAGATGCATATGACTAAAACAAAGAGAAATAATATTAAGAAACAACAAAAATATAAAATAGGTGTTTGTAATAAAAGTAAAAAAAGAAATACGAAAATAAATATTGAATATAAAATAATAGTTTTTTCTGCCCTATTAGGATTTGTTATTGCTGAGTTTATTAATAATTTCTTCCTTATGTTTGGAGTAACAGATATTATTGGCAAGGTTATTGCGTATTTTATTTTAATTGTTGTCTTCCTTTATATTTTAGTCACACTTTGTGAAAAAAGATAACTAAAGTATCTGGAATTAGTTTTTTAAAAAGTTAATTTATTATGCATGGAATAATTAAAAATACAAGTTTATATTTAGTAATTCTAATTTTGCTATTATCAGGAATTGTAATTTATCAGCATTGCACATTAAATCCTATTGAAGAAGAAAAAGTGGAAATAGATTCCAGCCAAGAAATATCAAAGAAGGATAAAGAGCTATATGTTGAAATTAGCGATGTGGGGATTATACCTAATTGTGTAAGGGACTTGCTTGAAGTTAAAAAACATCCTTGTTTAGCAATTAATTTAAAAGTTTCAAACAATGCTCAACATAGTCTTAGATTTTTATTGAATAAGTATAGTATTGTCTTAAAAGATGGAACTCAACACGGGATATATGCTGGACATTTTGGTATGGGTGGCGGACTACCAAAAGAATGTTACCACCCACCACCTACCGAATTATATGCAGGAGAGATTTTGTATCCAGACGGAAAAAAGAGTTTTAAGTTATGTTTTCCTGTAGTAACAAAAGAAGAAAACCCAAAACTATATATAGGTCTCTTATACAATTTTGATATAGAAACTCAAGAAGGATTAATAAAAAAGATTGGTGGAGAAGAAAAAGAATACAATTTTGATTTAGTTCCTTTTTTAGAAAATACCTCTCTTCTAAAACCAGACTATTCTTCACTTACTTTTCATGAGGCTATAACCTTTAAGGCAGAGTATAATGATACAACAGACGTTATTAAGATAATCTATGAAGATTTAACAAACAAGACAGAAAATATAACTTTTAGAGTATATAACAATACGGGACTTTATTTTGAGCAGACCTACTATTCAAGCAACATTACCATTTCTTTAAACGATGTTCCTAAAAATCAATTTTGGTATATTGCATATACACTAAATCACAATATATATGGTAATATAAAAGGGTCCAATACCTAAGAATTAATAATATATTTTAGATAATTATGTTTAAGAAAAATAAACCTGAATTGCCTTTGCATACAATTTTAAGGCTTTCAAGGGAGTTGGGCGCAGAAAGAATTAGCAAGGATGCCGCATTATTTATTTCTGAATATTTAATTTCAGAATTGAAAAAGATTATTCAAAAATCGGATAAATTTGCCAGACATGCGGATCGGAAAACAATAATGCTTGAGGATGTTAAATTAGCTATTGAAAAAAATTAAATATTATAAATATCTATATATTAAAAGGTTATTTATGTTGGTTTATCAAACAGAGTTTTTTGGGCATTCAACTTTGGGTTTATTAGGTTTGGCTACGGAAGATGTATGCTATCTTCCCGTAGAAATCGAAAAAATCCAAACCCAAAAAATATCGGAAACTTTGCAAACCAAAGTAAAAAAAACAAGTTTGTATAATTCTTTTCTGATTGGATTATTTTCCGCGGCAAATTCAAAATACATATTTGTTCCGGAAATTATCTCCGAAATAAAAAATCTGGAAAAGGAAGTGATAAAATTAACAGGAATATTTACAACTCTGGGAAACTTGATTTTATGTAATGATAAAGGTTGTATTCTTTCGCCTTATCTTGCGGAAAAAAAATATTTTTTTGAAAATGAATTGAAACTGAAAACAGAAGCGACAACAATATCGGACTTGCCTTTTCCCGGAATACTTGCCGCAGTAACAAATAAAGGCGGAATTGTTCACAAAAATTGCAAAGATGCAGAAATTGAAATTTTGGAAAAAACACTTGGAGTTGAATTTAAAAGATTGGAATTTTATGAAAATTTTCCGGGAGCAGAAATTTTGGCAAATTCTAAAGGGTTGATCGCTCCGAAAAATTTAAAGGGGCAGGAACTTGCGGAAATTCAAGAGGGATTGAAAATTTTTTAATTTTATTCCTCCTTAATTAAAGCCTCTCCATGAGTTAGAACTCCAAGTTTATCATAAACGTCATTTTTCTGCCCTGCGGGGATTTCCAGAATGCAGGAAAAACTTCCATCATTATTCCAGTTTTCTCTAAGAATTTTTCCAAGAGATTTGATTTTTCCATAAACACTTCCAGAATATTTTGCGGGAATTTTTATTTCCATTTTTAAATTTTCTATGGATAAAGGAAGTTCGGTTCTGATTTTTGAGATTACTTCCTTGACTTGATCTTCAGCATTTTTATAGAAATTTATGCTGATTCCCGTTTTTTCCATAACATTTAGAATTCTTTCAATTGGGTGGGGAAGTTTTGTCTGGGGATTTATCGCCATTTTTGAAATTATTGCTGCAATTTGCTTCTTCTTTTTACTTAGCATCTCATCTCTTAGTTCTTTTGGAATTTGTATCTCACCATAAATTATAATTTTTTTTGCAATTTCCAATTTATTCTCAGTTCCAAAATTTTTGTTTAAATTTTGAGAAGATGCCTTTTCGCCTCTTTCAACATCTGAGAATATTTCATCAGAAACGATAACTTCTTCTATATTTCCTTTTCCTTGTTTAAACTCAAGAGATTTTCTTGGATAAACCAGAATTTCAAAAACTTCCCCTCCTTTTTTAAGTTTTGCGATTACAGGTTTCATAATTAAATAATTATTATACTTAAAAATAGTCCAAATATAAAATCCACTATTTTAATTAAAAATTAGAAGAATTAAAAATTAAAAATAAAATTATTTTTTCTTTTTTGCGATATATTTTTCTACATCACCGACATATTTGTTCGCTTCCTTCGCAACAACATCTTTCAATCCAAAACCCATCGCAATTGCAAATCCAAGACCAACACTGCCTATTATAATTAACAATATGTTGTTTACCAAACTTGGATCTATTCCAATAAATGGCAAAGCCAATGCAATTGCCACATAAACTGTAAAGAAATTCACTATTCTTCCGATTAAACCGCTATATTTTCCCTCGCTTGCTTTTATTTGTTCTTCAAAGAAATTTCCCAAAACATAGCCGATTATCATGATTATTGCCGCACCAACAGCTTTTGGTATGAAATTCACAATTTTATCCACAAAGGTCGATAAGGCCATTATTCCTAAATATTGAAATGCCGCTTGTATTGCTAATAAATAAATTATCCAAGATCCAGCAACTTTAAATAAATAACTTAATTTGAATCCCTTGCTTTTTATGTATTTGTCCACTTTCGCACTTATGCATATTTTCTCAATCACCGCTGCGACAACTTTTCCCACCACATAACCTAATAACAGAAGAATCAAGGCGCCTATTAGGTTGGGGAGAAAAGCCATCGTGCTTTGTCCAAGATTTGTCAACAACACGGACAGCGTTTCCATCTCTGCCATAAATATAATGTAAGTATTATATATATAAATAAAAAATTATACTTTAATAGCGTATTTTCCGGGCGATTTGAAATTCAATTCCTTTGCAATCTCGCTTTCTTCTGGTTTAAAAATAATCGCTATTCCCTGCCAGTTTTCGGTCAATTCTTTTGTTTTACATACCGGGCATTCTTTCTCCTCTGTCAATCTATGACATACTTTGCAGGCTTTCTCTACCATAAAAATATTAAACAAATTAAATATATCTTCTTCTCTTCAGCATTTTCTTAAAAACCTGCAAAACTGGTTCCGTTTCTTTTCTTTTGTAACCAAGCAAAAAATATTTCCAGCAGTCAAATTCGGGATGAAGAGATTTGAAATTTTGATACAAAGTCAGCAAATCGGATGCTTTTTGTTCTAAACTTTTTGTTTCAACTCCAAGACCAAAATCTATAAAATAGAGTTCTCCGTCTTTGACAATTATATTTGAAGTTGTCAAGTCTCCATGAATTATATCGGAAAGATGCATCTTCAAAACAGATTCTCCAATTTTTTTGCAGAATTTTTTATAATTATTTTTGTTCAGACAATTCTTTAATTTCTTTCCGTCAACAAATTCAAGCTCTATTAAAAATTTTTTCACATCAAACAAGATTGGCACTTTAATTCCAATTCTTTTTACTTCTGATAATAATTTTGCTTCTTTTTTTGTTCTCGTCTTTCTCAGGAAAACATCAAGTTCTCTTTCCCTGTATTTCTTACAGATTCTTTCTTTTAATATTTTGTTTCCCTTCAAATAAATCTTCGCCTCTGCTCCTCGAGAAATTAATTTCATTAGATAATTTGGTTTTAAAAGAAGAAATAAATTTATTTTAGAGAAATCTAATGAAGATTCTATATCCAGAAGTTTGTTGCAGAACTAAATAAACTTACAAAGTTGTTACAATCGGTTTATCAAGGACAATTATTGTGTGTTCTGCCTGGGCTATTTTTGAATCTCCTCTTAAAATTCTGTAAACTTCCATGCAATCTTTATCTTTTAATTCTTTCATTGCAAGTTTTAATTTAATTCCTTTCACAGGAAGCCACCGGTCTGAAAAAGGAAGTCCTTCTCTATTTTTCATTTTATTAATAATTTCTCTTGCCTCTTTAAGTCTGCATGGTTTCTCTCGAACCAAAGAATAAGTTAATCCTCTGTCCTCATCTTCTTCTTTTATATAGTTTCTGCCCCTTGTTACAAAAGGTTCTATTGCAATAACTTCATCTTTTTTCAGTTTGTAATGATAATTACTACTGCAGTTTGGAATTCTTGGTTCGGAGTGGATGATATATCTTTTTAAACCATGTCCGGTTAGATTTACTATTGGATTCAGGCCAAAACTTTTTATTACTTCCTCAATTTTTGAAGAAATTTCATTAACTTCCCTGCCCGGTTTAACCAATTTTATTGCCTCTTCCAAACTTTTTTCTGCTGCCAGAACCAGTTTTTTGTCTTTTTCTGATAAGGCAATTGTAACTGCAGTATCCGCAATATAGCCATCAACAGAAACACCAACATCCAATTTTACCAAATCTTCTTCTTTTATAATTGTTTCATCATCAAAAGAAGGAGAATAATGAGCCGCAATATCATTAATTGAAATATTCAAAGGCCAGGCTGGAATTCCTCCAAGTTCTCTTATTCTGTTTTCCATTTTTTCGGCAATTTCCAAAATTTTTATTCCCGGTTTTACAAGAGTTTTCCCTTCTTCTCTAACTTTTTTCGCAATCTCTCCTGCTTTTTTATATTTTTCTAGAATTTCTTCTTCCATTATTATAAAAAAGAAAATGTATTTATCCCAAAAAGGGTAATCAAACTCACTAAAATTCCCGCAATAATTACTCCAATAATATTTGCTCTTGAAAATTCTTTTTTCTTGAATCCGAATAAGAAAGCCGCCAATGCTCCAGTCCAGACCCCGGAACCAGGTAATGGAACTCCTATAAATAAAGCGAGTCCTATTGTTCCATATTTGTTAACATATTTATATGCTTTTTTCTGCACTCTTTCAACACATTTTTTATATATTTTTTCAAGAAATTTTATTTTCAATACATAGGGAAGAAAAGTATTTAGGAGATAAAATATTAATTCGCCAAGAAGAATATTTATTAAGACAACAAAAAAGAAAGTAAATATTGGGTTTAATTTAAAAACTAATAAAGCACAGGGAATTGAAGCTCTTAATTCTAGTGTAGGCAGCAAGGTTAGCAAAATTATATAAAGCAAATTGTAAACATCCATTATAAAATTTCTAATAAATTTATGCATCCCGAATTGAATATTGGAATTGTTGGTCATGTTGATCACGGGAAAACAACTTTAGTTGAAGCTTTAACCGGAAAGTGGGTTGATACCTTCTCAGAAGAAAAAAAGAGAGGCATTACGATCAGATTGGGTTATGCCGATTTTTCAATTTACAGATGCAAAAAATGCGGAAAGTTGGGGGTAAATAAAAAATGCATTTTCTGTTTTTCAGATTGCAAACTTGAAAGAACTTTTTCTTTAATTGATGCTCCCGGACATGAAAGTCTCATGCCCGTTGTTTTAACTGGAGCCTCTCTGTTCAATGCGGCAATTTTGATAATTGCGGCAAATGAAAAATGTCCACAACCGCAAACAAAAGAACATCTGAGAGCCCTGGAAATTGGAGAAATTAAAAATATAGTAATTGTTCAGAATAAAATAGATCTCGTTTCAAAAGAAGAAGCAGAAAAAAATTACAATGAGATAAAAGAATTTGTTAAGGGGACTATTGCGGAAAATGCTCCAATAATACCCATTTCCGCACAACAGAGGGTTGGAATAGAGTTTCTATTAGAAGAACTTTTGCTTATAAAAAAACCTGATTATCAAGAAGGAGATTTTTTATTCTTGGTCGCCAGATCTTTTGATGTAAATAAACCGGGAATAACACCAAAAGAAATGGTTGGAGGAGTAATTGGAGGCAGTGTAATCAGAGGAAAATTAAAAAAAGGAGAAGAAGTAATAATAAAACCTGTGCCAATTGAAGATAAATACGTAGAGATAAAAACAAAGATAAACAAAATAAAGAGAGATGAATTAGAAGTTGAGGAAGCTACTTGCGGGGGTTTGGTTGCTTTAGAAACAACTCTGGACCCAAGTTTGGCAAAATCTGACAAATTGGTTGGTTGCATTGCCGGAACAAAAAATTTACCCGAAACAGTTTACGAACTTGAAAACAGATATAATCTTTTTGAAAATTATGAATTGAAAACCGGAGATTCTTTACTTGTAACATGCAGAAACAGCAGAAGTACGGGCAATATAATCTCAATCAATAAAGATAAGGTAAAAATAAAACTAAAATTACCTATTTGCGTGGAAAAGGGAAATAAAATCAGTTATTCAAAACTTATAGATGGTAAATGGCGTTTGATTGGGTGGGGAAAAGTAACATAAGTTTGAAAGTTACTCAAAATTATTCCATTAAGAAAAACTGAAATCTCTGTTTATTTAATTAATAAAAACTATAATTATGATGGCAAAAAGAACACATATGAAGGAAAAAAACATCAATGAGACAACAATAAGTATTCTTTATCCTTTCTTAAATAATTACAAAAAAAGAATTCATTTTAGAGAATTGTCTAGGCTTTCTAACTTAGATACAAAAACTTTGCAAAGGCAAGTAAAAACTTTAGAAATGTTTAATATAGTTAAATATAAATTTTCTGGAAGGCATAAGGAATTTTATTTAAATCTGGAAAATTTAATTACAAGAGATTTCTTAATATTAGCAGAGATAATGAAAACAATTAAGTTTTTAGTTAGAAACTTTGAGATAAGAAAAATATGTCAAGAAATAAATATAGATTCTTGCATAGTTTTATTTGGATCATATGCTAAAGAAAAAGCTGATGAAAATAGCGATATAGATTTATTTGTTATTGGAAACAGAATTAACAAAAAAATTATTGAAAAAATTCAAAAAATCTATGGAAAAAAAATTTCACAAAAAGTTATTTCAGAAAAAAGTTTTCAAAAATTGTTAAAAGAAAAAAATCCCCTAATAATGGAAATATTAGATTACCATATAATTCTAAATAAATTTGATTTTTTTGTAAATTTGATTTTTAAATATGGATGATAAAATTATTTGGTGTCTAAAACAAAAGAGAGGTGTTAAAATTGTTGAACCTAATGAAAATCTCTACAAAGCATATATTCTAAAAGCAAGAGAAGCCTTAGAAGCAATGAATGTAAATTTTGAAAGAAAGATTTTATCTTGGGCTGTTTCTGCAAGTTATTATGCGAGATATTTTGCCGTGTATGCTTTATTATCTAAAATAGGGATAAAATCTGAAATACATGATTGTACAATAGAGTTATTCAAATTTTTATTTGTAGATATGAACAAAGTGAATATAAAGTTCTATGAAGAGTTAAAAAGTGCAAAAGATTATAGAATAGAAGCACAATATTATTTTCCTGATTTTAAAAGTTTGAAATTACAATCCACTAGAGAATTTGTGCTTGAAATAGAAAAACTGGCAGAGCAAATAAGAGAAAAAGATATTTTGGAATTAAGAAAGAAACTAAAATCTAGGTTGATTTAAATTCCAATCAGCATTGCTTTTCCCTCAACAAATTTAAGGAAGGTAAAATTTCTGCAAGACCTGCTCTTTGAATTCCTATTTCTCTTACCTTATTGATTAGATTAATAAAATTTTTTATTTATGATAACGGTAAATTTTCATATACATACAAAATATTCTCATGATTCCAATTTAGAACCTGCTGAAATTCTAAAAATAGCAAAGAAATTAAAATTTGATGTTCTTGGGATTTGCGACCACAATACCACAAAGGGGGGTATTGAAACAAAAAAACTGACAAAGGATATTTTAATTTTGGTGGGGCAGGAAATAAAAACAGAATACGGAGATATTGTAATTTTTGGAACAGAAAAAAATTTAAAGGGAAATTTATTTGAAATTTTAGATGAGGCAAAATCAAAAAAATTATTTGTTGTTCTTCCGCATCCTTTTGACAGATTCAGAAAAACTGCAATTGGCAATAATTTGGAGGGAAAGAAATTGCGGGAAGTTTTAAAAAAAATTGATGCAATTGAAGTTTTTAATTCCAGATGCCCTTTGGATACATATAATAAAAAAGCGCAAAAGATTGCCGCTGAATTTAAAATTCCGGGAATTGCCGCTTCAGACGCTCATTTTGCAAATGAACTGAACAACGCAAAAAATTTTTTAAATTGTAAAAAAGAAGAATCTGAGATTTATAAAACCATAAGAGAAGGCAAAGTAAAATGGACCGGAAAAAAATCAAAACAGGTAAATTATTTAAAGAGAATTTTTCACAAAATATTTTGATTTGAAGAGAAATTATTTCACATTCTCTCCTGAAAAGGAAGAGGTAAGAATTTTGACAATTTTTTCCAGAGAATTCTCTCAAATCTCGCTTTTGTTTCCTCTTTCTTCTCAAGCATGGCATTTAACAAAATATTCGCCACATTTTTTCCCGAGATTCTCTTGTACATTAACAGAGAAGGATTTATGCTTACATCTATTGCATAATATTCTCCATCTTTCTCTATGACATCAACTTCGCAACACAAAGCCTTGATTTCTCTGGCAATTCTTTTTCCAATTTCATTTAATTCATCAGAAGGTCGAATAGATATTCTACTTTGAGCCACATTGCTTCTGTCTTCTCCCTGTTTTGGAATTTCTTTTATTCCTATAACTTCTTCACCGACTACAAGTAGTTTAGTGACTTCTCCTTCTATTACTTCCTGCATATAATAAGGTTTTGAGGTGTTGTGCATACTATCTATTATGCCGTTTGCTGTAGATTTGTCTTTTACCACCACAATACCCTTTCCACCGTGAACATCTACAAGTTTAAAAACAATTTTATTAAATTTAGCAACAATATTTTTGCTTACTTCTGGCAATAATGCTAAATAGGTTTTTGGATATTTTACTTTTGCTCTGGTAAATATTTTTGCCAAAAGAGCTCTGTTTGAAAGGTAAAGAAGAGCTGTTGGTTCATGACTTAACGCAATTTTTTTGGAATACAAAATATTCGAAATTATATAACTGAAAGGAAACATATTGCCCTGTACATGCATGATACAGGAATTGTAATCTGTTATGTCTTTATCTCTATACATGATTTTCGTATAACCGTCTATGTAAAGTTTTTCAATAGGAATCAAGATACTGCTTGATATTTTCTTAAATTTTTTTGATTCTTCATAAAGATAAACCGCCGATTTATCCTCCTTATCTGAAATTATACAAAGTTTCATAATATAATTCTTTATAATCTCTTATGTTCTTCAACATTATAATTCATTGCATTTAAAACAATAGTATTAAAAATGACAATTTTTTTAAAATTCCCGTTCTTTATAATCTACGGCAATTGAAGAAGCAACCAAATGAATTAAAAAGTATAAAGAAGCAGGTTTATGGTCTAATTTATAATTTTGTTTTTAAGTTATGAGAATAGCATCTCCAGAATTAATAAAGGATCTCGTATCAAAAAATGAGAGAATAGATTCAAGAAAAATGCTGGAATACAGAAAAATAAGTGGGGGTATCAATCCAATTAGCAAGGCTGAAGGCAGTTGTTATCTATCAATAGGAGAAACAAAAGTACTTGTTGGAATAAAATTTGGTTTGATGAAACCCTATCCAGATACTCCAGATGAAGGCGGTATGATGGTTTCTCTAAATTATAATCCTGTTGTGTGGAAAGATTTGCCTCCAAATATGGATATAGAAGTTTCCAGAGTGTTAGACCGCAGCATCAGAGAAAGTAAAATGATTGATTTAAAAGAATTCTGCATTACTCCCGAAGAACAGGCATTTCAGATATTTATTGATTGTTATGTATTGAACTATGACGGTAATTTGCTGGATGCATTAAATCTTGCGGCAGTAAAAGCACTATTGAACATGAAAATGCCCGAACTGGAAAATAATAAAATAGTAATTTCAGATAGAAAAATCAACTTGAGGTCTATTCCCGTAGTAGTAACAATTTCAAGCATAAACAACAAATATGTTGTTGATTTGAACAGTCTTGAGGAAAAAGCAGCAGATTTTTCCGTGTCAATTTCTTATTTGGATGAAAAAACGATCTGCGCAATGCAAAAAACAGGAACGGGAGGAATTCCAATGAAAGAACTGCAAAAAATTTTTGAAATAGGAGCGGAGAAACAGAAAGAATTGAGAATGGTTTTTAAATAGCAGAATAATTCTATAAGAAATAAATCGGCAAAAAGCAGAGCCTCGAAGTATTTGAATAAATAAACTTTTACTATTTATCTATTGCGGGATATTGCAAAGAAATGATTATTTCATCCTTCCAACAATGAACAAATGGTCGTGTTCATAAGGCTCCAAATCAATTGTTTCAATGATTTCAAAATCTTTACTCAATTCTTCAATTACTTCCCTGTAAATTTCTTTTACTTCTCTGACAGAATCTATCGCCTTTGCTTTTAAGGCAATTAAAATAATTCCTTTTTCTTTCAGAAAAACCTTGTTTTTTTTGAGAATTTGAACCTGGTCTCTCTGCGCAATATCTTCATAAACCAAATCAACTTTCCCGACCCATCCATAATTTTCCGGAAATCTTGCATCTTCTAAAATTGGGACGATATTCTTTTTTTTCCTGACTTTGTCAATTAGTTTTAATATTATTTTGTCAGAAACTTCAACTCCGTAAATAATTCCTTTTTCTCCAACAATATTTGAGAAATGCGAAATTGTTGTTCCGTGAGCGGCGCCAAGATATAAGATCTTCTGCCCTTTTTTCACGGGAAAATTCTGCAAACCGTTTAAAATGGCTGCGGCGGGTTTTGATTTGTATGGATTCCATTCCTCTAAATTTTTCCCTTTTGTGTACAGATTATTTCCTTTTTTATAAACTCCAGAAAATATTTGTTTCATAAAAGTTAATATATGAGAAAACTAAAGTTGCCTTTTGGAATTTTAGAAGACAAAAAATTGGTTGAGAGATTCTCAAAAAATCCTGAGGAAGCTGCAAAACAATATTTTGAGAGCAAAGTTAATCCGGGAATTTTAGAAGAAGAACTGGAAAAAATCTTTCCTTATAAAAATTTTCAGAAATGGATGAACGAATTTGGAATTGCCTTGATAAAATTAAAACTGAAAAATAGAGAAAAATCTGAAGAAAAATTAATTTTAAGTTCAAGAACTTTGAACGAACTGAACCATATAATTAATGTTCTGAAAAATAGAGAAAAAATTTTGATGAATTACGAAACTTATAAAAAAACTCTTGAAAACGCGGAAAAATTAAAAGAAAAAGTTGAAAACAAAGTAAAAGAAGACGTTAAAAAAATTGCCAAAAATTTATCCACTCTTTTGGGACCTATTCTTGCTGCAGATTTGATTGCCAAAGCAAAAGGGCTGAAAAATCTATCCATAATGCCCGCCTCAAAAATTCAGATTTTGGGAGCGGAGAGATCTTTATTTAAATATCTAAAAGAAAAGCAGAAAATTCCAAAATATGGAATGATTTTCAAATCTGAGTTTATTCAAGGAGTAAAAAAAGAGGATAGGGGGAAAGTTGCCAGACTTCTATCTGCAAAAATAATGCTGGCGGCGAGACTGGACTATTTCTCAAAAGAAAACAAAGGAGAAGAAATCAGAGAAGAATTAATTAAAGAAATTAAGAAAATTTCACAGAGAAACTGAAATTCTTTTCTTATTTAGATTTCTAAAAATTATCTTATGCTTCTCTTAACTTCAGATTTTCACTTAGGTTATGGCTATAACACAGAAAGAGAAAAGGATTGTTTTTTTGTTCTTGAGGAAATTTTAAAAGAACCAGCGGATTTAATCCTGTTTGCTGGAGATTTGTTTGATTCAAGGATGCCAAGACTTGAAGTTTTGGCAGAGGCGATGAATTTTCTATCAAAATTAAAAGAAAAGAAAAGCGAGGCAAAGTTCATAGAATGCGA
>Ga0190315_1000934_pt1 | contig 12765 bp, 15 predicted proteins | sample 48701101_MG_FD_161673 | JGI IMG/M metagenome (GOLD analysis project Ga0190315, IMG submission 161673) | Hydrothermal vent sediment bacterial communities from Southern Trench, Guaymas Basin, Mexico - 4870-11-0-1_MG | ecosystem: Environmental > Aquatic > Marine > Hydrothermal vents > Sediment ...
GAGGTGGAGAAGGAACTGGGACTAAATACAAAAGGAGAGATTGAGAAGTTCGGGATTGAGAGGTTTAATCAGAGATGTCGTGACTCGGTATTCCGATATGAGAAGGAATGGGTGAATGCAACGAGGCGTGTGGGATTCTGGATAGATATGGATTCCCCATACATCACTTTCAAGAATACGTATATAGAATCGGTATGGTGGTCGTTGAAGGAGATATGGAAACGGGGATTGCTTTATAAAGGTTATAAAGTCGTTCCTTTCTGCCCCAGATGCGAGACCACGTTGAGCAGTCATGAAGTGGCACAGGGTTATCGTGATGTGGAAGACCCCTCTATCTATGTGAAGTTCAGAATGAAGAGCGAGAACCATGCCTCTCCCGTTTATCTCTTAGCATGGACCACCACTCCATGGACGCTGATTGGTAATATCGCACTCGCGGTACATCCGCAGTATACGTATGTGAAGGTGAGAGTGAAGGAGGATAATAGTATTCTGATACTGGCAGAAGCGCGTCTGGACGATGTTCTTGGGACCAAAGAAGAACAAGAATATGAGATATTAGAGCGATTCAAAGGAGAAGCTCTCGCAGATACAGAATATGAGCCGCTATTTGATTATGCGAAGATAACAGGTGGAGACTCACATAAAGTGGTCACTGCCGATTTCGTATCACTTGAGGAGGGTACCGGTATCGTCCATATAGCACCCGCATTTGGTGAAGTGGACTACGAAGTCTGCCGTAAGCATAATCTGGGCTTTACACAGCCTGTGGATACCAAAGGGCGGTTCAAAGAAGAAGTAACGCCACTGGCGGGGGTATTCGTGAAGGATGCCGATGATACAATAATAAAGTGGCTGAAGGAGCGTGGGGTTCTATTCAAGGAAGCGAGATATCTGCACTCGTATCCCTTCTGCTGGCGCTGTGGCTCTCCCCTTCTTTATTATGCACGTGAATCATGGTTCATTGCAATGAGCGCACTGCGTGATAATTTGATTGCGAATAATGAGAAGATAAGATGGTATCCGTCGCATTTGAAATATGGGCGGTTTGGTAACTTTTTGGAGAATATAGAGGATTGGGCACTGAGCAGGGAGCGGTTCTGGGGCACACCCCTCAATATCTGGGTTTGCAGTTCCTGTGGTGCCGAGTGCTGTGTAGGGAGCATAAAAGAGCTAAGAGAACGAGCGGAAGGACCTGTTCCTGATGACCTGCACCGTCCCCACATAGATGCGGTGGAACTCCGCTGCGAGAACTGCGGCGGTAAGATGAAGCGAGTGAAAGAGGTGATTGATTGCTGGTATGACTCCGGTTCCGCACCATTTGCACAATGGCACTATCCATTCGAGGATGGTAATGGTAATGGTAAATTCAGGGAGAATTACCCGGCTGATTTTATTACAGAGGCGATAGACCAGACCCGTGGCTGGTTTTACTCGCTACTGGCGGTATCAACTGCGATATTTGATGAGCCCCCGTATCTGAATGTGCTATCTCTGGGGCATATCCTGGATGAAAAAGGTGTGAAGATGAGTAAGAGCAGGGGTAATGTCGTGGATATAAACACTATATTCAATAAGGAAGGTGCAGATGCACTGAGGTGGTATTTCTTCACTGCGGGACCGCCCTATGAAGATATCAGGTTCTCAGAACGAGACATAGTGGAGAGGAACAAGAAATTCATGAATACATTCTGGAACTCCTACTTCTTCTTCATCACTTATGCCACGATAGATAAGTTCAGTCCACGTGCTAAAGCGATACCGGTGGAGAATAGAGCCCCTATTGATAGATGGATATTATCACGGTTGAACAGCGTGAACAAGGAAGTGATAGCGGCGATAGAGAGCTTTGATATCCATGTTGCAGCGCGTAAGCTGGAAGATTTCGTCGTCAATGACCTCAGTAACTGGTACATAAGGAGGTCAAGGAGACGATTCTGGGTGCCTGAGGCTAATATTGACAAGGATTGCGCTTATCTAACCCTGTATGAAGTACTGGTGAAGTTATGTAAATTACTGGCGCCGTTTGTGCCGTTCATCACCGAGTATATCTACCAGAATCTGGTGAGGGGGTGTGACCCGGAACAGCCGGATAGTGTGCACCTGTGCGATTATCCCGCTCCTGTTGAGTCGCAGATAGACATAGAGCTGGAAGAGTCAATGCTTATGGTCATCAAGCTGGTGGAAGCGGGCAGACGAGCGAGGTCGGAGGCGGGGCTAAAGATAAGACAGCCCCTGAGGGATGTTGTTATCGTTTGTGGTGAAGCGGAAGCTGGTAAGTGTGAGAAGGTACGTCAGCTCAATCTCGATGAGATATTGAGGGATGAGTTGAATGTTCACGAGGTGAAATTCGCTACATCTGCGCCTGCGGCTGAGTCTGGAATCGGGTATAAACAGGTGAGTGTGGACGGAGCAGCCCTCTTCCTGAATACGCAACTGGATAAGGAGCTCAGGGATGAAGGTCTGGTGCGAGATATAGTGAGGCGTGTGCAGGGTATGCGAAAAGAGCTTGAGCTGGAATACACAGCGGAGATAAGGATAATGTATGAAGCAGCAGAGGAGGTAGAAGAGGCGATAGAGAAGTTCGCAAGTTACATCTGTGCAGAGACTCTTGCCGTTGAGATAAGCCGTGTGAGGGAAAGAGAGAGTGAAAGAGGCGAGGAGCGAATATATGGCAAGAACTGGAAGATAGCGGGTAAGGATGTCTATCTCGCAATAGAGCCGCTGAACTGAATGGACATCACCTCAAATCCACCATCTCCGATACCTCAGGTCCTGTTGAGATCAATTTCACCGGCACCCGCGTATCATGCTCCACCTTTGCAACGAAATTCTTCACCTCTTTACTCAGCTCGCTGTACTCCTTCGCACCACGACATGAAGGGTCTAATTTGTCCACACCGCTCAATGCCACCATTGTCGCTCCGTTTATCATTGCAGAATAAGCAGCCATCTTCGCATCCCATGTGCCTATTCGCCTCTTTCGTCCTGTAACGGTGCCATATTCCTCGATATGCAGTTCGGCGGCTTCTTTATCCTCCATCTGGGTCGTAAAGGGACCCTCACCCACACGCGTTGGAAATGTCTTGAATACAACCACAACGTCGTCCACACGCGTTGGACCAATGCCCACATCTGCTGCCATCTGTGATGCAGTTGTGTCCTTAGAAGTGACGAACGGATAAGTGCCGTAGAGGAGTGAGATGCCAAAGCCCTGCGTTCCCTCTACCAGCACACGCCCGCCCCTGTCCAGTGTCTCATTTATCTCGAGCGGGACGTCACAGAGGAACTCCTTCAGCTCCTGGTTGTCCTTCGCCTGCTTCGCTTTCCGTAATGCGCGGTCGGCATTTGCGGGTCCACAGCCCGTGCCGGTTGTCCCTATCTTATCCTTCAATTCCGCATCTCCTCTATCCTGCTCTATATGCTTCGCCTCTATTATCCCGCATCGCCAGTCCACACCCACTCGCCCTTTAAGTCCGAACGATGTCACCTCCTGCATGAGCACTCGTGGGTCGACCAGAACGCCAGCGCCAATAAGAAGCCGTGCGGACTCGTGCACAAAGCCTGAAGGTACCATCCGCAGTGCATACCTCTTACCCGCGACTTCAACGGTGTGTCCGGCATTGGGACCCACACCTCCACGGGCTACCACTTCAGGCTTATCATGACGCGCCAGGTATGCAATGATCTTTCCTTTACCCTCGTCACCAAAGAACCCCCCTACTACTATTGTTGAAGGCATGTGCATCAATTGAAATAGAGGACGCTATGCTATAATAAATATAAGACGGGTTTATGAAAGGAGACGTGTGTGTCCCTCATTGTCTCATCAAACTTTCTTAAAAAGAAAGTTTAATCAAAGAAACAGAATTATTTTTTGCTTCGCAAAACTTGTATTTTTATAAGCGGGAAAGGTATCCGAAACCCCGAAAGGGGTTTCTGATTGTTTCAAAACCTTCTTTCTCAGTACTTCCAAACTATAAAATGCCGAGTGCGCATCGCCTCTTTAATAAAGACATGTTAGCGGACTACCTATAAAAGATTTAGAGGATAAAGGGGGCAATTACGATTTCAATTCGTAAGCGGTGATATACAGGATGCTCTTCAGCACGTTCGGGAGATTATACAAGTATGAACACAAAAGAGACGATTATTGCCGATATGGTGAAGAAGACGGAGCAAGCATCTGGTGGATTAGCGGGCAGTGTTGAAGCCATCCTGAGACTGTTCTTTTTATCGAAAACCCTGTAAGGATTTAAGTGGAAATCCTTTTTGTCCGCAGGATAAATGGATGCAACAATCGATGTTTTCCATTAGGGGTGCGAAGCACCGCAGAGTGCCCAAGCCCAACTTTACATTCTTTATCTTTTTGAAAACCAGCCTTCTCTTCCCATCACTTCCATTGAAATCCTGTTACTCGGACCATCTCCTCTGGCTACGAAAACTCCTACATTCTCACCAACCGCTTCTGATATCTCTGCAATATCTCTATGTGTAAATCCTGGACAGAGAAGGATTGACTGAATGCCCTCCTCTTTGACAACCTTTTTGCATACTTCAATTGCTTGCCCCTGATCTTTGACCACTACTACAAAGAGCTTATAGCACTTGGGCGTTTCAATAACACATCTATGCTTCTCTGCCTCTGCATCAGGAGCATGGGCGAGGAACAGCACTTTAAATGCCATAATTATCACCTCCTATTGCAATTTTTATGAAAGGACTTAGGTGAGCAAAGCTCCTGTATCAATTGACTTTTTCCCATCTCCGAAAAATACCGCCACTTATTTTCTTACTTTCCTCCTTCATTTATATTTAACCTTACGACATTCATCTCTTCGTGCCTTCCTCGGCAGATGGTTAAGCAGGACTTGCGGGGTCGTGTTGCCGACGTCCACGCCACCGCCCCTTAAACTGAAAGGCAGGTCAGTTACGTGGAATTATCGCACTGTTGCCCGTCGGGTCTTCTATTATCAGCTTCATCTTCGCTTTACCTGCTTTTATATCCTCTATACGCCTCAATATACGTTCCGCACGCTCCTTCCGCGCTCCTTCTTCCTCTCTGCTCAGCATCTTCACCACTCGCTCCACTCGCATCAATACACCCTCCACCGTTGTGATGAACGACTCACCCTTTCTTGGTTCCACACTCACTCCCAGTTCCGGTATCTCGATTCGCCCATAGGGGGACCTCACCACCGTGGCATTCAAATCATCCGCAGAGGATACGCGCATCTCATGCCGGTTTCTGTTCTTACCTTCCGATAAGAGTATCACATCGGAAGAATGATACCCACAGGAGGGGCATGATACCGCAGACAGCATGATATCGCCAAAATAAGGTATCTTATACGGCGTGAATTCCAGATTGCTCTCCGCTCCACAGACCGGGCATCTACCCTTCATTCACTTCCCTTCACTTCCCGCCCACCTTCTCTCTATCTATTTTCACACCCCCGGGCGCCACTATCACCTGGTCCTCTCCGATACCTGCGATATCACCACCGACATCGAGAGTAGCCAGTTTGAGGTCCTTTATCGCCTTCTCTATCAGTACCTTGTCATGCTTCGCAAGTGAAATATCCAGAATCAGGAGATTACCCGCGTATATCTCCCTCTTTAACTCTGGAATATCGTATAATCCAGTTAATTCCGCAGTCTTCACATACATCTTCACCTCTTGCCTGTCCTCCAGCTCCTCCTCGTATTCCTCTATATCCAAGTCGAAATCCAGATAATCGTCCTCCTCCTCTTCCTTCCGCACAAGGAATCTACCCAGACCTTCTTTTAGACCCATTCTCATCTCACCTCTCCATTCCAGCAACTTTACCTATATATGATATACTCACAATCATATATTTAGCTCTTCCTCCTCTTTCCGAACAGCGATGGCAGGTGGATTACGTAAGAGCCACTCTGCTTTAGCCCCATAACTATCTCCCTCTTCTCCATTAATGCCTCCAGATTGAGTTCATAGACGCCAGCACCGAGAATCCGCAAGCTCTCAATTCGCTCCTCAGGTCTCTTCTCCCCACCGCCCTCCTCCACCTTTATTCCATCAACCAGCTCCCTGGCTTCCAGGTCTTCCCCATCCCTTATATAGAGGAATAATCTACCACCGCATTCCGGACAACCATTAAACATCTCCTCGGTTATCCGCTCGAATTTCTTACCGCATTTCAAACATTTATGCATCTCCCCGGCCCCTTATGTTGCGGAGATAATAGCGCTTATCAGATCCTTATCCTTCTTTATCGTCTTCATCTTCGCCGCAGGTCCGATAATAGTGAGCCGTGTCTTCTTCCTCAAATTCAATAACCCCCTCCTGGCTGGATACCCACTTATCTCTATGCCCGTGAAACTATCATCCACCTCCAGCATCGTGAGTTCTATCAGCTTCATCTGCTCCTCTGCTGTCAGTCCACCTTCCAGCACCACTATATTCCCGGATTTCACACCGTCCAATATAAACCTCAACTTCTCCATTGAGCCCATGGATTCTACCTTGTCCCTGGATACTACGTTCATCTCTATTCCAGTCCGTTCCTCACTCCCTCCTCCTTTCATCACTCCCTCTTCACCTTCACCTGAAGACCTTTGCCATTTCTTCATATAACTCCTCCATATTATCGCCTTTCAATGCCGATATAGGCACCACACGATGCTGCGGGAATGCATTTATTATACGGTGTGGTGTGGCATCGGGTAGGTCAATCTTGTTCGCTGCGATGATAACGGGTATGCCCCTCGCCTCCATGTTCCCTATTATAACGACATTCGTCTGCGTATACGGGTCTGCTGTGGAATCCATGAGTAAAATGACACCGTCAATATCATCAAGCCACTTTATCGCCTCTATAACGCCTTCGGTAGCCTCCTTCGCGCGCCTCTTCGCCTCTTCCTCCTCGAGACCGTAAGCCATGAAGTCGCGGAAATCTATCTTCGTTGCCAAACCCGGCGTATCAACTATATCAAACATCAACTTCGCTCTGCCCCTGCTCCTCCTTGTGCTACGCTCGCGGTTTCGGTTACCACTGCTGATGTTGATGTTGATATTGCTGTTACTGTTCAGAATCAATCTCTTGAGGTCTATGAGGACCCCTTCACGCTTGATCACACGTCTTGTCTCGTGTGGTATCTCCGTTGCTACCCCCATATCCTCGTTATCGTCCACAAAGGTATGTATTATCCTGTTTGCCAATGTCGTCTTACCCGCGTTTGGTGGTCCATAAATACCGATCTTCACCGACTTCTTCCTGAAGAAGAGAGCCATTATCAGTCTTGATAAAGCCCCCCTCATCCGCTTCCTCACGCTCATCTCCTCTGATAATTAACTATTCACAAAGGGCTTAAATTTATAAAACCTTACTCACTCTAAATGTAAATAAACATGACAACTTTAATGCATCAGTATCAGGAGGGTTCGGAGCTCGAAGGGGAAATTGGCTGAGACAGAAGATACAGATACGGAAGGGGAGGTTATACGCGTCCGCATACCGCAGCGTGAGAATAGGGAGGTGTTAGCAATAGTGGAGAAGATGCTGGGTGGGCGAAGAGTGATTGTTCAGTGTGAAGATGGTGTGGAGCGAATGGCGAGGATACCGGGGCGATTGAAGCGGAAGGAATGGATCAATGTCGGTGACGTTGTAATCATCGTCCCATGGGAGTTCCAGGATGAGAAGGCTGACCTCATACACAAATATACGAGACCACAGGCGGAATGGCTGAGAAGGAAGGGCTATTTGAAGTAGAGCGATGGCTGAAGCGCGAAGAGAGGCAGTTACCGAAAGGGAAAAAGAGGAAGAAGGACTACCGCGATGCAAAGACCGAGCAATACGTCTTTGACCTCCCCACCTTAGAGACACTGTATAAATTTACGAAGCAGGGCATAATAAAAGCATTGGGTGGACCTGTAAGCAGGGGTAAAGAAGCGATGGTCTTTCACGCACTCGGTGCATCGGATCGGGAACTGGCTATAAAAGTATATAAGGTGAGCACCTCTAACTTCAATGCCATGCTTGATTACATAATCGGGGACCCGAGGTTTGAGCACATAAAGAGGGACCGGAGAAGCGTGGTATTCGCATGGGCACGTAAGGAGCTGAAGAACTTGAAACGGGCTTTTGATGCCGGTGTGCCGGTTCCAGAGCCGATAGCATGCATTAATAATGTATTGATAATGGAATTTATAGGAGCAGATGGCGTAGCAGCGCCGAGATTGCGTGATATCCCTGTTGAGATATTACAACGCGATTTCGACCTGAGCGAACTGCTCGCACGTATAGTGGGATACTTGAAGAGCCTTTATAAGAAGGCGGGCATGGTTCATGCCGATCTCAGTGAGTTCAACATACTGATGCGAGGCTATGTGGGGGATGAATTGGAGGTGGAGCCCGTGCTGATAGATATGGGACAATCCCTGCCCCTTGACCATCCAAATGCGGATGAATTCCTCAGGCGCGATGTTGGAAACATCGTATTCTTCTTCACCAGACTCGGTTTAAAATGCTCAGCAGAAGAAATAATCCGCGAGATAAAAGATGGCAATAATACAGTATGTCAGAGTGCCCCTGGATAGGATTGGGGTGCTCATCGGGCATAATGGGATAGTGAAGGAGGAGCTTGAGCGTGCATCGGCGAGCAGGATAAAGGTGAATAGTGAGGATGGCGAGGTATGCATAGAGAGCACGGGTGGAGATGAGGATGACCCCACGAAGACATTGAGGGTGGTAGATGCAATCAGTGCGATAGGACGCGGCTTCTCACCTGAGAAGGCTTTCGCACTGCTCGAGGATGAGTCCCTCATATTCGATGTCATATCGCTCGCGCATCTCACGCCAAAGGCGCTGAAGCGGATAAAAGGGCGTATAATAGGGCAGAAGGGCAAGACGAGACGGGTGATAGAGACGCTTACGGGCGTTAAAATCTCCGTATATGGTAAGACCGTGAGCTTGATAGGCTATCCTGAGCAGATAAAAGTGGCGAGGGAAGCGATAGAGATGCTCATAAAAGGGACTCCCCACAACACCGTATACGCCTTCCTGGAGCGTAAAAGGCGGGCACTGGAACCCGAGTGGTGAAGAGAGATAAATAAGTAGTGGAATGGAGGACGAGTATAGAGAAGAGAGGGAGCGAATGGTTGCCCTTCTGAGGCGCCGGGGGATTAGCACGGAGGTATTAGAAGCGATGAATCGTGTAAAGCGGCATCTATTTGTACCTCCCGAACTGCGAGACCAGGCATACGGGGATTATCCGTTGCCCATTGGTGGCGGGCAGACGATAAGTGCGCCGCACATGGTGGCGATGATGTGTGATTATTTAAAATTGGAGAGGGGGGATAAAGTGCTTGAGATCGGCGCTGGTTCCGGGTATCATGCCGCGGTCATTGCTGAGTTGATAGGCGCTGAGGGTCGTGTATATACAGTAGAGCGACTGGCTTTGCTGGTTGATTTCTCAATGCGGAATCTGAGAGAAGCGGGCTATAAGAATGTGGTCGTTGTATCGGGTGATGGAACGCTTGGGCTTCCCGAATATGCACCATTCAACAAGATATGTGTGACATGCGCAGCACCAGCTGTGCCACCGCCATTGCTCGAACAATTGGAGACCGGTGGCAGGATGGTCATACCCATCGGGAGATACATACAGGAGCTATACTTGGTGGAGAAGAAGAACGGGATTGTGAAGCAGAGTAAATGTGAGGTCGTATTCGTGCCCCTGATTGGCAGATTTGGTTTCAAAGAGGTAAGATGAAAGATGGGTGAGGAGATGGTATCGCCCGCGAGCGGTCGGGTATTGAGGATTATAGGAGAAGAAGGAGAAGGGAGAACGGTCTCTATATTCATGCATCTCCACAATCTCCATGTCACCGTTGCGCCACTGGATGGCGTAGTAAAGCGGATAACGCCGGAGATGGGCACTTATAAGCCCGCATTTATGCGAATCAGCGATTTCAATACGAAGAATACAATTGTGCTGGATACGAAATACGGCGCCATAAAGGTGGTTCAGATAGCGGGTTTCTTCACTCGCAGGATAAAGTGTGATGTGGAGGAAGGGCAGGCGATAAGCAAGGGCGAGCGAATGGGTAAGATATGTTTCGGCTCTCGTGTGGATGTGAGCGTGCCAGAGGGTTTTGAGCTATGTGTGGGTAGTGGCACGAGGGTGAGATGCGGTAAGACCGTGATAGCGGTATTGTAAATTATTGAGTCACGGAATGCCACCATTCCATGATATACCCCGGCAATTTGAAGCCGCGTTGATTCAATCGCTCAACAAGGTGCAGTGGCAGCGGGCTGAGCGCGAATGTAGCGCGTTCATAGAACTCGACGGGTGAAGATGGTATGATGAAGCTCTTTGACTCCCGGGATAGTGTGGATTCGGTGCCAACGATGGAATAAACATAGCCACCGAATTTCTTCTGCTCACTGCACCAGCCGAGGAGTGGCTCCGTCTCACCAGACCATGAGACCAGGAATAATATATCACCGGCGCGGGGTCGCGGTGCAAAAGGACCGGACAAATAAGCCTCATCCCCTATCGCCCTTTTTACATGCTGCAGTCTTATCGCGGTCATCTTCGCTACGTTCCTCGCCGGACCCAGCCCACCCATGGTTATCCGGCTTCTTGTCTCCAATTTAGATACGATATCTTCGTAAATCTCTGAATTGATGAATTCATTTACGATGCTGGTTATCACTCTCGATTCCGCATCTATCTTCTCGAACACAGTATTATAATCAGCGTGCTCGTTTATTGCCTCCTTCGTCTTCTGGAACAGGAGTAAGGAGCCAAGCTCGTAGACATCGTTCATAATACCATGCCTGAGGAAAGTATTGGTCGAGTTGGACTTCTTACCTCTGCCCTTCAGTTCCACCATATTCCCATATTCCTTCCCTATCCTCCCTATTGATGAGTCGGGATTGGATACGACGACATCAATGGTGAATTTGGGTGTCCCCGTGCGCTCTATATACTCAGATAGCTGCTTAACCACGATCTTGGGCGTTGAAGTCTCACCACTTCCTGAATTGACGAGCAGAGCTATCTTATCATGCTTCTTCTCCAGTATCGGCGCAGCTTCCAGGATGTTCCTGCCCGGGAAGTCTATATCAACCAGAGTCCGCACCACCTTGTCCATCTGTCCCATGCCGATGTAAAGAGCGCTCTGGGACCTACCCTCGCCTACGAGGATTATACAGTCGGCATCGAAGAGGTCTCTGTAGAATGGCTTAAACTCCCTCTTCCTCACATTGTGAACATTTCTTATCACGCCATCTATATAGCGGACTTCTCGACCGACTTTGTTCACACCCATATTTCACATTCACAGGCAGAAATATCCATCATGTGCTTTTAAGCTTTTCGCTTTTTTCACATCCAAAAGTTAATATCTAATCACTGTAAGTTATAAATAAGCGGGGGTTACCGAGTGGACAAAGGTGGCAGACTCAAGATCTGCTCCCGAAGGGGTTCGCGGGTTCGAATCCTGCCCCCCGCATAAATAATTGTTGCATCCGCCTATCATGTGGACAAAAATAATGGGCTCGATGCGATTCGAACGCACGACCTCCGCCTCGTGAAGGCGGCGTCATCACCAGCTAGACCACGAGCCCTTTATTAAATCATAATTATATAATTAAAAATCATTTTCCTGTTCCATATATATATGCTATATACACCACAGATGAAACGAATAACGAATCTCGTAACTGTTAATACGACGTATTCGAAGAGTAAAGCAGCGAGGATTTTGATGCAGAGTAGCGATGATTATGAGTGCCTGTTTATGGATTTTACACGTAATCAGGAGGGATTTATAAGAGAGATAGCGCATGGCACCGCTCCTGAGTTGATAGTTGATGCGATGGCGCCACAGGATATTGATATACAGCGCCTTCGAGCCGCCATGCCGTTATTTGAGTGCTTGCCTGCACTTGGTGATAGAGCCCTGTATTGCTACAAGGAAGATGCTTCGTTACTTCTATCGCGAGACACTGCGGTGCAGATATTGATTTTAACAGCGAAGGCGAAGCTGGGTAAGATAGAGGTAAGCGAATGGAAGGAGGTTCTGAAGGACGATATCTTTAATGAGCTGGAATCTGCGGGTAGCGAAGCGGAATATATAGCGGATAGAGCGAGGGAGCGGAATATATGCCTGGATGCCACAGCGGAGGTATTAAACTCGCTTTCCAGGCAGGGTTTCCACATAAAGAACATCGTGGTTGACACTCCCTGCAAGCCACTGGATATCCTTGGTGCGAAGTTAAAGCGCGAGATTCTTGGTGAAGCGGAGATAAGTGATGAAGAGGTGGAGCATCTCGTTAAGGAGCATGTGAGATTCGTGGATATGATTATAGAGCGGGGCTATGACCGGGCATACAGGCTATGGGCGAGGCTTTTCGCACCGAGTAGTAAGTGAGAAATGAGAATAGTGAGAAGAATATGGAGATGAACACGAAGATAGAGGAGCTAAAGGGCGGGATTTGCGCTGTACCGGGTGTAAGGGCATACGGGCTAAGGGAGAACAACAAGGGACTGGCACTGATAGAGGGCAAAGGTAAAGCAGTGGGTATGTTCACCAAGAACAAGATGAAAGCCGCGCCCCTCATCTTTACACAGCGGCTGCTGCTTGAAACCGGGCGAATAGGTGCAATAATCGCCAACAGTGGCTGTGCGAACAGCTTTACGGGCGAAGAGGGTATGCGAAATGCGAATAGAATGGCAGAACTCGCTTCTGCTGCACTTGGCATTGATAAGAGCGAG
>Ga0190315_1000937_pt1 | contig 12694 bp, 10 predicted proteins | sample 48701101_MG_FD_161673 | JGI IMG/M metagenome (GOLD analysis project Ga0190315, IMG submission 161673) | Hydrothermal vent sediment bacterial communities from Southern Trench, Guaymas Basin, Mexico - 4870-11-0-1_MG | ecosystem: Environmental > Aquatic > Marine > Hydrothermal vents > Sediment ...
AAGACATTATTAGAAAGGCCGTAAGGCCAAATAATAACAGTTAGGAGAGGAGCCGTGTGAGGTGAAAGTCTCATGCACGGTTCTGAAGACGAGTCCTTTATGGCGACATAGAGGGCTTAGTTTAACAAGGGTCATATCATCATTTCTGCCAAAGTGGTTAATACACGCATAGAAATAACGGTTTCTGATACGGGTATTGGTATTCCAGAAGACAAGCTGGATAGGATATTTGAGTCTTTTGAACAAGTTGAAGGGGGGGCTGCGAGAGAATACGGTGGTACTGGCTTAGGTTTAGCGGTGACAAAGCAACTTGTTCAATTGCATGGTGGAAATATTTGGCTTGAATCAACCCTGGGGCTCGGTTCACAATTTACGTTCACGCTACCCATTTCTGAAGAACCCGTTTCTTCTCAGTCTTCTGTTGTTGCTTCTCAATTATCTCAAATTCAAGCACCCGCTTACTTGGACAGTGAGACTCTCGTTCAGCAACCGCAGTTCAGCAAAACGGCTGGGGAACACTTCAATATATTGATTGTCGATGATGAAGCGGTTAATCGACAAGTCGTTGCCAACTTTTTATCCTTACAGGATTATAATATTGTTCAAGCAGCCTCCGGTATGGAAGCGATTAGCCTTATAGAAGAGGGTTTGAGGCCCGATGCGATCTTATTAGACGTGATGATGCCCCGCATGACGGGTTATGAGGTGACCAAGAGATTGCGTGACAAATGGCAACTGAGTGAAATGCCGATTTTATTGCTCACCGCTAAAAATCAAGTCGAAGATTTAGTCATTGGTTTGGAAGTCGGGGCTAACGATTATTTGACCAAACCGATTTCCAAAGATGAATTGTTAGCGCGTCTCAAAACACATTTGAACATCAAACGTCTCAGAGAAGAAAATATTCGTATGACTGCCGAATTAGACGTTTCGCGTCGATTACAACAAATGCTCCTGCCCAAAGACAAAGAACTTCAACACATTGAAGCATTAGACATCGCCGGTTTTATGGCACCGGCCGATGAAGTCGGCGGTGATTACTACGATGTACTTTATCAAGACGGACAAGTTTTAATTGGGATTGGCGATGTCACCGGACATGGTTTGGAAAGCGGAGCCTTAGCCATTATGGTGCAATCCGCCGTGCGAACGTTACTGGCCGCCTACCATCAACTGGATGCCGTTAAATTTTTAACCGCCTTAAATCAAATGGTTTATCACAACGTGATTCGGATGAATGCTGAAAAAAGCTTAACCCTATCCCTGTTGTCTTACCAAGACGGGCACTTGGTATTAACCGGACAACATGAAGACATGATTGTGATTCGTAGCAATGGTGAAATAGAAGAAATTGATACAATGGATTTAGGTTTTCCAATTGGTTTAGAAGAAGAAATGCCTGATTGTATTGCTGAAACAAAACTGTCTTTGACATCTGGAGAGGGGATAGTGCTGTATACTGATGGGATTACTGAAGCTGAAAATATTGAGGGCCAATTTTATGGGCTAGAGCGGTTATGTTTCATTATTAAACAAAACGGGCAACAAAGCGCCAAAAAAATTCAAGACGCTGTGATTGACGATGTGCGGCGGTTTATTGGTGAGCAAAAGGTGTTTGATGACATTACTTTATTAGTCATTAAACAAAAATAAATATAACGTTGCTTGCAAACTCATTTTAAATCGTTCATTATTTATAACGACAAGGATTGCTTATTTAGTACTTTGAAACGTCGTTACGGAACGCATATCACGGGGATAAACTAATAAATCATTGATATTATTTTGTGCTTAGCACTAAAATTAGCGTAGCTTTACTTCGTTTCAAAGTACTCGGTTTTCAATGACTTTTCACGCAAAAGTTTTTGCGCGCAAAAACTGTATTTAGCGTAGCTTCCCTTCGGTTCACGCTAAAGTTTCGCTTCGCGAAACTTTAGCGTGAAATGTGAAAAACCAAACTGATAGGTGCTAAGGGCTTATACTTGATATGAGTTTATTTTTTGATCATAGTCTTATCACATATATATAAGCAATCATTGTATAGATGTTCATAAAATAATTTTAGGCGATAACAAAGGTTCGCCCTTTTAATTATATGATATCTATGAAAATATAGAGTTATATCTTATCCTTTATTATATACAATCGTTATCGGTTTAAATCCTTTATCTAATATATAATCCTTGTAGTTACTTAGGAGACAACTTAATGACAAATTTTTTTGTAAGCGGCATTGTAGGTACGCTGATCTTATTGACAACGCAACTGGCCTGTGCAGGTGATCAAACTCTCCAGATCAACGATCCCTGGATTCGAGAAGCGCCCCCCAATGCTAAAGCGTTAGCGGCCTACATGATCATCGACAACCAGTCATCCCAACAAAGAACGCTGATTGCCGCCACCTGTTCTGCCTTTAAAAAGGTGGAAATCCATAGAAGCCTCCACCACGATGGTATGATGTCGATGGAACAGCAGCACGAACTCATCATTGCGGCAAACGAACAAAAGATTTTAGCCCCCGGTGGCTATCACTTGATGCTCATGCATCCAAAGCAAACTCTCAAGGAGGGTGATCAAGTGGATTTAATTTTGCAATTTGCCAATGGCGAAGAACTCACCCTAACCACGCCAGTTAAACGCCAGTTGAAGTAAGCCTGACAGGCCTGTTTATAAAAATCAGAAAACCGCCAAGTTCTGCTCAATCTTGGCGGTTTTGAATTGCCTAAACCGCCGAAACCTTCTTTTGAATATTCATAATGAGACATGCAGAAAACAATCATCGCATGGTATTGCTGCTTTTGTCAATTTTTGGCGAAGGTACTTACAAAGACGCCAGCCATTGAGACGCACGCAGTGCGTCTCTAATAAACAGGTATTTAACCGCAAAGGGCAATCCGAAGGTATTGCTGCTTTTGTCAATTTTTGGCGAAGGTACTTACAAAGACGCCAGCCATTGAGACGCACGCAGTGCGTCTCTAATAAACAGGTATTTTACTTCACTTTTCACTTTTCACTTTTCACTTATTATGACTCATTTGAACTCTTCTCCTGATGAGAAGCCTGAATACACCTACGATTTTGACGATGTTTATCGTGCTGAACTTGATTACGTGGTCAAGCGGCGCGAAAAGATAAACGAGCTGATAAAGCCTGTTGAGAGTGACTCAAAAATAGAACTCCCAACACAAATACAATTCCCGACAAAAGATGTTGAGGACAAAAATGCACGAGAAGACTCTTGCACAGTGTCAGAGACTCCACCACAAAGTCTTTTAAACCGACTAAAAGACAAGTGGGATGGGTGGCGCCCCCTCAAATCGTTGTTCACACCGATTTATCAGTTCTTATTTTGGGGATATCCTGAAACACCGAAAAGCCCGCCTCTTGACGTTAAACCCAGTGATGCAGTCAAACCTGACACAGATAGGGGCTTGATAGGATTAGCCTTGTCCGGCGGTGGTGTCCGTTCGGCCACATTCAATCTAGGCCTGTTGCAATCCTTGGCTAAAAACAAGGTATTGCAATACTGCGATTATCTCTCCACCGTCTCCGGGGGAGGGTATATTGGCTCGTGTCTCAGTGCCTTGTTGGCAAAAAACCCTGATGCCTCAACAACCCCTCAGACATTTCCCCTAAGAGACGAGTGCGATGGCAAAAATGAACGCGCTGAGGTGAATCATCTACGGGCTACCAAAAACGACTTAAAAAGTGGTGGTGGACTGTTCAACCTAGATACGTGGAACATGATCGGAATAATGGTTTCAGGGATAGTGCTGATGAGTGCTATACCGGTAGCCCTCCTCTTAATGATGGTCCTCTTCTTATTCTACTGGAAGACGAATACCAACCTTGAGTTATTTCAAATTATTTTGCCATTCATAGCCATACTTGCCTTGATGTGGATGGTCGGTATCCGTTTCCGTCAGGTTAATAGCAGTCTCTTACTTGAAAATGCATTGGCCGTTATTGGATTCGCGTTGACGCTTATTATGGCATTACTCCCATTTCTAATCCTATATTGGATTATGGAGATTGTCTCAACACCAGTCTTAATCATTGGGTTAGTCATTTCGATACTGATATCGCTATGGATAATCAATATTTATGTTGGTTCGATATTCTCATCATATGCTGACTCTAAATACCGTCAACTGAATCAACGACTGGCGCGTCGAGCATTGGTAGTAGGCCTATTAGTGCCTTTTTTATTGCTTGTTGGCTTCATTAACCACTTTGCAGATGCTTGGTATCAAGCGAAGTTGACTGACTATTCCTCTCTTTCTATTATAGTGATATTCACATTAGCAATGGTTGTTGGGGTAGGTTTTATCGTTTACAGTCAATTTAAGGCACAATTCTTTAATATACTGACTGCCATAGTTTTAATCGTTTTGCTCGTCACTTCATCTTCATGGTTATTAGCTGAACTGTTATATCTTGACCGGTACGATAAAGCTAATATTTTTATAAATCAGCTTAAAAATGAGCAACTTGCCACGCTAGTTACTGATGAGAAAGAAAAGGGCTGGGAAAAACTCAGACAGTCGATTCTGTTGATAGGACTCGAAAAGGTTCAGTCCATAAGCTTTTATATGAATGGACTCATGAAAGATTGGAATAAGCTGCCCAAACCTGAAAAAAATCAGGGCGATCAAGGTTTTTCGCTTGGCGAACTGCCCTCATGGAATCCCTATAGTCCAGGTCAATGCCTAACAGGTAATGCTTTGTATTTAGAAGAACTTAACCAGAAAGTTGAGGCAGAAAAACACTGGCGAAAACAGATGGCAAAAATACCATTGACAGAACAGATGGATGCAAAAAATATTGATTTTTCGGCGGCTGATTTGGAGAAATGGTTTCAATCCATCGTTACCATTGCTTACTATCATTGTTCCCATCTTAAATTAGATGCGCTAACTCAACAAATGGCCCTGGATTATCATAAAAATGAAGGGCTCTTTGTTGATAGTTATAATCAACCAAGTGAAACGGTATCGCAATTATTATGGTTTTTTGTGCTTGTCATCGTGCTATTGCTACTCATTAGCTTATTCACCAATATCAACCGCAACGCCTTGCATGATTTTTACCGTGATCGCCTGAGTAAAACATACCTGATTAGACGGCGGTGTCAAGATGAGAAAGCAGAGGATAAGGACATTTTGCCAAATCCATCGGTGCTGATGAAAGATATCCATGCGTGTTGCAATGGCCCTTATCATCTGATTAATACCACTTTAAATATCCCCAGTTCAGAAAAGCCCGCTTTACAAGGGCGCGGAGCCGACTTTTTTATCTTCTCCAAATACTATTGTGGGGCTGAATCGACTGGATACCAAGACACACAAAAGTATGAAGACGGTAAAACTAAACTGGCCACGGCAATGGCTATTTCAGGCGCAGCGGCCAGTCCACAAATGGGAAGCGGTGGCAGCCTGATCATGAGCTCTATCATGACCTTGTTAAATATCAGGTTGAATCAATGGATGCCTAATCCTAACCGCAAACGGTTACCTCTGTTCACAATCTGGCCTCGTTATTTATCTCAAGAATTTCTGCGTCAGGGGACTGAAAATGAGCCCTTGCTCAATCTATCTGATGGCGGACATCACGAGAATCTCGGTATTTATCCGCTACTGAAACGGCGCTGCAAATTGATTATCGCCTCAGACGCGGGGGCAGGTCCAAATTATCAAATGGAGGATTTTGCCAATCTGCAACGCAAAGCCAGTATCGACTTAGGTGTCACCATCGACATGGACATGAGTCCATTATATGCAAAACAGACTCAAAATCCTGAGAAGAAGAATAGCAAAGCCTACTTTGTCAAAGGCACGATCACTTATGCGAATGGTCAAACAGGCACTTTGTTGTATATCAAGACAACCATGACAGGGCATGAACCTGAACAATTGCTGGGTTACCAACGTCAACATCCAACGTTTCCAGATGAAACAACGGCAGATCAGTTTTTTAACGAAGCTCAATTTGAGTCCTACCGAAAACTGGGCGAGTTGATTGGTGAAGAATGCTGTGAAGTGGTGGATGAGAAGACCGGTAAGAAGACCGGTTTTGATATTCTCGCAGAAATTGAACAGAGTTTAAAACCCAGTTCTGAAAGGCCTAAAATAGGCGATGTGGAATTGAAGTTGAGCAATAAAAATGCCGAACAAACTCTCCGGTATATGGAAAATGTGATTCTCAGGACGGACAAGCCAGTCACGTTTTATGCGGGGAGAGAAGGTGAATCGAGTCTTGGAGAACAGTTTTGTCATTTGGTGCAAGAAATTGTCAACCAAGATCGTTCATTGTTAATTGAAACAGTACGTGAGTGGCTTAATCGAAAAAGTCACCAAAATCTACTCTGGTTTGCCAGTGATCTCATCGGCTATTTTCAACTCTCTGAGTTAAGGGATGATTTGCGACCCTTTTCTCAAACCATAATGGCAGAACCTGATGGATACTGGGTTAACTGGAAATTAAATTGCCTGTGGGCTTATGCCAGGTTTAATGACTATAGGGAAGTTCATCACCTGCTGCAAACCACTCAAAATGCAGACACGCAAAAGTGGCTGTTGGCGGTTTACCCCCAGATGGTGAAAGCCCATCATTCTAAAGAGGATGAACACGAGAAATACAAAGATTTCATGAGTGAAATCAATCGGTTTTTGCAATGCCCTGGCATTCAAAACGACGTGAAAACAGAGGCTCAAAAAGTGCTTGACGCGCTGAAAGGGTTTTCAAAAACTTAGCGGCTTAGCGACTTTGCGTGAGATAAATGGGCAACCCTTACCACAGTTTTCTATAATGCGATGTAGAGACGCGATGCCTCGCGTCTCTAGATGCCTAGCGTCGAAACATATCACCGATGTAGAGACGCGAGGCATCGCGTCTCTACCAAGCGATTGCCCTTTCTTATTACTGATTTCAAGCAATCGACCACCTTGGGCATTGAACTGATAAATCCGGCCAGAATGGCGCGTGAGGGTAAAACTGCCGTCAGCGTTTTTAACCAAACGATCAAAAAGGCATTTCACGCAAAAGTTTTTGCGTGAAATTGATATGACGGGGTTGGTAGCCCCCTTGCTCATTTTTTTGAAAGAAATTATAACGGTTGGTTGTCCAATTGATTTTGACATCACCCCTCTCAAATTCCGTCAGATAGGCCCCAAAATGCCTCTCTTCCCACCCTCGGCCAGTCGGGCCAAATTTTGCGTTCCAAGCTTCGCAAAATAAATTTTGCACTCCAACTTTCGCAAATTTAACTTTTAGAAGCAAGCGGTGCCATTGGTTTCTTGTAGCAAGCAGCCGCTCGCTTGGGTCAAATTAAACGGGGGAATGTTTCAACACACACAGAGGAAAACAGAGGAACACTCAAGAGTTTGATGGGCTTTTAAATTTGTAGTAGGCGCTTTCGCGCCTGACTTGAGTACAACTATCGGGAAGGATTAAGTCCAATGCGCCTTTTGCGTTTATTTTTTAACGCAAGAGGCGCTAAAGACGCAAGAGGCGCTTAAGATATCAACAATTTACGGGGCAGAACACGCTTGCACCGGCCAAGCCAACCCTTCAACATCATTTAGAATAATCCCATTGACTTGAGTCTTGATTGAAGTGCCTACCAATTGACACGTTTCCAGATCCAAGGCATGAAGACTGACGGTTTTATCGTCATGAATCCCGAACAATAAGCGACCATCGGGTAACATTTCTAAGGCCTCAACTTCTCCACCGGGTAAATGGCAACTTAAGTTTGTCAACTGTTCTGTTTGACTGTTGTAAGTCAATAGCTGATTGTGTTCTACACCATACAATATCAGGCCTTCATTATCCCAAGTGATATCTTCAATCTGTCCGGTATAAGGTAGTACTAATTGCCCTTGGCCGGTTTGGATGTTGATTTCAATCAGGCCATCACCTTCGGCCCAACCCCATAATGAACCATCCGGTTTAAAAGATAATCCATTGATTTCATGAAAGCCGGTGCCGTTACCGACTGTGGTTGGAACCCCCGTTTTCGTATTGACTTCATAAAGGTAACCGGGGTGAGTGCCATCATCGCCGGCTGCGGCGAATAAGGTGTTGGTAACGGGGTGGATATCCAAGGCTTCGATATCTTGTTGGTAGTGCATTGTGCCTAGCAATTTGACTTCAAAGTCTTGTGCCGAGTTGATGGTGAAGAATTGGGTATCTCTCCTGCCTTGATCGTGAACAGCGTAGAGTAGACATGCGGTTAAACCGTCTGACACGAGATCGAACACAACAGGTTGATCTTCACCTAAGGTGAAATCTAGCGGTGTAAAGTTGTGGTTTTCCAGTTCGGCTACCAAGGTATACTCACCGGCCAATAAATCCGTGATTTGGTAGTCGCCATTCTCATCGGTTTCAACCGTCTGGTTGCCTACTTTGATCAAGACACCTGCCAAGGGTTGACCATTTTTGTCCGTTATTTTCCCTTCAATATCGTATTTAGGCGCATCTACATCGTCTGACACCATATCAAGCACAACAGGCTGATTTTCACCTACCGTGAAGTCTACCGGGGTAAAATTGTAATTCTCTAGTTCGGCTACCAAGGTGTACTCACCAGCCAATAAATCAGTGATTTGATAGTCGCCATTCTCATCGGTTTCAACCGTCTTTTCACCTACCTTGATCAAGACACCGGCCAAGGGTTGACCATTTTTGTCCGTAATTTTTCCTTGGATATCGTATTTAGGCACCTCTACCTCGTCTGACACCATATCAAGCACAACAGGCTGATTTTCACCTACGGTGAAATCTAGCGGTGTAAAGTTGTGGTTTTCCAGTTCAGCTATCAAGGTGTACTCACCAGGCAATAAATCAGTAAGTTGATAGTCGCCATTCTCATCGGTTTCGGCCGTCTGGCTGCCTGCCTTGATCAAGACACCTGCCAAGGGTTGACCATTTTTGTCCGTAATTTTCCCTTCAATATCGTATTTAGGCACATCTACATCGTCTGACACAATATCGAACACAACAGGTTGATCCGAACCGACGATGAAGTCTAGCGGGGTAAAGTTGTACTTCTCCAGTTCGGCTACTAAGGTGTACTCACCGGGCAATAAATCAGTAAGTTGATAGTAGCCATTCTCATCGGTTTCGGCCGTCTTGGAGCCTACCTTGATCAAGACACCTGCCAAGGGTTGACTATTTTGATCCCTGACTAGCCCTTCAATATCGTATCTAGGGGCATTGGCATCTGTGGTGGTGATGCTAAGGATATTTCCGCCCGCATCGTAGCTGTAATCAAGGGTTTTACCCGAATCGTAAATGACTTTAATGAGACGATTGAGATCGTCGTAAACGTAATTAGTCGCATTGCTGGGTGAGGTTAAGGCCAGGCCCATAGCGACAAATAGGAGTTGTTGAGAGAGAGTTTGTGTTTTCATGTTTGTTCTATTTTGAATTAAATTATGCCCACCAAAACATCATCATGGCGAAAATAATCTGGTGGGCAACACTTGTTTGCACAGCCAACTATGTGGGTGCATAAGGTATCTTATAGGTTTAGTTACGCTTGCCCAAGTTGAGGTATTTCTCGGACATCTCTTCCTGAACAAAAAGCTTCAATAGCATCATCGCCAGAGCTTCCAATGTCACAGAAGAAATCGTCAAACCCCCCCAAAGACTTCGCCATCAGAAAACATAGCCAGTATCATATGAGCATTAGAGGCTCGAAAACACTGCATAGCTTTTTGTCAACACGATGACTATAATTATCTTTTACCCAATCAGCTCTAGACTGGTACGTCGCTTTTATCGCTTCAAAAATGAAGTCATCAGTTTCTCCTGGTACTTTGGCATGAGGATGTACTATTCTCAAACCACCAAATTCTTGTAGTAATGCTATCACACAAGCTGGAATTTCAAATCCTTCTTCTCTCAAGACTTGTTCGTATTCGGTTGTGTCAATCTTCCTTCCTTCTTGCCAACCGGCCTTTCTTAACAAAGATTCAGTATCAGTAGAAAATCTAGGCATATTGAATTTAGATTATAGTTACTTTATTTACCCGCTTATTCACCTAATTTGAATCTTATCGAAAATCGAATAAAATTTGTGAAAAAACAGTGTCGGAATGAAATAGATTATAGTGATTTCAGTTTATTATAAATAAGGGGGCGATTGAGGATTGTCTTTCTCAAACCGATACAACTTGCTTCGATGAACTCAATTCACTATTAACACTTCAGTCTTTTAAAAAAGCTCAAATTGTGACAGCGTCAAGTCTAACCAGCACTTAACTTAAAGCGGGTTGTGAGTTGATAACGTATTGCGTTTGGTTCACGCCAATGCGCTGATTTTCAGCATCATAGTGATAAGCGGTTTTGCCAGCGAAGGCCTTCGCAAAATGGCTGATGATTTTACCAGTCATGAGCGTCTTGATGGGTTTCGCATCAAGACGTTCGCTAAGCCTACTATTTCCCTTTTAACCACTGGTCACAAGTGGCCCTGGAGGGGCCAAGATTTTTAGAAAAGTCAGTATACATGTAATCGCAAGGCTCACCCAACTGTTCAATTGTTTCGACAAGATGTGGATTTCGTTTCTTAATCCAATGGGTGTCTAACGAGGCAGACCTTCCCGTCTGGCATTCAGCTACTTTAAACCAATAGTATGCCTTCAAGGGATTGAGCTCAAATCCATTCCTTCCTTTCAAAAATTGGTTCGCGAGAGCAAAATTGGTGTAAACATCTCCATTTATAACGGCTTTTTCAAAGTACTCAAGTGCTATTTGAGCATTTGGTTCAACACCCTGTCCATAAAGGTACATGTTACCCAAATAATAATAACTTTCTTTAACCTCTCGGTGAATCGCCAATTGATAAAAATAACGGGCCGTCAAAAAATAACCCTTCTCATGTAACACTGCGGCTATATAGTATTGTGCGTAACCGCTCACAAAACCAAATCCAGTCGTTAATAATAGCAATCCGACTAAAAAAATCAGGAGACTTGACTTAATCTTCTTTCGACTCAGCATGGCTTTATCGCCTCTTACAAGAACAAAGTTCGGTGACGGGTGAGTAGCGAATACGAGGAATCGTTTCACCTAACTCTTCCATCCAAGGATTTTCCCACTGCTTAATGTTATCCATCATGTAATCGTCGGAACGAAACCAAGGGATAATTTCGTACCAACTCCCCCCGCTATCCTCTGCTCCAACTCCGTGTCCCAGTTCATGAACTAGGAGTCGGATAAGACTAGAGATAAAAGCGCCCTCTGATCCCATTATCCCCATTTTGCGCTTTGGATAGATTGTAATTAGCCAATGATCGGGCTTAGTGCGTTGTGAATTAGTTTGTGTTTATCCACCCTACCTGACTACGTCTATTGAAGCATCCCAGGAATGCTAAGAATAATCATTGAATATACAAATGGCATTGCCATAATAATTAATGTTACAATATAATTAATTTTACTAGCAACATTCTTGGGATAAATCCAATCCTTAGCAATCAAGGCAATAGTACCAATAATTCCCACGACAAGAAGCACAATCCAATGAATATTGAAAAAATAAGCAAGCTGAGGACTTGTTGGATAGAGTTCGTGATAAAATATAGCAAAATCATGATTTGCTTCAAACCCTAATTTATATAGAATTAAGGCATAAAGAATACTAAGGAACCATGACCATAGTTTTATTACCATACTAACCACCTTTCATCATCAATTGTTTAATATGAAGCGGTTAAATAACATATCAAGACACTTCTAAAAAAACCAAGTTTTGTTAGAAAACTTGGTTTTTAAAGCGGGATATTGCTTTCTAAGTGAAGCCCTTACTTACAATGCATTCCGTAGATTTCTTCCCCTTGTATTATTCCTGCTTCATAAGCTTCTATTTCCATTAAAATCCGAACATTTATCCGTTCTGATGGATTAAGAAATATTACTAAGGTAAGAGGTATCAGTTGGCTCCAATGCTTTCTTTCATGTGTAAGACACATGCTTCTTGCACCGGGAATCTCCCGAAGATTAGTATAACATCCATACAAGAGTATATTGGCAATCTCTTTTACTTTACCAGATTGCAAACTTAATTTCAAAGGTTCCCGGTTACCATCAGAGGCTTCTTGATAAAGTGCCATAATTTTGCGCTGATTCTCTGTAAAATTCTGTAAATTTTCACACTTTTCCTCAGACCAAGCGAATGGTAACCATACTTCATCAAGGCAAATCAAGCTAAAAAGACCAAACGGATCAATATAACTCACCGGCCGTCCAGTCACAAAAGCATACCTATTCAACGTTTGGCCCTCAGCAATACGCCCAAGCAGAATATCCTGATTGACGAACCTTCTGATTGAAGGGCTGTAAAACCGGGCCCGCATGTAATACAGCCCATTGTCATCAGTCATCACCCCATACTTGCCATTAAACAAAAATGGCGTTGTTGAGGCATCCCCACTAATCAGCAACCCATAAGGCGAATACTGAAATATTTCAATCACTTGCCCAGTTTTATCCGTCAAAGCAACTGTACTACCACGGTAATCAAAGTGATAGCTGGTATACTCACCACCTGTTTCTTTCCCAATCAAGCCTAGTACACTGTCAAGGTTGTTTTGATGGGTAAAAAAAGGTTAAATATAAAAAAATTTCTGGAGATAAATATAATGGCTAAAAAATATATTGTACAGCTATCTTTTGAGGAACGAGATGAATT
>Ga0190315_1000938_pt1 | contig 12692 bp, 16 predicted proteins | sample 48701101_MG_FD_161673 | JGI IMG/M metagenome (GOLD analysis project Ga0190315, IMG submission 161673) | Hydrothermal vent sediment bacterial communities from Southern Trench, Guaymas Basin, Mexico - 4870-11-0-1_MG | ecosystem: Environmental > Aquatic > Marine > Hydrothermal vents > Sediment ...
AAAGCAGGATTTTACTCCCTTATCTTCACAATCTTTCTTCTGATAGGTGTTTCCCTCAAGAGGTTTTTTGAGACAGGTAATAACCCTGAGCCTGTTTACTATCTTCTTATCATCTTTCCCGTTGTTCTCTATTACCTCATTGTTCTTTTTCAGGGTGTTTTCAGTGTAAAGAATGCACGAATAATCCTTTATGTCTTTGGAGGTATCTGGATACTCTTTGCCTTACTCTCAGAGGGATTTACCATTGGCGGACTTATGCAGTCCCTTTTTGGGATTGGTTTTCTTATTGTTGCTGGTGTCTCCTATGGTTCAACCATTATTTCTGCTTTCCTTTCTTTTCTCTATGCGGTTTTTCTTATAGTGTTTGTTATCGTTAACTCCAAAAACCCTGAAAACCTTTTAATCCTATTTTTAACCATGGGACTCCCACTGATTATAAGCGGGACCCTTCTATTAAAAACAGAAAAAGGAGGTGAATGATGCTTATACTTTTATTTTCACTCCCCATAACCGTTGGATTCAAACTCGCACTTCCAGGTGTAGTTTTACCGGCCATCACAGTTTCAACCACAAGTGACCATCATACCTTTGAGGGTGAACTTTACCTTTACCCTGCAAGAAGAGCACTTGTATGGGGTGTTGGTGTAAATTACAGATTTACTGGAGCACCAGCAGAGTTCAACCCCTTTTTTACATGTGGTTTTGGGTTTTTTCGGGCAATGGGTAAAGGTATCACGTTCTTCAAGAGTGGTGGAGGTCTTGAATACACCAGGGACAAGATTTCAGGGATGATGGAAACTTCCACACTCCTTATCCTCAGCGGTAGAGGAAAAGGCAGGCGGCCTCCGTACGCTCCATACATTGCCATTGGTGGGGGTTATACTGTGAAGGAATAAAAGAGGGGGCATTGTGCCCCCTCTTAAATATATCAGTCTAGATTTAGAAAGTATAATGTATTGAGAAAATCTAAGCAATCTGCGTCCTTTACAGGGCAGGCTTGTTGAAATTGGGCTTGATTTTTATTCTTATTTGCTATACAATTGAGAAGCAGAAAAATTTTACTTTTAAGATGGAAGGGAGAGACAGAATCCCTGTGGTGGAAATTGAAGGAAGAGCAAAGGTACTGAAGAACAACCTTTGGCAAGTCAAATTAGGTTTAACCGGTGGCTGTGTATGAGGAGTATTTGCAAATCTTCAAGGTTTAGTGAGATGGACGAACTGTTCAGGGATAAAAGCGATAACAAAATTGCGGACGATAAGAATTCGATAGAAAGGAGGAGAAAAACATGGAAATCAAAAAAGAAATTGAATGGTTTAAAGCAAATCTGATTAAATCTCAAATACATGGAAGAAATATTCTTGCTAAATTGAAAAATTGGCCTTCTCTATCTGCTAACCAGAGAAGGCAGCTTCAAATGGTGATTAAAGAATATAAAAAATGGAAAGAAACAAATGAGAACCTAATAGGACATTCCAACGACATTATAAAAAACAGAGTTAAAAAATTAAACGATTATAAAGAAAAAGTTGAAAATGTTGAGTTTTCTGCTCAATCTAAATTCCATTCGTCGGTAATCGAGGAATTTTTATATTATTTGTTTAGAGATTTGCTGGTTGAGTTGAACAAAAAAGCAGAAAAAGATAATGATGGTAGGAGTAAACAGAAAATATTTCTTGGAGGAATAAGAGCATATAGCAATCTTTATTTTGCCCCGGCGAGTTTAATTGATTTTATAAAGACACCCAATATGAAGATTAATGTCAAAGATCAAGATTTCGCAATATATAGAACTATTTTAATAAAAGCAGATGGCGAACAAAAGTTAATCAATGTGCCGGTTGTATCTATTGAATGTAAAACATACATTGACAAAACCATGTTGGAAGGCTCAATTGCTACTGCTGAAAAAATAAAAAACGGTAATCCTTATTGTTTATTTTTAGTGGTAACGGAGTGGTATGATGTAAGTTACGAAGTAGACCCAGCATATTCCAGGATAGACCAGATTTATGTATTGAGAAAGGAAAAAAGAAGGTCAAATAAAAAGAAACCTATTGATTTTGTGGTTGTAAAAGATCTTTTCGGATTTGTTAAATATCATCTGGAACGAAATTGGTCCAGTATAGAGCAAAAACTTACAGAAGAGGGGAAGATATTGTGAAACCTGAAAAGATAAAAAATAAAAAGGTGAAAGAAAGAATACGAAAGGGAACTAAATCAGCAAAAGAAACAATATTGGTGAGGGAACATCCCGATATTAAAAAGTTTTTAAATAAGATTATAGTTGGAGATGCTGAATCTGTCTTATCTAAAATACCGTCCAGCTCTATAGATATTATCTTAACCTCACCACCTTATAATTTCGGTCATAGTTATGCTAATGATCCAACAGAAGATACCATAGAATGGAATAAATACTTCAAAAAATTGTTTAATATATGGAAAGAATGTTTCAGAATTTTAAAACCAGGTGGAAGAATAGCTGTAAATGTTCAACCATTGTTCTCGGATTATATTCCAACGCATCATCTTATTTCTAATCAGTTAATTAAAATTGGATTTTTATGGAAGGCTGAAGTCTTATGGGAAAAAAATAACTATAACGCGAAATATACCGCATGGGGTAGTTGGAAATCCCCTTCCATGCCATATTTAAAGTATACCTGGGAATTTATAGAAATTTTTGACAAGGAGACCCATAAAAAAACCGGGAAAAAAGAATATATTGATATAACCGGTGAGGAATTTAAAGAGTGGGTCTATGCCAGGTGGAGATTTACCCCCGAAACAAGAATGAAAAAATTTGGTCACCCTGCTATGTTTCCTGAGGAACTTCCTGAAAGAATTTTGAAACTTTTCTCCTATAAAGGGGATATTGTATTAGACCCGTTCAATGGTGCCGGGACAACCACAGTGGTGGCATGGAGGTTACGAAGGAGATTTATTGGAATTGATATATCAAAGGAATATTGTGATATTGCTTTTAAAAGGATAAAAAAAGAGGCTATGCAGAAAAAGTTGTTTGAAGAAAAATTGGATTTTGAATTTCCAGAACCTGAAATTATTGAGAGTAGTAAATTATGAGGTCACGAAAAGTCGTGGCATAGCTTTTCTCCAATGTTTACTTACAATTAACTCTCGGGCCTTTTTATGTTTCGTCTGATGCTCCCATTTGAAGGGGGATATTAATAGGAGGATTCTTGATGCATCCCCTTTAAAGTTTAGGGCATTTCACTCCTCAGCCCTTGACACTCTATGCTTATTTTATATTATTCACATATGGAAATGGCCCCTGTAGCTCAGTGGATAGAGCACCGGTTTCCTAAACCGGGAGTCGCAAGTTCGAGTCTTGCCAGGGGCGTTTTTTATATCAGGAGGAAAGAATGAAGGTCAAGAAAAGAAAGATTACCAAAAAAGAACTGAAAGAGGATAGGTTTACAAAGTCTATGAAAAAATTGATTTTTTTATGGCATGAAAAGAAGCCTCTTTTCATTGGTGTTATTGTTGGGGTTGTTGTCATTGCTGCTGGCCTTTCTTACTTTATTTCATCAAGAAGAAGGGCATTCAACGATGCCAATGAGAGGCTTACATACTCTATAATTCTGGTTTTGAACGGGAATATGCAGGAGGCATACAACCAGTTTGACTTTATTGCCAAGGAGTATTATGGAACCCTTCCAGGTATAAAGGCACTCTTTTATCTTGCCAATATGGACTTTCAATCAGGCCAGATTGATAGGGCAAAGGATAGGTTTACAACCCTAACAAAACTTGCAAAGGATAGGTTTATAAGGCCATCCTCCTATGAAGGGCTTGCCCAGTGTTATGAACAGAAGGGGGATATGAACTTGGCGATTGAAAACTACCAGAAGGCAGAAGAACTCTTTGAATACAACGCCTTCCGTGCAGAGGTACTTTTGAACATAGCCAGGATATACGAGACCCAGAGGAAGTTCTCTGATGCTGAAAAGATATATAAAGAAGTGTTGAATATGGTGAAAACCCCAGGCCTGAAAACAGAAGCACTACAGAGGCTCAAGATGCTTCAGGGGTTAAGGCAGGTGCTTGGTGGATGATTGACTTTCTGAAGAAAATCATTGAAAGATATGAACTTGATGCCCTCATTATAGAAGACCAGTATGATGTGCTTGAAGCGCTCTCTGTTAATAAGCCGTATAATTTTTTAGAGATTTCACCACTCCTCATCATCACAGGGGATAAAGTCTTCCTTATAGCGGATATTTACACCCTTGAAGAATTTAAAAATTACAATGTGGAGAAAATTCCCGTTGAAAACATTGAATATTTGAATGCAGGTATGAATACTATTAAAGAGATGGTCAGGTTATTGAAGCGGTTAAAGGTTCACAGAGCAGGTGTTTTTGTTCCCATGGAAATTCCCGGGATTGAGACGATGGTGGTGAAGGATGTTTTCAGGGACAATTTTTCAATACCAGATCATAAGAGCCTGAAAAACATAAAGAAGGCGGTTCAGATAGGGAAGAGGATTTTGAAGTGTTTGCCAGAGGCAATAAAAACCTCAGATGATGAAATTGGGCTGAGAAATTTGATTGATAGAATGATTTATGATAAAGGTGGCAAGAAGCGTGGATATCCAACAAGGGTAATATCCGGTAAAAGAACATTCAACCCTTCATCAGTAACCGACAATCATCCGATAAAATCTCCACTGATTGTTGATTTTGGGGTGCTTGTTGGTAACAGGGGTGCTGGATTCACAAGAACCTACACCTTTGACAATAGTAAGATTGCAGAGGTTTATAATCAACTTGTTGAAATAAGGGACAGGATGCTTGAGTTTATCAGACCTGGAAGGGTGGGCTCTGCTGTGTATAAAAGATACAGAAAACTTCTCTCAGAGGTGGGGCTTGATAAATATGCATTCGGACCCATTTCAAGGCCAATCCTTCCAGGTAGAAAGGGAATTTACATATCTCCAGAAAGCACGGATGTCCTTGTTCCAGGTATGGTTTTTCATGTTGATGTTGGTATCTACATACCTGGTAAGTTTGGTGTTCGCATACAGGACCCTGTGATAATTGAGGAAAGTGCAATAAATCTGGTGAGTGAGTAGTGATAATCCCGATTGCTTCAGAGACTTACATAAGGAGATTCCCACTGGTTACCATTGTAATAATAGCACTGAACTTCCTCGTATTTTTTATAACATATCCTGTAATGACGAGACAGCAAAAGGAATACAACAGGGTTCAATACAAACTATGGAAACTTGAATACACAATTTACATAAGGAATATGGACAGTTTTCCTGAAATAGCAGAAGAGGGTGTTGAACCTTCTATTTTTGCTGACAGCATACATGCAAAGATAGCAAGAGGAGAAATCCCATTATCTGATGAGGAATATAAATACTGGAAAAATTTGAACAGTCAACTTGAAGAAATAAAGAGTAATCTCCTTGTAAGGAATTTTGGTTTTATCCCTGATAGATTCAACTTTTTGACCCTTATAACATCGTTATTTTTGCACGGTGGTTGGTTACACCTTCTTGGAAATATGTGGTTCCTCTGGCTTGTTGGCGTGAATATTGAGGATAGATGGGGCAGGTTATTCTTCCTGGGCTTCTATATTGTTTCAGGGATTGTCGCCTCACTCTTCCATGCAATGATGAACTACTCTGATATTCCACTCATAGGCGCATCTGGTGCCATAGCAGGTCTCATGGGAGCCTTCACTGTCAGATTCTTCAATCACAGGATAAGGCTACTCGTGCTTCTCTTCCCCATGGTTTTCACATTCACTGTGTATGCTGGTGTTATGTTCCCTTTCTGGTTCCTTGAACAGCTCATGTATGCCATATATATAAACCAATCTGGTGTTGCATTCTGGGCACATGTTGCGGGATTTGCCTTTGGTGCGTTTGCAGTTGTTATTATGAAGGCAACAGGTTTTGAGAGCAGGGTACTTGAAAGGAAGATGGATGAAACACTGGATATTGTGGGCAGGGATTTCAGGGAGGCGTTTGATTTAATTGAGAGGGGTGAGATTGACGGCGCAATAGAGAAACTGTTGAAGTTCCTTGATGAACATCCTGACCATTACGATGCAAATATGGAACTGGCCAATCTATATATGAAGAAGGGTAATCCTGCACTTGCAGCCAAATATTACAGGCACATACTAAATTCCATTGTGAAAGAAGGGGAGCATATACCCATTATTCAGTTTTACAATGACTACATAAGGGAGAATAAACTGGAAAGATACCTTCTGCCTGGCGAATTTTACAGAATAGCGGATGCATATAAAAAGAACAACGATGGGCATGGAGAGATTGCGGTGCTTCTTCAGGCATATAAATTTTATAGGGAAGGTAATGATGCACCCATAATACTCCTCAGGCTTATAAAGGCCTTAAGGGAGAATAACATGATTGATAAGGCAAAAAGGGTTTATGAGGAACTTGTAAGAAGATTTCCCAGATATACTGAACAGGGAAAGATGTATCTTGAAGGAGGTGATTACTGATGGAGTATGGAGAGGCTCTTGAATTTTTGAAGAGACATGTTAAGACAAAAAACCTTGTGAAACACTGCATAGCAGTTTCAGGTTGTATGGGTAAACTTGCAGAATATTTCGGTGAGGATGTTGAAAAGTGGAAAATTACAGGGCTACTTCACGACCTTGACTATGAGGTAACAAAGGATGACCCTGCAAGGCATGGGCTTGAAACCGTGAAGATACTTGAGGGCATGGGTTTTGAGAGGGATGTCCTTGATGCAATAAAGGCGCATCCAGGGCACAAGCCTGCAGAAACAAGAATGGAAATATCCCTCTACGCTGCTGACCCCCTCTCAGGTCTAATAGTGGCTTCAGCACTGATGCATCCTTCAAAATCCCTCAAAGGGATTGATGTGCCTTTTATAATGAGGAGATTTAAAGAAAAGAGGTTTGCTGCTGGGGCAAATCGTGAACAGATAAGGGAATGTGAGAAACTGGGAATTTCTCTGGAAAAATTTATTGAACTATGCCTTGAAGGAATGAGGGAGGTGAGTGATGACCTTGGTCTATAATATACTGATACTCTTTGCCACTTTCAATCCAGCAAAGAAGGAGGATAAGTTTTTTGCAAAGGACAAGGCCCTCCATGTAATACACTCAGCAGCAATTGTTGGACTTTCCTACCATGTTTACCACTGCCAGTTAAAAAATCCTGATAATGGAGCAAGGGTGTTCTCCATTTCCTTTTCTGCGGTTGCTGGCATAGGAAAGGAGATATATGATGGGGTGAGTAAAAAGGGGACTCCAAGCTGGAAGGACCTGATTGCTGATGGAGTGGGAATCCTTCTGGGTGTTCTCCTCTTTACTGGAGGGGGTTAGTGGCAAAGGTCTTTATTACATATCCATTCTCTGAGGACTGGATTAAGGAACTCCTTGAAAAACATGATTGTGAAGTCTATCCAGAGACCTCCCCTCCTACTATTGATGAGATTAAAAAGAGGATAAAGAAGAAGGATGCTATTCTATGCCTGTTGAGGGACCCGATAACCAGGGAAGTGATTGATGAAGCATCCGCTCTGAAGGTTATTTCAAACTACGCAGTTGGATATGATAACATAGATGTTGAATATGCCATTTCAAAGGGGATTGTTGTTACAAATACACCTGATATATTGACAAATGCCACTGCTGAACTTGCCCTATCACTGGTTTTTGCCCTTATAAGAAGGATTGTTGAGGCTGATAGATTCACCAGGGAGGGAAGATTTGAAGGTTGGTTACCTGAATTGTTTCTTGGTATGGAACTCTCTGGTTCAACAGTTGGGGTTGTTGGTGCGGGCAGAATAGGTTCTTCATTTGCAGAAAAGGTGATGAAACTTGGTGCCAATGTGCTTTATTTTTCAAGGAGAAGGAAGGTGCATCTTGAGAAACTTGGAGCAAGAAAGGTGGAACTTGAAGAACTTCTCAAAAAATCTGATATAATCTCCCTACATCTTCCACTCACGGGTGAAACCCACCACATCATTGGTGAAAAGGAGTTCCAGATGATGGGAAGGAATACGTTCCTTGTGAATACAGGGAGGGGTGCCCTGATTGACGAGGTTGCCCTTGCAGAGGCACTTGCCAGTGGAAGGATTGCAGGTGCAGCGCTTGATGTGTATGAGTATGAGCCAGGAATAACAACCTCACTGTTAAAGATGGACAATGTTGTTTTAACTCCCCACATAGGCAGTGCAACTTACAGGGCAAGGAAAGGAATGGCTGAGATCGCTGTTAAAAATATTATCCTTACACTGGAGGGTAAAGAGCCACTTTACAGTGTGAAATGAAGATTCCTGATTATCTTCCTGAAAATCCCGGTGTTTATCTTTTTCTGGATAAAGAAGGTAATCCAATTTATATTGGGAAGGCAAAAAATTTAAAGAAGAGGATAAGGCAGTATTTCAGGAAGGATACAGGCTTAAAGGGTTCAACAATTATTAGAAAGGCAGTGGAGGTTAAGTATATTATTACGGATTCAGAGATTGAGGCACTCCTCCTTGAGGATACACTGATAAAAAAGCATAAACCAAGATACAACATCAATCTCAAAGATGATAAAAAATACCCATACATTAAGGTAAGCACGGAGGAGGAATTTCCCCGTGTCTTTCTTACAAGAAAGATAGTGAAGGGTAAAGGTGTTTACTTTGGCCCATATACAAGTGCAAAGTCTGTCAGGAGGACACTGAGACTCCTGCAAAAACTCTTTCCATTAAGGACATGCAGGTATAAAAAACTTCCTGATAAGGAATGTCTGGATTACCATATTGGGAGGTGTCCTGCTCCATGTACAGGAAGAATCAGTAGAGAAAAATACAATGAAAATGTTCAGAAGGTTATATCATTCCTAAAGGGAAGAACAGAGGAACTTGAGAAGGAACTGGAAAGGGAGATGTGGAGGGCATCAGAAGGCCAGGAGTTTGAGAAGGCTGCAGTTTTAAGGGATAGGCTATTTGCCTTAAGAAATCTGAAGAGCTCCCAGAATGTTATCTTCCCTGATAAGAGGGATCTTGACATTATAAACATGGCAGGTGATAGAGGGTTGTGGATTATTGCTGTTCTCCAGATAAGGATGGGAAGGATGTTTGGTAAGGAAACATTCGCCATAAATGACCCCCTGCAAGAAGGACCAGAATCAGTCCTTGAATACTTCCTCATAAGGTATTACAGGGAACTGGATTTCATACCACCTGTGGTTTATGTTCCAGAGGAATTTGAAGGGATGAAAAGGGTTGAAAAGGCCCTTGGTGTAACTCTCAAAAAACCTGTAAGGGGTAAGGAAAAGCGGCTTCTTCTTATGGCAAAGAAGAATGCTGGCGTGGAACTTGAGGGATACAGACTTAAAGTGAAGAGGAGCATACCCGGTTCAGTGCTTGAACTCCAGAGACATCTGAAACTAAAAAATCCACCAAAAAGGATTGAGGGGTTTGATATATCAAACATATCAGGCAGGTATGCAGTGGGTTCGTGCGTTGTTTTTGTTGATGGAAAACCCCTGAAAGGTGAGTACAGGCGGTTCAGGATAAAGTCAATAAAGGGGATAGATGACTACAGGATGATGGGTGAGGTGATTTCAAGGAGAATTTTGAGAATACTGAAGGAGGGAAAGCAGCCACCCGACCTCATACTGGTGGATGGTGGAAAAGGCCAGTTGAATGTTGCAATGAGTGTTGTTGAAAGCCTTGGGCTTGAGGGCTACAATGTGCTTGCCATTGCAAAGAGATTTGAGACCCTTTATCTTCCGGATGGCTCTGTTTTACAACTCCCTCCTGATTCACCCGCCCTTCACCTGTTGAAGCATGTGAGGGATGAGGCACATAGATTTGCAGTTGGATATCATAGAAGGTTGAGGGGGAAGAAGGTTAAGAGTTCAGTGCTTGATACCATTCCAGGGATTGGTGAGAAAAGGAAGAGGGACCTGATTCTATATTTTGGTTCAGAGAAGAGGATTGAGGGTGCCTCAATCTACGACCTTATGAAGGTCAGGGGAATTGGTCCGATTCTTGCAAAAACAATTTATGAAAAATTTCACAAAATCTATTGAATTATTCTGATTTTTTCTTATTATATATCTATGAAATTTGTGAATGAAAACAAATGCCTGCTTTGTGGGCTTGAAAATCCTGTTGGATTGAAATTGAGGATTGATTACAGGGATGGAAAATCAAGGACCGTTTTTTCATACCAGGAGTATTTCCAGGGGTACACAGGGGTCGTCCATGGTGGTATGGTTGGAGCAGTCCTTGATGAGATGTGTGTTTATGCAGCAGCCTCACTTGGATATGTTACTGTAACAGGTGAATTGACCGTGAGATATAAAAAGCCTGTAAAAGTTGAAACGGAGTATATTGCAGAGGGATATGTTGAAGAGGTGAGAGGTAAAGTCATCTTTGCCGGAGCAAGGATTGTAGATGGTGACGGCGAGGTTTATGCATATGCAAGGGCGAAACTTGTAATTGTTAAAAGGGGGCATTATGAAGAATGTTCTTGAACTCTTAAAATCTGCCTTAAAGGCTGAAAAGGATGCGTTGTATAAATATCTGAAGTTTGCAAGGGATACAAAGAATATGAGCGGAAAGGATATGTTCATCAGGCTTGCCATGGATGAATTTGGCCATGCAGAGATTATACAGAAGGAACTTGACCATTATGGCGAGTGTGGAGAAACCGTGAAGACAGAAATAGGTTCATCAGACATAGAAAAGTTGTTACCCCACATTTCTTCAGCACTTATAAAGGGAAGGGGTGATACAGGATTGAGCGACCTTGATGCACTCCGCGTTGCACTTGACCTTGAGAATGATGCCATTAAGACCTACAGGGAGATTTATGAAAAGGCAGAGGATACCAATATAAAGGAGATTGCAAAAAGGCTTCTGGAAATGGAAGAGGCACACGCTGAATTGATACAGGCGGAGATTGACAATATTAAGAAGACTGGTTTCTGGTTTGATTTTGAAGAGATAAGCCTTGAAAAATAGGCTCCCATTACCCACAGTAAAGAGACTTTCACTTTATTTAAGGGCCTTTGAGGAACTTGACCACAGGGGGATAACACATATTTCATCAAAGGGGCTCTCTGAAATACTTGAAATTCCAGATACCCAGATAAGGAAGGATTTGAGTTTCATTGGGAAGACCGGTAGGAGGGGTAAGGGATACCCTGTAAGGGATTTGATACAACTTATTAGGCAGATTCTTGGATTGAAATCCTATATCCCCATAATCCTTGTTGGAGTGGGTAATCTTGGGTCCGCACTCCTTGCTTCTAAGCTGTTGAAACATAGAGGATTCAGAATTGTTGGTGCGTTTGATGTGGATGTGAGCAAAATTGGTAAAAAGTTCTGTGATGTGAGGATACAGGATGACTCAAAGATTCCAGAGTTTGTAAAGGAATATGGTATAAAACTTGCTATACTCACCACCCCTGGAGAGGCAGCTCAGCACACCGCTGAAATCCTTATATCTGCAGGGATTTCAGGTATCCTTAACTTCACCCCGGAAAACCTGAGTGTTCCTCCATATGTGAGGGTTCACAATGTTGATTTCACAATAGAGATGGAGTTTTTGAATTACCTTGTAAATGCAGAAGGTATGGAATAAGAAAACCCTCTGTGTGAGCATGTTATATTTTTACCTGTAAATTAATTGGAGTGTTCTTATCCTTATACCAGGTTTTTCAAGTTCACATACGGGTTGAGCAGGTATTTCTGGTCTATCTGCAAAATAGAAGAATTCTACTGAAACACTCTGGTTTCTTCTCAATGCAGGGATGAAGAATTTTATTTTCTCTCCATTCTCAATTTTTATTATCTCAAATTTATCTATGGTTGATTTGACAGGCTCCTTGATTATGACGGGCCTACCTGTAATAAATCCATCTATCAGGCATTCAACTGGAACATCAGATAGGTCTGCATAACCTGTGTTTTTTATTATCACTTTACCATGGTAAAGCCACCACTGATTCCTGTTATATTTAACAACCCTGCTTCCCTCAAAACATCCTGACACATTATTGTGGGATACATAAATTGATACATCTTGAACCTCAGCCCTTTCCCGCTTCAGTTTTATAAGAAAGAATCCATATGAAACCAACCCACCTATGATTGCGGATAGAAGAGGAATAAGGACGAATTTTGTAAGGGTTTTTCTCCAGTCAAAATGATTTTTATTTTTCTTTTTTCTGAACAAGGTTATTACCTCCTTGCAAAACAATTATGTCCTCAATAATCAGCCAGAGTTCCAGAAGGGAAACAGCGATACAAAGTGGGGACATAATTAATCCCATCCTGTTGTGCAACAGCCGGTTTTTTATTGGTATTGTCAGGTTTAAAGAGTTTCTTTGCAATGAATTTTCCATAGGTGGTACATGCAATTATAAAAAATATAGAAATTTCTATTATGCTGTTCATCCGACCTCCTATTTTTCAATTTTGTATCACAAAATAAAAATTTTGTCAATAAATTTTTCTATTGACTTAATGAAATTTTTCACCTATAGTAGGTATGTGAAGAAAAGTATAGAAATTTTAAAAGAGGAGTTAAAGCAGGAAAACCTGCAGGTCAAAGACGCTTTTATCTTTCATTCACTATTGCCTCCTCTTTATGAAAAAGAGGTGATGCAAATATTTCATAATTCCCCTGATGGAATAAACTGGCA